>Ga0187861_10003597_pt1 | contig 13583 bp, 9 predicted proteins | sample June2016WEW_10_1_3_FD_132986 | JGI IMG/M metagenome (GOLD analysis project Ga0187861, IMG submission 132986) | Peatland microbial communities from SPRUCE experiment site at the Marcell Experimental Forest, Minnesota, USA - June2016WEW_10_100 | ecosystem: Environmental > Terrestrial > Soil >...
CACGTGTTCGTGGAGAGCCGGATGCTCGGGAACGGGCACGTCCGGTTCGGAGGGAGGCGGCGAGAAAACCAGCGGCCGAAAGGCCGCCCCGGCGTCTCGCCGCCGACCCCACACATCCCCTTCGACGCCCAGGCCGCCAACCTGATGTTCTCGCTTGTCAGCTCCCGCTACGAACGCGCGTCGCTGATCGTCACCAGCAACAAGCCCTTCTCCGCCTGGGGTGAGATCTTCGGCGATGAGGTCGTCGCCGCCGCGATGATCGACCGGCTCGTCCACCACGCCGAAATCCTCTCGCTCAAAGGCGACAGCTACCGCCTCCGCGACCGCGACCTCGGCGGCCGCCCACCCGCCGTAGCGCCCGAATCAGCCTGACCAATCACTCGCGGCCGCCGCTCGCGGGCCCGCAGAACGCCTCTCAGCGCCTCGGCCGAGCCCAGCAACCACCAAAACGCCGCCGACGGCGCCATCAGGCTCGCCGCGCCCTCTCACGCCGCCACCCACCGGCCGCCAGAGAGGCTCTCACGAGCGCGCCGGCCACCGGCCTACGGCCGGTGGCCGCTCAACAGAGGGGTCCGATTTCAACCGGCGCAACGGGGGTCCGTTTTCGACCGGCCTTGACAGTCAACTTCGGCTTCCACCGCCTCGCCAGCACTTGATCTCGAGCAGCAGCCACAGAGTGCGGGTGTGGGCTTTCGTCATCGTCGAATGCCGGTCTGACTACATGGTCGCGCTGGAGCCGTGCGAAGGCACAACTGCGTCGACTTCACTCCGTAGAAGCCCACAACTGTGTACGTGGAAACCGCGGACGTAGGTCAGGAGGAAGTGAGCGAACCTAGTACGAGCATCCAAATGTCTATATGTACTGAAGTCGGTGCTTATCAAGCGACGTCCAGGCGGTGTTGGACAGCGACCGACTTCCTCACGTTGGCAACAGCACAGCCGGCCCTTTTCGTTCTTGCCTTTGCCTGCCGGGTGATGAGGCTGACCGGCGATCCATTGCCTCAAGCCTCGTGACACCTGGTGGCGGCGGAGAGGAGTGATGGGATGGCCTAAGTGTATGGGGAGGGCATGAGCGAGAGGCAAGGAACCCTTCAGCCGCTCGCCTTCCTACCTCAGCTTCGCGGCGGCTCGTTAGCAGCGATGGAACCGAGCTGCTCGTCGTCGGCGAAGGACGTTGGAGCGTAGAAAGCGATGACGAGTACGAGTAGGAGAGATGAAATGAGTTCTACGAGATCCCTGAGAGGCGGTAGGGGTGCGCTGTCGCGGTGGCACTACGCACGTTGATCTCCTAGATGTGAAGCTCGAAAGCCTCTCGCAGCAAGCGATGAGTCTAAGCGGCGGCAACCAACAGAAAGTGAGCCTGGCTAAGTGGCTCGCGGCAAAAGTTGGCAGGTTATATGTCTCTTGCAATCGCTCAACTTGGCGCAGCACTTGATCGCTCAGGCCCTGTGCCTCTCTACTACCAGATCAAACAGTGGCTGACCAATCGCATTGTCGCGGGAGACGCTCCCGCAGGCACAAAGCTCCCGGACGAATTTGAACTGTCTGAGACGTTGGGTGTCAGCCGCGGCGTTGTTCGCCGGGCGCTGACGGAACTGGTTTACGAGGGACTTATCAACCGACGCCGTGGCCGCGGTACATTCGTCTCTCCGCCGAAGACGGCAGAAGGACTTATCAGCGGTTTGCTGGGCTTGGCAGACGACGCAGCACTGCGCGGTATCAGCGTCGACAGCAAGGTTCTGGCGCTGCGCGAAACTCCGGCGAACGAGGTCGTCGCCCGCAGCCTGAACCTCTCACCTGGCGATCATGTGGTCGAACTCGAGCGCCTTCGGTCACTCGGCGGAGAGCCCCACAATCTCGTGACAACATACTTGCCCGCACTCATGGTCCCGGGTCTTGTAGACCGCGATCTGAGTGGGCCGGCATCGCTTTATCGCATTCTGCGCGAAGAGTACGGATTGCCCATTGTCGCGAGTCTGCGCCGCGTGGAAGCCGTGAATGCAGGGGCAAGAGAAGCGCGTCTACTCGGCGTACGGCGAGGCGCTGCGCTGCTGGTGCTCCGCCAGATCGGTTACATAACCGGAAGGCGTCCGATCGACTACTTCGTCGGGTGTCACCCTGGAAACAGCACCGCGTTCGAGGTGGAACTACCTGACGGCCGTGGCCAGGCGTCGCGTTTTGAGGAAGTCCCGATCTCCTTGTCGAGATCAAAGTCTGCAACCAACGAGCCCGCAACAGTACTTCAGGAGCAAAGCACGTGAGGTGGCGCTGACGCAACAGCGAAGGCAAACGATCAACACGACCGAGGGGAACGTTGTCATGAAGGTTGGGATCGATAGTTACTGTTTCCACCGGTACTTTGGTGAGGTTTACCCAGATGTTCAGACCGATCCAGGGACCCGCTGGCGCATGGAAGGCGAGTTCCTAGACTTCGCGCTTGAGCAGGACATCAGTGAGATCGCACTTGAGGCGTGTTTCTTTAATGCGCTTGATGATGGTCTCTGCGCGGAGATTAAAGGTCGCTTGGATGATGCCGGAATCGACAGGCTGCTCGGATGGGGGCATCCCGAAGGGCTCTGGGGCGGCGAACGGCCCGACGAGTTAGAGAACTTGAAACGGCATCTGCCCCAGGTAGTGAAGCTCGGGGCAGATCGGATGCGGATTGTCGCAGCGAGTCTGAATTACGCGAAGGCGCCGCGGGAGGAGCTCATCCGTCGCGTGATCCCGTTGCTAGCGGAAGCGGCCGCCGCGGCGGAGAACGAGGGTGTTGTGCTTGCGCTGGAAAACCACATTGACTTCACGTCGGCTGAGTTGCTGAGGATCCTCGGCGAGGTCGGTTCGGACTTCCTGCGCGTGAACTTCGACACCGGTAACTGTGTGCGCGTTCGCGAGGATCCGGTGGAGGCCGCGACACGGCTCGCTCCACACACGATTTCCACTCACACCAAAGACGTCGCTGCGCGCGGTGAAGGGGAGAGCCCGTCCGAGTTTTTGACGTGGTGGTGGCCCTGCACGCCGGCCGGTGAGGGCGATGTGGACATGCAAGGAGTGGTCACAGCGTTGAGGGCCGGCGGATTCAACGGGACGCTGAGCCTCGAAATCGACCTAATGGCGGACAAATGGGCTTCTCTTAGGGAAGAGGAGATCGTTGTCCGCAGCCTCTCGTACCTGCGGACCCTCAACTGAGAGCGGTGGCGCGATGGCACTTCTTACTGCGCAGCACGACGAGAGACGACGCGTCGGCTTTGGCCTTCTCGGCTATGGCTTCATGGGCAAGGCACACTCGAATGCTCTACGGACAATCCCGTACATCTTCTGGCCATCCGTAGCTCGCCCCGAGTTGATCGCGATCGCGGGTCGGTCGGAGGCTGGCGTGCGAGAGGCGGCAACCAGGTACGGATATGGCGCGTACACAACCGACTGGCTCGACCTGCTCGCGGACGAGCGAGTCGAAGTCTTCGACAATGTCGCCGCAGATGATGCGCACGTAGAGCCGACGCTGGCGGCAATACACAGCGGGAAGCACGTTGTTTGTGAGAAACCACTCGCTTCCAATGCAACCGACGCGCTCCGTCTATACGAGGCGGCATCTAGCCGCGGTGTCAAGCACTTAGTCTGCTTCAACTACCGGTTCTTCCCGGCCGTTCGTCTCGCATGGGAGATGCTGAACCGGGATGAGCTAGGCCCACCGAACCAGGCACGATTCCGTTATTCGCAGGAGTGGCGGGCCGGGGCGGACGCGACGCTTCCGTCGCCCACTGGCGTGCTAGGCATTATCGGCTGCCACGTATTCGACCAGGCGCGCTTCCTTTGTGGAGAGATCAAGTCAGTTTCAGCCGCAATCACGTCGACAACGGATGAACGTTCGTACCGCGGTCGCTTGGCAGATACCGACGACGCTGTCGCCGTTGTCGCCCAGTTCGACAGCGGCCTCGTCGCAATGATTGACGCCTCGCTCGTCTCACCCGGCCGCCGCAACCATCTCGCCTGGGAGATCAACTGTGCGAAGGGCTCGCTCGCGTGGAACCTCGAGGAGCCAAACGTCCTTCACGTCTATCGTCGAGGTGACACACGCACTGGCGGCTTCACCAAGGTAATCGCGTGTGAATCAGAGCACGCGCTCGCTGCGCCGTGGTGGCCATCCGGGCACGTTCTTGGCTGGGAGCACGGTCACGCGAACATGCTCGCACACTTCATCGACGCGATCGCGACAGAGGCGTCGGTCGAGCCCTTTGGGGCTACGTTCTACGACGGGCTACGGGCGGCGCAGATCGCAGAAGCGGTGGGGGAAGCAGCGAGGACCGGCCACTGGGTGAAAGTCCCGTCAGCATCTCAAGGAGCAGCTCTCACACCGGCCGCATCCCCTTCTGCCGCGGTTGCCTCCATCTCTCCAATAGCGGGGGCCTAGAGCTCGATGAATCACTCGTTCCAGAAGGGCAAGCCTGGAGTGCCGAGTCTGCGCGTTCGGAGAGTCGGGCGCTCCTGGCCGTGCACTTCGACGACTCAGAAGAAAGGTAGGGCAACCCATGCAGGCTGTTCTCGTTGAGAAGCCTGGCAACGTATCCGTAGAGGATGTCCCCGATCCAGCGCCGGGGCCGGACGACTTGGTCGTGGCCGTGCGCGCATGCGGCATCTGCGGAACGGACCTCCATATCGTCGACGGAGAGTACGCCCCGACCCGGTACCCCGTGATACCCGGTCATGAGTTCGCCGGAGAGGTGGTCGCGGTCGGGAGGAATGTCAAGCACATCGCTGTCGGTGTCAACATCACCGCCGACCCGAACAACCCTTGTGGACGATGCCGGCCTTGCCGGGAGGGGCACGGCAACCTCTGCGAGTCGCCAGGAGGCATGGGCGTCCAATCCGCGGGAGCGTGTGCTGAGTACGTCGTGATCCCAGCTTGGAAGGCGATCGTTCTTCCTGAGGGCTTCGACATGTCGCTCGCTGCCCTGATTGAGCCGCTGTCGTGCGCGGTGCACGGTTATGACCTCGTTTCGGCGAAGCTCGGCGATCGGTTCTTGATCTACGGTGCAGGAACAATGGGCCTGATGCTCGTCGCGCTCGCGTGGCGAGTCGGCGCCGTCGAAATCACGGTCATCGAGCCCAACAGCTCGCGGCGCGACTTCGCGCTTTCGATGGGCGCGAGCCGCGTATTCGCGAGTAGTGAAGAACTTGCGGACGAGCGTTTCGATGTCGTCGTAGACGCAACGGGAGCGCTCTCAGCTATCGAGGACGCGTTGGGCAGGATCAAGCGGGGAGGCACGTATCTCCAGTTTGGCGTCGCCGCATCCGGCTCGGAGGCGAGCTTCTCGCCTTACCACTTGTATGGAGACGAGCTCAAGTTTGTTGGCTCGATGGCAGTCCTTCATAGCTTCGATCGTGCATGCGACATCGTCGTGAACCTTGACCTCGGCCTGTCGAAGCTCGTGACGGACACGTTTGCTCTCGCCTCCTATCCCGACGCGCTCAACCGACTGCGCGCGGGAAGTGGCCTGAAGGTTCAGGTCACACCATCAACGAGTTGACGGAGATTGACGATGACTGAGACAGAGATTGACATAAGCAAGAAGACCGGCGAACAGCAGACCGGCCGGTGGGTGCGAATCGTGCCTGACGGCATATTGCTGGAGCACGGCGAGCTATCGGGCCCGGCACCCGGCGAGGCGATGGTGCGCACGCTCCTCGCTGGAATCTGCGGCTCCGATCTGCACGCCATGAAGGAACGCCATCCGTTCGTACCGCTTCCGTACCGGCCGGGGCATGAGATTCTCGGCGTTGTAGAAGAACTCGGCGGAGATGCGGATGACGCACCAAGCGCCGGGCTAGTCGCCAAGTCAGGCCCTGAACGGCTTCACGCCGGCGACCGCGTGGTCGTCGAGCCGACGATCTACTGCGGCCAGTGCAAACAATGCAGACGGGGCGCTGTCAACCTCTGCGAGCACCTCGCCTTCTTTGGCACCGTGTATCCGACCGGAGGCATGGCCGACCGGTTCGTGCTGCCGACCAACCGCCTCCACGTCGTGCCAACGGCTCTTTCGAATGAGCAGGCAGTCCTGATCGAGCCGCTGTCCACCGCGGTGCACGCCGTCGGGCTCGTCCCAAACCCCACAGAGGGTGCGGATCCGGACCTCTCAGGACGGACCACAGTGGTTATCGGAGCCGGCACGATCGGCCTGCTCGTCCTACAGGTAGCACGCTGGGCCGGTGCGGCTAGGATCGTCGTGACCGACCTCCTGCAAGACAAGCGGCGCCGAGCACTTGCCTTCGGCGCCGACGCCGTCGTCGATGCCGGTCAGGGCGGCGTCGTGGAGCAGGTGCTTGCAGAACTGGGAGAGAGCGCAGACGTTGTCTTCGATTGCGTCTCCACCCAGTCCACAGTCGAGCAGGCGTTGACCATGGCGCTCAAAGGAGGCACCGTCGTCGTCATCGGTGTTCCCGCAAACCCGGTCAGCGTCGACCTTGCTCTGCTCCAAGACCGACAGATCCGCATCCAGGGAAGTGCCATCTATCTACCTGCGGACTTTGCAACCGCAATTCGACTACTGGCCGACGGCCTCGTGTCGGTCGAAGACATCGTCACCCTGACCCTGCCCCTCGACGACGTTGAAGCGGCCTTCGCCGCCGCAGGTAGTGGGGAGCACGTCAAGGTGCTCGTGCGACCGTGACGGCCGTTCCTGTCATCAACGTTAGGAACGAGGAGCGCAAGAGCCGATGACAGGGCGGAGTGCTCTTCTGCTTGGCATCGACGTGGGCACGTCATCGTCCAAAGCCGTTCTTCTGGACATGCACGGCCGAGTGGTTGGCGCTGCAAGCGCGCCCCACTCTGTACGCAGCCGGAATCGCGGGTGGGCTGAATCCGGCCCGGCCGACTGGTGGACGTCGGTCGGGCAGGCTGTGCGAAGTACGCTCGAGAGCAGCGCATCGGGTTCCGCCGCTGCCAATTCAGTGGTAGCGGTGGGACTCTCCGGGCAGATGCACGGTGCGGTGCTCGCGGACGCCGACGGCAACCCTGTGCGGCCGGCCATCTTGTGGGCAGACGAGCGTGCCGAAGCGCACCTCGACCATTACAGAGCTCTCGACGCCGCTCAAACGGAGTGTCTGGGCAATCCGCTCGTCGCCGGCATGACCGGCCCTATCCTGTGCTGGCTCAAAGAGTTCGAACCAGTGTCGTATCGTCGCGCGACATGGGTGCTTCAGAGCAAAGACTGGCTTCGCTTCCGACTAACTGGTGAGGTCGGAACCGACCACACTGACGCCTCCGCGACCCTTCTCTATGACCTTGGCTGCAGTTGCTGGGCCGACGATGTAATCGCCGAACTCGATCTGCGGCGAGCGCTCATGCCCCCAATTCGATCGTCCGACGAGCGAGCGGGCAAACTCACACCCGACGCCGGCAACGCTCTGGGCTTGCCGGCAGGGATCGTCGTCAGCTACGGCGCAGGCGACGTCGCCGCAGCCCTTGTCGGCACGCGACTGAGTGAGCCGGGCGCTGTGCAACTCACTGTCGGGACCGGCGCGCAGATTGTCACTCTCCGCCAGGCGGCGCTCGCCGACGAGGCGCTGCGATACCACGTGTTCGCGGCTGCCACTGGCGGCTACTACGCACTTGCGGCGGTCCAGGCGGCTGGGCTCGCCTTCGAGTGGGCATGGAAAGGACTCGGATGCGATTGGCCGTCGGCCTACGAAGCCCTTACCGCGTCATCGGCAGGAGCCAACGGCATTTCCTTCGTTCCGCATGTGGCCGGCGCGCGATCGCCGTCGATGAACCCGCGAGCTACGGGCGCGTTCTGCGGCGTGCACCTGAGTAGCGGGAGATCGGATCTCGTTCGCTCCGTCTTCGAAGGAGTCGCATTTTCGATCCTCGACGCCGCCCGTGCCCTTCCGGAGTATGAACGCGTCTCGGAGATACGTTTGAGTGGGGGAGGAAGTCTAGATCCCCGCTGGCGTCAGCTTCTGGCTGACACCCTTGAGCGCACGCTTGTTGTGTTGCCGGCTGCAGATGCTTCGGCGCACGGCGCGGCAGTCTTAGGAAGCCTCGCTGCCGGTCTTGGCGTCCCACAGGATGAAGAGTTGTCACGAGAGAGGCTCGACGTCATTTACCCGCGGCGCACTCCCGCGCTCAAACTCGCGTATAGCCGCTGGGCTGACAGATCTGCTGCATTGGCTGAACGCGAGCCGATTGAGGCAGCGGCGTTAGAGGAGCGGGTATGACGGCGGAGCCCATCGAGCAGCTGGGGATCAACGTTATCCGCGCGCTTGCGATGGACTGTCCGAAACAGGCTAACTCAGGGCATTCGGGTACCGCTATGGCCCTGGCGCCGCTTGCGCACGTCCTCTGGTCGCGTGTCATGCGTTACGACGCTACCCATCCTGATTGGCCAAACCGCGACCGATTCGTGTTGTCCTGTGGCCACGCCTCCGTCTTGCTGTATTCGATGCTCTATCTGACTGGATTCGGTGTGGAGCTCGAAGACCTCGCAAAGTCACGCCAGCTTGGCTCAGCGACGCCGGGCCACCCTGAAGCGCGCCTGTCACACGGGATTGAGGCCACCACCGGACCGCTTGGACAAGGGTTCGCAAACGCAGTCGGCATGGCTGTCGCGGAGCGGCTACTTCGGTCCCGCTACGGCCCGGACCTGATCGACCACTACACCTTTGTGATCTGTAGTGATGGGGACCTGATGGAGGGCATCAGTCACGAAGCTGCCTCATTTGCCGGCCATCTCGGGCTGGGCCGGCTGATCTGCATCTACGACGACAACCGCATCACCATCGATGGGCCGACAGATCTGACCGTCGGCGATGACGCTGTCGGCAGGTTCCGGTCCTATGGATGGCACGCAGAAGCCGTGGGCGAGATTGCGAACGACATCGACGCATTGGAGGCGGCGATCCGGCAAGCAATGGCTGTTGATGATGCACCAAGTCTCGTACAGCTACGCACGCACATCGGATGGCCGGCACCGCATCTGACCGATAGCCCTAAGGCTCATGCGGACCCCTTCGCGGACGACGAGATCAGAGCTACGAAAGTGGCGCTCGGCCTGCCCGCGGATGAGACGCTCTGGGTTCCGAACGAAGTGCTTGCCTACTACCGGGCGGCTGGGCAACGCGGAGCGTCAAACCGAGCAGCATGGTATGACCACCTCCATCTGAGTCTAAAGCAGGCGGGGCTTAGACAAGACGACTGGGATGCTCTCTGGGAAGCCCAGCCCCTCCCGGAGTTCGTCAAGCTTCTCCCGATCTGGCGGGAGAGCGATGCGACGACAGCCGTTGCTACCAGAGCTGCGTTCAAGACGTGCCTGAATGCGGTCGCACCCGCAGTTCCAGCCCTCGTATCTGGAAGCGCCGACCTGACTGCCAACACAGGTACGAGGCTTGAGGACACGTCCGTGCAATCCAGGGAGCATCCCGACGGCCGCTTGATGGCTTTCGGAGTACGGGAGCACGGAATGGGCGGCGTCATGACAGGCATGGCTGCACATGGTGGAGTGCTCCCGGTTGGCGGAACCTTCTTTGCATTCTCTGACTACATGCGGGGCTCAGTGCGCACTGCGGCACTCTCGGGCGCCAAAGTCATCTTTGTCTGGACTCACGACTCGATTGGTGTTGGCGAAGACGGACCGACACACCAACCCGTCGAGCAGCTGGCCGCCTTCCGCGCGATGCCAAACCTCTATGTGATCCGTCCAGCCGATGCCAATGAGACAACGCACGCGGTTCGAGTGGCATTGACCCACAACGGACCAACTGCGTTGGTCCTGTCCCGGCAAGCCTTGCCATTGTTGGAGAACACGGCTGAGCGGGGAGCTCAGCTGGAACGAGGCGCCTACACACTGTTCGAAAGCGTCGCTGGAAAACGGCCAGATGTCGTCCTTATCGGGACCGGGTCGGAGGTGTCACTGTGTCTCGAAGCCTCCCGACTCTTGGCCGACGATGGCATTGCCGCGCGCGTTGTGTCAATGCCGTGCTGGGAGCTCTTCGAACAGCAGGACGACGGGTATCAGGAGATGGTTCTCGGAAGTGGCGTGCCTGTGCTCGCTGTGGAAGCGGCCGCCAGCCTCGGATGGTCCCGTTGGGCGGACGCCTCAGTAACCCTTGACCGGTTCGGCATATCAGGCCCGGGTGCCGAAGTACTAGCGAAGTTCGGTTTCACGCCAGAAAACGTTGCAGAGTGCGCCCGACAGCTCCTGGAAAGCAGGAGCCCCCGAGCACGTCGGACACCCGTTACGACAGCAGTAGCAGCACCACAAGGACGATTGAGCGTACCGGCTGAGCACCCGAGAGCGAGATGGTGAAGATGCAAGCCAAACTTGTCCCACTCTACTTCGACACACCCGACGACCATGACTTCGTCCTACAGCTTTCGAAACTCCAGCAGCTCCTCAGTGGCATAGCGGAAATCCTAGAACCCGTCCCACTCGGCCAAGCACTTCCCGACGCTGACGCGGTGCTCTTGCCGCAGATCCTTGGTGACGCCTACAGGCGGGTGAAAGAAGTCCGCGCTCTACCTCTACCGATTCTGGTCTTGACGTCTGAGTACGGCACGATGTCGATGTTCGACCTTGACATTCTCGGCTACCTGCGGCGGGAGGGCGTGTCCGTCATTGCCCCGTACACGTTGGCGGGTACGACCGCGACGTGTCGCGCTCTCGCTGCGAAGCGCGAGCTCCGCGAAGGCAGATTCCTTGTCTATCGGGATAGCCCAGGCGAGGGCCCCTTCCAGCCTGAGCTCTTCAAGAAGAACTACTGGTACCAGGACGAGTGTGCTGAGCGCCTCTCCAACAAATTTGGTGTGAACACCGACGTGCGAAGTTTCAAGGACCTCGGTGCCAGGGCCAAGGAGATCTCCGATGTGCAGGCCCGGGCGGAGTGGGAGCGGCTCCAGGAAGCAGTGCCGGTTTCTGGCCTAAGCGGCGGGGCGGTACTCGCCGCGATGAAGCTGTACATGGCGGTCTCCGACGACCTCGATGAGGCAGGGGACGTGCTCGCAGCCGGAATCAACTGTCTCAACGAATCGAACTTCGCAGACACCACGCCGTGTCTGGCATGGAACTTGCTCTTCATGGAGCGCGGTCTCATGTGGGGTTGCGAGAGCGACCTCCTCTCGATGATCACCGAGTTCATCGTTCACCGCTCCCTCCGCGTCCCGGTAGTGATGTCAAATCTCTACCCGTTCCTTATCGGACAAGCCGCTCTTAAGCACGAGCGGATCCCCGACTTTCCCGCGGTCGACCACCCCGAAAACTACGTCCTCATGGCGCACTGCGGCTACCTGGGCGTAGTTCCCCAGAGCTTTGCGACGGAGTGGACGCTTCGGCCCAAGGTACTCGCGATCGTCGACGACAACGCAAGCGCTATCGATGCTCGGCTGCCAGTGGGCGATCTGACCTTGTCGAAGATTGATCCCACATTCGACCGTCTGGTCGTTGTCGAAGGTGAGCTTGCGGGGTACGCAGGGTGGCCCGGCTCAGATTGCTGCAATGGAGCGGTGATTCGCGTACCGGACGGTCACGCTCTTCTTGAAGGCGCGCCCGCCTGCCATGCCGTAATCAGCACTGGTCACGACCTTCCGGGCTTCAAGCTTCTGTGCGAGGTCTTCGGTTTGGACCTCGAGCTACTTGACGGCCGACACGCAGGCCAACCACTAGCGCAGACGATAGCGTGATCGGAGCATCTACATGCGATTCGGCTACGGAGGCTGATACCACGATGAGGTCGACGCCTCCGCAGCGAGGAGAAAGAAGGTGCACAACATGAAGTTATCGTTCAACACTTGGGCATACGGAAGCAACCCCTCGTGGTTGCCCGCGTACCCTTTGGATGAAACGATCAAGCGCCTGGCCCATATCGGCTACGACGGCATCGAGATCGCCGCCTGGAGCCCCCATGCCTACCCGGAGACGACGACGCCGGAAAGGCGAAAAGAAATCCGCAAAGTACTCGAAGGCGAGGGCATAGCGCTGTCGAGCATGCTCCCAAACCCCCCAAACGTTTCGTCCCCGATCCCAGAGGAGCGCCGGTGGGCGATAGAGCAGTATAAACAGACGGCTGACCTCTGCGCCGATTGGGGTGGGCCAACATTATTGTATGTCCCGGGCTGGATCGTATTCGGCACCACCCGGAGGGAGGCTTGGCAGTGGAGCTGCGACGCTGTGCACGAAATAGGTGAACACTGCGCGCAATACAACATCACCGTCGTGATCGAGCCAACATCGGAGGTTAGCAACCTCGTTGACACAGCTGATCACGCCGTGGAGATGATGGAAGAGGTAGGCTTGGAGAATGTGAAGGTAATGTTCGACACCATCCACGTGTTATACCGGCAGGAAGTAATGACCGACTACGCGTACAGGATGGGCAAGAACCTAAAGCACATACATATCTCGGAGTTGCGGCGAATGCCGCCAGGCCAGGGGCACGGGGACTTCCCCTCTCTTATGCAGGTACTGAAGGAAAGCGGGTACCCAGGATATGTTACGATGGAGATTGGTTTGGTGGGTCGCGATGTGCAGCCCGACTTGTTTGCTCGGCAGGCATATGAGTACCTAAAGCCGATGATGTAGCGGAGCGCAGAGATATCGCGCGGTCGACAGCGTTCAGCGCGCTGCCTGAGAGCGCTGTCGGCACGTTATGCCCATTCAAGAGACGATAAGGGTCCTGATTGTTATGACCAACATTCGGTAATAGCGGCCACGTCAACGTGCGCTATAACAACCGCGATATTCTTGCGTCGGGATGGCGCACGACTGGCCATTGGTAGTCAGGGGCGCGGGGCCGCAATGCGAGCCCGTTTTCCCATCTCCCCTACGTGGCATAGGACGAAGGGACTTGGACGACATGGCCTAACTGTCGGTCGAACTTCCTTCTCACGTTCGGGGACGACATGACCGGACCGCCGTTCCAACCTCGCCCGCTGTGCTCGCCCGCTGTTGGGCACCGAGATTACGAGGTCGACCCGTCCGCGCAGCCGTTGACACGCGGCCACAGGTCGCATGAGCCAGCCGATCTGATTCCTTCGCTGGGGTCGCGACCAGCCCTGAGCCTTCCAGAGCGGGCGAGCCGACCATAGGTGAAGGCAAAACCTCTGGAGCACGGACAGCAGCAGTGAGGGGCCTGTCAAGCGCAGCCGAAAAGTGCACCAGTTTGCGCAGTCGAAAAGTGCACCACCTCAGGCCCGGTGAGGGGTGTGTGGCCGGCGGTCAGGCGGAGTCGCGAAGCGACGGAGCCTGAGCGGCGGGCGCGACGTCGAGGCCGCGCTCGCGGAGGCGGTAGCTCTTGCCTTTGAGGGTGATCACGTGGCGTGGTTGACGAGCCGGTCGATCAGGGCGGCGGCGACCATGGCGTCGCCGAGGTGAAGCGCCCTGGGTTTCGTAGAGGCTCTTTTATCTGGTAGCCAGGGTTCGGCTGTTGTCTCCGTTGATATTCAACTCCTCGTACTCGGCGGGCGGCAAGTCATCGAGTTCTTCGTGTAGCCGCTCTTTGTTGTAGAAGCCGATCCAGTGCAGCGTTTCGTGTTCGATGTGCTCGTAGCTGGGGAAGCGGCGGCCGTCGACGAGTTCGCTCTTGAAGGTCGCGACCCA
>Ga0187861_10003599_pt1 | contig 13579 bp, 9 predicted proteins | sample June2016WEW_10_1_3_FD_132986 | JGI IMG/M metagenome (GOLD analysis project Ga0187861, IMG submission 132986) | Peatland microbial communities from SPRUCE experiment site at the Marcell Experimental Forest, Minnesota, USA - June2016WEW_10_100 | ecosystem: Environmental > Terrestrial > Soil >...
GCTGAAGGCGCGACACCATTGGCGCTTCACGTGCCGCACCTTCGGCGCTCAATTTCGTCATATCTTTTACCCCTGCCTGACGGCCGGGGCTATTCATTAGCGGCCCTTCGGGCCTCAAGCGACATGCGCATTTATTTAGGACGCTCTGTATAATTCAGCCGTTTGTCAGATCCATTGACGCGACAACTCATTGTCATCTGCACAATTGGCCAGTGCCCTTGGTTCAAATGGCAAAAATTGTAGGCCGGATATCTTGGTCTCCTGAAAAAAAGATTGACGCCAAACGAGAGACGAAACAATAATGCGCTTATATTATTCGTTGAGATGCTTGCACTATGAATAGAGAAATGGCCCACCTACTCTACGGTTTCACCTGAGTCCCGCAGCGATAACGTCGGTTCGGCCGTCTATATCCATCAAATCTCATTGTTTTGATTCGGTTAAATCGGGATGGTTCCCTGTTGGCATCGTTTGGAAAAACCAAGTTCTGAGCTGCTTTGGTGATCTTATGGAAAATGAAGAAAATCAAACTCTGCGCAACCTGCCCTCCGTGGATCTCATTCTCAAAACAGCGGAAATCCAATCAGCGGGCCGGGATTTCAGTCTCGAAATCGTTACCCGGATCGTGCGTGAAGTCAAAGAGCGTATCAAGGCAAAAATCATAAAAGGTGAGCATAAGGATGCAGATAAGGCAATCATCTCGCAGGAAATGGTGCGCCAGACTCTAGGCGCTCTGGAAGAGTTGAAGCGGCCGTTCTATCAAAAGGTGATCAATGCCAGCGGCATCATTTTGCACACGGCCCTGGGCCGCGCGGTCCTCGCGCCCGAGGTGTTAGCCGAAATCCAAGAGGAATTAACCGGATACTCAAGGCTCCAGATAGGGTTGGGCTCCGGGCAGAGATCTCGCAGAGACGAAGGGGTGGAGATGCTTCTTCGGCATCTGACCGGCGCCCAGGCGGCCACTGTGGTCAACAACAATGCAGCGGCCACCGCCATTGTGCTCAACACGATTGCCATGGGTAAGGAGGTCATCGTGTCCAGGGGCCAACTCGTGGAGATCGGCGGAGAGTTCAGGCTTCCGGATGTTATGGCCTTTAGCGGGGCCAAGATGGTCGAGGTAGGCACCACAAACAAAACCCATGCCAGGGACTATGAAAGGGCAATTACGGAGAATACGGCCGCGCTTTTGCGCGTGCATCCCAGTAATTACAAGATTCATGGATTCACTTCCGAGGTGCCTCTTGAGGAAATGGTGCAAATCGCTCACAAGCGCGGACTGATCCTGATCGATGATGTGGGCGCAGGATCTCTAGTAGATATGTCTCAGTTTGGATTTGAGCCGGAACCGACGCTGCGACAATCAGTCGCGGCAGGCTCCGATATCATCACCAGCAGCGCGGACAAACTGATCGGCGCTTCTCAGGGAGGCATTATTCTGGGAAGGGAAGATCTGATTGCGGCGATCCGCAAGAACCAGTTTGCGCGTATCGTGCGCGTCGGCAAACTGACTCTCGCGGCCCTGGAGGCTACGCTCAAACTTTTCCTGGATTTGAAACTCGCTCTACAACGCGTGCCAACTCTGGAGATGATCCTGCGCAAGCCGGAAGATCTGAAGTCCGCCGCTGAAAAAATGGCATCACGTTTGGGCCTCGCTAATATCCAGGCAGAGGTTGGCGCCTCCCCGGGTTTTTCGCAGACAGGCAGCGGATCGCTGCCCGACCAGAATCTGGCAACGACACTGCTGGTAATCGCGCCGAAGGATATGGCCGCTCAAGCCCTAGTCGAGAAATTGCGCCAGTACCGTCCGCCGATCATTGCGAGAATTCAAAACGAGCAGATCCTGATCGATCCCAGAACTCTGCTCAAGGGCGAGGATACCGTCATAGTCGAAGCGTTGAGCCAAATTTTAGGATCTTAATTCTTGATGTGAAAATCATGAATCAAAAGAACATCACACTCGGCACCGCGGGTCATATAGATCATGGCAAGACGGCACTTGTCAGGAACCTGACGGGGTACGAGACCGACCGGCTTAAGGAGGAGAAAGAACGGGGAATGTCTATTGAGCTGGGGTTTGCTCCCTGGAAGATAGCCGACCTTGAAGTGGGGATCGTAGACGTACCGGGCCATGAGAACTTCATTAAGACAATGGTGGCGGGAGCCACGGGGATCGACGCAGTTATTTTTGTAATCGCCTCAGATGATGGTGTGATGCCCCAGACACGAGAACATCTGGATATCTTGTCTTTGCTCGGAGTCCGGCACGGCATAGTGGTTTTGACTAAAGTGGATATGGTTTCGCCGGAACGCGTCGCCGCCGTCACCCAGGAAGTTCGCGACTTCCTACGAGGGACATTCCTGCAAGACGCCCCGATTTTTCCGTTCTCGAACATCACGAGACAGGGATTCGAGCAGTTTTACGAAGGGCTCAGCAACCTGGTCCAAAGTCTCACGCCCAAACAAACAGACGGAATATTTCGCCTTCCCGTTGAACGCACGTTTTCATTGAAAGGATATGGCACGATTGTATCGGGCATCCCGGTCAGCGGCGCTGCCGCGCTGGGAGATCAGGTCATTGTCTATCCGCAGGCGGCGGTTGGACGGATCAAAGCGATCCAGGTTTATCAAACCCAGTCAGAACGAGTTCAATGCGGGCAGTGCGCGGCAATCAACGTGCCCCAGTGGGATCACAATACGATCTCTCGCGGAGACGTTATTACAGTGGAAGGCTGGTTTACTCCCAGCAGCTGGTACTTGTGCGAGCTTGAGGCTTTGAAATTGGACGGGGGATATCTTAAGAACGGATCATCCGTAAAATTCCACACAGGCACGTCAGAGAGCACGGCGCTGGTGTACATGATTGAGGGAGACCGCGCTCTCAGCGGTGAACGCGTAATCGTCCAGGTTCAACTCAATCAGCCCATTGTTGCGGCGCCATTGGACCGTTTCATTATGCGCAGTCTGTCGCCGGTTCAGACGATCGGCGGAGGCTCGATAATCGAAGCTCTGGAGCAGAAGCTTCGACGAAGCAGACCCGAGATCGTGGAGGACGCACGCAGCCGGGCTGTCGCGGTTCGAGATGATGCTACCTTTGCAGAATATGTGATCCATACCGCTCAAAAGCAGGCTCTCACCGTCAAGGCAGTGGCCGAGAGAATCAAAAAGACATTGCCTTATACCGAAAAGATCGTGCAGACCCTTGCCAATGCTGGGGCGGTTCTCACCCTGGAGCAGGGGATTCTGATCCATAATCAGAATATAAATCTATTCAAGCGACAGGTCCTGGACCGGCTTGCTCAATATCACCGGACAGATCCTGCCAGCCCCGGAATGGACATTGAGACTTGTCAAACGGAATGCATGTGGCCCAAGCCGGTATTCCACAGGGTCCTCAAGGACATGGAGAGCGAGGGCACGATCCGCTTCGTGGAAGGCCGCGTGTGCGTGGCGGGTCACAACCCAGTCTTTGACAGCGCCGGGCAGAGGCGTATGCAGGAGGTGGAATCGCTGTTCCTGCAGCGTTTGTTCAGTCCTCCTGAGCAGAGGGAAATCATGGAAACATGCCGACTGAGCGCAAGGGAAGCGGAAGACACCTTGCGGCTTCTCGCGGAGCACGGACGATTAGTGCGAGTGGCGCGAGACATGTATTTCCATTCGGAAGCAGTCGCAACGGCGAGGCAGGCGGTCGTGGACCACCTTCAACGGGAGAAGCGGCTTGAAAGCGTGCAGTTCAAATACCTCATAGACGCCACTCGCAAATACGCTCTCCCGCTTCTCGACTATTTCGACAGGGTTGGAATCACAAAACGCGCACCGGACAACACCCGTTATCTGGGGCCAAAGGTGTGAGAATTACCGAGGAAACAATGCGTCGAGATCATCCGAAGATTTTCTGCACCTCAACCCTCCTGTTTCTTCTTCTGTCGGTTCTGCCGCTTATTTCGCAGGATTGGCCCATGTGGGGAGGGACAGCGCAGCGGAACATGGTCAGTTCGATTGAGAACCTGCCCTCGTCTTGGGATGTAAAAACGGGCAGGAACGTGAAATGGAAGGCGGCTCTTGGAGACACGTCCTATGGGAATCCCGTCGTCGCTGACGGAAAAGTTTTTGTTGGAACGAACAACGGCCACCCGCGAAATCCCGATATCCAGGGAGACAAGGGCATTCTGATGTGCTTTCGCGAATCGGATGGCAAGTTCCTATGGCAGGCAGTCAGCGACAAGCTGGATTCGGGGCCGGCGAACGACTGGCCTGAACAGGGTGTCTGTTCTTCTCCCGCAGTGGATGGAAAGCGCCTTTACTACGTGACGAACCGCGGCGAGCTTGTCTGCCTGGATACCGAAGGTTTTCTCGACGGCAAGAATGACGGCCCATTCCAGGATGAAATCTACAAGAGCAAACTCGACGCCGATATCATCTGGAAGCTCGATATGATGAAAGAGCTGGGCACCTACCAGCACAACATGGCTGCCTCCTCGCCAGTCGTTTGGGGAGACCTTGTGTTTCTGGAGACCTCGAATGGTCAGGCTGAAAATCATGAAAAGGTTTACTCGCCTAAAGCTCCCAGCTTCATCGCGGTAAATAAGAACTCCGGAAAAGTCGTTTGGCAGGACAATTCTCCCGGCGACCGTATTCTGCACGGACAATGGGCATCGCCCGCTCTGGGGGAAGTAAACGGCGTCATGCAGGCGTTCTTTCCTGGAGGCGACGGATGGCTATACGGCTTTAACGCGCTCACAGGCGATAAGCTCTGGAATTTCGACTTGAATCCCCAAAATGCGGTCTGGCCAAAAACGCGCAATTACGGGATTGCGACCCCTGTTTTCGTTAACAACAAGATCTTCATTTCGAGCGGACAGGAGCCGGAACACGGCAATGGGCCGGGGCACATGTACTGTATCGATCCGGGCAAGAGTGGCGATATTACTGAAAGCGGCCGTGTCTGGCACAACGAAAAGGTGCGCCGGTCCATCTCCACGGCCGCTGTTGCCGACGGGCTGGTTTACATCTCCGATTTCAGCGGTATCCTGCATTGCCTCGATATTGATACAGGGAAATCCTACTGGAATTACGACATGCTCTCCGCTGTGTGGGGCTCGCCATTAGTTGCGGATGGAAAAGTTTACCTGGGAGATGAGGATGGCGATGTCGCAGTTTTTCAAGCGGGGAAAAAATTCAAGAATATAGCGAAAATGGGCATGGGAAGCTCGGTCTACAGCACGCCCGTGCCTGCAAACGGAGTTCTCTATATAATGAACCGTAGCGAGCTGTACGCCATCGCCGACACGGGGAGGCAAACCGCAAAATAGATCGAGCGATTGCTCAGAATCCTGAACAGAGTTTTCCAGATTAAAAAAATAAAATGTATTTCTGATTGCGAAAGCTGCTTCGCATCGGCCACAATGTGGCACCTAATCCGTAGTGGATGGGAAACAATGCAGGAAGCACACCTGCAAGCACGCATTCCTCAGTATCGTTCTGAGGGAATCGGCAGGCAGGCAAAACGATATAAAGAAACGAAAGGATGTACGAATGAGGAAGAGTACGTTATTGAGCTGGCTGTTGCCGATGGCAATGGGCCTTGCTCTGCTCATACCTCAGTCCGCATTTTCGCAGGGCTGTGGTTGAATTTTATCCAAAAGTATGTCGCCCATGCGTGGCGGCTTGTTGGGACCCTATCTTCAAAAGGGCGAGTTTCAGATCAATGGTTACTGGAGTCGGTTTGCAACCGATGATACATTTCGTGGTTACGATGTCATATCGACAACTTCGGTGTTTGAAGGTGGCGACACACTTAACATGCAAGGGGCTTATGGCCTCACCCGCAGAATAAACCTCACCGCCGAAGTTCCCTATGTGCTCTGGTCTTACTGGAGTAATGTGGTCGCGGGCACGCGACACTATCAGCATGTACACGGCTTCGGCGACACTGTCGTCAGCGGCCGCGTGTGGTTATTGAATCCGGAGAAAAATCCCAAACAAAACGTTGGATTCAGCCTGGGGCTAAGGCTGCCCACGGGGGACTCGAATTACCAGGTCCCTTACCCTGATTCCAAGGGGAACAATATCACGGATCGTCCGGTTTATCCCGCCGTACAGCCGGGAAGCGGTGCGTTGGGGCTCCGTTTAGCGGCACAAGGTTTCCGCTCATTCCGGTGTTTCAGCGTGTACGGAAGCGGCCTCTACCTCTTCAGCCTGAAAAAGCAAAACGATACTTTTGCCTTCGGCGCTGCGACCAACCCTGCAGGACCCACAGCACTGGCGGAGAATGTTCGTTATCTCTCCACGCCGGATTCCTATCAGTTTAGCGGCGGCGTATCGGCCCCGGTCCCACACTTGAAGGGTTTCTCTTTATCCGTGGGTAGCCAAATCGCGGGCGTGCCGGTGTATAACGTCTTAACCAGCACCGCAGGCTATCGCCAGCCGGGGTACCTGGTTACGGTGAATCCTGGATTGGCCTGGGATACGGGATTTGCAACCTACTACGTCACTGTGCCGGTGCGCGTGCACCAGTACGTGGGCCTGGATTTTCTTAATAGCCAGAAGGCTGCGGATTTCGCAAAGACGAGTCTACAGATAGGTGTTCAGTTCAATCTCGGCGGAAAGAAAGGCGCAAAGCCGATAAAGTAACCATTTCATCAGTATTTGGCGGGCTTTCACCATAGATCAGGGTGTGGGCCCGCCAATAGCATGGATTGACCCATCTCACTTAGGGCCTGTGACGAAATAAGTGACGCACTTCGCTGCAGGCCCCCAGGCCCGCTGGCAAGGCGTGAGCGACGAGCATACCGGGTTGTATGTAAGGAGCGAGCAACGCAGCCTGCGGGCCGCAGCCCGAAGGGGCGCGGCGGCGGGCGGGCATCTTCGGCGTTGCCGCTCCTCGACGATGACACCGCATCGCCTGCGTCGCGGCGCCTTGCATCTGCCCACCCGGCGCTCGCGCCGAAGTGCATCACTTATTTCGTCACAGGCCCTTAATCAGAGCATTAAATGGGAAGGAGTATTGAAATGGCAGGTTCAGTTGCGGAGCTCAGGGCAAAGGGTGCCTCTACCGTCATCCTCGTCACGTCCGACGGTATGGGTGTTGCTGAAAAACCATTGCAACATGAACTCCTGAGTATCTATCTCAAGATGCTCCGGGAAAATGAGTTTGTCCCCGGTGCAATATGTTTCTATGGGGATGGGATCAAAACGGTCATTGAGGGATCCCCCGTTCTCGAACTTCTGCGCGAATTGGAAGCAAAGGGCGTACGCCTGATCATCTGCATAACTTGTCTCAAGTATTTCGGCTTGGAAGACAAGGTAGCGGTGGGCATTGTGGGCGGTATGCACGACATTATTCTGGCACAATGGATGGCTGACAAGGTCATTACGTTATGAATGACATTATCCCCATCGAAATGACAGGACGAATTTTGACCTGTCATCAGCCGAACTGATTATTGGGTTCCGGGCCCGCTCGCATCGGGCAATGCAACAACCGTATTTATGCCTGGAAATTCGAAGAATCCTAATCGCCCTTTTAGCCAAGGTTGAAGCCGCGGGTTCGAATCCCGTTTCCCGCTCCATAAACTCAAGGGTCCATTCCGGACACATAGGTAACACTTCACACCAGCCGCATCACCATCCAGTGCGTCCTGATCGAAATCGTCCGCCGCAGCGCCCGCCGAAACGGAACCCCTTTAGGCAGCTTTAGCTGGACTGATCGCCTCAAAATTTCAGTGGATGACTGGCTTTCAACATCTGCTGAAACATCCCTTTCTACTGAAAGCGTCCGTCCCGGTGAAGAATGCATCTGACCAAATACGTAACGCACGCTGAATTCCCTTCTCGCAATTTATCTTGATCTTGGACTGTAGGAAGTATTAGCAAAGAAACACAAATGCTAAAAGCTTACGTGGGTGTCACGGATCGTTCGTGGTTTGAATTCCTACGCTCAAGAAATGCCGTGGACGAAGTGAATTTCTGGCAACCGAGCGGTCGAACGCAATTTCGAGCCTTAGAGGTTGTCGAACCCTTTTCGCGGTCTAAGGACCTGTCAATGAATAACGTTTGCATTTTGGCGCGAACGCCGGGCGGGCAGATGCGCGGCGCCGCGACGCAGGCGATGCGGTGCCATCGTCGAGGAGCGGCAACAAAGCAGATGCCCGCCCGCCGCCGCGCCCCTTCGGGCTGCGGCCCGCAGGCTCGCTGGCTTTGTTGCTCGCTCCTTACATACTACCGGTATGCTCGTCGCTCGCGCCTCGCCAGCGAGCCTGGGGGCCAGCAGCAAAATGTAAACGTTATTCATTGACAGGTCCTAAGCGTAAGCCCTTTCAAACTCCGTATTCCCCAACGGGTCCCCTTCATGCGACCGCATAAGGATTTCAATATCCCAATTCCTTCAGGCTGAGTCATTGGGAACTCCTGCACATACAATTTGTAAGTTCGGATGCGTCATTAATCGATGGATTTCTTCACTACAATTCAAGAGTTCGGATAAGCACAGACCCATCCGGTTCCGTTCGGCCTTCAAGATATTTCCGGCGCGCGATCTCTTCGATTGCCCGTCGGTTCGCTCTGAACACTGCCATTTTGTCCTTGTTGTCAGCTGCGAAATGATCGTCCAACGCCTCCTCGCTTATTGCGCAGTTTACGCGCTTTTCTCCATCCTGCCCCCAGAAGGACACAACTTTCCGGCTGGAATTATAGCTCTCTCCTGGTGTCGGAAACTTTAGATCGCGCCGCTCAAGAGACCCTCTCACGCGCTGCGCTATAAATTCTGCAAACGGCTTGATGTCCGTATCGATGCTGGCGCGGTCCAGCGCGTCAAGGTAGGCGTTGCGATCCTCGACGCGGATAACTGTCCAGGGGTAGCCGCCCGAAGCCAGCATCACGTTCATGAGGAAACGCGCCATCCGCCCGTTGCCGTCCGCGTAGGGATGGATGTAGCCGAACAGCCAGTGGCCAAGTACGGCACGCACGCCGGGTTCCGTTTCCTGTTCCAGTAGATCGAAGAGCGCGGGCATGGCGTCGCGCACGACTTCCCATCGGGGTGGCACATGGCGTGAGTTGCGCAGATAAGCAGGAATATTGCGATATCCGGCCAGCGCCCCGGCTTCGATCAGGCCCGCCCTGACGCAGGGCTGGAACAATTCGCGGCACCACTCCTTATGCGCCGTACGCGCAAGCGCTCCCGGATTTTCGCCCGCAATCACTTTCTGCACCGCCGCCTTTACAAGCTGAAATGCCTGCCAGTATCCGCGCGCCGCCAGTGCGTCGCGGCTTTTGCGGTCTTCGTCGTCATCTTCCGGGCGCCAGTTGCCCTGCCTGACTTTCTCTATTACTTCCGGCGAAACCGAGTAACCTTCGATGGACAGCGAATGATATGCATCGCTTTTGTAGATTTCATCGACGTGGTGAAGATAAGCGCCCTCATCCTTCGGCAGGCCCGGCGCTTTCGGAAATGTTTCGATGACCACCGGGCGCGCGGATTCCCAGAGCATCCGGATGCGTTTCACGATCGGAGCACCAGCCGTCGGCGCACCGAATACCTGCCCGGCCTCGAAGGGATTGCTCTCCCGTGCACCGTAGCCGGCACTTTTCATCGTGCTGATGATCTCGTCCGCCATTGCGGACCGCCCCATCTGCCGGAATGCTCCGGCCAGGCAACCGGCTTTCGCTGAGTGCCCCCCGTTTAATAGCAGCCGCAGCAGGTCAGATACATCGCCGAGATTGGCCAGCACCACTTGCGTCTCAACCGGATTTTTGGCGAGGAATGATTCCGTCACCCTTACGAGCGCCGCCGCCGGCGAGAAGAGCCGCAATCCGTCCCTTTCCACGAGGTCCGCTGACGCTGGCATCGCGGTTACCTTCAGATCATAGAGCGAGGTGCCAAAGAGAAGCTCGATTGTATGGTTGGCGCCCTTCGGGCTGCACACCACCGCTTGCTGCGGGATGACTGTCTTTTCGCCGTGCAACGCAAGCGACTCCTCCGCCGATAGGAACCACTCGCTTCCGAAACGTTCATCGCAGTAGCGCCCGCAGAATTCCCAGAATGACGCATACCACGGTGTGCTATCGCCTGCCCGCGCGCTCGGGCCGGAAGAAATCAGCCAGCCCTTCATCACTTCCTGCAGGAAACCGTTCGCCACGAGCCGTTCTCGGTGGACACGGCTCAAGTCGCCTGACCGGAACACACGCCGGTCTCCTTCCTGAAGCGCCTTCAGCGCAGCGAGGGATTCAGCGAGTTTTTCATTCGGGGTCGCCATAATGCTTCTCAATCTTCCGTTCCATTACAAGCTTATCATGTCGTGCAAATACGAGCATATTATGATGTACAATTACAAGCATATTATGCTTAGATTAGATAAGTCAATAAAATACAATTATGTTATAACTTACAGCCATCCCCAAGTTTCATAAAAAACCCTGAACTCACAATACAGGCGCCTTCATGAAGAGCCAGCCATCAGGAGTTGATGTCAATTTGTACGGGAGAGTGAACACTAATCCAAAAGCGATTGCAGTGCGGACACCAGGGGTGGGAGATCTTTTTGGACGGTATCCCATAGCAAGGCTTCATCTACTGAAAAGTACACATGCACGAGACGGTTGCGCATCGCGCACATCAAAGCCCACGGGATTTGCGGATTTTGTTCCTGGATGTGGTCGGGGATTTCAAAACGCCTTAGCTCCAAGACGCAGACCCTTGTCAAAAGCATCCAGGCTTTTCAGGAGAATTCGCGGGTCTCGCCGCCAGGCGGCTGATCCCTGCAACATCCTGCTTTGTGTCGCATTCGGATCACTAACGTTGCGGAGCATGGCTACGAATGAGGAAATTTCGCATAACTCCCGTTCATTGGCTATTGACCCCATCTCTTTTCCTAAACAGAAAGCGCTGGTTTCCTCATAACTCAAATGAAGATCGAATACCTCGTCGGAATATCTTCGTTGATCATCTGCAGGCAGAAACTCCTCCACGATGTGCGCAATGTCAAGTAGATCTCTGATTCGTTCGGGAGGTTTCTCCTGATATGCAATCATTTTTAAAACAGCGATAACCGGGACGGGTGCAACCAATATTTCAAAATCGTCGGCAGGTCTGAACGGGACTCCATGCCTAAATGCAAGTCTCATCCCGACAAGGCTCATACTGAAACCACTTTTGGGCCAAACAAATCCTCCTTGACTGAGCGCAATCGAATCCGCCGGGATTATGTCAATATGGACAATTCCCGGAGCCAACCATCTTTGCTCGAGGTTGGGATCCTGGGACCAACCGGGAATATGGCTGAGGTCCGATGGATATTTATCGAGGGATACGGAAATAGATAAATCAAGATCATATGTCTGGCGCCAGTGCATGTCTATGAAGCAACCCAGCGCAGTAGCACCAATCAAAACAATCTTCTCCTGGTCCCAAATCTGACGTAGGGTCCTGAGCGCGTCCACTTGCTCTTCCGTTAGGACATGTGAATTCATAATCTCAAATGACGCTCTCGAATATCCATAGCCGTCTCTCGTGCACGCGGGTCACCGGTAGCCATAAGTTCGGCGAAGACTAATAACGGATGTACGGTTCTGGGCAGAATTCCTTCAAACGCTACTTTTGCCGGCGTACGATGGATAACAAAAGGACCATCCTTAGCCGGCAAAGCTTTCAGCCTTCTTGATAGATCACTTGTAGGATCGCTTACATGCAATACGGTTTCCTCACCACGATAATATTTTGTCATTCTCATCGCAGCTGCGCCGCCACCCCAAGCCCACATGACGGAATCACCTAGTTCCGCCTCGATCCTTTGCTCAAGTGCTTCAGGGTTTGCATCTGGGGTGCGAAACCTTCCGAAAATTAGTTTTGGTCTCAAAGTCTCATAACCGACCATCCATCGATCCAGTAAACCTCTCGGATTGAGGATTCTGCGCCCACTCAGTTCCGGACCAATAAACCCTTCCTTTTCCAACCGCGCTAGAGTTTCTGCAACTGTTGTTTTGCTTGCCGCCGCCACGTCGGCAAGAGTTCGCACGGGTGAATTAAGAATGTCTGGTTTTGCAAGAATTGTGAACAGAACGCGATATCCTGGTATCCCGATCCCCCTCCCTGAAGCCGGATCGGAAATCGGTGTCTGGCCTTCTATAACGGCCATGTAGTCCGTCCCTATTTGAATCCGACAATTACCAGCCTTGTCGACATAGTTGATTCCGTGCTCGCCTAAGTAGCGGCCGATTTTTCTGGGGACGTGAATGGCAAACAAAATCCAAGGCGTCTTGCTGGCTTTTTGGACCCGTGCGGCCAAGCCGTCTGCAAGAGCATAAGTCAAATGTGTTTTCTGCTCGTCAACATAAAATTCCCGATTGCCTTGCGGGGTTTTGATGTTTAGGAGCGCATCGGCTTCATATGTGCTCATCCCATTTTTGATGAAAGGCCGGATCTGGCCGATAGTTGCGTTCTTGACGAATGGCAACTCCCGGAGATGTCGAATGTATGGTTCCCAATGGTTTTCCATGTCCGGAATAATACCTTGTCCCTTACTAAAGGACAAGCTAGAAAAGCGGACAAGAGGCCAAAGCCTATCTTTTCCACGGATGCCCTGGCATATATACTAGAGTATCTATTTGGCCCTTCGGGCCTAACTGCGGAATCGAGGCTAAGCGCCACTCACCGCGAACATTTCACACAAGCCGCATCAACATCAAGGGCGTCCTTATCGAGATTGTCCGCCGCAGCCCCCGGCGAAAACGTTGGATTGAGCGGCATCACTAGTAAAGAATGCTTTACTTTCACGTTCTGTTAGTAAAGAATACTTTCCTAGTGAGTCGATCTGGGTAAGAGGACTTTCCTGGGAGGCGATTATGGTCAGAATCGTCGGGACCTACGAGCAAACCAGCACTGCCGGTGAAACCGTAAATGCTTTTGTGCCGGCGCCACTTCCTCCAAGCAACCCTCCGCTCCATATGAACGCTGAACTCTCCGGATTGTTGCAGAGTGCCGAGGCGGGTGTTTCCAGGCTGAAGCTTGCCGGATCTATGATTCCATCTCTCGATTGGCTTCTCTATTCTTTTGTTCGCAAAGAAGCCGTGGTCTCTTCTCAGATCGAGGGCACGCAATCAACCCTGGTGGACCTGCTTATGTACGAGGCTGCCGGGAAAGAAGACGCCGTGGACGATGGCGATGTCATACAAGTCTGCAACTACGTCGATGCACTCCATTATGCGCGCAAGCAGATGCGCAGTAAAAATGGACTGCCATTATCAGTGCGGCTCCTTAATGAGGCACATCGGCGTTTACTGAAAAATGTCCCCGCGGCCGATAGGACGCCGGGAGAGATCAGGCGCAGCCAGAACTGGATCGGCGGAACTCGCCCCGGGAATGCAGTCTATGTACCTCCGCCCCCACATTTGCTGGGCGGCTTACTCGGCTCTCTGGAAAAATATATCCATCGAGACGATTCACTGCATCCGCTAGTTCGAGCGGGCCTGTTGCATGTGCAGTTCGAAACCATACATCCTTACCTGGATGGGAATGGCCGCATCGGCAGGCTCCTGATTACATTGCTCCTGGAGCATTGGAAGGTCTTGGACTCCCCGCTGCTCTACC
>Ga0187861_10003604_pt1 | contig 13571 bp, 6 predicted proteins | sample June2016WEW_10_1_3_FD_132986 | JGI IMG/M metagenome (GOLD analysis project Ga0187861, IMG submission 132986) | Peatland microbial communities from SPRUCE experiment site at the Marcell Experimental Forest, Minnesota, USA - June2016WEW_10_100 | ecosystem: Environmental > Terrestrial > Soil >...
CAGGGCGAGTTCAGCGCGGGCCTTAACCGCGGCCACCTGGACCCCACGAAGGGCACGCTGCACGAGCTGGTTTTCACCTGCCGTGGCGACGACGTCAGCGCCACGCTGGACGGACAAACCGTGGCTCTCGACACCCCGGGAGGCCGCTCGCGGAGAGGCACTCTGAAAATCTACTCGCGCGACCCCAGCTTGCGTGTGCTGGGCGTCGAGTTCAGCGAACTGGGCGCGGTGTCGGCGGCGCCGGCGGCGCCGGCGGCACTCGCGCCGGTGGCTGCGGCCGGCGGGGCGCCTGCCTGGCAGCCGCTCTTTGACGGCAAAACCCTGGACTGCCTGAACGAGAAGGGTGCGGGCTGGCATGTGGATAATGGTGCGCTCACCAGGATAGACGGCGAAAAACAGGCGGCGCAAACGCGGTTTGAGTTTGGGGACGGGGTGTTGCGCGTGCAGTTCGAGGTCCAAGGCGCCAGTTACCTGCAATTCACGGCCCGCCAGGGCGAGGAGGGCGGATACAAGGCGGCTTTCGACCGAAACCAGATACAGGCTTTGGCTGGCAAGGCGCACGAATTGGTTTTCACCTGCCGTGGGGACAACGTCGGCGCCACGCTGGACGGGCAGCTTATGGTTGTGGAGCCCAACGGGCATCCGCGGAAAGGCCATCTGCATTTCGGCGTCCGGGAAGGCAATATGCGTGTGCTGGGCATCGAATTCAGCGAATCCGGCACGGCGTCTGCACCGGCAGCGGGCTCCGCGCCGGCGCCCGCGGCAGGGGCGGCGCTGCCCGTTGGTGCAAGCGAACTGGCCCGCAGAGCCCCGCCGGGCTGCGTGCTGGTCTATTACCTCTCCTCCGGCGGCAGTGCGGCCGGCGGGCCGAAAGGCGGTCCGGAATTGCGGGTTGGGCAGGCTCTGACGCACACCTGGCCCGGGGCGGCTCTGTCAGCCCGGTTCGCCACGACCTGGTTTAACGATTCCGAGCTGACTTTCGAGGCCGCGGGACTGGGCCCCAGAAACGGCTATCAACTGGGCTTCAGTTGGTGGGACGCGGACAACGGCGGCCGCAGTGCGTCGGTCTGGATGGCGCCCGGGAAGGGCGGCGATTTCACGGAAGTCCTCAAAACCACAAAACTCCCGGCCGGGAACGAGGCGGCGGCGGAAATGGCCGTGCCGGTGCCGCAGGGTTCCTACGCCGACGGAACCTTGCGCATCGCCTTCCGCAAAGCCGAGGGGCGCAATGCAGTCGTCAGCGAGGTATGGCTGTGGGAACGCAATGAGAGATCAGCGCTGGACGAGGCCAAACTCGAGTATGAGAAGCTGCTCAGCAACGTTTACGCCCTGCTGCTGAAGAACGAGGTGAAACAGGCCGAGGCGCGCCTCGAGCAGGCCCAGGCCGATACCAAGGCCGAGGTGCTGCGCGCTGCGTTGGCGCAAGACATGCAGTGTGTCAAGTACATGAGTGACTTGAATGCCGCGGTGGCCAAAGGGGCGGCGGCGCTGGCGGACAAGCGGCAGTTCCTTTTGAAACAGACCGACGGCAAAGAAACAGCGGTGGGGCAAGGGAGCAAGAACAGCGTCGCGCGCGTCAAGGATGACGTCATCGAACTTGAAATGGACATGGGCGGTGGCACGGCACAGGTCAAGTTGCCGCTGGGGAAACTCGCACCCAAAACGCGGCACGAGTTGGCGCGCCTGGGCCTCGCCGGCGTCCCCGACGCGGATCTTAAGCTGGCCTTCAGCGGGCTGCTCGTGCTGAGCGGCGGGAGCGGGGAGCTAACGCCCAAGATGGTTCGCATGGCGCTTGACGCGGCCAAGAAAGCCGGCTCGCCGGCAGAACGCCTTGCGCACCTGCAAGGCCGGCTGGAAGCCTGCGAACTGGAGGCGGGGGCGGAAAGCGCCCTGAAGAAGCTGGACGCGCTGCTCAAGGGCAGGAAATGGCAGGAGGCGAAGGCCGTAATCGAGAACTTGCACAAGGAGTACGGCAACACGCTCGCGCTGCTGAAGGCACGGCCGGAGTTCGACAAGCAGGAGACAGAAGTCGAGCACCAACTCAACCCGCCAAAAGCAGGGCACTGACGATTTTGGATCTTAGCTTCTGGATTGTGTGGGGTGGAATAGCAGGGCGAAGAAAGGAAGGCAGATGAGGGTCACAATAGCCTGCTTCACACTCATCTCTGCCTCTGTTTTCTCGACATTCGCAGGAGAGGATCAGAAGCCGGTTAAAGTCGAAACGGATTATGGGAAGGTCTTCGAGGAACTTGTGGATGCGGGAGTCAGGACTTGGACTTTTGACCCCAATGATCCGCTGCTCAAGACCCGCAGGATCATCATCTTCTCGAAGATCAACCACTTGGCGGCAAAAGAGATTGTCACCAAGTTGCTCTTCCTCAATGAGCTTGATTCCAAGGCACCGATAGATATTTACTTGCTGACTCCGGGAGGATGGCGCGCCAGTGCATTTGCGGTGATTGACATCATGCATCTCATCAAGGCACCGGTGAACATCCATGCGCTCGGGATGTGCCAATCGGCTGGGTGCGACATCCTGATAGCCGCCACAGGCAAGCGCATTGCCTACGAGGCCACCGCCGTTGTTCCTCACCTTAACCTGGTCTATGACTCGGAGAACCACACTGAGACAAATTTTTTCAAGGACAAGGTTGAAGCGCTGTATAAGCGGCACACCACACTTCCGAAGGAATGGTATCCACTGTCCGGCGGCCGGACCATCTGGCTGGACGCAAACGAGGCCTTGAAGTATGGGCTTGTGGACGAGGTGCGGAAGAGGAAGGACGAACCAGCGGATTCCCCTGCCAGACAGTGACAAAGGGAGTACTGTGTTCTGGCCGGCCTGCGCAACGGGCTATCGCCTTTCCAGCGTCTGGCGGGACTTCTCGTAGGAGGCCTGTTCGTCCTTAAGGCCCTGGTCCTGGCAGAACTCAGCCAGTTTCCTGAATTGCACCAGCGGATCGGCGCGCGTCGCCCAGCATAACTTGGCCTGGCATTCGGGGCACAACGCCAGCGGCGCCTGGTCGGATTCCTGGAGATGGTTGCTGCCGTTCATATTGCACTCATAAAGGATGCAGTGTGACATCGAGAACATGTGGCCGGTCTCATGTGTGGCGACCTTGAGCGTGCGCAGGAGACAGAGGCGGAAGTCCGCGGGGCTCGCGTCCGGATCGCCGTAGCGCGCCAGCGACCACACGCCCACGCGCTGGTAGAGCGAAGCCTGGCCGAAGACGAAGTTCCAATCGTCTTCGGGATACAGATCCGCCGCCGTGAAGGCGATACAGGCCGCGGCGTCCTCAGGCAGGCGCGGCTTGAGGAGCTTGTCGAGAACATAGCCGGTACGGAGTTGCGTCCCAAAACCGCGTGAGAGGCGCTGGTGTTGCGCCGGGACCAGCGCTAACGGCAGATCCTCGTTCACTTTGACCTCGGTGTTGAAATAAATGGCCATGAATGCGGCGCTGAGCGTCACGATCTTCCGCTGGGTTGGGGTGAACTTCCCGAGCGGCTGGATGTACAGGACGCGGCGTGTTCCTTCCAGGGTCACAGGCTCGCAGGCCAGGTACTCGTTGAAAGTCTGCCCTGGCTCAGCGTGATTGGCCAGCCAGTCATGAGGGCCGGGCTTGTGGATGGGGAGGTGCAGCGGGCGCAGTTTTACTATCATCTCCCGGAGGGCTTCTTCTCGCGCCTTGCCTTCTGCAAGAGGGACGTCCTTCAATCGCGAACGGTTCATCAGGAAACACGCGCCTGGCACAAACAAGAGAGCTGCCGCCAGCAGCCCCAGGAACCAGGCAGACCTGCGGCCTGACCCTGGCGCGACGTAATCAGAACTATCCGGGCTGGCAGGATTGCTCATAGTTTGCCCTCCATTTCTGCATTATACCGGGCTTGGCGCAAATAGGGATTGGAAACCGCGCTTCATTCTGCCAGAATCAGGCGCTGGAGGTTGGCATCTGAGCTGGAGACGAGTGGCATGGTCCAAGTCGGGAAACCTGAAGATTCTGTTCTGGCTGTGGTGGAGCACGCTCTGCGCGACTACCGCGTGAGCTCCTCGAAAGATGAATCGCCCTACCTCTCCCTTCAGGCGCTGCTGAAGAAAGTACGCGACCCGTCCGCCGCGCTGGCTTGGCTGATTGCCTACTCGCCCCACGATCGAATGCGTGAAGACGCTGCAACCCTTTCCTTCCTGATTCTGCGGGAGCCTGAGATACCCAAGAAGACCAAGCGGCTTTTCCGGAGGAACGCAGCCAGCATACTCCTCCAGGGGCTCAAGGATCCCAATGTCGCCGATGAGATCAAGGCGCAACTCGGCCCGCTGCTGGACCTTTGCGGCCACCAGTTGAGCACGGAAGAATACCGGTCGTACTTCAAGGATTTCGAGACTGCCGTGAAAGGGTTGATGGAGAAAGGCCTGGCCGCTCTGCCGGAGTCGCTTGAGCAGGTTGAGGTCATGCTGCATGAAACCGGCCTGTATGACCCCGCGCAGCCAGTCCGCATCGAGGAAGACACGCTGGGGGCGGGCGTGGTGATGGGCGCCATGGTCATCGAGAGACAGCAGTTGGCGGGTTCAGCCTTTCTCTGCACCGCGGCGGCGCTCGGCCAGGCACAGCAACAAAACGCGGAACTGCTGAGCGCAGCCTTGCAGACTGTCGAGAGCAAGGGGGGGGAATACGGGCGCTGGTACTTGAGGGAACTCGGGCGCTTGCCCGGCTATGGGGAACTGGGGACGCACGCGGCGCGGCTTGAACAGGAGATGGCCAAGCGGGGCGTGGTGGCCAAGGCTCCCGCCCGCCCGGAGTTCTCGCACGGCGTGATAAGCAATGTGGACGGCGTCGGATCCCGCAGCCTGATTCTTTTTTACCGCACGGACGAGGGCGAACTCGACGCCATGGTGCTGCTCATGAATGACGAGGTGGGCATCAAGGACGCATACTGCATCTGGGGCAACGCCGCCGGGATGGAGAAGGAGATGAGCCGTGAGCAGGAGGTCCAGTATGTGCCCTGCAGCCTGGAGCTGGGTATCGAGTTCGTTTCGGACGTCTTGGCCTTGCATGCAGAGCTCAACCGGCCGCCCCCAGGCTTGTTCCTCCTGCACAGGCACCTGCTTGGCGGCGAGGTCCTGGAACTGCGCCGCAGGAAACCGAGGTTGGGGAGTTTCATGTTGGAGTCCGTAGTGCGTGCGCCTCAAATGGTGGCTGGTTCCGAAACGCTGGCAGAACATCCTATCTACGGCGCCCACTGGTTCGGTTCTGATGAAGCGTACGCGTTCGTGGGTGCCGGCAAGAACCAGTGGAAGGGCCGGCGCGGCCCGCCCCCCGCGATGGTTAACGAGTTTCTCAAGAGTGTCCCCGTGAAGGCTCGCGAGAGGCTATGCCAGCGGTTGGCAGTCAACCTGGAAACCCAGGTGCTGGCCGGCCGGGCCAAAGAGGCACAGAACCGACTGGCGGCCTGCACCTGGCTGGCCTTGACTGAAGGGGTGGTGCCCTTCGAAGAAATCCCCTTCGTCCAAGCGTTGGGGGTGCGGGGACTTGAGCTCTGCCGGTACAATCTTTCGATGGGTTTCCGCAATCAGGACGAAGCTAACAGGGCTTACGAAGAGTTGAGCGAACTGCTTTAGGACGCCTCCCCCTGCTCCCGCACGCAAGGGGCGGGGAACACAAGAAGCCTTCCCCTATCCCCTCCCGCAAGGGGCGGGGGAACACGAAGAGGCACAGTCTCACAATGGCCAACACTCTCACAGCAGGCAGAGGAGACAGTCCGGCAGTCTGCGCCGCGGCCCAGCACGCAGTGGCTCTGGTCCGGCCGGGCGAGAAGGTGGGGCTGGGCTCGGGACGGGCTTCCACGGCATTCATCAGGGCGCTGGGTGAGCAAGTGCGTCAGGGTTTGTGCATCGAAGGTGTGGCGACATCGAATGCGTCGGAGAGGCTCGCCAGAGAACTGCATATCCCCTTGGTGGAACTGGAGGAGAACACAGCGCTTGACTCGGTTGTGGACGGCGCCGACGAGGTGGCGCCGAACCTGGATCTTATCAAGGGCTGGGGAGGGGCTCTCGTGCGGGAACGCATCGTGACCTGCGCGGCCAGAAGGCAAATCATCCTCGTCAGTCCCGAGAAACTGGTGCAGGGGCTCGGAGAACGGGGACGCATTCCGGTGGAGATCATCCCCTTCGCGCGCGGCTATGTCTCCCGCCGGCTCAAAGAATTGGGCCTCTTCCCCTCGTTGCGGCTGAATGCGGACGGGACACCGTTCATCTCTGAGAACCAGAACTTGACGCTGGACTGCGCGCTTGAGAAGCCGCTCTGTGACGGAGCAGAGGCGCGCGCGCTTGAGGCGCGGATTGTACAGATTTCGGGTGTGGTGGATACGGGGATGTTTCTGGGCACGGCTGACCAAGTCATAGTCGGGCAGAACAATGGCAGTGTTGAGGTGCTGGCGCGCGGGCGAGGCTGAGGTCAAGTGTGGCACGGGCTATTAGCCTGTGCGGGGACTTTGGCGGTGCGGATTCTAAAGAGGCCGTGCGAAAAAAAGACGCAGCGGTTGACCCATCAATAGACAAGTCGTATACCTTCAACGACTTGTGTGATTGTGAAAAATCTGCAAATAAATGAAGAATGGTGTTGACAAGGAACTGAGCAGAGTGTATAAGTTATTAGTCATCCGCAGATAGATCTGCGGGTGAGCTAGTGAAGTGGGGAACTGACGGCGGTTGAAGCTCCGGCCTCCACACCGGGTGTACCGCGTTGGCCGTAAGAATGCGGTGCATCTGGGAAAGATGAAGGCACGGAGTTTTTGTCGTCAATAGGCATAACAGAGATTTGAGCCTTAAACGCAGTCTTTCGAGACTGTGGCGCAGAGTTGAAGGGCGAGAAGCCCGGAGGCTGCGTGGCTGGCTCTTTGAAAATTCATAGACAGTTAGCACGCTCAAAGAACACATGTGTGGGCTGACCACGCAATTTCAGTTGAGCGCCCGCAAGCCGTGAGGCTGCAGGCGCGCAAAGGAGTTTGGTGGCGGCCGAAACATAAAGAAGTGACAACGAGCACGCAAATGTGAAACACGTTTGTATGGCTCGCGATCAAGACTTCGTTGACATGAAAATTTCAATTGAAGGGTTTGATCCTGGCTCAGAACGAACGTTGGCGGCGTGGTTGAGGCATGCAAGTCGCACGAGAACGGGGGCGTCAAAACCCCCTAGTAAAGTGGCGGAAGGGTGAGTAATGGGTAGATAACGTACCCGAGAGATGGGCATAACGGCTCGAAAGAGCCGCTAATTCCCGATAGGACCACGGCCAGGCATCTGGCTGGGGTAAAAAGCGGGGGCTCTTCGGACCTCGCGCTCATGGATCGGTCTACTCCCTACCAGCTAGTTGGTGAGGTAACGGCCCACCAAGGCTACGACGGGTACCCGGGCTGAGAGGCTGATCGGGCACATCGGCACTGAGACACTGGCCGGACACCTACGGGTGGCTGCAGTTCGGAATATTCGGCAATGGGCGAAAGCCTGACCGAGCGACGCCGCGTGCGGGATGAAGGCCCTTGGGTTGTAAACCGCTGTCACAGGTGAGCAAGTCACGTCCCGATAACATCGGGATGTGTTGAGTTAAGCTTGAGAGGAAGCCCCCGCTAATCACGTGCCAGCAGCGGCGGTAATACGTGAGGGGCGAACGTTGTTCGGTGTCACTGGGCTTAAAGGGCGCGTAGGCGGCTGCGTAAGTAAGGTGTGAAAGCCCTCGGCTTACCCGGGGAATTGCGCCTTATACTGCGTGGCTTGAGGGTCATAGGGGAAGGGGGAACTCCAGGTGTAGCGGTGAAATGCGCAGATATCTGGGGGAAGGCCGGCGGCGAAGGCGCCCTTCTGGGTGATCCCTGACACTGAGGCGCGAAAGCGTGGGGAGCAAACAGGATTAGATACCCTGGTAGTCCACGCCCTAAACGATGGATACTAAGTAGGAGGCCCTGCAAGGGGTTTCTTGCCGGAGCAAAAGCGTTAAGTATCCCGCCTGGGGAGTATGGTCGCAAGGCTGAAACTCAAAGGAATTGACGGGGGCTCACACAAGCGGTGGAGCATGTTGCTTAATTCGATGCAACGCGAAGAACCTTACCTGGGCTCGAAGCGCACGGATTAGCTCTATGAAAGTAGAGTAACGCCTTTACCGGTGGAACGTGCGAAGGTGTTGCATGGCTGTCGTCAGCTCGTGTCGTGAGATGTCGGGTTAAGTCCCTTAACGAGCGAAACCCCTATCCTTGGTTGCCATCGGGTCATGCCGGGAACTCCAGGGAGACTGCCGGTGTTAAACCGGAGGAAGGCGGGGATGACGTCAAGTCATCATGGCCCTTATGTCCAGGGCGGCAAACGTGCTACAATGGCCAGTACAACGCGAAGCAAGGCCGCGAGGCGGAGCAAATCGCTTAAAACTGGTCTCAGTTCGGATTGGGAGGCTGCAATTCGCCCCCATGAAGCCGGAATCGCTAGTAATCGGGGATCAGCCACGCCCCGGTGAATATGTTCCTGAGCCTTGTACACACCGCCCGTCAAGCCACGAGAGCTGGGGGTACCTGAAGTCGTGATGAACGCCTATGGTAAAACCAGTGATTGGGACTAAGTCGTAACAAGGTAGCCGTAGGGGAACCTGCGGCTGGATCACCTCCTTTCTAAGGGGATTTCCTTAGACGTCTGGCGCAGGCCTGAAGCCTGCATCAACGACGACTACTTGCCGCACATGTTTTCTGCGGCGTGCTGACTGTCTATGTCAAAATAAGCGTTGGGGTCGGCTGAGCGAGAGACAAAGTGCTGAGTCCTGGGTGCTGAGTGCTGAGGAGCCGCGATTGCAGTTACTCGGAACTCGGTTCTTCCAACCCAGACCTCACATTTTGGGCTCGTAGCTCAGTTGGTTAGAGCGCGTCCCTGATAAGGACGAGGTCGGCCGTTCGAATCGGCCCGGGCCCACCAATCCGATTTAGGATTGCGGATCTTAGATTTCGGATCGTTCAATCCGCAATCCGCAATCTCAAATCCGCAATGGAACCGGGGGCGTAGCTCAATTGGGAGAGCGCCTGCTTTGCAAGCAGGAGGTAGCCGGTCCGAATCCGGTCGCCTCCACCAGAACCGGCAGTACTTTCAACTCAGTACTGATTTGTGTCGCGGGGTGGAGCAGCCTGGTAGCTCGTCGGGCTCATAACCCGGAGGTCGTAGGTTCAAATCCTACCCCCGCTACCAAAATAACCTGAATGGGACGCTCGAGACAGTTAAGTGCTTCCAGAGTTGCAGTTGTTGTTGCTCTTTGAAAATTGAAGATTGGGTGTTTGAAGTCAAGCGGGAACAACGGTGGCATGAACTGCAGTACAGTTTTGCAACCATTGATCTGTTCTTAAGGGCCGCCCGCCGCGCCGCTGGGAAGCGACGCACATCCGGCCGCTCACCGATGCGAGGTTCCTTTAACCTGGAACCTGAAACCGGCAATGCAGTACGCGGTTTCAATCGGGGAGTGGGATGAGGGCGGTCAAGTTACTAAGGGTAAATGGTGGATGTCTTGGCGCTGAGAGGCGATGAAGGACGTGGTAAGCTGCGATAAGCCCGGGGAAGCTGCACACAAGCGGATCCCGGGATCTCCGAATGGGACAACCCAGTCCGGTGCAAACCGGATTTGCACGCTCTGAATCCATAGGGGCGTGTTCAGCGAACGTGGGGAAGTGACACATCTCAGTACCCACAGGAAAAGAAATGCAATTGAGATTCCCGGAGTAGAGGCGATCGAAACGGGAACAGCCTAAACCGGAAGCACGCGAGTGTTTCCGGGGTTGCGGGACCGCGCAACGATTAGAAAAGCCGGCCAAAATGTGGCCTGGAACGGCCGTCCATAGAAGGTGACAGTCCTGTATGGCGGGCTTTTCGAGTCCGGCGGTATCCCAAGTAGCACCAGCCACGGGAAATCTGGTGTGAATCCGGGGGGACCACCCTCCAAGGCTAAATACTCCTCAGCGACCGATAACGAAACAGTAGCGCGAGCGAACGACGAAAAGAACCGGAAGGACCGGAGTTAAAAGACCCTGAAACCATTTACCTACACAGCGGTTGGAGTCCCGATCCGTCGGGATGACAGCGTGCCTGTTGAAGAATGAGTCCGCGAGTTAGTGGGTACGGCAGGTTAAGTCCCTGGAGGGACGCAGCCATAGGGAAACCGAGTGCGAAATGCGCGAATGCGTCGTACTTACTAGACCCGAAGCCAATGGCGATCTAACCTTGGGCAGGATGAAGTGGGGGTAAAACCTCATGGAGGTCCGAACGTGTCTGTGTTGAAAAACGGTGCGATGACCTGAGGTTAGGAGTGATAGGCTTATCAAGCATGGTGATATCTGGTTCTCCCCGAAATAGCCTTAGAGCTAGCGTCGGCTAAGATAGCGTAATGGGGGTAGAGGACTGATAGGGCTAGGGTTCCTACCGGAATACCAAACCCTGTCCAACTCCGAATACCATTCGCCGTAATCCGGCAGTCAGACTACGGGGGATAAGCTCCGTGGTCGAGAGGGAAACAGCCCAGAATACCGTCTAAGGTCCCTAAGCGGGTCTTAGTTAATAAGGAGGTGAGAGTGCGAAGACAGCCAGGATGTTGGCTTAGAAGCAGCCACCATTTAAAAAGTGCGTAATAGCTTACTGGTCGAGCATTCTTGCGCCGATAATTAACGGGAATAAGGCCTGCACCGAAGACGTATCCTGTACCGGCCTGTGCGCCGGTACTTGGGTAGGGGAGCGCTCTACAGGAGATACAAGCCGCCTCGAGAGGGGCGGTGGCGGCCTGTGGAGGTGATTATGCGGACACGAGTAGCGATAAAGAGAGTGAGAAGCTCTCTCCCCGTAAGCATAAGGTTTCCTGGGCCAGGTAACTCCGCCCAGGGTTAGTCGGGACCTAAGGTGAGGCCGAAAGGCGTAGCCGATGGCAAGCCGGTTAATATTCCGGCACCGCTTGCAAGGTTGTGCCAGTATGACCCAGATAGCCAAGGCCGGGGAATCGGTTAGCTCGATCCTCCAAGCGCAAACGGCGTTGAAGCCCGGTGAAAACGGGCTGAGCCCGAAGTGCGAGTGCGCTCCCTTGAAAAAGGAGCAGGCGGCCGTAGCTACGCTGGCGAGAAAAGTGCTGCGCACGTTAACCTTGCGGGTGCCCGTACCACAAACTGACACAGGTATGCGAGGCGAGTAGCCTAAGGGGCTCGAGATAACTCTCGTGAAGGAACTCGGCAAATTTGCTCCGTAACTTCGGGAGAAGGAGCGCCTGGTAGGGGCAAAACACCGCAAGGTGGGCGCCCCGAGAGGCCGCAGAGAAATGGTCCCTGGAACTGTTTAGCAAAAACACATGTCTGCGCAAAGTCGCAAAGACGACGTATGCAGACTGACGCCTGCTCTGTGCCGGAAGGTTAAGGGAAAGTGTCAGGGGGTCCGCCTCCAAAGCACTGAACCGAAGCCCCGGTTAACGGCGGCCGTAACTATGACGGTCCTAAGGTAGCGAAATTCCTTGTCGGGTAAGTTCCGACCTGCATGAATGGCGTAATAACAGGGGTACTGTCTCCACGAGAGGCTCGGCGAAACTGTAGCAGTGGTGAAGATGCCACTTACCCGCGACTAGACGGAAAGACCCTGTGGACCTTTACTGTACTCTACTATTGGGTTTTTGTGCTCATTGCGTAGGATAGGTGGGAGACTGCGAGACTCCGTTTTCGGACGGAGTGGAGTCAACGGTGAAATACCACCCTCTGTGTACGAAAATTCTAACTCTGTTCCGTAATCCGGGCGGAGGACCGTGGTAGACGGGCAGTTTAACTGGGGCGGTTCCCTCCCAAAGAGTAACGGAGGGGCCCTAAGGCACGCTCAGCACGGTTGGCAATCGTGCGTCGAGTGCAAGGGCATAAGCGTGCTTAACTGCGAGAGAAAAACCTCAAGCAGGTACGAAAGTAGGGCTTAGTGATCCGGCGGTGCAGTGTGGAATGGCCGTCGCTCAACTGATAAAAGGTACCCCGGGGATAACAGGCTGATCTCCCCCAAGCGTCCATAGCGACGGGGAGGTTTGGCACCTCGATGTCGACTCATCGCATCCTGGGGCTGCAATCGGTCCCAAGGGTTCGGCTGTTCGCCGATTAAAGCGGTACGTGAGTTGGGTTCAGACCGACGTGAGTCAGGTCGGTCCCTATCTGTCGTGGGCGTAGGATTCTTGAGGAAAAACAACCCTAGTACGAGAGGATTGGGTTGTACGCACCCCTGGTGTTCCAGTTGTGCCGCTAGGCACACCGCTGGGTAGCTACGTGCGGACAGGATAAACGCTGAAAGCATCTAAGCGTGAAGCCTCTTCCAAGATAAGGAATCCCCATCAGACTTCTGGTAGACTACCAGTTCGATAGGCTGGATGTGTAAGTCCGGTAACGGGCGAGCTTACCAGTCCTAATTAGTCGATTGACTTGACCGCTCTCGTCCCACCATCCGTGTCCTCCTCCCCTCGGGGAGCGGGCCGCGGTGAGTGGAGCCGGGAAGCGGCTTGAGTAACAGCATGGTTGCGAACGCAGTGCTGCACCATGCCCCGTTGTCCCAATTCAAACACCCAATCTTTGCCTTCATTCGGTTTCGGGCTCTCGTTACTTGTCTCGGGAAGCGTCTTCGCGGGTGCAACCAGAGATCAGAAACCGGGGTCCAGAAACCGCTGTGTGCTTCAAGAAAGTTCCGGTGACCATGGCGGAGGGGCCACACCCGTTCCCATTCCGAACACGGCCGTTAAGCCCTCCTGCGCCGATGATACTGCCCACAAGCGGGAAAGTAGGTTGTTGCCGGGTTAAATCCAAGCCGCGCCCCAGAGCGATCCGGGGTGCGGCTTTTTTGTCGCCAGAATTTCCTGGAAAACGCCAAATGTTGTAGTATCAGTTAAGGAGGTGAACCATGCTTCTGAAGACCGCGCCGGCGACCATCGAAGACCTGTACAATGAGCCTGGCAAGGCTGAGCTCATTGGGGGGAGGATCGTCCGCTATATGTCTACCGGAGAGAAACCCAGCCGGTTTGCCTGCCGCATCCTGCGGAATCTGGCTGACTACGTTGATCGCTTGGGACGTGGCGGTGTGTACACCGATGGTCTCGGTTATACCGTCCCGGAACTGCCCTCCGGACGCGAATCCTTCTCACCCGATGTTTCCTTCTACGACGGCCCCCTCCCCAAGAATCCCATGCGCTTCATCGAAGGCCCGCCCACGTTTGCAGTCGAGGTCCGCAGCGAAAGCGATTACCGGCCCGGAGCGGAAGAGGATATGGCTGCCAAGCGCGCGGATTACCTCGCTGCCGGCACCCTGGTGGTCTGGGACGTTGATACTTTGGCGGAGCGGATTTACGTTTATCGCGCCAGCCACCCGGATACCCCTCAAACATTCGTCCGCGGCCAGCTTGCCGAGGCGGAACCCGCTGTTCCGGGTTGGCGCGTTTCTGTGGATTGGATTTTTGCGTAGACCGGGAGGCGCTTGTGCACGCTTGCTCCGGTTCAAACATTTCAGCGCTCCGCCTTTTCCGCCCGCAACGTCACTGCCTGCAAGCCGATGACCTTCCACTGC
>Ga0187861_10003605_pt1 | contig 13566 bp, 12 predicted proteins | sample June2016WEW_10_1_3_FD_132986 | JGI IMG/M metagenome (GOLD analysis project Ga0187861, IMG submission 132986) | Peatland microbial communities from SPRUCE experiment site at the Marcell Experimental Forest, Minnesota, USA - June2016WEW_10_100 | ecosystem: Environmental > Terrestrial > Soil >...
TGGCATCGCATGGTTATCCGGATGAATACCAGATCGGTAAACAGATTTTTGGATTGGAAAAAATCAAAGCAGAAGATGGCGTTGTGGTGTTTCATGCTGGCACAAAGATAGAAGGAAGTGCAATCGTTACTTCTGGCGGGCGTGTGCTCGGAGTGACAGCGATCGGATTTAATAATGAATTGGAGCAGACAATCCGAAACGCGTATCGTTCGGTGGAAAAGATTACATTTGATGGCGCTTATTACCGCAGTGATATCGGCAAGAAAGCGCTGAAGCATTTAACTAGAAAAAAGAATAATCCATAAGGAGATAATATGAATATTCTTGTAACAGGCGGCGCGGGATTTATCGGATCGCATATAGCAGATGCGTACATCGCTGAAGGGCATAATGTTATTATTGTAGATAATTTGTCCGGAGGTGTTTTAGAGAATGTAAACCCGAAAGCGAAATTCTATCAACTCGATGTACGAAGTGAAAAACTGGAAGATGTGTTTCAGAAAGAAAAAATAGATGTGGTGAATCATCTGGCGGCGCAAATGGATGTGCGGCGGTCGGTGAGCGATCCAAAGTTCGACGCTTCTGTCAATGTTCTTGGCGGATTAAATATTTTCGAGTCTGCAAGAAAGCATCGGGTGAAGAAAATTATCTTCTCTTCTACCGGTGGTGCAATTTATGGTGAACAAGATTATTTTCCTGCTGATGAAGAACATCCCACGCGCCCGCTTTCTCCGTATGGCATCACGAAACTTTGTACAGAGAAATACCTCTTCTTCTACAAAGCTGTTTATGGAATCAATCATGTTATTCTTCGTTATGCCAATGTTTATGGCCCGCGCCAGAATCCACATGGTGAAGCCGGTGTCGTTGCTATTTTCTGCAATAAAATGCTAAAAGGTGAACAGCCCGTTATTAATGGCGATGGTAAGCAAACGCGCGATTACACGTTCGTTGATGACGTTGTGAAAGCGAATTTACTGGCTCTTATGTACGATAGATCAAATATTTATAACATAGGCACAAGCATTGAAACTGATGTGAATAAACTTTTCCTCGAATTGCGCACTCATCTTAATCCATCCTGTCCAGAACAACACGCTCCGGCAAAAGAGGGTGAGCAGCAGCGCAGTGTGATCAGTTTTAAGAAAATTGAGAGCGAACTTGGCTGGAAACCCACCGTACAATTAGAAAAAGGTTTGCAGGTAACAGCGGAGTACTTTAAGAAGAAATTTTCTAAGGGAAAGTAAATTCAATAAACCGTTGCGTTGTTCGGAATTATTCTCGAAATATTGTCTTACGATTTCTGAATTTCCAAATGTTATTTTCACATAACATCGAAGTGAAAAATGGATTTCTTGAAGCGCAAAATATCCCACCTCAAATTAATAATATTGCTCTTTTGTGTCTTTTCTCAGATTTTGATACTTGAAGTGCGCGCACAATGTGATGACAAAAAAAGTCCTGACGGCATTTCTTGGGACTTTGATGAAGAGAAGGATAAAGGATTTTCTATTGGAACATTTATATCAGATGCATTTACGCCGCAGATTATACTCGATACTAAATACGTCAGAGAATATGTTCGTGATGGACGGTTTCAAATTTTGCGCAGTCGGTGCGGCGATATGCGCGCTATCGACGCCATCTATTTGAAATCTTTAAAGATAGCAGATTACAATATTGCGCGCGCACTTTTTCTTTCTTTTATGGCTGTACTTGAACACCGAAAGATTGATGTCAGAATGCCGATCTTCAATTCGCTTGCATTGCCGCTTACGTTTGAAGATGATAGTATTTTCTTTACCCGTATGAAAAATCTTCCTATTCACGTATATCCTGATACACCGCCAGGTTCTTATGGAGATAAGGATAAACTTCAACATTTTTTTGGATCAGCATATCTTTCGTTTGCGTCCGAGTCGCCGGGATTGACGCATACAACTGGGGACTTTATTGAGTGGTTTGAAGCAAAGATCATTGTTGGAGGCACAGATGACCCGCGTGATAAACGCGCAAACAAACAGGGCAAAAGTTTCGGCCGTGATTTATTGGTAGTTAAGACATTACTTCCATCTGATTACTTGACTTTTCCGTATGAAGACAGTAAATAGATAATAGACTTTTTGCAATTAACACAGAAATCTAATTTTCGACAACTAAAATGAAAACTATTCTTATTGTCGATGATGACAAATCAGTTCGTGAATCACTCAAAATGATTCTTGAATACGATCGCTACGAAGTTGAGTTTGCCGAGAACGGTGAACAAGGGTTACAGAAACTTGACCGCTTGCCAGTGGATGTTGTGTTGCTGGACGTGAAAATGTCCGGTATGGACGGCATCGAAGTCTTGACAAAGATTCGGCAGAAGAATGAAAAACTGCCAGTGGTGATGATTTCTGGTCACGGGACTATTGAAACGGCAGTGGAAGCGACGAAGCTTGGCGCTTTCGATTTTCTTTCCAAACCACTTGACCGCGATAAACTTCTTGTAACCATTCGCAATGCGATACAACAAGCAAAACTTTCAGAAGATTACGAGAGGCTGCAAGAAAGCGTGGAAGGGAAGCGACGTATTATTGGCGGGAGCGAGAAGATAAAAGAGATACTTGCCGTTATCAATCAAGTGGCGCCTACGGATGCTCGCGTGTTGATCACCGGTGAAAATGGAACCGGGAAGGAACTAATCGCACACGCTATTCATCGTGCCAGCAAGCGTAATGCAAAACAGTTTGTGGAAGTCAACTGTGCGGCGATTCCTTCTGAAATGATTGAATCAGAATTGTTCGGTCATGAAAAAGGATCCTTCACCGGTGCTACGGCACAGCGCATTGGTAAGTTCGAACAGGCGGACAGTGGAACACTCTTCCTTGACGAAATTGGCGACATGAGTCTGCAGGCGCAGGCGAAAGTTTTGCGTGCATTGGAAGAAGGAAAGATAGAGCGCGTTGGTGGCAGCAAACTTATTTCTGTTGATGTTCGCGTTCTTTCGGCAACTAATAAAAAATTGGATGAGGAAATTGGCAAAGGAAATTTTCGCAATGATCTCTTTCACCGACTCAACGTCATTCCTATTCACGCGCCGGCTCTACGCGAACATCGGGATGATATTCCTATCCTCGTTCAATCGTTTATTGATGATGTTTGTTCACGGAACGGAATAGCGCGGAAAGCAATTTCCAATGACGCGATTAATGTTCTTCTTCAGCGTGATTGGCCCGGCAATGTGCGTGAATTAAAAAACGCAGTGGAACGTCTGGTCATTTTATCGCATGGCACTTCGATTGACATTACTGTGCTCGATGCGTTTGGCAGTACCGGCAGTGTGGATTTAGGATCACTCGATGTCAGCGGAACGTTTCAGGAATTCAAAGAACGCGCCGAAGCGGCATTCATTAAAAAGCAATTGGAAATTCATAAATGGAACGTTACCAAAACAGCCGAAGCTATGGAAATCCAGCGCAGCCATCTCTACACAAAAATGAAGCGTTACGGATTGGCTAAAGAAGGAGAAGCCGAAAGTAAGGAATAAACGCCGTCAATTTCTCGTTCTTGCATTTCAATCGATTTCTAACTAAATTTTATTTAGAGATTTGCATAAATCGAAATCGAATACTTATCTATTTTCTTGGAGGAATCACAATGGCAGTAAAAGTTGGAATTAACGGTTTTGGAAGAATTGGCAGACAAATTATCAATGTCATGGCAGACAAAGGATATCTAGGAAAGACGATTGATGTTGTAGCTGTCGTTGATGTGAGCACAGACGCAAAGTATTTTGCGTATCAATTGAAATATGACTCAATTCATGGGCATTTTCGCGGAACGCTCGGCAGTGAAAAGAGCAGCCCGTCAGTAGAAGCGGATGATGTTCTAGTCGTGAACGGCCATAAGATCAAATGTGTAATGGCTCAAAAAGAACCTTCACAGTTACCTTGGAAAGAACTCGGCGTTGAAATCGTGATTGAATCAACCGGTTTATTCACAGATTCCGAAAAGGCAAAGGGACATCTTGCTGCTGGTGCAAAGAAAGTAATTATTTCTGCGCCTGCAAAAGGCGATGTGAAGACTCTTGTTATTGGTGTAAATGATAACGAGTACGATCCTGCCAAACACTATATAATATCCAACGCGTCCTGCACTACAAATTGCTTAGCTCCTTTAGTGTATGTAATTATTAAGGAAGGTATTGGCGTTGAAACTGGATTAATGACTACAATCCATTCTACAACTGCAACTCAAAAAACTGTTGATGGTCCGTCAAAGAAGGATTGGAGAGGCGGTCGTGCAGCATCTAATAATATTATCCCGTCCACAACTGGTGCTGCAAAAGCTGTCGGAGAAGTTTTACCAGTCGTAAAAGGCAAAATGACAGGTATGTCTTTCCGGGTTCCGACTCTTGATGTATCGGTTATCGATTTAACATTTCGTTCGACACGCGACAGTTCGATTGAAGAGATTGATGGATTGATGAAGAAAGCGTCCGAGACTTATCTAAAAGGCATTCTCGGATATTGCACGGATGAAGTAGTCTCAACCGATTTCATCCACGACGATCGTTCTTCTATTTATGATTCTAAAGCAACATTGCAAAATAACTTGAAGGGCGAAAAGAGATTCTTCAAAGTTGTTTCATGGTATGACAATGAATGGGGCTATTCAGTTCGAACGGCTGATTTGACTAATCTCATTGCATCGAAACTGAAATAAGGTTCAGAAGTATTCAATCTTTATCTGCCCGGTGCACAAATACATCGGGCAGAGTGTTTTTTCTGCATCGGGCTGGCGACTTATCGGGTCGAAGCCCGTTTTTTATATATATAAAAGAGACTCCGGCTTTGCCGGAATAATTAAACATCCATCTCTTCACGGAGAAAACAATGAACAAGAAAACTGTGAGCGATATAAGCTTTACCGGCAAGCGTGTTATTATGCGTGTAGATTTTAATGTGCCATTGAAGAACGGCGTTATTCAGGACGACATTCGTATGCGCGCTGCACTTCCAACTATTAAATATATCCTTGATCAAAAACCAAAATATCTTGTACTAATGTCTCACCTCGGAGATCCGAAAAAAGATACTCAGAAGGCGAAAGAGAAAGCCGAGAAAGACGGCAAGCCATTCGATGAAGCAAAGTTTATCGAAGGCAAACATAAAATGAAACCGATTGTCGAACACCTCTCGCAACTTCTAAATAAACCAGTGAAACTTGCACCGGCAGCAATCGGTCCAGAAACGAAAGCTATGGTGAATGGATTGAAGGACGGCGAAATATTGATGCTGGAGAATACTCGTTTTCATAAACAAGAGACTTCAAAAGATCCGGCGGAACGCGAACAGATGGCAAAGGAACTCGCTTCTTATGGCGATATTTTCGTGAACGACGCGTTTGGCACTGCACACCGCGCGCATGCATCTACAGAAACTATTGCGCATTATTTGCCGGCTGTTGCAGGATTTTTGATGGAGAAAGAATTGGCGTATCTTGGCAAAGCAGTTGAGAATCCAGCGAAGCCGTACGTTGCGATCATCGGCGGTGCAAAAATATCCGGTAAAATCGATGTCATCCAAAACCTTATGAACAAGGTAGATGCACTACTCATTGGCGGGGGAATGATGTTCACGTTTTATAAAGCGCAAGGATTGGAAATCGGCAAATCATTATTAGAAGAAGATAAAATTGAATTGGCAAAGAAAATTCTTGATGAAGCAAAAGCAAAAAATGTGAGATTAATGCTGCCGGTCGATTGTATTGTATCCGATAAATTTGACAACACAGCGACGACAAAGACAGTGAAGATCAACGCCATTCCGTCCGATTGGATGGGAATGGATATCGGTCCAGAAACTATAAAGATGTATACTGATGAAATTATAAAAGCGAAAACGGTAGTGTGGAATGGGCCAATGGGTGTGTTTGAAATGTCGAACTTTGCAAAAGGAACCACTGCGGTGGCGCAGGCGTTAGTAGATGCAACGAAGAAAGGAGCCACAACGATTGTTGGCGGCGGAGATTCTGCGTCGGCAATAGCACAAGCCGGACTCGATAAAGCTGTATCGCACGTCTCAACAGGAGGTGGAGCTTCATTGGAATTCTTAGAAGGAAAAGTTCTTCCCGGTGTTGCAGCTCTTAATGATAAATGAGAAGCAGTAAATAAAAGGTAGAAGGAAAAAGATAACGTGAAATTCGCTGTCAGCTGAATATTGACAGCTATTTCTATCAATCGCACAATCATCAAATCAAGAAATCTTAAATGGCCTACGACAATCAAGGTAATTACTACCGTCCCTCAATGTTTGGGGGATTTCAATTTTTTCCACCAGTGATCAAAACTTTGTTGATCACTAACGGGCTGGTTTATCTATTAGAATTATTTTTACAGAACTTCCATATTGGCAATATTATTCTGGATGATGTTTTCCAGAGGTATTTTGCCCTTTTGCCGATTGATAGGGGCTTCCTTCCCTGGCAACTAATTACATATCAATTCATGCATGCGAATTTCTGGCACCTTTTCTTTAATATGATATTCGGATTATGGATGTTCGGTATGGAAGTTGAACATGTCTGGGGATCGAAGAAATTTCTTATTTATTATTTGTCTTGTGGTGTTGCGGCGGGATTATCACAGTTAATATTTTCACCGATCTTTGAACCAGCGCTTGGCCCAACAGTTGGGGCGTCTGGAGCAATCTACGGCGTTATGATTGCATTTGCCGCAATGTTTCCGGACAGATACATATTTCTCTATTTTCTAATTCCAGTGAAAGTAAAATACTTTGTCATTATCCTAATTGTCTTTGGTGTGATGTCGGTTGGTGGGCAGGGGAATGTTGCAAATCTTGCACATCTTGGCGGGGCAGTCGCTGGATATCTTTATATTTTGTATGATCGTTGGCAATTGACTAGAAGAAGCCGCGGAACTTCTCAATCATGGATGTCATCTGCACCTTGGAGTCATTCAACTTCTTCTGCAGGTGATGTTGTGGATGCAAAAGTATTTGATATTAACGAAGCAAAATCCTTTGAACCAAAAGAAAAACCGGTTGACTTACAAAAGCGCATCGACGATATCCTTGACAAAATCAGCCGAAGTGGATATCAAAGTTTATCGGAGGAAGAAAAGAAAATTCTCTTTGAAGCCAGCAAACGTATGAATTAATTTGTAGAAGCACGATACATCGTGCCATTTGTTTTGTATTTGTAAAATAAACAATCGATGAGTGAAGATCGTAAAACATATAAAGTAACTGCACGAAGGAAGACTCGGCAAGTGAATGTCGGAGGCGTAAAGATTGGCGGCGATGCACCGATTTCCGTGCAGACAATGACAAAAACAAAAACGGATGATATTGAAGGTACCATTGCACAAATTAAAGCAGCAGTGGATGCAGGTGCCGATATTGTTCGAGTGACGGTAAATGACAAAGAAGCCGCGACTGCAATGACCGAAATTGTGAAACAGTCGCCAGTGCCAATTGTCGCAGATATCCATTTTAATCACATCTTCGCTCTGAAGGCAATTGAAGCCGGCGTAGCGAAAGTGCGCATCAATCCGGGTAATATTGGTTCGAAAGATCGTATAAAACAAGTACTAACGGCGGCGAAGGAACGTGATATTCCAATTCGTATCGGTGTGAATTCCGGCTCGTTGGAAGAGGATATCCTTCAAAAATATGGCTTTCCGACGGCAGAAGCATTGTACGAAAGCGCAATGCGGCATGTGGAAATTTGTGATGAATATAATTTCAAAGATGTCGTCATCTCGGTAAAATCCACAGATGTAAAATTGATGATTGAAGCGTATCGGCTAGTTGCAGAACGGACAGATATTCCTCTGCATCTCGGAGTTACAGAAGCCGGCCCGACACGTAGCGGTACTATCAAATCGGCGGTTGGTATCGGTGCATTGCTTGCTGAAGGTATTGGCGATACGATTCGTGTTTCGCTAACCGACGATCCTGTAAAGGAAGTCGAAGTCGGGAAAGAAATCCTCCGCTCGCTCAATCTTGCTTCGCGTAATGTCGAATTAATTGCCTGCCCCACGTGCGGCCGGATCGAAGTTGATCTGTTCAAAATCATAGGTGAGCTTGAAGAGAAGCTTGCAAACGTAAAAAAACCTGTCACGATTGCGGTGCTCGGTTGTGTGGTGAACGGTCCCGGAGAAGCAAGTTCTGCGGATATTGGTATTGCGGCAGGCAAGGGAGTCGGTATTCTCTATCGCAAAGGTGAAATGATCAAGCGTATCAAAGAAAGTGACATTGTTGCTACCATTTTGGAAGAAGTAGAAAAGTTCCAGCCGAAGAATTAATAAATTAATTTTCTACAAGTAAATGTTTAGAGAGCTGTATAAGGTTGCGTGCCATCTTCCGACACGTTCTTCATGAATTGAATGGTTAGTTTATTCTTTTGAAGGTCGGTCTAATACCGATCTTTTTTATTTTCTTCTAATATTATCTTAAACCTTTTCTGCCGTCATACATCAAACAATTGAAGTCACTAATAAAAGGAGAAAGACAATGAAACGACTTGCAGTATTGATGGCGGCTGTTGTAATGATATTTGGCACCCAATTATATGGTCAGCCGAACGAGGCGAAGCAGATCAAAAAATTTATGGAGAAGCTCAATCTGACCGATGAGCAAAAGAAGGACGTTGAAAAGATTCATTTTGACGCGGAGAAGCAAACAATTGCTCAAAAAGCAAAAGTGGAAACCGAGGGGATTGAACTTCGGCAACTGCTGAAAGCAGATGCCCCGGACAAATCAGCCATCGAGAAAAAGATCAGCGATATAGCAGATCTAAGAGTGCAGATGCATATGATCAAGATCAATTCTTGGTTTGCAATTAATAAATTGCTGACGCCGGATCAGCAAAAGATGTGGAAGAAAATTCTGGAAAACGCGCCAAATATTAGACGGCAATGGATGGTGAAACGAATGGATAAAAGACGACAGCCGTCAACATGGCATGAACAGCAAATGTCAAAATAGAATAATTGCAATAGAATAAAAGATAATTCGAATGGGTCGATTGAATAAATCGACCCGTTTTTTTATAGAATCTGTAAAACAAATTTGTCATTCCTTTCTATATAGAATCTTTTTCAGCGTAATTCTCCCTTTGCTCTTTCCATCCATTTTCTTTACCTTTTCTCGTTGTCAAACCGTGCCTCATCCGACAAACAAAAAGAGGATCAGCATGCATACAACTCAATTATCATCGATCGTTTTAAGCTTCCCACTTATTCTTATAATCTTGTATGGATGTTCAGTTTCGAAAGAAATGAGTACGGAATTCATTCCAACGATTAAGTCCTTCGATCTTCAACGATATCTCGGAACATGGTATGAGGTAGCACGTCTTCCCCACTCGTTCGAAAATGGTTTGGATAAAGTGACTGCTACATATACATTGCGCGATGATGGCAAGATAAATGTACTCAATAAGGGATTCGATACAGCAAGAGGGGAATGGAAGGAAGCCAAGGGTAAGGCGCGGATTAAAGATTCTGTTTCTGGAACTTTGCTTGAAGTCAGCTTTTTCTGGATTTTTTATTCAGACTACAAAGTAATTGAGCTCGATACGGCAAATTACTCATATGCTATGGTAACAAGCAGCTCGAAAGAATATTTATGGATATTGAGCCGGACGCCACATTTAGACGATGCCATTTATGATGAATTAATTCATAAAGCAAGCGAATGGGGATTTAATATTTCTGCGATCTACAAATTACGTCAATAGTAATTATCACTATTCTTCAACAATTGGACGGACCAACATTATGGAACTTAAAGATAAGTGCGCAATTGTTACAGGTGGCGCAATGGGTATCGGACTTGCTACAAGTAAACGACTTCTTATGGAAGGTGTTGTTGTTACTGTCTGGGATTTGAATCAAGCTGCTCTCAAACAAGCAAAGCAAGAACTTTCAGCACTAGGGAAAGTGTTTCTTCACCAATGCGATGTGACCCAAAAAGACCAGGTGTATAAACTTGCCAAGAAAGCGATTAAGGAGATGGGCAAAGTTGATATCCTGATCAACAATGCAGGCTATGTCTCCGGAGGAGAATTTCTAGAAAGACCTGATATGGATTGGGAAAGAACTATCGATGTGAATTTAACGGCATTGCTTTATACAACAAGAGCATTTCTTCCTGGAATGTATGATCGCAATATCGGACATATCGTCAACATCTCTTCCGCTGCAGGGACTATCGGTGTTGCTGGGCTTGCGGTGTATGCTGCAACAAAATGGGCTGTATGGGGATTAACAGAATCACTTCGTATGGAAGCTTTGAAGAATAGAAAATCCGGCGTAAAATATTCTACCATTCATCCGGGATATATAGCAACAGGTATGTTCGAAGGGGCGAAGTTAGGAATTCCGGGAAGATGGATTGTTCCTTTAGTGAAAAATCATGACGTTATCGCAAAAGCAATTGTCAACGATGCATTAAAGAAAGGGAAATATTCTCCCAAACGTCCAAGCACGGTTAATCTCAATCTTCGATTTAGAGCTTTGATGCCGGATCGGTGGTTCCAACGATTCCTTATTATTATGGGAGTTGCTGGAAGTATGAAAACATGGCATGGAAGAAAACAATGATGAATGAAATGAGTCTTGATCGCTAAATCCAGGTCACATATTCTAATATCTCAAATTTAATATCTTCAATCTCTAATCAGGATACCGCCATGTCGTCAAAAAAGATAACAACTTCAATCAATCCCGCAACGGGAGAGATCATAGGCAAAACGCCCGAGAATACTATAGAAGAATTGGAGAAAGCTGTAGCCCTTGCAAAAATCGCTCAAAGTGAATGGGCAAAGTTCAATTTTCAAGAGCGTGCACAATATCTCTTAGCGATACGGGATTATATTGTGGAGAATGTTGATAGAATTTCTGATGTCATATCGAAGGACAGCGGTAAGACGAAAATGGATGCTCTCAGCACCGAAGTGCTTTCTACTTCGATGGCCATAACGTATTACGCCAGAAACGCGAAAAGAATTCTGAAACGAAAACGGTTGAAAGGCGGCAGCATATTGACAATTAACAAACGCTCCTACGTAGATCGGGTTCCAATGGGTGTAGTTGGCATCATCAGTCCGTGGAATTACCCATTTTCAATCCCGTTCCATGAAATTGCTATGGCACTCATTGCAGGAAATGGTGTTGTGCTCAAAGTTGCGTCTCATTCACAAGAAGTCGGTAAGATCATAAAAGAATGTATTGAAGCTGGAAAACTGCCAAAGGATATTTTTCATCTGATCAATATACCGGGGAAAATTGCGGGCGATGCATTCCTGAATTCTGGAATCAATAAACTATTCTTTACCGGCTCGGTGCCGGTCGGTAAATATTTGATGCGAAAGGCAGCGAAACACCTTATTCCACTTTCACTGGAATTGGGAGGTAACGATGCTATGATCGTTTGCAAGGATGCTAATTTATATCGTGCAGCAAGTGGAGCAGTATGGGCGGGGCTTTCGAATGCCGGCCAATCGTGTGCTGGTGTTGAACGAATTTATGTGGAATCAAAAGTGTATGACAAATTTATTACAATCTTAAAAAATAAGATGAGCGAATTAAGACAGGGAGTTGATATTGATTCGAATGTTGATATTGGTTGTATGACCACAGAGCAGCAATGGAAAAAAATACAGAGCCTTCTTAAAGATGCTATCAAGAAAGGAGCAAAACCGTATCCTGAAATTATGAAGATTGAAAAGAAAGGAAGGGGATTATTCTACCCGCCTATTATTTTGGAAAATATCAGCGAGGATATGAGGATAGTGAACGAAGAGATATTCGGCCCGATACTTCCTGTACAGAAAGTTGAAAATACAGAGGAAGCAATTGCTCAAGCCAATGCTTCAACATTAGGATTAACTGCATCAGTTTGGACGAAAAATCGACGCAAGGGACATGAAATTGCATCACAACTCGAGGTGGGATCTGTCATGATCAATGATCACCTTATGAGTCATGGACTTGCAGAAACTCCATGGGGTGGTTGGAAGGAATCTGGTATTGGTCGTACTCATGGCTATCTCGGTTTAGAAGAAATGACACAACCACGCTGTGTTGTGGATGATATTCTTCCCCTTGTGCAAAAGAATATGTGGTGGCACCCGCACAACAAGAAAGTGTACGAAGGATTGCGAGGAGCACTGGAATTCCTGTACTCAAAAAGATTGGGAAAGAAACTTAAGGGTGGTGTACGGCTCGTGAAAGTATTTCTCAGAACATTCCAGAAATAAAAAAGCGGAGACAGCATTGCTACCTCCGCTTGTAGAACATTCATAGAAGAATCTTAGAATCTTAGGCCGGCAGTCAGCTGGAATCCGCGATTATAAGCCTTTAAATCCCCTGGGTTAACCAACATTGTTGGGTCGTCTTTTCCCAATTTCGCCAATCCGATCACATATCGGGCATTCACATCTAACATGAGAAATTCGACACCAATACCAATAACAATAGAGAAATCACTTTTTGCGAATTGATCTTTAGTGTCGGTTTCAGTGGAGCCTGATGTCTGTCCGGGGGCGTTCGTAGTCATCTCTTCTTTTTCTTTTGCTGAAAGTAATAGACCATATTCTACTCCCCCTTCGATGTAAGGACTTAATAATGGTATTGGTAAATTATATTTTGCGAGGATAGGAATATCTATATAGTTATTAGTAAATGTAGCTTTATCATTCATGAAGTAATTTCCTACGCTTGCGCTTGCTTCATAGATAGCTCCTTTTTGGGCATACAATACTTCCGGCTGGATAGAAAGGCCCATTATTAATCCAATCCTATATGAAATTCCTCCCACGAAACCTACATTTGTTTTTGGATCGAGTTTACCCATGGAAGTGCTAACCGATTTATCATCTCCTCCAACCGTACCAAGATTAATACCTCCTTTAATGCCAAATTGAGAGAATGCTACAGAGACGACAATAAGCATCACAAGTGAAACGAGTAGAATTTTTTTCATAACAGAATCCCTTATGTTGGTATGTGATGAAATGAATTCTGGTATCTGTCCAGAATGACATTAGCAGTATAAAAAAAACAAAAATGATGGTCAATAAAAATCTATTATTCGTTCGTATGCAATGATCACGAGCACTTTAAAAAAGTATTTATTGAGTCCGTCTGGTAATCAAATAAATTTATGGTTGTTGATCTTATTTTAAAAATATGTGACTGGTATCTTAATATTTCTGCCATTTATAAAGTAAGACAATAAACCTAAGGGCAATCTGTTTTTCAATCTAACTTGACTTTGATGTTTCTTCGTATTATATTAGCACTCACAGTGTAGGAGTGCCAAACGGTTTCCTAAAAAAACCTGTTAAAAACATACAAAATCATAAGGAGTTCGTTTTATGATGCTCAAACCATTGGCGGATCGCGTCGTTGTAAAACCGTCCAAAGCTGAAGAAATGACAAAGGGCGGTATTATCGTTCCAGATACGGCAAAAGAAAAACCGGTATGGGGCGAAGTAATTGCTGTTGGCCCGGGTAGGGTTTCCGATGATGGAAAAACTATTCCGATGGAA
>Ga0187861_10003607_pt1 | contig 13555 bp, 9 predicted proteins | sample June2016WEW_10_1_3_FD_132986 | JGI IMG/M metagenome (GOLD analysis project Ga0187861, IMG submission 132986) | Peatland microbial communities from SPRUCE experiment site at the Marcell Experimental Forest, Minnesota, USA - June2016WEW_10_100 | ecosystem: Environmental > Terrestrial > Soil >...
AGCTCCAGGTTCGTTCCGCGCGGCAGAACCACGTCTTGTCCCCGCGTCGCAAAGACCCAGATTAATCCTGCGGCCGCTCCCGCCGCCGCGCCGATGCCGAGCCCCTTGAGGGGAGCTCCCCTCCCGGCTCCGACGATCGTCCCGACTTCGGCCCCCGGAATGGTGGTCCGGGCAATCTTTTCGGCGTCCTCACCTTTGGACGACTGCCCTTTGATTTTTCCTTCCTTCTGATTGAAGTCTTCCTTGCCCGTGGTTCCGAAGCCGGAGAGTGTGGCGCGCAACGGCACGGTGGTTCCGTTGGGAAGCACCAGTTGTTCAAACCGCAAGCCGACCTGCGCCCGGCCCTTGACGCGGCCGGGCCGGATCACCTGCGTGACCGCACCCTTCACGGAACTTCCCACCGGGATCACCATGCGGTTGCCAACCGTGATGGGGTAGATCGTCTCGCAGTAGATGGGCTGGCCCACGTAGGCAGTGCGTGAATTGACGGTGCTGCTTAGGATCAGAGGAATATTTGTTTCGGCAGGCACTACGAGCTTCGAATTGTCAGGCGGCGCCGGTGCTGCGGCCGCTGGCGGCGTGCCCGGGGCCGGAGCTTGCGGCTGTGCCGTGGGCTGAGGCTGCTCGGTGGCACCAGCCGGGACCGGCGGTGATTGGGCTAAAGCCGGAAGCGTCAGCGCCACCACCAGGAGGAAGAGGGTGGTTGCTTTCATGGTGCGTCATCCTTTGCTGCTGGGTCGTTTCAGGGCGGTTGGATGAAACCCACCGTTACAGGGTTGCTAAGATGCCAACCCCGTAACCCGTCCGCGTCTGAGGTCAGCGCAGTCAGGGCGTCGATGGCTTGACGCGAAGCTGCAATTCGGCATTCTCCTTCTCGAGCTGTTTCAGCCGTTCTTCCTTCTCGGCGGCAAGGGAAAGCAGATAGTTGGCAAGCAGGTCCTTGTTATGCTCCATGGTTTGCCGGGCCGCCGCCAGCCGCCTGCCCAGCTCCTCCCGGTCGTTATCATAGGCCACCTGTGCCAGGTCAAAAAGGTCGTCGGCTAACTCTTCCGTCTGGAAGACAATCTTCATCACGCTCACCAGGCTTTGCGGATGGGCCGCGACTTCGGGGGAACTCTGGCGTAGCGCGGAGATCACGCCGCGGCGGTCTTCGAGGGGCCGCCGGCCGAGCGGTTGGCCCTGCGTATCGCGCAGGGGCAGGTTCTCCTTGGCGAGATCCGTGTAGGCCTCCTCCACAAAGGAGAAGTTCTGCTCAAATCGGGAGAGAAAGTCCGGCAGGTTGGCGGAGGTCAGCGCTTCCTGCGCGTGCAGTTGGGCGGAAGGGAAAACGAAAACCAGAAAGGTGGGCAAAAGCAGAGCCGTCCGCATGTCAGCCTCCCCCCCCGGCGCGTCTCTGGCGCGCTGCGGGCTTCACAGGCTGCGGAAAACCGCTTCCCTGCTGTCATCCTGAGCCCTTCGCTGTCATCCTGAGCGGAGCGAAGGATCGCGCTCTGCCTGCTGGCTCAGGGTAGACTCCGCGAAGGATCTCGCTCTGCGCATTTTCATGGCAATGCGAGATTCTTCCTTCGCTATGCTCAGGACCGCCTGCGGCTCCTCAGAATGACAGTCCCGACGGGTTTTTCCGCAGCCTGTTCAACCGAATCGACTACGGGCCTACGCGCAGCCCCAGCGCGGAGTCGATGGCTCCGGCAATGCGCGCGGTGTGATTCCGCACGGCTTCCGCCTCCTCGGCTTCCACCATCACGCGCGCCAGGGGCTCTGTGCCGGAGTAGCGCACGACCACGCGGCCCCGCTCACCCAGCTCGCCTTGGCATTGCTCGATCGCCCGCGCGATGCCAGGAATGGACTCGAGCGGCGGCTTCTCCCGGACGCGCACGTTGCGGATCAATTGGGGAAAAGGCTTGAGGCCCTGCAGCAGCGAACCGAGGGGCTCCCCAGTTTCGGCAAGCAGTCGCAGGACTTCCAGCAGCGTGATCAGGCCGTCGCCGGCCAGCGAGAGGTCAGCAAATATGATATGCCCGGAAGGCTCGCCGCCCAGCGAGATTCCGGAGCGCAGCATTTCCTCGAGCACGAACTTGTCACCGACCGCGGTACGCCGCAGCCCGATGCCCTGGCGGGCCAGGGCCAATTCCAGCGCGAGGTTCGTCATCAACGTGCCGACCACCGCACGCCCCTTGAGATTCCCGTGTCGATCGAGGAAGGGAGCCATCGCGTAGAGCACGTGGTCGCCGTCAGCCAAGCGGCCATCGGGGGTCGAGAAGATGGCACGATCGGCGTCCCCGTCCAAGGCAACCCCCAGGTCAGCACCCAGGGCCTTGGTTGCCTCGGCCATCGACTCGGGATGGAGCGAACCGCAACGCAGATTGATATTGCGGCCGTTGGGTTCCATGTTCAGCGTGTGCGCGGTCATCCCCAAACGATCCAATAACAAGGGCGCCACGCGGCTCGCGGCGCCGTGGGCGCAGTCCACAACCACCCGGTACTGTGCAACCGGCAATCCCGCTGGAACCAGGCTTGCCAGGTATTCCACGTAATCGTGGACGAGGCCGGGAGAAAACTGTACGGCACTCTCCGGGGCAGGTGGCAACTCGGGCAGAGTTGCGAGCCGGCGCTCGATTTCAAGTTCCTCCGCCTCCGCGAACTTCGTTCCCCCACTTGAGAGAATCTTGATGCCGTTGTCTTTGTAGGGATTGTGAGAGGCCGAGACCACCACCCCGGCGGAAAACCCGTGGTGACGGGTCAGGAAGGCCACCCCCGGTGTGGTGATTACCCCAGCGTCAACCACCTGCGTGCCGGCCGCGGCCAGCCCGCTGGCCAGAGCGAGGGAAATCCATTCGCTCGATTCGCGCGTGTCTTTGCCCACCACGACACGCGGCAGACCCGCAGCTTCCTTGAGGACGGCCCCCAGGGCGCTGCCGATCCTGCGCACCGTGGCCTGGTCCAGGGGATATTGGCCTGCCACACCGCGAATGCCATCGGTGCCGAAGAGTTCAGGCTTGTTGGGCATAGGCGAATTGATTGTAGCAGAGTTTCGGTTTTCAGAAGCCTTGCCACTTGGAGCGAGCGTCTTCGGTCGGATGTTCGCCACAGAGGTAGGTCCGGGCACGGCTTCACAGGCTGCGGAAAAACGCCTCCCGGCTGTCATTCTGAGCCCGCTCTTTGGGCGAAGAACCCCGGAAGTTGTTCTTTTACTTGCACTATCTGACCAGCGGCCCGTATCGTCGCGCGCGCCGGTTTGACTTCGAGCGTTTGAACGAAAGAGCCCTGGGCCGTGTCATCCTGAGCCCGTTCGCTGTCATCCTGAGCGGAGCGAAGGACCTCAGCAGTTCGCTCGGCGCTTAGACACCCGGACATTGTATCGTCCTTGGGCCGCATACATCCCGGCCAAAACCGTCGGGACGTATGCGCCACCCGTGGGAATGCCCATTTTTTTCGAAAGAAATCCCATCCCAAATGACACCTGCACTCGATCTCGCGACTATCTCCTTTCCTTTCAACAACATTCTGGCTTCGTCCCGATTATCGATTAACCTGTGTGTTTTCATCAACATCCCCGGATCGATCGTTTTTCATTTTCTCTGTTCCTTTGTTTTCATACATATAGTCGGATCGACCTTCATTTTTAACATCTTTTTGTTGGGACAGCTCCCGCCTCACCTTGAACGGCACATAGGTAAGCCGCCGCGGTGGGCGTAGGCTGAAATCTTCCATTCTTCGCGTGAACATCGCGTTTTCGTCGTTCGAGGCCATCAGGATGGTGTGATTCTCGGGTGATCAATTGACCGGGACGCGCCTCAGGCCGAGCCCCGATAGCGCGTTCTCTCCAAATTGACCATCGGGGCCGAGCCCCGGTAGCGAGTTTTTTCCAAATTGACCATCCGGGCCGAGCCCTGTTCGGCCACAGGACTTACCCCTGCAGGCTAGCACCGCACCCGTGGATTGTCAATAGAGTTATTACCTGAGTTACCCACCGTTAGGCAGAATCTTTTTGAAATGCGCCTAATTGTCCGAATTGCGTCCAGCCCGCAAGGTTGAAGCGCCGGCCTGTGGCGTAGGGCTGACAGCCGACAGCTCACAGTAGCGCCGGCCAGAACCTGTCCCGACATGGTCGGGAGGTCGGCATGGCTGCGGTGTCATCTCGTGCCGACCTTACAGGTTGATGAGAAGGCCTGTCATGCTGTCGCGCTGTCATTCTGAGCCCGTTCGCTGTCATCCTGAGCGCAGCGAAGGATCCTTTTCATTTGACTCAGGATTTACTCTGCGAAGAACCCCGGCAGTTTGTTCTTCTGCTTACCCGAGCGAACTGCTGAGGCCTTCGCGAAGTTTACCCTGAGCGCGGCGAATGGGCTCAGGATGACTGCGAAGGGGTCTGCAGGAACTCGACGCGTAAGTCATTCAGATTCAGCATCGCTTGCGCTGTCACCCTGAGTCCGTTCTTTGGACGAAGGGTCCTTTTCATTTACAAATGCGGGGGCTTCGCGGAGTCAACTGAAAAGGATCCTTCGCTGCGCTCAGGATGACAGACGAAGGACTCAGGATGACAGCAAGGGGCATTGGTTCTCCTTGTCGAGTTTGTGCCCATTATGGGCAGCCGAAAGGCTGTCAATGCTCAGGATGACATGTGCGTGGCTTTTTCGTCAGCCGCCCAGCACGATTCACCAGCCCTCTCCCCTCGCGCGAGGGAGGGGGCCCCGAGCGCCGGGGGTGAGGGGGTGTTCCGGCGCGTGCGCCGATACGTGCGGGTGATCAAATAATGCAGATGATTGAGGCCGTAATAGTGCTTTAGCTTAGACACCCGAACATTATATCGTCCCTGGGTCGCATACATCCCGACAAAAGCCGTCGGGACGTATGCGCCACCCGCGGCTTTTCACTTTTGCCCTTTGCCATTTGCCTTTTGATTTTCTTTTAGGGCTCCGCCGCGCTGCGCTACCCCCTTTCGACCGCCACCTTGCGACTGGCTGCAAACAAAGGGGGCCGTCCTCGGAAGGAACGGCCCTGGAAGGTTGGGTGAGGGCTGGACTACAGGTTCTTGAGAATGGTTTTGTAGCGGTCTTGAAGCTTTTTGATTTCCTTATCCTTGTCTTTGTCGGGGTGGTCTTTCAAGAGCCCCAGAGCTGCTTTGATGGTTGCATCGCCCTCGGTGCAGAGGGTCTTCAACTTCATCGAGTCGCGACTGTGCTTCTTGTCAAAGATGGTGGCGCCTTCCGCCAGTTGTTTTCCGAGGAAGAGCGCGACATCGACGCCTGCGAGCTTGGTCGAGCCATTGGCCAGAGCGTTGCGGGCCTTGGAGCGGTCTCCGGATACCGCATCCGCGAGAGCGTCATCGATGCCCTTGCGGAGAGAATCGAGGGCCGCACTATCCTGCTGGTCGGGCTCGATCCAGCCCCCTTCCTCGACGTGCTTCAGCTCTTTCACTTCCAGCGGGCCTTCGGTCGTGGGGAAGCTGGCTTCCAGGACCAATTCATTGGCAATGACCCCGTCGGAAACGAGTTGGTGTGCGGTCTCGGCCAAGCCCAGTGCGGCTTTGGCTGCGTACTCGAGATTGTCGTGCCGCAGCCGTCCATACTCGGCCATGAAGTGCGGGTTCTTGGTCTGATCGGCCCCTTTGCTGTAAGCCTCGGCGAGCTCCTTGGCGCTCTTGAGTTGGCCCGTAAAGATCACGGCGCGCAGCACCCGCGCGCGCTCGGTGAACTTGGTGGGCGGCGTGGAGGTGGCCAACCCATCGGTGAATTCCAGGGCGCGATCAAAGCGACCACGCTTGAACATATCTTTTGCGTCGTCATAGTCGCCGGCCGGACCGGTGGGCCTCTCAACCGGGGGTGAGCAGCTCAGGATCAGAGCACAGGCAAGAGCGATCCAAATCAGCCAGCGAGAACTTCGGGAGAAGGAAGGCAAGGAATACAACATAAGAACTCCTCCTGGGGAGGGTGGCATGGCGGGTCATATCACTACAGAGGAATCGGCGCGACATAACCCGCGCCTCTCAGATTGCCAGGGCTGCCGCTCTCACCCTGAGGGATGCTCCGGGCAGAGCAGCATGGCTCGGCTGCGTTGCGCCGCCACTATATGTCAAGCATCGAACGAATTCAATAGCAAGCTGAGCGGCTTTCGTCGAGATCTTCCGGTTGTTGGGGGAGCAACAAAAGACCCCGCGATCCTGCACCATCCTTGGTGACAGGGGACGAAGACCCTCTCCTGCAAGGGAACAACAAAGCCGCCCGCCCTCCGCCTGGAGTGTGCCGGGACGTCGGGCCAGCGTCTGGCAGCCTCATGCGCCGCCAGTTCGCACACTTGGCCCTGGCCTTGGAATGTGCATCCCGCATGCCACGTTAATGGCGTGCTCAACGTGCCTTGATTTCGGTCCAGTACTGGTCGTACAGAGCGATGACGGGTCCGACATCACGCATGAACTCACAATGGACAAGCCAGGCAGGATCGGGAAACACGGCGGGATTGGCCAGAAGCCAGGGGTCAATCTCCTGCCGATCGTACCGGTTGGGTGTGTTGAATCCGGAATCATTCACGAAAACGGCGGCGACTTCCGGCCGGTGGAAGTAATTGATGAATGCTTCCGCCAGTTCCTTGTGCGGAGCGTGGCGAGGCAGGCAAGCGCAATCGACGGAGATCGTGCAGCCTTCCTTGGGAATGACATAACGAATACGCGGCTCGTCGCGCATCACGAAGGGCAGGTTTCCGTTGAAGGCCTGGGCGAACCAGGCGTCGCCGCCCGCCAGATCCTGCTCGAAATTGGAGCTGTTGTAACCTTTCACCAACGGCTTCTCGAGCAGCAGCAAGTTGCGCGCCTGCCGAAGCTCGACCGGGTCGGTGGAATTCAGCGAGTAACCCAGCTTCTTGAGCGCCATCCCAAACACCTCGCGCGTGTCGTCGAGAAGCAGGATGTGGCCCGCGAAGCGAGGATCAAACAGCACGGACCAGCTATCCACATTCTCGTGCACCAAGTCGGCGCGATACGCAAGCCCGGTGGTGCCCCAGGCGTAAGGCACCGAGTAGTCGTTGTGGGGATCGAAGGGAAGCCCCAGGAAACGCGGGTCGGTGTTCGCCCAGGCGTTGGGTAGCCGCGACTTGTCCAGGGGGGCCAGCAACCCCTGCCGGATGAGGATTTCCACCATGTAATCGCTCGGGACCACCAGGTCGTAATCCACGTTGCCGGCCTGCAATTTCGTCAGCAAAGCTTCATTCGAATCATAAAGGTCGTAATTCACCTTGCAGTGAAACTCGCGCTCGAAGCCGTGAATGATGCGCGGGGAGAGGTAGGTGGACCAGATGTAAATGTTCAATTGCGGAAGCTGGCCGCCCGCCGGCCAGGTGCGCGCCACGACCGGGGCCACCATCAGCAGGAAGACCGCGCAAGCGCTCGTGACCGCGGTGCGCAGCTTCATGGAACCGCGCTCCAGCCTCTGGGCAACCAGAACCAGCGGAATCGTGGCGGCCAGGATGATGGTGGAGATGGCATTGATCTCCGGCGTAATTCCACGCTTAAGACGCGAATAGATCTCAAGCGGCAAGGTCGTGGAGCGAACCCCCGCGACGAAGGAGGTAATAAGGTAGTCATCGAACGAGGTGGTGAAAACCAGCAGGGCGGCGGCCAGAATCGCCGGAGCGGCCATGGCAAGGTGACGCGAAAGAAGGTGGCCCACTCGTTGGCGCCCAGATCCAGCGCCGCTTCCTGGATGGAGCGGTCCATCCCGGCCAGCCGCGCCCCCACCACGATGATGACGTAGGAGACGCAGAACGTGATGTGCGCAATGACAATGGTCCACAAACTCAGCTTCAGGCTCAGCAGGCTGAAGAAGATGACCGTGGCCACGGCGATCACGATCTCCGGGATGACCAGGGGAAGATAGACGACGCCGTCGAGCAGCGCTTTTCCGCGCAGGCGCGGCCGCGAAAACACCAGCGCGGACATGGTTCCGAACACCACGCAGGCCAGAGTCACTCCGGCCGCCACCACCAGGCTGTTCACCAGGGATTGGAAAATCTGCTCGTCGCGCCAGAGGACGGCATACCACTCACCCGTGAATCCCAGCCAGTGAGCCGAGAGGCGGGAGCGGTTGAAGGAGTAAATCATCAGGACGAAGATGGGCGCGTAGAGAAAAAGGTAGACGGCGGTCGTGGAGATGGAAAGTCCCCAGCCCCCGCGCCGCTTCCCCGTCATCAGAGAATCTCCTGGGTTGCCTGCTCGCCTTTGCGCAGACCCACCCCCACCAGCACCAGGACCAGAAACGTCAGCAGGAAAGCCACCGCGGAGCCGAAAGGATGATCGCGTGCCACGGCAAACTGGTTCTGGATGAGGTTCCCCACCATCATGGTTCGCGCGCCGCCCAGCAGGTCAGGCGTAACGAAGGCTCCCACCGAAGCGATGAAGACCAGAATGGATCCGGCCACCAGGCCCGGCGCGGAAAGCGGCAAAGTGACTCGCAAGAAGGTGGACCAGCGGCTGGCGCCCAGGTCCTGGGCGGCTTCCAGAAGCGTGGGATCAAATTTCTGCAGCACCGCGTAAAGGGGCAGGATCATGAACGGCAATTCTCCGTAAACCAACCCGATCATGACCGCCAGCGGTGTATAGAGCAGGCGCAAAGGTTCGTGGATGACGTGCAGCGCCAGCAAGAGGTTGTTGATCACACCTTCGCTGCGCAGGATAACCATCCAGGCGTAGGTGCGAATGAGGAAACTGGTCCAGAAGGGGACGACGACCAGCATCAGCAGCACGGTTTTCCAGCGCTTCGAAACGCGCAGGGCCAGGGTGTAGGCGACCGGATAACCGAGCAAGGCGCAGGACGAGGTCGTGATGAGGGCCATCCAGAAAGAACGCCAGTAGACCTCCAGGTAGAGGGGCTGGAAGGCTCGCACATAATTGGCCACCCCCAGTGTCCAGTCAATCGTCCCATAAGGCGAGCGGTGTGCGAAGCTCACCGCCAACAGGTAAGCCAGAGGGAGAAGAAAAAAACCCACCAGCCAGATCAGGCTCCCGGAAAGGAGGGTTGCCGTTCGGTATTCGGGACGACGACGGAAGAATTGGAGGACGGTCTCCATGCCGGTGTATGGCCCCTTGCGCGGTCGGATGGGCCGCTGAAAAACAGCATCTGTCATGCTGAGCGCAGCGAAGCATCTCGCCTTGGTTCGGCCCTTTCACGCAAAAACCCAGAGCCAGATCCTTCGCGGAGTTTACCCTGAGCCAGCAGAGCGAGATCCTTCGCTTCGCTCAGGATGACAGCGAAGGGCCCAGGGTGACAGCGGGCGCGCTTACCTTGTCATTCTGAGCGAGCGCAGCGAGCGAAGAACCCCCGTAGTTTGTCCTTTTCACTCACCCAGGCCAACTGCCGAGGTCCTTCGCTCCGCTCAGGATGACAGTCTTGGCGGTCTTTCAGCAGCCTACCGAGCAACCGAGCGCCCGCCGCGGCGGAAGCTGCCGACTTCCCCAAAATCGCGCGAGCAGCAGTGTAGCGCACACTGGTTGTTTACGTCTGCGGCTTTTTCTTTCTCACCGCGGACCTCCGGGGCCTTCGGGGCACCGCAGCGCCTGAAAATGCGCGGCTCGGCCCTGAGCCGATTCGGATGGTTGGGTGTATGCTATTCCCATGGGGCCAGGGGGCACTGTTATGCGCCGGCGATGGGGGTGGAGAGTTGGTCTCCTCCTGGGCGTGTGGCTCTCGTCTCTCCTGCCCGCGGCTGGGCAAGCTGCGCCGCAGCAAGCCACCGGGCCGAATCAGAGCGCGCCGCCGCTGGCTCTACCCACAACTGCAGACGAGTTCTTCAAACAAGGCAACGAGTCCGCGCGCCAGGGCAAGTGGGACGAAGCCATTGGCGCTTACCAGAAGGCCCTGGGCCTCAGGCCGGACTATCCGGAAGCGCATTACAATCTCGGGAACGCCTACGCCGCCCAACAAAAAACCAGCGAGTCCCTGCGCGAGTATCGGGAAGTGCTCCGCCTGCGGCCGGACTTCCCGGGCGTCCACTTGAATGTGGGCGCGCTGGAAGAAGCCGCCGGGAGGCTTCCTGAGGCCATCGCAGAGTATCGCGCCGAGATTCGGTTGCGCCCTTCGAATGCCGATGCCCACCTGGACTTGGCCAACGCGCTCGCCGCCAGCCGGGCCTTCAGTGCAGCGGTCGAAGAGTACCGCACCGCCCTGGCGCTCGCGCCGCGCGATGCGGAAGTTCGCCTGGGGTTGGCGGGCGCGCTGCTGCAATCGGGGGATGCCAAGGCTGCGGTCGAGGAATATCGTCATGCCCTCGAACTGGATTCCCACAGCCCCGACGCCCATGCCGGTCTCGCCGTGGCGCTGACCCAGGCCGGGAACATTGCCGAAGGCATCGAGGAGTATCGCGCGGCGTCGCGCCTCCGCCCCAACGACCCCGAGCTCCACCTGAGTCTGGCCGGAGCCCTGCGCGCCGCCGGCGACATGATTCACGCCATCGCGGAATACCGCCAGGCGGTACAGCTTCGCCCCGAACAAGCGGACTATGATTTCGCTCTGGCGCTCGCCTTGCGGGAGGCCGGCGATTACGGCGGCGCCATCAAAGAGTTGCAGCGTGTCATCCGCCTGCGGCCGGACTACGCCGGAGCGCATGCGGAGCTCGCCGCCGCCCACCTCTCCACGGGGAACCACGCGGCGGCCGTCAGCGAATACCACGAGGCCCTGCGCCTGCGGCCCGCCGATCCGGCGCTGCACGAAGCTCTGGGCCTGGTCCTCCGCAAGACCGGCGACCTGACGGAGTCGGTTCGCGAACTGCGCAAAGCCATCGAACTGGCTCACGACGAAGCGGACTACCATCGCAACCTGGGAGAGGCTCTGCAGGCCTCCGGTGACGTGGCGGGCTTCGTGCAGGAATACCGGGAAGAGGTTCGCCTGCGCCCCGATGACCCCGACGCCCACGCCCACCTGGCCAACGCTTACCAGGCCGCTGGCGACCTCCCGAACTCGCTCGGAGAGTATCAAGTGGCGTTGAAGCTTCGGCCACTGATTCCCGAATTCCATTTTCGGGCCGCGCTGGTCCTGGAAGCGCTGGGGAGGGGGCCGGAAAGCCGAGCGCAGCTTGAACAAGCGGTTCACCTGCGGCCGGACTACGCTGAAGCCCTCGTGGCTTTGGGTGATTCACTCGCCCGGGAGAAACAGTTCGCGCTGGCCGTGCCGACTTACCGCGACGCGCTGCGCTTGCGGTCGGATGATCCCAGCCTGCATGTGAGTCTGGCGGCAGCCTTGCGCGAGAATGGTGACCGGGAGGGCGCGCTCGCCGAGGCGCGGGAAGCCGTGCGCCTTAATCCCAGCAATCCTGACTATCAGCGCGAGCTGGGAAATGCACTCTTCACCCGCGGCGATTTCCAGGGAGCCGCCGAAGCCTATCGCGCCAGCCTGGGGCAGCACGAAGACGCGCAGACAGAGGAAAACCTGGGGCTCGCGCTCGGCCAGTCGGGGGATTGGCAAAACGCGGCTGAGGCCTTTCGCGCCGCGCTGAAGGCCCGGCCGGAGTGGTCCGAAGCCCACCTGAATCTTGCGAACGCCCTTACTCACCTGAACAATCCCGCCGGCGCGGCGGCAGAAGCGCAGGCAGCCCTGCGCGTGACACCCAATCTCCCCGAAGCGCATTTCAGTCTCGGCAATTCTTGGTTGCGCTTGGCCAGGACGGAGGAGGCTGTCCGGGAATATCGGGAGGCTTTGCGCTCCAAGCCGGACTACGCCGACGCCCGCCTGGCGCTGGCCAGCGCCCTGCGCCAGCAGGGCAGCGTCGTGGAAGCCATCTCGAACTACCGCGAATACCTGCAAATGCGGCCCCAGGAGGTCAGTGCCCGCATGGCCCTGGCCAGTGCCTTCGAGAGCCAGAACGATCTTGCCGGCGCCGTTCACGAATACGAGGAAGCCATCCGCCTGCGCCCGGACTATCCCAATGCGCATTACAACCTCGCGGTGACGCTCGAGGGCGCGGGCCAGTTCACGCGCGCCCGCCAGGAGTATGAGGCCTACCTCCAACTGGCTCCCGGCGCTCCCGATGCCCAGCAGGTGTCCAAGCACTTGAAGGAAGTTGGTTCATCGCGTAATCAGAAGTAGGCTCAGGGGACCGGCCTGAGCTTCCCACCTTAGCTATTGACCGGCAGGCCCTAATTCCATAGCCTGTAGTACGGAGTTACACTTTGGCGCCGCCTTACTGCTGCGCCACCCAGGAGCTTTCATGCGCAATCAGCCAGAATCTGCTTTGCAAATACTTTTCCGTGAGATTGCGGTACCCGGCAGGATACCCCTCCAGCAACTGGCCCGGAACCTTGGTGTGAAGCCCTCGTCGTTGTTCGCGAAAATCAGTCCCCTCGTCCGCAAAAGTCTCGTCTGCTATAAGAGCCAACGCAAGAGCATCGGGGTCAACCCTGACTTCGGCTATGTGTTGGGCATCGACCTGGGCGGGAGTCATCTCCACTTTGCCTTGGCGGATTTTTCCGGGGAGATCCTCGAGGACACCACGGTGAAGATCCGGCCGGAAGATGGGCCGCGCAAGATGATCGCTCAGATCAAGGAGACCGCCCGTTCCCTGGCTCAAAAAGGGGCCCAGGGCCGGCTTCTGGCGATTGCCGTCGGCGTCCCCAGTTCCGTGGACGCCCAGCAGGGAGTCGTGACGTTCGCCAACAACCTTCCGGGCTGGAAGGGCATTCACCTTTCTCACGAGCTGGAACGGGAGTTCCGGGTCCCGGTCTTCATGGAAAATGACGCCAACATGGCGGCCATTGGTGAGCATTGGAAGGGCGTGGCGCGCGGCGTGGACAACTTCGTTTTCATTGCGCTGGGAACGGGCGTCGGCTCCGGCGTGTTCATCGACGGGAAACTCCATCGCGGGCGGAACGGCGCGGCCGGTGAGATGTTCAAGATGAACATCGACTGGCGGACCTGGGACGACGATTTCCCGGACACCGGCCAGTTTGAGAGCTTCGTTTCGGGCATGGGCATCGCCGCGGAAGGACACAAGGCGCTCGCTCTTTCTTCCCGGCCGGAAACCGCCGGCCTCGCCGAGGAGCGTGACGCCTACTTTGTTTTCGAGGCCTTCCGGCAGGGCAACCCCGAAGCGCGCGCGGTGCTCGAGAAAATCTTCATCATGCTGGGAGTGGGCATGGCGTGTATGGTGGGGATTCTCGACCCGGACCTCTTCGTGTTGGGCGGGGGAATTGCCAAGGGCGCGCCCGAGTTCATGCTTTCCATCGTGGAGAAAGTGATCCAGCGCATCCAGCCGACCCCACCCCCCATCAAATTCAGTTCACTCGAGGACAAGGCGCAGACCTACGGCGCCATCTCGTCCGCGCTCGGTGTTGCGCACGAGGCGATCATCCGGAGCCTGCACGTGTGAGGCGGGAATCGCCGCTCCCGCCGGCGAGAGGAGCATGGGAATAATCAGGAAAGCCTTATAACGGCGGGGCTAAACAGGCTGCGGGAAAACGCTTCCCTGCTGTCATTCTGAGCGAAGCGAAGAATCTCGCCCTGCGCATTGTCATGAACATACGAGATTCTTCGTCGCCTGCGGCTCCTCAGAATGACCCCGCCTACGAGTTTTCCCG
>Ga0187861_10003609_pt1 | contig 13552 bp, 9 predicted proteins | sample June2016WEW_10_1_3_FD_132986 | JGI IMG/M metagenome (GOLD analysis project Ga0187861, IMG submission 132986) | Peatland microbial communities from SPRUCE experiment site at the Marcell Experimental Forest, Minnesota, USA - June2016WEW_10_100 | ecosystem: Environmental > Terrestrial > Soil >...
CAACTGGGCCTCTTCCTGCTGCGTAAGCGTAAAAGGCGGCGGAGGCGGCTGTTGCGGTTGCGCCTGGGCGCCCTGTTGAGTCTGTAAAGGAAACGCCATCCGCTCTTTGGGCAAAAGCGGCTGGGCCTGATTGCCGCTCTTAGCCTGGGGCGAGTATTGCCGACTTGCATCCGGCGCTGAGCGGCGCTCGATGGTGGGAGTCTGCGGAACGACCGGTTGATCCGGCCCGGCGGCCGCATCGGTCGGACGAATGGGATTAGTCCTGGGCCAAGATTCAGTCTGCGTCTGCGCCCAAAGCGAACTTGCGGCCAAGCACAAAAAAACCAGTGTTGCCCAGGTAAGTCGATGTTCCATTGGGTTACTCCCCGGAATATATGGGATTGATTCCTTATCCCAATCGGATTTTTCGCATATTAAATTGTTCGATCATTGTCGGAAGCCTCCGACCGCTAAAACCCATCCAATTAGCCGCAGATTCTAACAAGAACACCACGTCCGCCATAGAGCGAAAAATAGTGGTTAGAGCCTTTGTGTAGAGATTTGAGCACATTTTGCGTGCATCATATACATCAGTATGTAAAGCCGCGACCAGCGGTCGCGGTTTGGTTGCGGCCATAGGCCGCGCTAGAGGACAGTGGGCGGTGGGCGGTGGATAGTTATTTAAAATAGATAAAATGAGCAGCCTGGATGGAATTGATCTGTTTTCTGTTTGCCCAATGTCAGTATTTATCCTTTATCCCTGTCTTAGTCCCGAAGCGGCTTAACACAAGTTACATCAAGTATTTATCCATTCAAACTTAGTGCCACCGTTCACTGTCCACTATCCATTATCCACTGTCCACCGTCCACTATCCACTGTCCACTATCCACTGTCCACTCTCCACTAACCACTACTCCCCGATGATCTTTACCAGCACGCGTTTTGCCCGGCGGCCGTCGAACTCGCCGTAAAAAACTTGTTCCCAGGGACCGAAATCGAGTTTGCCCTTGGTGATGGCGATCACCACTTCCCGGCCCATGATCTGCCGCTTGTGATGTGCGTCGCCGTTGTCTTCGCCGGTGCGATTGTGATGATAAGTTTGTGGCGACGGATCAAAAGGCGCGAGCTTTTCCAACCACCGCTTGTAATCTTCGTGCAGGCCCGGCTCGTCGTCGTTGATGAACACCGAGGCCGTGATGTGCATGGCATTACATAGCAGCAGCCCTTCCTGCACGCCGCTTTTTTTGACCACCTCTTCCAGCCGGGCGGTGATGTTCACAAAATCCATCCGTTTCGGGACGTTGAAGGTCAGATATTCGGTGTGGGATTTCATGGGAAGGGTTCAGGGTTCGGGGTTCAGGGTTCAGACGGCAAGTCAGGCACGGATTAATTTACTGATTTAGCTCAGCATGGCGCACAGTATAGCATGGTCGTGAATCCGCATGATACTTGCTAAAACCAATGTTCATGCATACTCTTTAAAAACTCATTCGACAACTCATATCCTGATTTGTCTCCAATCACGCTATCGATTCCGCATTTCGGACATAACGCAGTCTGTCCCACTCCTGTATTGTCCTCATCGATCCAGTCTCGGATTTCTGATAGGGCAAAACTTGTACAACAATAGAAGCACCCGCACTTCGCACTCGCGGCCAACTCAGTGCGATGATTAGTGCAATGTGCATGTGCTTTTTGGATGTCTTCAGGAAACAATGCTACTCTGCGTCGGTGTTCTTCTTGCCAATCCATTTTACAACCAAATTACTTTAAGCTTGTCTACCGGTTGTCTTAAGCGCCTGCCTTGCCGCCTCCGGCAGTTCAATAGGCGCGAACATTGACGCTGGATAGACATAACCGTCCGTCTCAGAGCGGTCTTCGTCAATGACGCGGAGCATGTTGTGCGACTCCGCTTCGGAATCCGGCAAAGCACGGTAGACTTTACCCAAGATTAGGCTTGCCGGATTACTTTCGTTATTGATACAGATCACAAAATCACTCATTGCATCACCTTTCTCATTATACTCGCTTTGACGCCGATCATCCATTCTTTTATCAACCTTCAGACTATTTCCCGGATCAATTTCGCAATGCAATTCTGTTAGTATAAATATGACAACTACCTTGGACATCGTTTATTATGTTGTTATTATGCAAACTTATCCATATATTTTCAACATCTTTTAGTCATCAAGAAACCAACAAATACTATAGGTCTTTCAACCATGCGGATTGTGGTTTTCGACGGATATACGTCCAATCCCGGCGACCTAAGCTGGGCGGAACTGGAAAAACTCGGCGATTGTGCGATTTACGATCGCACGCCTTGCGACCAGATCGTCGTCCGTGCGGCCGGGGCGCGGATCGCGCTTACCAACAAAACTCCCCTGATGCGCGAAACATTGGATCGGCTCCCCGAATTAAAGTATATCGGAGTGCTGGCCACGGGCTACAACGTTGTGGACGTGGAGGCGGCCACTCAGCGCAACATTGTGGTAACCAACGTGCCCAGTTACGGCACCATGTCGGTGGTGCAGATGACATTTGCCCATCTGCTCAACCTGACGTTGCATGTGGCCGAACACGCACAGGGCGTTGCGGCCGGGCGCTGGTCGAGTTCGGCGGATTTCTGCTATTGGGAGTATCCGCTGGTTGAACTGGATGGGCTGACGCTGGGTTTGGTTGGTTTAGGTCAGATAGGCCGGGCAATGGCGCAGGCGGGGCAGGCATTTGGGATGAAAGTGCTGGCATACGATCCCATGCCGCCGCAAAACCTGCCGCCCGGCGTACGGATGGTTGAACTGGACGAGGTATTTCACACCAGTGACGTGGTAAGCCTGCACTGTCCGCTTAACGATTCCACCCGGTATATGGTAAATGCGGATCGGTTGGCGCGGATGAAGCCCACGGCGTTTCTGATCAACACCGGGCGCGGACCGCTGGTGGACGAACGGGCCTTGGCCGACGCGCTGAGCGCCGGTCGGATTGCCGGGGCGGGTTTGGACGTGCTCGCCGTCGAGCCGCCGCCGACGGACCATCCGCTCTTGCGGGCGAAAAACTGCCATATCACGCCGCACATCGCCTGGGCCACAAAGGCCGCCCGCAAACGCTTGCTCCACGAAGCGGCCGAAAACATCCGCGCGTTTCTGGCCGGCGGGGCGCGGAACGTGGTCAACCCTTAGGCAGCGGTTCGTCGGGCAGGATTTCTTTCCAGACGGAAGCGATTTCGGCGACAAGTTGAAGTTGGTTGGCCCAGTGGGCTAAATAATGTCGATCCAATGAGGCGAGATTCAATTTCAATAGTGCCGCGATATCCGCACGATCGATGAGTCGTCCGGCAAGTAATTTATGCAGAATGAGATCTTCGCACGTTAATACGGCGGTTTCAATGGATACATCGGGTAATCGTGTAGGTATTCGACGCTCCAAAGCGGTCCGAAGATAGTCCGTTTCGGCAAGTAATAAATCGATTTGCACTTCCATAAAAGCTTCAGGAGGTTCGTAGAGCATCTGGATGATGTTCAATTGGCCGAGCGGCATGATCGGCGGACTGTGTTTAGGTCGGATTCCCAAGGCTTGAAGCTGGGGCAGTATTTTATCTAATTGGCGAGTTTCCATGCCTATCAGCAGATCCACGTCGCGCGTTGCCCTGGGATATTTCCATAATGACATTGCAAGTCCGCCCATGACAGCGGCGGGAATATTCATCGACCGCAACGCATTCCAGATAGCTTGCAAGGCTTTAATCAGAAGTTCAGCCGCCATGACCGCCTCCGCGTTTTGACAATTCCTCCATCATGTGGAACATCATTTTGTCGTGTTCTTCCATTTGTTCTTTATACCATTTCCGATAGGCGGCTTTTAGATCGCCGTCTGGGCCGATTTCGCGGCGCAGGCCGGCCAGCAGGAATTGCTCGCTGGCGTTCATCACCTCGATCCACATCCTGATGCCTATCTCCGGGGTGAAGTTGTCGGGAACTCGCGGTGATAAATCGGGCGGATGAGGCATATTTTGTGGGCATCGTGCAGTGGATGGCGGTTAGCGCGAAACCGCAAGCGGTTTACGCCATTAATTCTACCATTATTTATAAAAAAAGAAACCGCGAGCAACGGTCATGGCTTATGAGGATCAACGTGTTAGCGTGGGGGCATTGTGTTCCCACGCCGGAGCGTGGGAACAAGAGGAAACTGCCCACCGCCCACTGTTCACTGTCCACTGCCCGCTACTTCCCGGCGGGGGCCGGCGCGGGAGTGGGAGCTGGGGTGGAAACTGTTTCGGCGCCAGCCCCGTCGTGATAAACGCCCACGGTATCTACGCCGGCGCTGGTGAAGTCGCCGGCAAAGGGCTTATCGCCCGGGCTGCCCAGGGCAAAGACCTTATCGGTGGCGTCCAGCACATGGTTGTTATTGGTGTCGAGATAGAAGGTTCCGTTGCGGTACACGCCGAGTTTGGTTATGCCGTCGCCCGTCCAATCGCCGACCACGGGAATATCGCCTTCCTGGCCGAACTCGACAACTGCGTCGCCCGGCCCCCAGCGCCCGTCGCCGTTTATGTCCAGGAACCAGGTGCCATTGCGGAAAATGCCGATGGAGCGAACACCGTCGCCGTTCCAGTCGCCTGTCACGGGCACGTCGTCCTCGGTGCCGAAGCGGAATACGTGATCGATAAGATCGGAGCGCAGATTGCCGGCCGAAGTGCGCTTCATGGTACGCCAGCCGATGGTTGCGTCTTCCGGATCGGGGGGCATGTTTTTAAAGCCATTTTTAATGGGATTCTGCACGTCGGGCAAACCCGGGTCGGCGACCAAGGCCCGGGGATCGCCGAACCAGGCCGGGCCGAAGATGCCGATGTCGGTCTTGCCGTCCCCGTCCCAATCGCCGGTTACGGGCCGATCGCCCTGTTGGCCGAGTTTCGCCCACAGGTCGTTTTCATCCCAGACGCCGTCGCCGTTTAGGTCCAGGAACCACAGGCCATCGATGAACACGCCGATTTTGGTCACTCCCTCGCCGTTCCAATCGCCGGTTACGGGCGCGGCGCCTCTGAGGCCGAAGCGATATTTTTTCACCGGCACGCCGTTTGTGTCGGCTATGATCCACAGGCCGCCTTGATTCAGGTCCGCGCCGGTCCAGGTATCGGGATCGAAGAGTTGCGTTTGGGTATTTGCGGCGAACTGGCCGTTTTCCAATTGCCGCGGCTGGCCTCCGTCGATGACGCTTAAGTGCCAGGTATAACCCGGCTCTCCGCCCGATCCGCCGGTGAGTTGCTGCGGCATGATGATCGGCGGCAAGACGTAAGATACGCCGTATCTAAAAAGATCGGGCACGATCGGCATGGGCGGCGGGAAGGGAGTAGGGATGACCGGATTGGGGTAAATAATCGGCCCGTTGGGTACGGACGGCGTTTCGAGTTTTACCACGCTGAAATTGTACTGCACGGCCGTATCGCCCGAGTTTAACGCGATCTTAACGATGGCGTTGTCATTCGTATCCACCGCCAATGTGCTGAGCATTGTGGCGTCGATTGTCGCGTAACTATTAACCACTATGCCACCTTTGCTTCCGGCGGTATCGACTCCTATGGTATAACCATCGGGTATTGTGGCTTTGACCGAATAATCGCCCGGTTCAAGCCCCGTGAATTCATAGTAGCCGTTGGCGTCGGTCATGGTCGTGATGTAATTGCCGTTGCCGTCCTCCAATGGGTATCCGCTGCCGTCGCACAATTGCAATGTGACGCCGGCCAGTCGCGTATCGTCGGCCGTGAGCACGCCGTTGCGGACCGAGGGGATGTATGGCGTGGGATCGCCTTGGGCCACTTCGATCGGCGCTCCGTCCTGGAAAACATAGCCCGAGATGGTCGCCGACTGGATTTCGGAGAAGTTGTACTCGGTTCCGTTCACGCCCGGGCCGAGCGAGACTTCGATGATGCGGTCCACTCCGTCCAGGGTTCCGCCCACGGATCCCACGTAATCGGCGCCTTCCAAGTATCCGTCCGGCTGAATCTCTTCCGTGCCATAAACACCCGGCTTCAAATCCGTGAAAAAGTATTCCCCGTTCTCATCGGTTTGCGTTACGGCGATGCGGGTTTTCGACTGATCGAGCAAATATACGGTTACTCCGGCCAAAAGCTGATCGCCGGAATTGAACTGGTTGTTGTTGTCGGAGTCAGCGAAGACTTTTCCGCTGATGCTGGCTGGAAGAACTTCGCCGAAGTCGTAATCCGTCGCGTTGTCGCCGCCGGATAGGGTGATGGAACCGATCAAGTCGGGATTTTGGACGGCGCCGCCCACGGATCCGGACGTGGCCGCGCCCTCGAGATATCCGTCCGGCTGGGTTTCGGCCAGCGAGTAAGTGCCGGGCGCGATATTATCTATTATGTAGTACCCGTTGTTGCCGGTAACCGCGCTTAGCCCGGTGGAATTTCCGTCCGCGTCCAGGAGGGTGACGGTCACGCTGCTGATGCCGGTATCGGCGGAGTCGAAACCGCCATTGTTGTTGGCGTCGTAGTAGACGTAGCCGGAGATGGTGATCGGCAAGGGGACCTGCTCAACGGACATGCCCAGCCCGGCCGTGTAAACCGTTTCGTCGTCGCTGGAAGGCGGTATGTAATTATCCGGCGGCAGATTCAGATTGTAACCGGTCAATTCACTGTCGAAGGCGTCCAGAAAAACACCGCTGCTTGTTGCCGTGTTGTAATGTGTCGCCGAAAAAGTGGCGGTGAATATCGAATTCTCGAATTCCGCTCCCTCGGCCGTCGCGCTGGCGACGCCGTCTTTCCCCATTTCATCCACGTCGATGCTCAACACCAATCTTCCGCCGGCATGAAAATCGTCGGATGTGAAAGTGATCGTCAGCACGTGGCCGCCGTTTTCAACACTTACGACCGGGTCGTTGGTGATGCCGGTTTTTTCCACGATTTTGGGAGACGCCCAACCGTATACGCCCGCGCCGCCGTCGGCGGTGTGAAAGAAGCATTCGCCTTCGGATATCGCGCCGTCCTGGTTTTTGTCGGTATTGATGACTATCTGTTTTAAATATGTGCCCGTTGCGCCGCCGTCCCAAGTTATGTAAATCAGATTGGCGCTCGCGTCGGTGCCGCTGTGAGGCTCGTAATAAACCGATCCAATATGAATCGGAGCGACACTAACCGACAACAGTTGCCGCGATTCCATCTGTTCGATGCGGCACTTGTGCCAGCGGCCGGATCTGGAATTGTGTTTGGACGGCCGGGCAGGCCGGAAATTATATAACCGTTTGATTGCATTGCTGAGCAAACTCACGACAACCTCCATGGTCGGAAAAAAGGGGTCAGAACTATTTTTGATAAGAAAGGCCGGTACTTTTTGGAATTAAATTATCAAAAATAGTTCTGACCCCTTTATTAATTTGTTATTTGCCAAACGCGTACGGTAGTGTCGAAACTGCCGGAAATTAAAGTTCCCCTTAGCGGATTATAGGCCAGCGCGGCTACTGTGCCGGTGTGACCGAGTAATTGGTTTTCCTCGGTTTTAGAGGAAAGATTCCAGAGGCGGATCACGTTGTCGGTGTCTCCGGCCGCCAAAAGTTTTTCGCCGCAAAACCGGAGGGACCGGATTTTCCCGGGTCGCTGGGGCAATGCGGCCAGGAGTTTGCCGGAATCCGCATCGAAAAGCCTGATCGCGCGATCGTCGCCGGCCGCGGCCAGTTGGCGGCCGCCGGGCGAATAGGCGATTGCGGAAATTCGCTGCGTCGAGGCCTGGATTTCCGCTGTTTTCGTGCCAGCCGCCACGTTCCAAACGCGGATCGTGCCCGTACGCCCCGCGGCCGCCAGTTGGGTTCCGTCCGGCGAAAACGCCAAGGCCGTTAGGTCGCCGCCCGGTCCGTCCAATTCCATCGGCAGCCGGCCGTCGCCGGTGTAGAGCCGGACCTTGTCGTCGAATCCGGCCGAGGCCAGCAGGTTCCCGTCAGGGCTGTAAACCAAGGCCCGAATGGCTTGCGATTGCTCGGGCAATTCGGCGGGCTTTCCGGCGGAGGTAAGGTCCCAAATGCGAATCCGCCGATCGTTGCCGCCCGTGGCCACGGCCTTGCCGTCCGGGCGGAAGGCAACGGCCTTGATCCAATCGGTATGCCCGGCGAGCCGATAGAGCAGCGTGCCGTTGTCAAGGTTCCAAATCCGCAGTATGTGATCGTCGCCGACCGTGGCCAGCAGTTTTCCCGTGCTATCGACGGCCACGCCGGAGACGACCGGAATCTTTTCCACGCTGGGATTTTTGTTCAATTCAATGATGCGAACAGGAATCTGTCCGGCAGTCTGATCGGCCCCCCATGAAAGCCCAACGTAAACACTAAGGGCCAGAATTGCCGCAATCATCGCCAAAAGTCGCCATTTTGTCATTTTGATCACCCAAATTTAGTTAGTTATCGGTGCGCAAGGCGAATCTGACACAGCGCATCGTGTTATCTGTCTATATCGACAATGGGTGAAGATGACGTTTGGGAACTTTAGTAACAGGCATTTCGATTATGGTGAAGGCGTAATATGGGCAATATAAGGTAATTGGATAACAATCGGAGCCTGCCACTTCTTGCTTTGCAGGATTAGTGGATCGGACAGCTCATTGAAGGTTTTAAATTAAAACATACACCCATACACGTCTGTGAATGAGCTTTCAGACGGTAACAGCAGCATTACTAAAAAAACTACTTATAATGAAATGAAGGAATCGCTGCTTCAAAAAATTATGCAAATTAACCTCCCGGGCTGTTGATCGAGAAAATCTGATCAACTTTTGTCATAGAGACGCTCTTATGAGAAATTGCAGTATTCGCCTGATAGGAATTCTGTCGGTAATCGTTATTGTCTTTGTTACAGCCGCTTATAAGTCTTATGGCTCTCCGGAAATGGTCGACCAACAGAAACAGTACGCCTCCTTATTGCTGAAAAAAGCCGAACAAGCCAAGCAGCAGGCCGAGAAAGCACATCAAGAGAAAAAAGCCGCTGAGGAAGAAGCGGCCCAAAAAGAACGGATCGATAGCCTGGCGTCGTATCTCAAGCTTAAACCGGACGATTTGGACGTGCGGGAAGAATTAGGCATACTGCGCGCGGATCGTGTTCAAGATTCGCAATCATTCAGCCTGGCGTATGGCGAACTTGAAATAATACTTCACAAGGATCCGAAGCGAAACAAGGCCCGCCATAAACTAATCGAGTTGGCGATGCATGCCCGACGTTATGAGGACGCGCGCAATCATCTTGAGCAATTCTTGCTTAAAGATAAGCCCGATGACCCGGAATTGCTGGATCTTTTGGGTCAATGTCAGGAAAAGATGAACGAGTCGGATAATGCGATAGAGTCCTATAATAAAGCTATTGAAGGATCGCCCGCTCGGATCGACGCCTACCAGCGATTGGCAATACTGTTACGCACTCGGATGAATAAGCCCAAACAGGCTTTCGATTGCATGCAAACCATGATTAAAAACAATTCCGATTCGGCTAAAGCCTATATCTATTTGGGAAATTATTGGCAAAGCATTAATACAAAAGAAGAGGCCGAGAAGGCCGCGGAAAAAGAAGTGGATCCCAAGGAAGAGGCCATGAAGGCCGCGGAAAAAGCCTTGGAATTGTCTCCGGATGACGAAGAAGCATTGCTGCTGGCGGCGCGCTCGTCTATGGCGCTGGGCAAATTTGATCAGGCCCGCAAATATACGGAACTCAACCTGAAAGTGCACAAGGATTCGCCCTCGATCTATACCACCTTGGCCGAGATCGTCGCGCATACGGGCGACAGGGAAAAAGCGATTGCGATTCTCAATCGGGGACTTGAAGAAACCAAGGATGCGCCCCAGATACTTTGGTCTAAGGCGAATTTGCTTATCGACTTGAAAAACGCGGACGAGGCAAAACAAACCATCAAGAAACTGCAATCTTCGACATACCCTAAATACATGATAGACTATCTCGATGCGAGAATCTCTTTTGCCCAAAAAGACTGGGCGGAGGCAATCCGCCGCTTTGAAAAAGTCCGCCCCTCATTGACCGCCTCCCCCGCCTTGCTCAAGCAGGTGGATTTGACTTTGGGCTATTGCTACGGGCAGTTGCACAACGTGGATCAGCAAATCAGCGCCTACCAGCGAGTGCTGGCCGCCGATCCCTTTTTCGCTCCCGCGCGACAAGGTCTTACGGATGCTTTGCTCGCATCGGGCCGTGTTGACGAGGCGGTGCAGGAGTACGACAAGTTAATAAAAACGGGAAACCTGCCTCATGGCGGACTGGTTCCATTCGCAAGTCTCCTTATTCGGCAGAATTTGCAACGCGGCGCCAATGAGCGAAAGTGGGATAAAGTGGAAAAAGTGCTTGATGAGGCGGAAAAAACCGACCCGGATTCGTATCAACTGCCTTTGCTTCGCACCGAAATACTGCACTCACAAAATCGCGATCAGGAGGCCGAAAAACTGCTTCGCGAAGCCCTGGAGAAAAAACCCGCACAAATCGAGTTTTGGAACTCGCTGGTAACCATACTCGCGTTGCAAAAAAAGTGGGACCAGGCCGAAAAAGTACTCGCCGATTACGAAAAACAAAAGGGCGATACCGTGGATTGGCGTTTGGCCCGCTGCGAATACCTATTGCAGCGCTACGATGCCAAAGCCGGAGAATATTTGACGAAACTGAGGGAAAATATCGACGGTTTTTCCGATGCCGATCGGGTGCGGCTCTGGAACGGCCTGTTAACCGCCGCCCGGCGGATAAAAAACAACGACTTGATCCGGGAATTGACCGATTTATTGAGCCGGAAAGACGCAAACAATCTGGAAGTTCATTTTTTGCGGTTGGAGCAAGCGGCAAATAACCAGGACCGGGCGGCTCTGGAAGCGGACTTGAAAGACGTGAAAAAAGTGGAGGGAGAAGGGCCTTTGTGGCTGTTCGGCCAGGCCCGGCTGTTGGCCCTGAGGGCGGTAAAAGAGAACGACCCCGGCCTGTATGACGAAGCCCTGCAATATCTCGCAAAAGCCCGGGATCTGCGCCCTTCCTGGTCGCGCATTCCTTTATTCATGGGAACCATTTACGACCAGCAGAATAAACCCGATCAGGCAATAAAATACTACCTGGCCGCCATCGACCTGGGAGAAATTAATCCCAAAGCTGTGCATCGCACGGTGCAATTACTCTGTCAGCAGCATCGCTTCGCGGAAGTCGATAAACTGATCGGTAAAATAGATCCCAGGAAATATCCCTTCTTGTCGGAATTAACCCGCATGTGGGTGGAAGATATGTTCAGGCAAGGTGAATTCGATTTAGCCCTGGAAAAGGCCCGCAAAGCTGTTCCCCAAGATTCCAAAGCGTACAGTGAGCACTTATGGCTCGGTCAAGTATTGGTCTCTGCAGCGCGGCGCGCGAAGCTCAAGGGCGGCGGCAAAGAATTCCAGGCCCTTTCAGCGGAGGCGGAAAAAAGCCTTCGCCGTGCCGTGGAATTGAAAGGCGACGTACCGGAGACATGGGTCGCTTTGGTGGAATTACTCAGCCTTTCAGATAGAATTGGCGATGCCGAAGCGGCCTTGAATCAAGCGGGTCGCACAATTCCCGCCGATCAGGCGCCGCTTATCTTAGCCAAATGTTATGAAGTAATTGGGAAGAATGACATAGCCCAAGAGCAATACAAGATCGCGCTGGGCGCCAAACCGGACGATCCGCGCGTGAACTATTCCATAGCCGAATTCTATCAAAAGATCGGCAAAACGGCTGAAGCCGAGGACATCTTGAAACGGATTGTGGATGGGAAGATAAAGGCGGATCAATCCGATTTGAAGCAAGCCCGCCGGCTATTGGCCAAGAATATCCTGGCCAAAGGCGGTCTCAAGAACATGGAAATTGCCCGAAATTTGATCGAACAGAACCTGGCTTCCGACGGCAATTCGGCCGATGATTTGCGAATTAAAGCACAAATTCTCTCGCTCAGCACCAACCGCGGCTGCAAGGACGAAGCAATCGCCGCCTTGACGAAATTAACAGCGGGACAACAAGTCACGCCCGAAGACCTCTTAAACCTGGCTCTGCTTTATTTATCCAAAGAAAAACAATCGCAACAAGCGTCCCAGTCCACTGCAAATGCCGGTCATCCAGACTTCGATGCCTGGAACAATGCCAATAAAGTATTGCAACGGCTGGAGTCTTCTCAAAGTAACGATCCCCGTTACATGGCGATTTACGCCAAAGCCCTGCTGGATCATGGGGACATATCCGGTGCGGAATCGCACATAAACAGGTTGGTTAAGGATTTTTCCCATTCCGCTGCCACTATAGTTCTCCAAGCCGAGTTGCTCTTTCAGCGCAATCAGTATAAAGAGGCTCTGGATTTATTAAAAGATTTTGTCGACCAGAAAAACGCTATTCCGCCCGAACGTTCTAAACGCTTGCATACGATGGCTGAAGAAATAGAGCAATTGGCCATGCGGTTAAAGGATCCGGACCAGAAACCAATGGCCGATCGCTATCTCCGAACCGCTGAAACGTTATATACTCAATACATCGCCGAATCTCCCGGCAGGTCGCTAGACCTTGTCGCCTTTCTCAACCGGCAAGGCAGAACCGAAAAGGCCATAAGCGTGCTCGAACAGACTTGGAAAAATAGCGATCCCTTGAGCATCGCCCAGGTTAGTCTGACCGTCACACACAAGGGAAAAGGCGGCATGGATATCGTAACGAGGGTGGAAAGAGTCCTTAAGGAAGCGCGAATGTCTCCGAAATTCAGCGACCATTCTGCAATCGTCGTGGCCCTTGGCGATTTATATTCCGGACAAAACCGCTTGGCGGAGGCGGAATATTTCTACCGAGAAGCTTTAAAGAAAAAACCCGACTACTACGCGGTAATGAATAACCTCGCCGTACTTTTGTCTTTCCAAGACGAAAAACTCGATGAAGCTTTGAATACTATCAACAAAGCATTGGAAATTGCCGGACCGTTGGGATCGTTGCTGGATACCCGGGCACGTGTCTATATCGCCAAAGGCGATGCTGAAAATGCCCTCGCCGATACGGAGAAAGCAATTGCCGAAAATCCAAGTCCCCTTCGGCTGTTTCACCAAGCACAAGCCTTCCTGCTGGCAGGTCAAAAGAGCAAGGCAGCCTCGACTATGCAAGAAGCCCTTAAAGCCGGGCTCGACCAAGATAATTTATATAAGCCTGAAAGTCCTCAATTTGAAAAACTAAAAATGCTTGCCGAAGAACTCAACACTCCGGCAGTAAATAATAAAAAAGAACCTTCAGTAGATTGATGTCCGGGTATTTTCTAAATAGCGGTCAAAATTCGTTCTGCCGCCAGTTCGCCCCCGTGGATGCAGTCGGGAATGCCCACGCCGTGATAGGCATTGCCGGCTAATTGCAGATGTGGAAGTGAAGCCGTGCGGGCTTCAATCCGCTTGATTAGATCTTTGTGGCCGACGTGATATTGGGGCATGGTGCGGGGCCAATGGGCAACGTCGAAAAAAACCGGATCGCCCTGGATGTGCAGGAGTTTTTCGGTGTGCCGGCGGACCAGGGGCAAGAGTTGTTCGTCGGGCATTTCGGCCAGTTCCGGATGTCGTGCCCCGCCCACG
>Ga0187861_10003612_pt1 | contig 13548 bp, 7 predicted proteins | sample June2016WEW_10_1_3_FD_132986 | JGI IMG/M metagenome (GOLD analysis project Ga0187861, IMG submission 132986) | Peatland microbial communities from SPRUCE experiment site at the Marcell Experimental Forest, Minnesota, USA - June2016WEW_10_100 | ecosystem: Environmental > Terrestrial > Soil >...
GCCGTGCATGTCGTACAGACCCCAGGCGTTGGGCTTCTTCTGCCCCACGGCGTTCGTGCGGTCCCCTGAGTTCTTCGTGAACCACCCGGCCTGCTCCAGGTCTGAAACGTTGTCGCCAGTGTAGAACTTCGTCGTTGTGCCCGCCCGGCAGGCATATTCCCATTCCGCCTCAGCCGGCAGCCGTACAGTTCCGTTTCTCTGTGTCTCTGTGCCTCTGTGGTTTGCAGTTGCCTTCTTGCAGAACTCCTGCGCGTCGTCCCATGACACAGTCTCCACCGGGTTCTTCGGTGCTTTGAAATTTGCTGGATTCTTGCCCATCACAGCCTCATATTGCTCCTGCGTCACCAAGAACTTCCCGATGTAGAACGCTTTGCTGATCTTCACCTTGTGGACAGGCTTCTCGTCCGGCCCGCCATCGTCCGACCCCATCATGAACTCGCCCGCCGGGATGAGGACGAAGTCCATCTTCACGCCGGCGCCGAGGTCGAGCGACAGTTCCTTCGGCAGCGCGGCGGCGTCGGGCTGCGCTGCGCCCAGGGGCTTGCCGTCGGGGCCGAGTTCGCGGAGCCAGAGGTCCTTCATCCTAAGTTCTGTGGCACCTCCATAAGCGCGTATGGCCAGGAATGCGGCCCCACGAGGCGCCTTCACTGTAGCCGTTATTAGCGGTTTCCCTTCGGCCTCCACACTCGCCCCGTCACCTGCGACGCGCACATTAAACTGCTGCCAATTGTCTTTCGACAGGCCTTTCGAGCCTGAATTCGCCAGAATTGTGCCCTCTGGACCCAGGATGTGGACACCGCCGCTCAAATGGAACTTCACGCCTATCCCCGGCTTGTTGTTGTCATCGGTTAGCTCGATGACCCCGACGCCAGCTATTTCAGCGCGCAGCAGTCTTATCAGGCCCCTAAGCTCAAACGCGGTGCTTGTGAGCGGGCGTCGTGCCTTGGCAGTGTTCTCAAAGATGAGCGAACCGTCCTCGGCTCGCGGCTTGCCGCCTTGCACGTTCCACCCCGTCAGGTCCCGCCCATTGAAGATGCACGTCCAGCCCTCCTTGTCCTTCTGGCCGACTTCCAGACGGTTCGGGGCAAGCTCGCGGTACTCGATGCTCTGGAGGCGCAGCGTCCCGTCCGCCACGTAGAACTGAATGGAGGCTTGTGAGGACGGTGGACCCAGTACTTTGAACTTGAGGGCCTCGCCGTTCACCGACGCTGAAACATCGGTGCCGCGGCGCAGCACAAGCAACTCCTGCTGCCTTCCCGCCAGGGCCTGTAAGTGCGGCTTGTTGAGCGTTCCCTCCAAGTGGATCCCTGCGCCGCCGGCAAAGGTAATGATGTTCATGTACGTGCAGTCAGCCGCCTCGAATCGAACGCGGACCTCTCCGTCGCCGAATTGCGTTTTCGTCATGCACGAGGCATTTCCGGACGCGTTAACGATAGCCCCATTTTCCACTCGCCAGGTGCCCTTCCGGTTATCTGACAAACAATCCAGCGTCTTCCCGTCGAAGATCGGCTTCCACGGGCGGTCCGCGCCGGTAGCCGCCTTTGCCGCCAGTTCCGCGTCCACCTTCTTCCAGAACTCCGCCACGGGCATGCCGTTGATTGTCTCCAGCGTCTTGATGGAGCGCAGGATGGCGGCGTCACGTTCGGGAACAAAATCGCAATGCAGTTCCCTCAATGGCAAGCTCTTAAGCGGCGAAAGATTGCGCACGTTTGTGCGATAGCATTTCAGGATTTCCAGCGGCATGCCGATCAGCGGCGCAAGATCGCTCACTTGCGTCTTTTGGAGGGCAAGAGCCCTCAGTGGCATGCCTTTGAGCGGTGAAAGATCGCACACGCGCGTGTCTGCGCAATCGAACATTTGAAGCGACATGCCCACCACCGGGGATAGGTCTGCCAAAGGCGCATCCTTGTCGTCACCAATGCAGTACAATCTCTTCAGGCGTGGAAACGCACGCACGGACGCGATGTTGGTCACCTTGGGCACCCAGATCGAGAGTTCGACAACTTCGCCGCCTTCGATGGCGCGCCCCGACTTCCCATCATACCCCGGATTCATCTCTTTCAACTTCTTCACCACCTCCTCGACCTGCTTCTCCGCCGGCAACCCCTGCACCATCTTGATCCATGCGTCCGTCACGCCGGTTTCAGGTTTCGGGTTTGGGGTTGCTGGTGGCACGGCGGCGGGCGCGCCGCCGCCCGGCAAGTCCAGGGCGGAACGGAAGCCTCCAAGAGTGTGCCGGTGGCGGCGGGCGGCGCGACAACCGTCTGGGCCATCAAGCCAGCTACCGCCGCGCAGCACACGGTCTCCTCCGTTGTCAGGCCCTTTCGGATCAACGGACGGCGACTCGGCGTAGTACTTGTCGTTGAAGTAGTCTTGTACCCACTCCCACTCGTTGCCGTGCATGTCATACAGACCCCAGGCGTTGGGAGCCTTCTGCCCGACGGGATGAGTCTTACCTCCCGAATTGCCGTTAAACCAGCCGGCGTTTTCGAGTTCCTTGTCCTGGTCACCAGTGTAGAACCTCGCCGTTGTGCCCGCCCGACAGGCGTATTCCCATTCCGCCTCCGTTGGCAAGCGCACTGCCTTCCCCGTCTTCTGACTCACCATCCTGCAGAACTCCTGCCCCTCGAGCCATGACACATGCTCTACCGGCCTCTTCTGGCCCTTGAACGTTGAAGGATTCTTGCCCATCACGGCCTGGTATTGCTCTTGCGTAACCAGGTACTTCCCCATGTAGAAGGGTTTGCTGATCTTCACCTCGTGGACGGGCTTCTCTTCCGGCCTCGCCTCCGCGTCGTGCGCGCCCATCATGAACTCCCCCGCCGGCACCAGCACCATGTCCATCTCCACCCCGCCGCCCAGATCGAGCGCGATTTCCTTGGGCAACTCTTCCGCTTTCGCCACGGCAGGCTCAACCGTGGCCGGGATCGGCGTTGGGGGTTCGGGCTTCGCCGTTTCAGTGTTGCTGTTTCCTTCGGATTTCGGATTTTCAGTTTCGGATTTGTTCAAGGCCAGCCCGACGATGAGCGCCAGCAATCCCAGCCCCAACACGCCGGCCCCGATGTACAGCCGCTTGCGCGAAGAGGCTATGGGCCTCAGTTCCACCAGCGGCACATCGTCGGCAGCACGGCGGCCCGTCCGGCGCCGCTCGACGGGTTGCTGCTCCCGCGTGTCGCGCGCCGCTTCCGAGCCGCGCGCGTGAGCAAGCGGTACCGCTCCCTTACGGTCGCGGCTCGGATCCGAGCCGCGCGCGTGAGCAAGCGGAACGGGCGGGCGGGACGCCCGCGGTACGCGCGCCACGGCCACGCTGGACTTCCCCACGTCTATTGCCTGCGATGACGGCAGCTTGCCTTGCGCGACTTCCTCCAAGTCCGCGAGGAGTTCCGCGCAGTTGGCGTAGCGGTCGTTGGGATCCTTGGCCATCATCCGCATGATGACCTGGACGACGCCATCGGGGATGTCGGGGACGATGTCCTGCGGGTTCGGCAACTCCTCGGTGAGGTGCTTGTTCAGGATGGCCAGCGCCGTCGAAGCCTGGAAGGGGGTTTGGCCGGTCAGCAGATGGTACAGCGTCGCGCCGAGAGAATAGACGTCCGTGCGGCCGTCAATGCCCTTGTCCCCCCTGGCTTGCTCGGGGCTGATGTAGTGCGGCGTGCCCACTATGGCGCCGCTCTGCGTGTAGAAGGACTGTTCTTCGCCGCTGATGTTCTTCGACAGGCCGAGATCCAGGATTTTGGCGACGAAGCCCTCTGGGAGCGCCGGCGTCCCGCCGGCTTCGGGCGTGGCCGGCGAGACGCCGGCGCTCCCAGTGGCCGGCGAGACGCCGGCGCTCCCAGTGGCCGGCGGGACGCCGGCGCTCCCAATAGGCGCACAGATAAAGATGTTCGCCGGCTTGATGTCGCGGTGGATGACGCCGTGGTCATGAGCGTGCTTAAGGCCGCGGGCAACCTGGGCGGCAATCTCGAGGCCAGAGTCCCACGGCAGGCGCTGCTGGCGCTTGAGCACACGATCCAGCGTCTCGCCCTCGCAATACTCCATAGCGTAGTAATGCGTGCCGGCATCCTCGCCGACGTTGTACGCCACGACGATGTTGGCGTGATTGAGCTTGCCGGTGGATTGGGCCTCGCGGCGGAAGCGGGTCAGAAACTCGCGCTCATCGGAATACTTCTTCGGCAAGACCTTGACGGCGACTTTGCGCCCGGCCATCGTGTCTTCGGCGAGATAAACGGCGCCCATGCCGCCTTCGCCGAGTTTTTTCAATAGCTTGTAGGGGCCAAGCTGCTGGAGACCGCCGGCCTGCTCGGCCTGGAGTTTCCGCTCGATGTTCTCGCGGATGGCCGGCGTGACGAGGCCCTGCCGGACGAGCACCTCGGCCAGAGAGAGCGGAGTGTCCCGCGCCGCGGCCGCGGCCTGTTCGGCGCGGGCCGCCTCGAGCTGCTCGAAGGTCGCGCCCCCAAGCTGCTGCACGGCGTGCGCAAAGGCTTCGTCAGAGATGCTGCCCGCCATAGCGCCCCTCTTCCATCGTTCCGATGGCGGCACTTATACAACGCCGGGGATGAAATGGCAATGTACGCAGTAGATTTAGGATGACCGAGGCAGCGCTTCAGGGTTCATACCAACGGGTGTTCCTGGAGGCGGCTGTGGGCGGCTTGAAGCGGCGGTGGCTGTTGGCTTTTGGCATCGCTCTGGCAGTGCTTGTCTGGGTGGCTTCCACGCGGGGCACGGCGCGGCTTGAGCTTCGGGCTGAACAGGGCCTGGTCTTGCGGGTTGCGCCGGGCACTCACGGTGATCCGGGGCCGGCGTATATCGTGGGAGCGGAGTCCGATCCCGAAGGCTCAAGGTTCACCAGCGCGGACTTCTTCATAGACGGGCCTGGCGCCTGGCGGGTTTACTTCGATCGCCGGGACAATGCCAACTGCCACTTCCTGGAGCGCAGCGGCGACACAGTTTCCCTGGGGCTGACAGAAGCGGGTGTAGAGCAGGTCCTGGCGACGGGCAAACTCCCTCCCCCTACCCCCTCCCGCGAGGGGAGGGGGAACACAGAATTGCGCCTGGCGCGGCATGGGTCTTACATCGGGCTGTTTCAGCAAGGCAAGGTCATCACTGCCGCCTTTGACGACCGCCTGTGCGGAGGCAGCGCAGGTTTCCGCATGGCCTCGGGCGGGCCGGCGATAACGCTCAAGGTGGAGCCGCGCGAGGACATCCACTTCAGCGACGACTTCATGATCTCCGATGCCAAGGGCGCGCAATGGCGGGGCAACGGCACGCCCCAAGGCGGCGATTTCGCGGTGAAGTCTCTGCGCCATCCGTTGTTGAGCGCCAATGCTTTCAACTACATGGGCGCGGGCAGCAACGTCTATTCCGTGGCCGGGCAGCCCTGGTGGGACCGGTACAGCTATGAAGCCTCGGTGCGCGGCCCGGCCGGCGGCCGTATTGGCTTGGTCTTCGCCTTTCAGGATGAGAAAAACTACGGACTGTTCCGCTGGAGCGCCCGGAAACTGGCTGCTGACGGGACGACCGTGGTGGAAGCAGGGAAGCGCGAGCTTGTGCGGGTGCGGGGCGGAACGGAAGAAGTGCTGGCCAGCGCCCCCGGCGGGTATGCGCCGGATCAGTGGTATGCGGCCCAGTTGCTGCTGACTTATGCCCGCGTCCAGGTCTGCGTGGACGGCCATAGCTTGCTGGAGGCGTCGGACCCTTATCTGGCCGCGGGTGGCGCGGGGGTCTGGTGCGACGTGCCGCTCCCCGCGGCCCTGGCGCCGGAGCCCAAGGCGCAGGCCTTCGCGGAGAACAGCCTGGACGCTCTGATGCGCCAGCACGCGGTCTTCGACGACGTGCGCATCAATACGCTGGAGGGTTTCGATGACGATTTCCGCGTGCCCGGGCCTTTGGCCGGCGGTTGGATGGTGGGGCCCGGCGACTGGGTCGTCAGCGCGGACCAGAGCGGCAACGGCTGCGGCGTGGGTAGCGCCGGCGTCCCCGCCGGCATCCTCCAGGTCCTGCCCCAGGCAGGTTCCACCAAGGCGCTCATCGGCGACCGCCGCTGGGCGCAATATGAGGTGGAGGCGGACGTGCAGCCGGGCAACGGCGGCGCGGGCCTGGTTTTCCTGCACCGCGACGAGAACAACTACTACAGCGCCACCGTGGAGAAGGGCCTGTTCAAACTGAATTGCGTGGCGGATGGGCAGGCAACGGTTGTGGACAGCGCGCCGTTGGAGGAGGCCGGCCTGTCCATGCGCCTCAGAGTTTCCATCAAGCACGGCCATGTGCGTGCGACGGCGAACCCTCCCCCTGCCCCCTCCCGCGAGGGGAGGGGGAATACAGGCGCCGCCCTCTCCGGCGAGGGGAGGGGGAATACAGGCGCCGCCGTGGAGACGTTCGTCGGCGGCGCGCTGCTGAGGGGCCGCGCCGGTCTCGTGGCCTTCGCGGGGCGGCGGGGCGCGCCCTGTGTGTTCAAGCATTTTCGCCTGGGCTTCCTGCCCGAACGGGAGCCGCTGGTGACGACCAATGCCGTCTTCGAAGACGAGGCGAGCATGAGCCAGTGGACCAGCCCGACCGGGGAATGGCATACCCCCAAGGGGCCCGCGCAGTTCGACGGCAGACCCGTGAACATGCTTTGGCACTGCTGCCAGTTTCCGGGCGACGTGGAAGTGGGGGTGGAACCGCGGGAGTTTGCTGACAAGGAGCCGAATTTCGACCTGGCGCTCTCCGTCTCCAAGGACGGCCAGGGGAGGAACAACGGCTACGTGTTGCGCTACAAGTGCGGACAGCTTGGGGACAGCAGCAGCCGCTCCAGCGTCCTTCAGCTCCTGCGCCAGGGCGAGCTGAAATGCGAGAAGGCGCTGGCCGAGGACCCGCGCCAACTGGCGAGCGTGGCCCTGCGCCGCTGCGGCAAATACGTGGTGGGGCTGGTTGACGGGCGCGCGGCGATTCAGTGCCGGGACGACCAGCCGCTGACAGGCAACAAGGTGGCCTACTACACGCGGGGCGTGGCCTTGCGCTCCGAGGCCACCAAGATCGCCAGCGACAATTTCCGCAACGACCTCTTCTCGGCCGCGCCCACGGCCTGGCGCACGGCGGGGGTCGTGGTGGCCGAGGTGACCAACCGCTGGCAGTGCGACCCGCGCTGGTCTTTCTTTTCCCTGAAGAATGACCTGAGCAGGGTGAAGGAGGGGCTGGCGGCTGCGCTGTGGAGCAAGTACTTCTATCCCGGCGACGTGACGCTGGAGTTCTTCGTCGGCAACAAAATGGAGGTGGCGCGCGGCAAGCCCTACGTCTACGTGCGGGACATCAATGTGACCATCGCTTCCGACGGCTCCAACCTGGCGAAAGGGTACACATTCATGTGGGGCGCCCACGGCAACACGGGTTCGGTGATCCTGCGCGATGGCGTGGAGGTGAAGCGCAGCGGGGAGCGCATCGAGACAGACACGACTTTTCACAACGGCTGGTACGTTTACAGAGTCGAGAAACAGGGCGGCCGGCTGACGTTCCGCGTGGTGGATACCGTTTACGGCAAGGTCCATTGTGAACTGTCCTACGACGACCCCCATCCGCTCGAAGGCAGCCGCGTGGCCATTTGGACCTACAACCACTGCATCATGTTGAGCCGGGTGCGTATCTCGGGCGACGGCGGCAACGTGGCTGAGCATCCCGACTGGCGTCCTGAACCGTTGAGGACTCCGTATGACGGGAAGTAGCAGAGAAAACAGCCCGGTTTGGAACCGCAGATGAACGCAGATGAACGCAGATATAAAAGGGTTCTCTTGCTATCTGCGTTCATCTGCATTCATCTGCGGTTCCAGGCGGAGGAATGCAGCGCTCCCGCAGCGCAGCTCAATCCGGACGCGGTCTTCCATGCCGCCCCCAAACCGTTGCCGGCCGGAGCAGTGACAAGCGATTGGGCCTCGTTCCTGGGTCCGGCGCATAACATGCGCTCACCGGAAACCATGCTGCTGCGGCAGTTCGCCCCAGGCGAACCCAAGTCAGTCTGGGAGATGAAAAAAGGCGAAGGCTATGCCGCGCCGGCGATTGCCGGCGAACGGCTGATCTTGTTCCACCGGCTTCGAGACCAGGTACACGTGGACTGCCTGAACGCTCTGGATGGCCGGCGCTACTGGCGTTTCTCCTACGCGACCGACTACCGCGACCGCTACAGTTACAATGGCGGGCCGCGTTGTAGTCCGGTGGTGACGGATGAGCTTGTGTTTACGTTCGGGGTTGAGGGCAGGCTCCATTGTCTGGACCTGAAAACCGGCCAACTGCGCTGGCAGAAAGACATTCTCAAAGAGTTCAAACTGGAACCGAACTTCTTCGGCGTCGGCGCCACGCCGTTGGCCGAGGGTGACAAGCTGATTGTCAACGTGGGCGCCGGCGGCGGCCCGTGCGTGGCGGCGTTCGAGACGCGCACCGGGAAATTGCTGTGGGGCGCCGGCAGCGCGTGGGGCCCGAGTTACTCCACGCCGGTCCCCGCGGTCTTGAATGGGAAACGGCGCGTCCTGGTCTTCGCGGGTGGCGAGAGCGACCCGCCGGTCGGCGGCCTGTTGTGCCTGGACCCGGGCAACGGAAATATCGAGGGCGAGTTCTCCTGGCGCGGCAAACGCTACGAGTCCGTCAACGCCTGCCCTCCCGTGGTGATAGACAATCAGGTCTTCATCTCCGAATGCTATGGCGCGGGTGGAGCGCTGGTTTCCGTGGGCGCGGAGGGCGGATGCGCGGCCGTCTGGACGAATCGGCGTTTCGGCAGCCACTTCATGACTCCTCTGGCCCAGGATGGCTTCCTGTACGCGGCCACAGGCCACGATGGCGACGCGCTGGTGTGTGTGGATATAAAGGACGGCCGCGAAGTCTGGCGCAGCAAGCCGCAGTGGCAGGAAACCCTTGAAACTCCTGAAGGCGAGAAGCGGACGCTTACCTTCGGCACGGCACGCTGTTCGTTGCTCTGGGCCGGCGGCCGCTGCCTCTGCCTCGGCGAATTCGGCCATCTGCTGTGGCTGGATTTGAGTCCGCAAGGCTATCGGGAACTGTCCCGCGCACGGCTGTTTGCCGCCCGGGAGACGTGGACTGCGCCGGTCCTCAGCCGCGGCCTGCTCTATGTCTGCCAGAACGCGCGCGATCCCTTCACCGGCAGTCAGCCGCGCCTGCTCTGCTACGACCTGCGAGGCAGCGAGTAGCGCGGCGGAGAAAAGCCATCTCTGGGATTCGGACCCAGGACCTGTGCTTTACGAATGTTAATTCGCCACAACGCACCAACGCGACAGAAACGCATTTTACGAGTGAAAGACGCGACAATATCGCACCAGCCAACGCGACCGAAAACGACCCAATTTTACGAAAAAGTGAAGTCAGAACCGAAGTCGGTTTTCACGCCGCTGAATCGCGCCACGCGCTGCCGGCTGATCCTGCTGCGCCTTCGTGGATGCGCGCCTTGCTGGCCGGGCACGATCTCACAGAACTCACAGCCGATGAGGTTAGGGCGCTGGAGGAGTACTTGCGACAGGCCCCCGCGGCCGTGCTCGCAACGCTGAAGAAGCTCGCTTGCCGGGAGAATCTGCGGCGCACGCTGCAATCCGACGAAAGCAACAAGGAGTAGGGGGGTACATTTCGCCACAAAGGCGACGAAAAAGCGAAAGGTAGGGTGAGGTCCTGGACTCCCAAGCGCAATCAATGTTGCAGAATGCTACAGGGCAATGTTCAGCGTTCGGATGTTCCGGTCAAGCGGTTCCCGCGCGTCTGGCGAGTCTTCCGGGTCGGAGAGGCACTTCGTACCTCCGGGGCGAGAAAGCGCGTCTGGCGCCCCGCAGCGCAGCGTTTACGGGCATGGTGTGAAGGAGTGTCGGCTGCACTGACAGAGCAGCACGTATTCGCCGGGTTAGCGAACCCCGCACGGACAAGGACGACGGTGGACGTCGGTGAATCAGGACCCGGACGACTGCATCTTGGCGGCCGGCGCGCCCGTGGTTGAGCACAGGCGCCCGGCCAAAAAAACGAAACGAGAAAAGAGAAGGAGGTTGACCGTGAACTGTACCGCGTGCGCATTCGGATCTCATCGTGGGGAATTTTGCCATCGAAGCTCTCGGGGCGTCCTCCCAACGGCGTTGCTGGAGGCCGAGGGTAAGCTGTGCGAGTCCTTCTCCCCGGGCCAAAAGCTCGACGTTGCCTTGTGTTCCCAGCGACTTGGAACCTTGGATGAAATTGTCTTGGAGATTCTGAACAACACCGCGCCAAAGCCCAGTGAACCAAAGGCAAGTGAGGTCTCTGGTACTCCTTGGCCCGAAGCGCGGGTGCTGTAAGTTGCGCGGCCCTGAGCGCTCGGCTAGAGGATATCAACCGCTCCGAGCAAGCTTTCGGGCCGTGACCGCCGGTGGCGCTCTGACGATGTCGCCGCCGGCAACGCCGCATTCAGACGTTTTGTAAAACGTCGAGGGACAAGTACGGCGAGACGCCGAAGGCGGGCAAGTTTTCACTCATTCTTCGTTCCTCCAAAAAGGCCATTGAAGTTGCCAGCGCTGCTAGGAGCAGCCGAGCAGCGCTGGCCTTTGCGCCGCGAAGGGCTGAAGACGACCCCTCGTTGCGCCGCCGCACCTGACAGGTGTAAAGGTCGCAACGCTCCAGCGGTTGCTTGACACAACGGATCTGAAAGAATTTGCCGAACGTCTCAATCCTGCTGGAGAGGCTTCCGCTCGCTGGGGCATCCGGGACGAACACGTACATTTCATTAGCGAGCGCCTGGACCTGATGATCTTCAAGGGGCTTTTGTCGCAAGATGATTTTCTCCCGAATCGTTGGCAGGAACAGTCGCCACAGGTGCGGGCGCGGTTTGCGCTGGCAGAGGAATTCAATCCACCACACGTTCCCGGCCCCGGCTCGCCTTACTATCGTCCCGCGCCCGGACAGCCCATCCGAATCGTTGAAGTCCCCGCCGCCGGAAATCCACCGCCCCCGCCGCCGGCGCCGAAGCCCGTGTTGCCGATCTGCGAGGTTTTGGCGGCCACATTCGACGGCAGGAAGACGGACCAAGAGGTCACTGCCTTGGCTTTCCAGGAATTGGGCGGCCAAGTTGAGAAGGCGACCTTGACTTCGGCCTTGCAGGGGATGAAAACGAGCGGCTTGCTGGCCACGTTGCAGGGGCGCTAAACCCGTGTCGCCCTTGGTGGAACACAGCGAACTGCCGAAAACCCCGGCCATTACGGCCGCCCTGGAGCGGGCGTATTCACAGTGCCCAGCGGCGAGCAACGCGCAACTGATCGAGGCAGCGCAACGGGAACTGGGCAGCGGCTTCACCTCAGACGGCAACGTCGAGCGCGTGATCTGGATTTTGAGGATGAGCGGAGAGTTGCCCGCGCCAGGCTCTCACTCGTCCCACGCCGCCGGTTGACGCGCCGCCGCTCGGCCTTCGATTCGTGGGCAAGAAGGCTGTTTTTCCTTGTTTCCGTAAGTTGACGTGCGCCGAAAACGTGGTAACCTGAATTGCGCTGGCAGGGGTCGCCCCCCCGGCCGGGAACTCTCGCCCGGCCAGCCAGCGCACCAACGAACGAGAGACGCCTGGAGAGGAGGCGCACATGCTCGGCTCGTATTTTCAGGTCCGCCACAACTACAGCAAAGTGGAAGAGGAACGCTTCAGGCGTACAGGAGAGGTATTCTCGATTGTGGATTTTGTGGCCAGTGGCCAGTGGGAGCATGACAAGCTTCACCTGCTGCTCGATCCATCCGTGCCGGCTCGTGAGTCATTGGTTGAACGCACGGTCTCGGACGCCATTGTCTATAAGTCTCTTGGACAGCCAGCCGCCGGACATGCGGCCGCGCTCCCGGAAACGCTTGTTGGCAAGGCCGCGCCCGTCGAATGGCTCTTCCGCTGGGATCAGATTCTTCCGGCGTTGAAGCGGAAGGGCGAAGATGAGCGCCGTAGAATTGCGCGTTTGAATGAGAATTTCAAGGGGCCGATAATTCCCGCAGGAAAGCAGGGAGGCCAGCCGATGGTGGACAAGGCGAAGTTGTTGACATGGTGGAACGCTTTAGCTGACCGGGTTTCGGTTCAAGAGGCCACGTCCCAGGCGAGACTCGAAAGAGCGACCGCGCCCCCTGGCGACCGGCTGTATGACGGCAAGATACCCTTCGGCCAAGTGAAGACCGACCAAAGAACCACGGGCCGACAGTCGCGCGGGAAGTAGATAACCAAAGGTCACAAAAGGTCACACCAGATCTCGCCTTCTGTTGCTTGGGCGACCTTCACCAGCGAAGGGACGCCCAAGAATGCTTTGGCCCGAAGACATAGACAAGAGATTCAACTGGCCACCAGGCCGCGCCCGCAAGCTGGCCTTGAAGAGCAAGTTGCCATTCTATCGCCTGCCGGACGGCAGCATCAGGTTTGAACTAGAAGAGATTCAACGTCTCGTTAAGCACGTCACGCCGCCGCCGCGTTGCGAGCGTTGCGGTGTGGTTCTTGAACTGCCAGACAGCAAAATCTGTTGCCGGTGTCAGGAGGTGCGGCGATGAGCACTTTACCGACCTTGCGCACCACCAAGATCATGGCCCAGGAGCTTGGCCTATCCGAAGGCCAGTTGCGGGAACTCTTGCGCCAGCACCCGGAAGTACGCGCTGCGGCCCGTGCAGGGCGAGCGCTCATCTTCACCAAGGAAGCACTGGCAGAAATCAAGCGCCTAAAGGCAATGTCCTCTGCCGGCGAAAGGCCAGCGCAGGACGCCGCTTGTGAAGGCGGTGCGCGATGACCACCGACTTGCACGCCGCAGGAGCGTTTCTCGACTTCCTGGAAACGAACGGTGTCTTCACCTTCCAGACCTTCGACGACTCGGCGGAGAAGCGCCCAGAGTTGGCGCGCGTCCTTCACGGGACTCTTCAGCAGCACGCCGAAGAACTGACCCGGCTTAATGAGCAAGGCGCGGGCGTCTTCGTCACGGTCAACGCGACGGACGGGCGCGGCCGGAAGACTCAGAACGTTACTGGCTTGCGAGCGCTCTTCGTAGACGCCGACGACGTTCCTATGCCCGCCACGTGGCACGTCCAACCGGACGGGCTGGTCCACCGCAGCAGCACTCGCTGGCATGGATACTGGCGAATCAAGTCCGATACACCGCTGGCAGCATTCACGCCGGCGCAGAAGCGCCTGGCAGCGTACTACGGCACTGACCCTAAAGTCTTCGATCTTCCCCGCGTCATGCGTATTCCCGGATTCCTGCACCGTAAGCAGGAGCCGCCCGAGGAACTTCAACTCGACATCATGCAGGCCGCCACAATCCGCACCATTGACGAGGTACTCGCTGGACTCCCGCCGCTCGCCCAAGCTGAGGCATTGCCGCCCAGGCCCGCGCCATCCGCGGCAGACCAGGCGCACCAACTCTTCGCGGCGTGGGCTGCAAAGGTCTCCGCAGACGCGACCGAAGGCAACCGGAATAACACGGTTTTCAAAATCGCAGCAGAGGGCGCCGGCCGCGGTCTGCCTGAACACTTCGTGCTCGCCATTTGCCAGCAGCACGCGAACGGCCTAAAGGACCCGGAAATCAAGCAGGCAATGCGCAGCGCCTTCAGCCAGGA
>Ga0187861_10003615_pt1 | contig 13540 bp, 10 predicted proteins | sample June2016WEW_10_1_3_FD_132986 | JGI IMG/M metagenome (GOLD analysis project Ga0187861, IMG submission 132986) | Peatland microbial communities from SPRUCE experiment site at the Marcell Experimental Forest, Minnesota, USA - June2016WEW_10_100 | ecosystem: Environmental > Terrestrial > Soil >...
AGCGGCAGCACCTGGTCGGCCAGGTGGAGGCGTATCTCCTCTAGACCCGGCACCGGGCGGACGTGGGTGTGGCGCAGGACGAAGGCACGGGGTGAGGCTGCCATACCGCTACTCTACCGGGCGGCGGCGCGGCCCCCGCCGTCCTATCAGACCGGCGCCGGACGATGAGAGTGGGACGGTGGATGCTGGATTCGTGAGTAGACGGCCGCGCTGATCAGCAGCAGGAAGCCAAGAGCGACGAACGACAGGACCCGGTACGAGACATCGAGCTGCGCGAGATCGACGAGGAAGACCTTCACGGTTGCGAGACTGAGCAGCCCGAGGCCGAACAGGCGGATCGGCGGTCTGTGAGCGACGAGGCCTGCCGCAAAGCCGGCCGCGCCGAGGATCGACCACAGGACGCTGAGGCCGACCTGGGCGCCCTTCTGGAGCTCCTCGAGCGGCCGCGTTCCGACCTGCAGCCGGAACTGGTCGACGACGGCAATCGAGAGCATATAGACCGCCGCGATACCCGCCGCGGCGAGCACGAGTCGAGCCAGCTGATCGCGTCGATGCAGCAGCGCTCCTGCCCCGAGCGCGATGGCCAGGGCGCCGAGCGCGACCGTGGCATCGGTCAGGAGGGTCCAGCCGAGCACGGTCGTGGTCTCGCTGACGACGAGCCGGTCGGGCGGCGCGACGACCGTGAGCGCCACGACGGCGCCCAACGATGCGAGAGCCAGCGATGCCCCACCCAGTATCACGCGTGCGGCCGGAACGATCCTCAGGTAGAGGAATCCTGCGAGCGCCAGCGCGGACCAGCCCGCGACCGCATACCCCGGCCGGACTTCGAACGGCAGCAGCCAGGCGATCGGTACGGCCGCCGCGATCGCGGCCAGCACCCTGGGCGCTACCCCGCGCCAGATCCAGCCGGAGACCAGAACCGTCGCGGCGAGGATCGCGAGCACGAATGTGCGCTCATCGAGGAACGGAGTCCCGGTGAGCGGCAGGTTGCCGGCGACGTGGCGCCCGAAGGACTCGACGTCGGCGAGCCAGAGCGACCGGGCCACGAGCAAGAGCAGCGCCAGGACAGCCGCCGCGTATGGCAGACGCTCGGAGGCCCCCTCGACTACCGGGTCACTGAGGCCCGGCTCCAGGTCGACCCGTGCGATCCTGCGAACAACCAGGATCGATGCGAGGACGAGGATGGCCCACGGCACGGCTACCAGCGACACATCGACCTCGAAGGTCACCGTGAAAGCCAGAAGAGCGGCGCCGATCCCGGTGACCGCGAGCCTGAGCCAGCGAGCCCCCATCAGCAGACCCACGGCTGCCAGGCCGGCGAGAGCAGCGGCGAGCGAAAGGCCCTCCGACCCGGCGTAGGGTGTATTCGACAGGGCAATCTCTCCGACCCGGATGCGTTCGACGAGCTGATCGATCGGGAAGTCGAGCGTGACCAGGTGGCCCAGCACGGCGAGTCCGGTGAGGGCGCCGACGGCCCGGACCGCCGGGCGCACGATCGCCGTCAGGACCGATGATCTGAACGCCGGGCCGACGAACCGCTCGATGATGAGCGCCTCTGCCGCGAACGCCGCGGTTGCCAGGGCCGCCCACGCTGCCACCAGCGCCGGCCCGGACAGTTCGAACGGGAAGACGTAGAGGGCGATGAGCCCGGCCAGGGCCGTCAGGCCGACGCGTGCCGAAGCGAACGGGACGAGCAGCCCGGTCGTGAGGATCGCCACGAGGAGAATCGCGAAGGCGAGGCCCGGCAGTCCGACGAACGGAATGTCGCTTCGCCCGGTCATGATGAATCCCGCCGGGTACTCGTACGAGGCCAGGTGGGCGATGGCGCCGCAGCCGGAGCCGAGGGCGACCGCCGCGAAGGACGGCCGCGCCACGCTGCTCAGCCACGAGACGACTTCGGCGAGGGGCTCACCGATGAACCTGGGCAGGCCGAGCGCCGGAACGCGGTTCTCGTGGAAGTTGGGCTCGATCCGCGTCCGGACGACCCGGGCGTAGACGACCAGGCCCGCGACCGCGAGGGCCGCCCAACCCGCGACGAGAGCCGGCCCGGACAGTTCGAACGGGAAGACATAGATCGCCGTGAGACCGGCCACGACGGCGAGCCCGGCGCGGACCCAGGCAATAGGAACGATCACAGCCGCGACCGCAAGCGCCGCGAACATGAATGCGAAGGTCATCCCTTCCGGACCGAAGAACGGAATGGAATCAGGCAGGCGAACGGCCTGAGCGGGGGAGAATGCCGTGACGAGATCGGATGGCGGGTACTCGATCGCGACGAGATGCCCAAGGGCCAGGGCGGCGAGGACGACGGAGAGGCCGGCGCTGTACGGATGGCGGCGGATGACCGCCACCCACGTCAGCGCCACGGCCTCGGCGGCCCAGGCGATGGGCACGGGCGGGCCACCAAACTGGATCGGAATCGCCATGGTCAGCGACGCAACGCCCGTCGCTCCGACGATCAGGCCGAACGGGTGGCGGTCGCCGTTCCGGATGAAGTAGACCAGCGCCAGGGCGACATATGCCACGGCCTGGACCGCCAGGAACGACCCGCGCCACTCCACGTACGTGCCGCTCAGGACCGTGAAGCCCGCCCAAAGCGTGACGGCCGCGTCGGCCAGGAGGAGAGTGACGGTGGAGGTCCGCAGGCGGTCCGTCGCGTGGCGGATCTCCTCGCCGCCCGCGGCAACGAGGTTGACGAGCCAGAAGCCGGCGACCGCGATCAGCCCCTCTTCCACTCGCGGCCCGCCGGTGATGTAGACGGCGAATTGCGGAGCGGCCAGGGCGAATGCGAGCGGAGGCAGCCACGGCCACGTCCGGAAGAGCGCCACGCCGGTCGTGCCGACGAGGGCCGCGGCGATGAACAGGAGAGTGGCGAGGTTCGGGCTCGCGCCGAGGACCGGCGGCGAGGCCAGGACGGCGACGAGGCTGAAGGCGGCGACGATCTCCGAGTCGTGGCGAACGGCCGTGGCCGCCGCAAAGACTGCGGCAACGAATATCCCGAGGAGGGCCAACTCGACCGGGATCAGGCCGAACATGCGCGGGGTCGCGGCGAAAAGAGCGAGCGAAATGGTCGCCAGCCCGACCGCGACGAGAACGTGCCCGACGATTCCGTGCAGGCGCGAGAAGGCGAGCTCGCCGAGGACGAGCAGGCCGGCGCCGACCGCGAGCCCGGTGGCGACACGCAGCTCTGGCGAGATCCAGCCGCGGCTGAAGGCCAGGCTCAGGAAGAAGGCAGCACCCAGGAGCAGGGCAACCCCGCCGACTATGGCGAGCATCCGGCCCTCGAACCACTCCTCGAGGGCCGTGCGCGACCAGCTTTCGCCTGGCGCGGGCGGTGTCAAACCGAGCCTGAGAAGGAGCTGCTCGAAAGGCCCGTGCTCCGGCTGCGCGGGCACTTGTTTCGGCGAGACCCTCTCCGGGCGAGTCTCCGCGGACGGTGTCGATGCGGGCCTTGGCCGGGGCCGAGCGCCCACGGTCAAGGGCGCCGGCACCGCAAGAGATGCTCGGAACGCGGCTGCCGGACGAGCTGCTTCGGTGCCCTCGCGAGCGGGGATGGCGACCAGGACCTCGCCCCTCACCCAGCCTCGCCAGCCGGCTTCTGTGATCACCAGGGCCCAGCCGCCCGACCACGACTGGACGGCGACGCGCAGGTTCTCGGGGAGGGCGCCGAATGGAGGCTGCGGGTAGTTAGGCAACGGCCAGACGTCCAGGCCGCCGCGAGGGATGCGGTGCGTGGGAGTCCAGCGGCCCGGCGCGGGGGTAGCCGCGACCACGGGTACGGGCGCGACCTCATGCGAGGCCGTCTCCGGCCGAGCGGCCTCGGGCGCCGCCGCGGCGGCGCCCGAGGACTGCGCGAGCACGTTGGCGAGGGTGGCCTGGACCTTCGTGAGGCTCTCCCTGAGATCGCGGATCTCCTCCGCCGTCTTTCCAGCGACGGTCCAGGTCGTCGATCCGTGACCAGAGGACGAACGCGATCACTACGATCAAGCACAGCAGCGCGAGTTCCATGTCGGAGACCTCCCCCAAACCGAACCCCCTGCGGCTCGGTTTCGCCAGTGGCTCGGCGCGGTCGAGGCGGCCATTGCATTGGGCCGCGCGTCCTAGCTCACCGCATGTCGATTGGTCTAGTCCGCGGCCGGCCCGACGTCAAGCGATTCGGGGACACCGAGGACGTCCGGTGGCCGACACACCGCCATCTGACATCACCGAAGGGTGACCAGGGCCCTGACCACATCGTCTTCCGACCCCACGAATCCATAGAGCAGCTCACCAGTCGGGTAGTACCAGACGGGCCATGCCCCGCTTACCACGTACGTCATCTGGTGACCGCCGAGCGAGGTGTGAGACACGGTTCCGCCCGAGGGGAGCGCCTCGAGCATCGCCGACAGCAGCTGGTCTGCCGGCACCCCTCGGAGTCGCTCGACCCCTACCATCAGCAACTGGTGGCTGGCCGTGGCCGTCGCGCTCGCCAGATCCGCCGGGTGCTTCCCGAAGCGGCTCAGGAGCGGGTCCCCGTCGGTTAGGCCCATTTGCTCGCCGGAGATCGACGATTTCGTCAGCGCAACGCCGCCGATGCTATCCGGCAGCAACGCCTCGAGTTCAGGATCCGAGTGAGTCGCCGGGGTCGGCAAGATCGGCGGGACCGAAGCGAACTTGTCGTAAGGGGTTGGTGAAGGTTTGGGCGTGGCTCCTGGAGCGAGGCTCTCGACGGGATTTTCGAGCACTTCGAAGGTGGCCATCATGGCTTCGGCCTCGGCCAGCCGGTCTATCCCGACCGGATAGCTGAACACCACGTTCACCGCGTCGAATTCACCCAGGGCCAGGTAACTGACGCAGTTCCGTGCCGACGGCGAGCCGTTGCCCCAGTCGAGCGTCTGGGTCCAGCGGAAGCGCCCGCCTTTGGTGGCAACGCCCATCGGCACCCAGTCGCCGATCGGCTCACCCGTCACGCCTGGAAGTGAGGCTAGGGCAGTGCCGTCCTGTAGCGGGCCCGGCGTGAGCCGTGTGGAATTCGCGGTCGGTTGTCATCGAGCGGTCCTTGTGAAGGTACCGGTCGCCGGGTCATAGACCTCGGCTGATCCGTCCCTCCAGCTGCCTCCGGCGATCAGTACTCGGCCATCGGAGAGCAGCGTTGCGGTGTGGCGGAAGCGGTCGGTAGTCGTCGATCCCGTTGGGCCGAAGGTTCCGGTCTTCGGGTCATACAGCTCGGCTGACGATCCAACTTCGGGACCGTTGAGATCACCGGAGTTGGAGCCTCCGGTAATGAGAACACGACCGTCGGAGAGCAGATTGGCCGTGTGGCCGAAGCGCCCGGCAGCCATCGAGCCTGTTGGGCTGAACGTGCCGGTCCTAGGGTCATAGAGTTCGGCCGAAGCAAGAACCGGCTGACCACCGCTGGGCCAGGGGCCTACGGGGACACCATAGCCTCCGGCCATCAGGACGCGGCCGTCGGCGAGCAGCGTGGCGGTGTGGGAGTATCGGGCTGTAATCGGGGAGCCGGTCGCGGTGAAGGTCCCGGCCTTCGGGTCGTAGAGTTCGGCGGAGGCGCTGGCCTCGTAGCCCTCGCCGCCGACGATCAGGACGCGGCCGTCGGAGAGCAGGGTGGCGGTGTGGTCGTCGCGACCGGTCGTCATCGAGCCGGTCTTGGTGAACGTGCCGGTCGCCGGGTCGTACAGCTCGGCCGAGGCGACCAGGTCGCCTCCATAGCCGGAGGCTCCGGCGATCAGGACACGACCGTCGGAGAGAAGCGTGGCCGTGTGAGCGACTCGAGGGACGGTCATAGAGCCGGTCGGGAGGAACCAGGATGAGCCGGTCGGGGCGACTGTGGGCGTCGGCCATGTGAACGTTGGCTGCGCGCGTTGGAGTTCGGGGCCTGACACGTTCGCAATGGCCCAGGCGAAGATGCCAACGCTCGCAACGGATGCAAGAGCCAGCAGCCTGGCCCTGAGAAGGCCCGGTTTTGTCGCGCTCATTGCCGCCTGCAGGGCTTTGACCGCGCCTGCGACGGCCAGCCAGCCGACTATCCCCAGGAGAAGCGGAAGGCCAATGTCGTGGCGAGTCCAGTAGCCGGCGTCCATCTTCGCCACCAGGAGCGCGGCTGTCGCGTAGGAGAGGCGGAACCATTTCGCCGGGACGATCGCTCCGAACACCCCTAGGAGGCTGCCGTAGGCGAGCTCGGCCGCGCGGATCCTTTCGGCGGAGGGCTCGATGTAGGGAGCGTCGGTGAAGATGAACGGGCCGGGCCAGAGCAGGAAGGGGAGGGCGACGGCCAGCACGAAGCTGCCGCCGAACCCGCAAACCGCGAGCGTGGTGTTCACGGCGAGCGCCCGGGCGTGAACCTGACCTCTCGCTGCACGGATCAACAGGAACGCGACGTAGCCGAGCAGACCCGCCAATAGGAGTTCCATGTCCGTGGCCTCCCCACCCGGAGGTGCTGCCGCTCGGTCCCTCTAGACGGCGTTGTTGCGTCGTCCCAGGGAAGGCAAGCGGCAGCACCCGAGTGCCTGTCAGGGATCAGTGGGCGCGGAGCGCCTTCACGATGGTTTGGGCCAGCAAATCGCGCCCGGCCGGCGACGGGTGGCTGTCACAGACAACAGGAGAGGAGGAGACGACGATGCGGAGCCCGGCCGCGCATGTATCCCCGTTGTAGGCGGCGGAGGCGGCGGCAAAGGCGCCGAACCCGTCGGCAACGATCCCGCCCCAGGCCAGGGTACGAGCGGCCACGACCTGGTTCACCTGCGAGATTGCCCATGTCAAGGCCTGGTTGCCGTAGTCGGTCGAGTACACCGTCAGCGCGACGAGCTTGTGCTTGTAGCCGTCCGCGTGGCGGATGTGCCTGTAGATGGTGTCCAGGTTGGTCGAAAGCGTCGCCACCATGCCGGGCATGCCGGTCATGATGCAGGGGACGTTGGCCTCGCCGCCGCACGAGTTCACCAGCACCTGGAGGTCGTTGGCGCCGATGTCGATGCTGACCACCTGTGTCTTGGGGTGAGATCGGAGGAACCTATCGGCGAAGGCGAGTTGCGCGGTGCCGTAGGACGTGTGGAGGGGGTAGTAGGCTCGCCAGAGCCCGCAGTTGTTGTCGCTGCCCGCGAGATTGATGAAGTGGCTGCTGGTCTCGCCCGGGCAGCCGGCGTTCGTGAGGTGATCCCTGAGGGCCTCAGCGACCTTGTCCGGGTATCCGACGAAGTTGGCCGCGCTGGTCGGACCGGCCAGCGGGCTGAAGCCGAAGGCGATCGAGTCGCCCAGGGCCAGGTACTCGGCAGGCCTGTTCGAGGCGGCCACGGCAGCAGGGTTGGCTAAAGCGGTAACGGCAACCCCCCCAACCAAACATAGGGTTGCCAGGATCGAGACGACGCGTCGCATCAGCGACCTCCCCGGGACGCAACTGCGGGTCGGTCTCGCCAGTGGCTCGGCGCGGTCCCGGCGGCCTCGGGTGCGGGCCGCGTGTCTAAGCCCCCCGCATACGATTGGTTTACTCGGGAAAGGGACCGCCGTATAGCTGGTTCCGGACAGCTGCGGCGTCGCGTGGGCGACGGTCGGCGGCTTGGAGCCGGCGCTACGATTCGCCTGCGCCCCGGCTGTGATTCGCACTGAGCAAGACCCCGAATGTCGATCAAGACCTGCCGCCTGGAACTCCGGATCGTCGAGGTCTAGCCGTGAGCGCATCCCGGGAGCTGACCGGCCCGCCACTCGATCCGGCCATCGCGCGTCGGGCGGGAGGGACACTCGCCGAGCTCGCGGACGCGGCGATCGCCCGTCACCCGGAACGCGCCGCGCTCATTGCCGACAGGCCGGACCGGGCCGGCGAGACGTGGACCTACGCGGAGCTGGGCCGGAATGCGGATCTCGTTGCGCGCCGGCTCGCGGCGGCCGGGCTGAGGGTCGGCGACCGGCTCCTCGTCTGGGCGCCCAATGGGCCGTGGGTCGTCGCCGTCTACCTCGCGGCTTGGCGGATCGGCGCCGCGATCGTGCCGCTGGACGTGCGGATGACTTCCCAGGTCGCCTCGCGCATCGCGGGATCGGCGGGTGCCCGCCTGGCTTTGTACGACCCGTCGATCGCCGGCGGCGATTCCGGCGTCCGGCCGGCTCTGGCTCTCGATGCGTCTCTCCCGGAAGGGGCGGCGGCCCTGCCTCCGGCCCCCCGCGGAGATACCCCTGATGCGGTCGCCGAGATCCTCTTCACCTCGGGCACGACGAGCGAGCCGAAGGGTGTGATCCTCACTCACCGGGCGATGGTCCACGCCGCGGCCGCGACGACCCAGCTCGTCGGCCTCGGCAGCGAGCGCGGGCTTGCTCTCATACCGCTCAGCCACATCTACGGCCAGATCGGCCCGCTGCTTTCCGGCTGGCTGTCCAGCTCGACGCTCGTCTTCCCGTCGGCCATTGCGCCGAGCGCACTAACAGCCGCTATGGCCCGCCATCGGCCCACGGCGCTGACGGTCGTGCCCGCCTTCGCCGATCTGCTGGCCGAGCGGATCCGCTCGGAGGTCCGGCGTACCGGCGCGGCGCGGAAGTTCGAGCGAGGTCGCCGGATCGGCCGCCGGCTGCCGTTCGCACTCCGGCGGCGCCTCTTTCGGGCGGTACTCAGGCCGCTCGGCGGGTCGCTGAGACTCGTCACGTCGGGCGGAGCCCGGCTCGATCCCACCACGGCGAGCTTCTTCGAGGATCTGGGCGTCGTCGTCATGGAGGGCTACGGGGCGACGGAGATGTCGCCGATCTCGGGGTTCTCGCGGCGCCACCGTCCTCATGGGACGGCCGGCCGGCCGGCTGCCGGGGCGTCGATCCGGATAGCGCCGGACGGCGAGCTCCTCGCCCACGGACCGAACATGGCCGCGGGCTACTGGGCCCGGCCCGACCTTGATGCCGAGGTGTTCGCCGGCGGATGGGCGCACACCGGCGACGCGGCGCAGATCGACGACGACGGCAACCTGGTCATCCTCGGCCGGACTCGCGAGCGGATAACGCTGGCGTCCGGGCTCAAGGTCTACCCGGAGGACGTCGAGGCCGCGTTTCACGATGAGGGGGCCGTGCGGGCCGTCTGTGCGCTCGAGCTGGACGGGGCGATCGTCGTTGCAGCCGTGCCGGCGGCCGGCGCGGACGATGCGGACCTGGAGGCGGCTCGGCGCGCCGCGAGCCTTCGCCTGGCACCGCATCAGCGGCCCGGCCGGATCGTGCGCTACCCGGACGACGATCTGCCGCGGACGCACACACTCAAGGTCCGGCGGGAGGCCGTGGCGGAGCGCCTCGGGGTGCTGGCGCCCGAGCGGGGTCGCAAACAGGTCCGGCCGGCCACCGCGACCGGAGACTCCGGCGGCTGGGGCGACACGGTCCCAGACCGGCTCGCCCTCCTTGTTGAGAGGATCCTCTTCGATCGCGGAATCGCCGTCGAGGTGACTCCCGACAGCCGGCCGGCCGAGCTCGGGCTCGACTCCCTCGGAGCGGTCGAGCTCGCCCTCCGAGCCGAGGAGGAGCTCGGCATCGTGATCGATGAGGCCGGCCTCGCGGGGGGCGCTCCGATCCGGGACCTCGGCCTCGAGGAGACCTCGCCGGCCAGCCCGTGGGCCGTCGCCCGCTGGCCGTTTGCGGGCCCCGTCATCGCGGTCCGAGAGCTCCTGCAGCGGGTGCTGCTCGGGCCCCTGGTCGGGGCCTGGACGGGCGGCCCGCGGGTCGCCGGCGCCGAGCATGCCGCCGCGCTCCGCGAGCCGGTCATCGTCTGCGCCAACCATTCCAGCCACTTCGACATCCCGCTCCTGCAGCGGGCACTGCCGGGTCGGATGCGGCGACGGCTCGCCGTCGCCGCCGCGGCGGACTACTTCTTCGACGATCGCCTGCGTCGCTTCCTCGTCCTTGCCGGGGCGGCTGCCTTCCCCTTCGATCGGAACGAACGCCCCCGGGAGTCGATCGAACGTGTCGAGGACCGGCTGAGACGGGGCTGGAACGTGGCCCTCTTCCCGGAGGGGACGCGCAGCCGGACCGGGAATATGGGCCCGTTCCGGCCCGGCATCGGCGTCATCGCGACCCAGCTCGGGGCGATCGTTCTTCCGGCCTATCTGCAAGGAGCCCACGACGTTCTGCCCCCCGGAGGCCGCTGGCCGCGGCGCGGCCGGGTCACGGTCCGTTTCGGCGCGGCACTCCGCCCGGAGCCCGGCGAGGATCCTTGGGTCTTCACGGCGAGGCTCGAGGCGGCGATCGGGGCAATGGCCCCCGGATCCCGATGATCGGGCGGCCGGCGGTCCCCATCGCCACTTCCTCCGGGTGGGACAATGAGACCGCTCGGGCGGCCGCTGCGCGGGGCCCCCGCCAGCGAGTGGAGGGGGGGTCGGCCACTTGAACGGCCTCGAAGGGCTCACTCAAGACCCGCTCCGTTTCTACACCGTCGCGACGGCGGTGGCGGTGGTCGGTGTGTCGGCCATGCTGGCGCTGGTCCGCCTGCCGGGGGTCTGGGTGCCGATCCGGACCTGGCTGGTCATGCTGCCGATAGTGCTCGGCGCCCTGTGGATCGGCCAGGCTGCCTGGGTGATCCTGGTCACGGTGATCTCCCTGGTGGCCTTCACCGAGTTCGCCAGGGTTACGGGCCTGCGCGAGCGCCCGCTCTTCCTCGCGGTCGTGTACGTCGCGATCGTGGCGGAGAACCTCTGGGCGTTCCTCGGGACATACAACTTCTTCATGGCCACGCCGATGTGGGCGATCCTGGCCCTGACCCTGGTCCCCATCGCCATCAACCGGACCGAGCGGATGCTCGAGTTCATCACTCTCTCGGTCGCGGGCGTCATCTTCTTCGGCTACTTCCTGGCTCATCTGAGCTACCTGCAGCGCTCGCCGATCGGCCTGGGCTACCTGCTGTACGTGGTCCTGGGCACGCAGCTCAACGACGCCTTCGGCTTCATCTACGGCAAGCTCTTCGGGCGGCACCGCTGGACGCCGATCAGCCCCAACAAGACGATCGAGGGCTCGGTCATGGCGGCCGCGACGACGACCGCCCTGGCCTTCGCCCAGTGGCAGATAGCCATGCCGAACGTGCCGGCCTGGGGCGTGCTCGCGGCCGGGATCATCGTCGGGATCGGCGGCCAGGTCGGCGACCTGACCATGGCCAACGTGAAGCGCAGCGCCGGGGTCAAGGACTTCGGCACGCTCCTGCCGGGGCACGGCGGTATGACCGACCGGGTCAACTCGCTCATGGTGACCGCCCCCGCGTTCGCCCACTTCATGGGCTTCCTGTTCGGAGGGTTTCCATGACCAGGCGCGATGTCGGGCTCTATACCACCAAGTACGCCGTCCGCCGCTGGCTCGATCGGATCCCGGGCATCTCGCGCCTGGAGCCGAATGCCGTCTCAGTCTCCTCGCTGGTTCCGAGCGGCCTGGCCGCCGTGGCCCTGTGGCAGGGCTGGTGGGCGCTGGTCGTGCTGGGGATCGCCGGCCGCATGGCCCTGACCGTGCTCGACGGCCACATCGCCGAGTCATACGGCAAGAAGACCCGCATCGGGCCGTACGTGAACAGGCTGCCGCAGGAGATCGGCGACGCGATGCTCTTCTTTGCCCTGTTCGCCTGGGCCGAGGCGCTATGGGTGGGCCTGGTGCTGGCGAGTGCCTGGATCGTCAACGTTCTCGCGATACTGCCGCTTCTCGCCGGTGGGTCGCCCCAGTGGGTGGGGCCGGGCGGGCAGCCGGACCGGATAGCGGTGGTCATGGTCGCCTCGGCCGTCGCCCTCTTCATCCCCCTGAACTGGACGGCCGTGTGCGTCCTGATGGTGGGCCTCATGGCCGTGACAGCCTGCCTGCGAGTTTTCCGGACCGTTCGCGAGGTGGGAACGGCCCGAGTGGAGGTACCCCGATGACGAATGCAACGGAAGCCAGGCCGGCCGGCGCGCCGGCGCAAGCCGGCGGAGTGCCGAGACCCCGGCCCAGACCCAGCCTCTACCACCGCACTCTGAGGGTCTTCATGCGGTCCTTCGGAATGCTGTCCGACGGGATCAGGCTGGGCTACAAGGTCGGCTTCAACTCCGGAACGATGGTCGACTACGTCTACCGCAACAAGGCCCACGGGATTACCCCGCTGGGCATGCTGATCGACCGGGTCATGCTGAACAACGTCGTCTGGCGGGGCGTGCGGGCGCGCCGCGAGCTACTCGTGAAGCACGCCCGGGCTCTGCTCGAAGAAGATCCGAAGCGGAATCTCTTCGACGTCGCGGCGGGGCCCGGCTCATACCTTTTCCAGCTGCCCGTTGGAGACCTGTGGGCCGGCGACATGAACCCCGCCGAAGTGGAGCGGGGACGCGAGAGGACGAACCGCGAGGCTCGTCCGGACATTCATTTCGTCCAGGCCGACGCGTTCGCGCCGGCGACGTGGCCGCGGCCCCGGTTCGACATCCTCGTGGCCTCCGGGTTCTTCGACATACTCGACGACCTCGCGGACGTCCGAAGGCTGATCGCCGCCGGGACCGACGCCACCGCGCCCGGCGCACACTGGGTCTTCACCGTGATGGAGGGTCACCCCGACCTGCTGATGCTTCGCGACGTGCTGGTCGACTGGGACCGCAAGCCGTGGATCGCCGTGACTCGCTCGGCCGACGAGGTCCTGGCGGTCGCCGAGCCGCTCGGCTGGCGGGCGGTCCGCATCGACCGGGAGCCGAACGGGCTCTTCGGCGTGGCCACGATGGTGCGGACGTGATCGCCTGGATCGTCGGGGCGTCGGGGACGTGGGGACGGGCCCTAGCCGGCGAGCTGATGGCCCGCGGTTTCGACATCGTGGCCCTGGGACGGAGCGACGTGCCGGATCTCGCGGCGGAGGCAGCCCGCCTGGGGCGGTCGTGGTCTTTCGCGCGTTTCGACCTCGAGACGACCGATCCGGCCGGCGTCGGGGCCTCCGCGGCCGAGGTCGAGGCCCGCAGCGGAGTGCCGGATCTCCTGGTCATGTGCGCGGCCGTCGTGGGTCGAGACCGCGAGATGCTCGCCCGGGCCAACTACCTCATGCCGGCCGCGCTCATCGAGGCGGTGGCCGTGGCCATGGGCAAACGCGGCTCGGGCCGGATCGGCGTCTTCATGGCCCAGAATGCCCGCCTTGGCATGGCCGGGCTCGGCGACTACTCCGCCGCGCAGGGCGCCCTGTGGACGTGGTGCGAAGCGTATTCGGCCGGCCTTGAAGCGGGCCGCCGGGGCGTGACGCTGACCCGCGTGATCCCTCCACGAGCGGCCTCCGCCACGCAGCGCTGGGTCAGCGATCAGAGCGGCCATGCGGCTCGCCTGCACCGCCCTGATCCCCGTGGAATCGTCGGCGCGATCCTGGCCGGCAAGCGGCGGTGCGGACGGCGGCCCCTGCTGGCCGCCCTCGCCATGCTCGTCCGCTAACTGCGGCCGGTCCGGCTCCGGGCGCCGGCCCCCCGGCCGGTACGGATCTCAGTCCGTCGGGCCGAAGGCGCGGTCCAGGAAGTCCTCGACCCCGTGCCGAACGCGCACCTGGAAGGTTTGCAGCATATCCGCCTCGTGCATCTACCGCGACTCCTTCGGCCCGTATGACTCTATTATAGGCCCAGTCAGCGCA
>Ga0187861_10003616_pt1 | contig 13539 bp, 15 predicted proteins | sample June2016WEW_10_1_3_FD_132986 | JGI IMG/M metagenome (GOLD analysis project Ga0187861, IMG submission 132986) | Peatland microbial communities from SPRUCE experiment site at the Marcell Experimental Forest, Minnesota, USA - June2016WEW_10_100 | ecosystem: Environmental > Terrestrial > Soil >...
ACCGGAACAGAAACTGTGCTGATTGTTGAAGACGAAGAAGAAATAATCACCCTTGCGAAAATTGCTCTAGAAAGGTATGGGTATAAAGTGTTGAGCGCGCAATCTCCGTCCGATGCGCTTGCTATATGTGAGAAGTACGGAGATAAAATTGACTTGCTGATTACTGATGTTATCATGCCGGAGATGAACGGCAAAGAATTAAAGGATAGAATCGAAGTGAAGTATCCAGGCATAAAAGTATTGTTCATGTCCGGGTATCCGGCGGATATTGTGGCTCATCGCGGAGTGTTGGAAGAAGGTGTAGAGTTTTTACCAAAACCCTTCACACAAATTCTTCTTGCAAAAAAAATACGGGAAGTGTTGAAAAGATAGTCGTCAAAATAACCACCGTCCAATAAGGATTACGAAGGGCGGATAGATTGTGACAATAAAGATATTGTGAGTCCTATTCAGCATCGAAAATGATTGCTTATTCCGTCTCAAGGTATGTGAGTAATTCACGGGATGAGAATCTAGAGTGTATGAATAAAAACGATGGAGAAATATCATGTTTGAGAACATTGGCGGCCCGGAACTCTTACTTATTTTGATAGTCATTTTTCTATTCTTTGGTGTAAAAAAAATACCAGAGATAGCGAAAGGACTTGGCCAAGGTATTCGAGAATTCCGAAAGGCAGTACGCGATATACATGAAGAAATTGATAAAGAAGTGAAGCAAGTCGACGATAAGTCCGAGAAGAAATGATTACGTATTCGGCCAATTGTTGAGTACGTTGTAAAGAATAAAATCTATATTTCTTCTCTACTGACTATCCTCGCGATAGTAATGAGGAAAGTTCCAATGATTAAGTGAAAGAAATACTATGGGGAAATTGAAACCTCTTATTGCTATCCAAATTGCTCTCGCTGCTCTGTTTGTTGGATCGATAGTATACGCAACAATCCGTTTCGGGCCAGAGCTGACAAGGTTGGTTAGCGACCCTCATAAATTTAGAGAACACATATTATCCTTCGGACGTTGGAGTGCTTTGGTATTCATGCTTTTCCAGGTGCTTCAAGTTGTAATTGCAGTTATACCGGGTGAACCGGTTCAAATAGCGGGAGGATATATATTCGGGACTTTCTGGGGCACAGTTTATTCTACCTTGGGTATAACAATTGGGTATATCATTGTTTTTGCATGTGTGAAGCTTTTTGGCTTTCCGCTTGTTAAGAAATTTGTTTCCAAGAAGGAATTTGAGAAATTCAGCACGTTGATCAATAGCCCGAAACTTGAAACAACTATATTCCTCTTATTCCTCATACCGGGTATTCCTAAAGATATTCTTGTATATATCGCTGGACTTACTCCGATAAGGCCCGTTCTGTTCTTCGTCATAATAACTTTTGCACGCTTCCCCGCAATGCTTGGATCTTCCTTTATCGGTGCAAAAATAGAATCAAGCCAGTATGTCATTGCAATCACCGTTTCTATTGTTGCGAGTATACTGTTTGTCTTCGGATACATATATAAAAATGGAATTATAGATTTTATCCATTTGCGATTCAACACGAAGAAGATTGGCCATGAATAAAAATATATATTCATTTAGGATAATCACAATTTTAATTAAGGCCAGACATTTTGAATTAGTAAATAATCTTTGATAAAATGCATGGAAGGTTGACTGACATAAGGACTGGAATGCTATGAAGTAATCGTTTTATGCGACATTTTATGGATTTATTTTTCAAGTTTGTTCTTATCGCACAAAATCGTTTTTTATTTATAATTTAGAAAAACCATTAGGCGCATAGCCCCGCACTCCATTGAACAAAGAAAGGAAAACATGAACACACACATCCCACATCCGCGAATTGAGGAAAGGGTCAAAATAGGTCCGCATCTCACAAAGCACGAGCACGTTGGACTTAATGGTCGTTTAGCAATGCTGATAACCAATATGGTAAGCACAATGTGGTGCGCTTATCTTTTCGCGATCATAGCATTGATAAGTCTCCCTGCGGCTATTGAGGGAGGGACTGCTACCATTGTGTCATGGATTGCCCAGACATTTCTACAATTAGTTCTACTATCGGTTATTATGGTAGGACAAAAAGTGGCGGCCCGTGCTTCTGACAAACAAGCTCTACAAACGTTCAAAGATACTGAAGCAGTATTGGAAATTCAGGACGAAGTCCACAGGTTAATTAAGATCAATAATGACTTGACTGAAGAAATTCACAATCTTGTAATAAGAAAACAAAGAAATATTAAGTCACTTAAACGGCAGAGGCGATAAAAATTGCCATAGACAGTCTTAGCATTCCAATTTATTTAGTATAAGATGATATCAAAGGATATCTCTGTGTTGACTCGCGATAGTGGATCGTTTTTTATTGAAGTGCATAACCAGTTGCTCGATTATTACAACAATTACTAATTGTATTTGTTATAAGTTGTGGCCTTTATCAAGATTGTCATTAAAGGGTAAGTTGATATCCGATATAACCTGTTATTGTTACCTTTCCTGATAAACTATGGCCTAATGAAAACAATAAATGGTTTGCCTCGTCGAAATTTATAAATCCACCAAGATTGAATGATTCGCTTGCTTCAGAATCCAGTGCGTTGGCAGTTTGGTAGCACAACTCTCCGCCAAGCGTAACGACTTTAGAAAAATCGTACTGCAGCTCCCATCCCGTAAAAATCCAGTTCTTTTGATTGGGGACAAGATTATACCAAAATCCTCCTCCGCCGTACGTCGTCCAGTTTCCCCAGCTCTTCTGAATCCATACTGGAATGTAAGCCTGGATTTTTCCTGCACCCAATTGTTTATTCTCATCACCTGACGGAAGTTCGACAAGAGGGAAAATTCCGACTTGAGGGGTAGTTTCCGTTTCCTCTACAAACCTGTATTTAATGCCAAACTCCATATCAGAATATCCGTAATGCGTGGCGTCAGCTTCATGCACATATCCCAGCGGAGCGACAAGATGGAGCTGCACGTCCGGAACAACACCGTAATTGATTTCAAAGTGAGGGAGCGTAGCGCTGGTTTGATTATTATCGATCTGTTGCATCGATGCGACATAGAATTCCCAGTGCAGATAATCGACGGGCTGTGGGTCATCGGTTTTGAAAGGTGGGCCTGCTAATGCAGCAGTGGATATCACCAAACAAAGGGTGCCAATTTGACGAATGATATAATTACAAGATCTGAGAGACATATTTTTCATTTATCGTTAAACAAATATTTGAAATAAAAACGTTCCTCAATGCAACTTTCCTAACAAAATAATGGTTATAAGGGAAAAGAAAATTCTGAGTTTGAATACAGTTAAAAATTCATTTTTCAATAAAAGGAGGAAATATGAAAAATAGAATTATTCTTTTCACCCTCGCATTTTTCTTTATATGCGCACAATTTTTGTTTGCTCAAATGAATAATATCATGCATCAGAAATCTATTGTCAAGAGGGCAATTGCTGTGATCACACCTACAAAAGGGAATTCTATACACGGTATAGTGACGTTTGATGAAGTGGCAAATGGAGTTCATATTGTTGCGAATCTCACGGGATTGATTCCGGGGAAACATGGATTTCACATTCATGAATTCGGCGATATCAGTTCCGAAGATGGGAGTTCAGCAGGTGGTCACTTCAACCCGATGGGAATGCCCCACAGTATGCCAACAAGCAAAAAACGTCATGCAGGTGATATGGGAAACATCGAAGCAGACGGAAATGGCAGCGCGCATCTCGATTATATTGACTTAGCGATGAAATTGAGTGGCGAATATTCGATTATTGGTCATGCCGTTATTATTCACGCAAAGGAAGATGATTTTAAAACACAGCCAACCGGGAACGCCGGACCAAGAGTTGGTTATGGAGTCATCGGGATTGCAAAGTAAAATTATCAGTAATTAACTAGCTTACTGAAAAAATCCGTTTTGTGTACTTTGTATTTCCCCGCCATGTATTTTTTGGAGCAGGTATTTCAAAATTCACAGTGTTCTGTATTGATAGGATTCCTTTATGTAATTCTGATTAACGGAACTCAAATTCAATAAAACTCAATTGGGAACGAATTCATTAGGTGCTACGTTTATATATTAGTATTTTAAAGTGTGAAAAAGACAGCCACTATATTATTTCTCTTTATGTATTTTATTCTAACGGTTGGAATAACTGTGGCAACACATTTCTGCGGCGGAAAGATCACTTCCGTACAAATATTGCCTATTGTTCCCAAAGAAAATCCCTGCGGCTGTGATGACGCTACTACCCCTGATAACTGCTGCAAAACAGAGATAAGATCATTGCAATTGAACGACGAACAAATTGCTGTCCATGTAGATCAACCATCTTCTCCACAAACAGATGTGAACCTCTGGGCAGACAAATCGATTGAAGGGTTGTTTTCTTCAAATTCAATCCGTACAATTCTTCCAACAAGTTCACCGCCGGATTCACCACCATCATATATTCTTCATTGCTCGCTCCTCATTTAAGAAGTGTATTCTAATACTCTGATGCGGAAAAGCTATATTCAATCCGCGAAATCAACATAACCATACACATTTTATTTATTATTGAGGAAAGTCATGAAAAATCTCATAGTTTTATTCGCGCTTATAGTTTCTCTTTCATCATTCCTTAATGCACAGGAAAACACTGCGAAAGAAGCAGAGGTCAAAGTTTTGGGCAATTGTTCTTCATGTAAAAGCCGCATTGAAAAAGCTTTGAAGATTAAAGAAGTGAAATCTGCTAAATGGGACAAACAAACCAAAATGCTTTCGGTTGCATATCTTTCGCCTGCGATCACAATTGATTCATTACAGCAAAGAGTTGCTGCAGTTGGGCACGATACAGAAAAATATTTAGCAGCCGATTCTGTTTACAACAAACTGCCTTCCTGCTGCCTATACCGCGATAGTAAGAAGTCTCGCTAACTCATCATTGAACACACATACGAATTGATGAGAGGCGAGAAATGAAAACATTCACTTTTTTTGTTTTCCTTGTTTTCCTGTTGTCCTCCGCATTTGCCCAAGGGGTTCTTAAAGGCTTTGTTGGAGAAAAGGATGAAAAAGGAAATGAACATCCGCTGGCTGGTGTCAACGTATACTGGCTTGGTACTGCCCGCGGCACGATAACCGACACTATCGGACTCTTCAAGCTTCCATTTATGAGAGAATCTACAACGCTGCTTATCCATTGTATCGGATATCATCCGGATACACTAACAATAACAACTCAGCATTCGGTTCGCATATTTCTGAAACCTGAAGCGCACGCTGTTGACGAAGTAAGCATTGTCGGCGAGCGGCAAGCTTCTTATCTGGATTACGCGAATCCTCTTAATAAAACTATTGTGACACAGAAGGAGCTCTTCAAAGCAGCATGCTGTAATCTGTCCGAGAGTTTCCAAACGAATCCTTCCGTTGATGTTTCATATACCGATGCGATCACTGGAACAAAGCAAATTGAAATGCTTGGACTTTCAGGTATTTACACACAAACCACCTTGGAGAATATGCCTTATATTCGCGGCTTGACGTCCAATGTCGGGTTGACATTTATTCCCGGAACGTGGATCGAAGCAATCAATGTGTCGAAGGGCATTGGTTCCGTTGCAAACGGGTATGAGTCCATCACCGGTCAGATCGATGTCGATCTGCGAAAACCAGAGAAGGACGATGAGAAGCAATTCTTTCTCAATCTTTATGGAAATCAGGACCAGCGCATGGAAGCAAACCTCAATGTGCGGGAACGATTGAGCGATCGTCTCTCTTTTTTAACACTATTTCATCTAAGCTCACTGCAGCATTCTGTTGACGACAATGGCGACGGTTTTCTCGATACACCATTGTTCACAACCTACAATATACTGCAGCGCTGGAATTCCACGAATTTGAACGGAATCACCGAACAACTTGCTGTACAATATGTGAACGATAGGAAGGATGGAGGCACATTGATTCAGTCATTGCCAACTTCATATCTATATAAAACTAAAAGCGATCTTTTGCGAATGAATGGAAAGACAGGATTTATATTTTCTGATGATAATGACCAGAGTATTGGTATCCAGTGGTCATTGAGCCGGTACCGCAACTCTTCGCAGTATGGTTCACGCGAATATAACGGTGACGAGCAAAGCGGGTACATCAATGTTCTCTATCAATCTTCTCTTGCCGGCACGGTGCATAAATTCAGAACAGGAATGAGTTTTTTGTTCGACGAGTGTGATGAAACATTTGACCTAATGCAGTATCAACGAGTGGAAAGAGTGCCTGGTGTGTTCTTTGAATACACGTTCAGTCCTAGTGAACAATTCTCGCTTGTCGCAGGCATCCGTGCCGACGAGCACAATGCGTATGGCACCATGATAACACCACGCTTGCATATCCGCTACACGCCGCAGGAAGACTGGGTGCTTCGCTTAGCAGCAGGGAGAGGTTATCGAACGGCAAATATTTTTGCAGAAAATTCTACGGTGTTTGCCAGCTCGAGGGCAGTTTCCATTGTTCCAACTGGAACATTTGGGTACGGATTAAAGCAAGAAATAGCGTGGAATTATGGCTTTAATCTTACTCATTATTTCCAATTTGATTATCGCGAAGCAACATTGATACTCGATTTTTATCGAACGGAGTTTGAACAAGTTGTACTTGCAGACCTTGATGCCAATCCTCATCAAGTTCTTTTTTATTCGGTACCCAATGGTTCATATTCAAATAGTTTTCAGACAGAATTGAATTTTCAGCCGCTTGAGAGATTGGATATACGCATCGCCTACAGGTATTTAGATGTGAAGCAGAAGTTAGATGGTGCATGGCTTGAACGACCTCTCACAGCGCAGCATCGTACACTGGCAACAGTTTCGTATGCAATAGAACGCAGCCAGTCGGATGATCCGCAGACATCATTAGATGTGACTTTGCAATGGTTCGGTAAGAAACGAATTCCAGAAACCTTATTGAATCCGGATAGTTTGCGTGCACTCGCCTATTCGTCGAGTTTCCTTACTATGAACCTTCAGGTGACACGGTCATTCATGAAGGGTATTGAAGTATATCTTGGTATTGAGAATCTTTTTAATTTCCGTCAAACCGATCCTATTCTTGACAGTGCAAATCCTCAAGGTCCGTTCTTTGATGCATCGCTTATCTGGGGACCTCTGACTGGCAGGATGGTCTATGCTGGATTGCGGTTGGGTGTTTAAATTGTGCAATTGTGTAAATATTAATATCCCGTTTTGATTTAGTTTGGAGCGGGATAATAATTTCAATATGCTTAACCCTAATCCTCGGCAACAAGCAGAAAGACATTGTCTTTGCAACGAAAGTCAGAGGCAGAACCTGGGCCGGTTCTCATGATGTAAGTCTTTTGCGTAGCAGGGTCTCGCTTGAGAAACAGCGGATTTCGTTTCGACAACTTGCGTTGTCGAACCTCAAAAGGGAAGGAATGCATCCTTGGCACTAACAAAAAGAAAGAACCTGACAAACCGGCTTTTTCTTTTTGTAGCGGGGGAGCGAACTCATCCGAACTCAGCCTGATTGTTGAAGCTCCAATCAGCGATTTTCAATGAAAACCGCCATCTCACTTTCCTTGTGAACGTAAGCTTGATGATGCTCGAATGATCTGATGTTGATATACTCTCTTGAGTTGCCGAATATGTTATTACACTCAATATTTTATCTTAAACATTCATTGGCACTTCCATTAATAACACTTCTGTGTTCTGAGAATTTGCTTTAATAGAAATTTTATCGGTGTCCCATATTCCCAATCCATCTCTCTCATTCAAACTCTTTCCATCAATTGTCGCATCTCCCTTGATAATGAACGCATATACGCCATTGCCCTTTTTCTTGAATGAATAGTTGGTCGAAACATCCTTATCAAATTGTCCAAGATGAAACCATGCGTCCTGATAAATCCACACGCCCGCATCGTCTGCATTCGGTGAAAGAATTTGTTGGAATGTATTGTGCCGGTCGTTGTTTTTTAAGGTGATCTGGTCGTAGCGCGGCTTGACATTATTCTTATTCGGGATGACCCATATCTGAAGAAATTTTACTAACCTGTCTTTGTTTTTATTGTATTCACTGTGCGTAATGCCGGTGCCTGCACTCATCACCTGTACATCGCCATTTTTGATAACCGATACGTTGCCCATGCTGTCTTTGTGTTCCAAATCGCCTTCAAGTGGAATGGAGACAATTTCCATGTTTTCGTGAGGATGCGTGCCAAAACCCATCCCTGCTTCTACACGGTCATCATTTAAAACACGCAACGCACCAAAGTGTACACGGTCGGGATCATAATAATCTGCGAAGCTGAATGTGTGCCTGCTATGAAGCCAGCCATGATTTGCATCGCCGCGGGTTTCTGCTTTATGAAGAATTGTTTGTGCCATGATTCTATCTCTTTCTTGTATGCTGCCGACTCTTCGTCTTATTCTTTTGATCGTTTATTTTCATTTTATGAAGCCGTCATTAAACTTCATACTGGCGTGGCTGCCATTGCAAAACGGCATGTTGTCAGAAGCACCGCAGCGGCATATGGTCACTCGGTTGCGTGTCTCGTAACGTTTACCGTCGGCAGATTCAATCGGGATGCCACCCTGAACCCAAAGCGGCCCGCTGCAACCAATGGCTGGATCTTCGACGATGCCTATAGAAGGTTCAAGTGGGTCCTCGATTTCTTTTCGAGTTTTCTTGTCATGAAGAACTAGACGTCCCGCTGGGCAATGCATCGCCTCACGAATGACCAACGCACGCGCTTCAGGATCATCTGTCAGTTCAACCAGATTCCATATTTTACCACCGGGATCGCAAAACCTCGTGTAAGCACAAAGATTTTCAGCGTCACTTAAAACCAGCGTAGGTCCGTCGATATTTTCCGCCTGTCGGGCATATGGAGTGCGGCTGGCTGTTTCTTCTCCATCGAATCCGATCTGCGTGTGGCTACCATCGCAAAATGGCTTATTCTTGGATTGCCCACAGCGACAGAGATGATACTCATTTTCGGTCTCGAATGTTTTCCTCGTTTCCCAATCCCAGGACATACCATCCCTGTCTGTAACGATCTCTTGAATGCGTAAAGGTACACTTCCATAAACAAGATACGGCCCATTCTTACTGACGACAATACGTTGATCCTTGGAAGATGTTTTCGATTTGTCCATTGAATATTCTCCTTTGCTTATAATTTTCTCTATGCGAACATGTAGAATTTATTGAGGAGCATTTTTCGCGACCAATTCGGCAAAAGCATTCAAGAATTTTTTCAGATGCTCCCGCGTGGATTCGTCTGAAAGACTTCCTTGATCGTCAAACAGAGTTGCAGCGCCGCTCATATAAATTTCGGGCTGCGACATAATTAAAATATTGATCGCCATCAGTGATTGTCGGATATGGTGATTTGCACCAAATGCGCCTAGCTTGCCCGGTGTAACACTTACGACGGCTCCAGGTTTTCCAGTCCATACGTTTTTTCCATACGGCCGGGAGCCGACGTCGATAGCATTTTTCATCACGGCAGGCACCGAGCGGTTGTACTCTGGCGTCACAAACAATACACCATCGAAGCCCTTCATCCGGGTGCGAAATTCCGTCCATGCGGCAGGCGGCGCTTCCTCGAGATCCTGATTGTACATCTCAAGTCCGCCAATCTCCACGATTTCGAGTGAGAGCGATTCCGGCGCAAGCGCAATCAGTGCTCTTGCTGTTTTTCTGCTAAAAGATTCCTTTCGGAGGCTTCCTACAAGAATTGCAATTTTTTTCGATTCCATCATTTCTCCTATACTTCAAAAAAACAGCCCGAGCAACGTTACGGTGCTCGGGTTGTCGTTAATTAATTTGGAAAGATTACTTACCCAATCCAAGCTGGTTCATATACGTCGCGTTATCCCAGAAGAGCGACTCTTCATCCATAGTGCCATTCTTCCAGTGTCCAACGGTGCACATCGGCAACTTGAATGCTTTGCCGGTTGGCTTTATGAATTTTCCACCACCGATTGGCATTGGCACAGTAAAGGTTCCTTCCATGATGCCAGTCACACATGTCCATTCTCCATTCTTGTCACCGAAGCGAATCGGGTGCTGTTTGATTCTTGTATCAGGTGCGTACACAAACAACGCTTTCAAGTCTTCGATGTGCTTATCAAGTCCGGTTGTAAAGTGTCCGTCCGGCCAGTTGACCTTAATGTCCTGTGAATGGCTTTCATGAAATCGCACCCATTCCTGGTTGGTGAATATGGTGTAGTCAAGCGTATCAAATTTCTGGAGGTTATTCTCAAGTGTTAATTGCCCTTCAGCGATGGCTTTCATTTTCGCCTCGTCCTGATTTTGCGCACAGCCTGCCAACAAGAACAGGGAAAGGCTGAGGAGAATGAATATGAACGATCCTCTCAGTTTATGTGATGCAGTTTTCATACGTATATCCTTTCGTGATGAGTTGATGGTTATTTGGTTTTTATGAGCTCCGTGTCAATAATGATTTTCACGTCAGGTGCTACGTGTAAAATATTATTGCCGAATGTCTCTTTGTCGTTAATATGATAATCAAATCTATTAATCGTGAGTTCTGCCCTGAAGCCTGTCCTTGTGTTTCCCCACGGATCAGTTATAGTGTTTTTATAGATAACATGAAAAGTAACAAGCTTCGTTACATCTTTGATTGTGAGATATCCAGAGAGAGTGTAGGTGCTGTCTGATTGTTTCAAAAAGACCGTGCTCTTGAATGTCATTTCAGGATACTTGATAGCATCAAAGAAATGATCAGACCTCAAATCGTTATCTCTCATGTCGACGTTTGTATTCACACTCTTTGTTTGAATAGTGAAATTGATCTTCGCATCTGAAAAATCTTCTTTGTCCGAAACCATACTGCCTTCAAATTCCATAAATTGCCCGGCGACAATTGATATACCGAGGTGTTGTACTTCGAACTTTACCGAAGTATGGTTTTTATCGTTTGTCCATTTTGTCGTCTGTGCCAAGAGGTAAGTCGTAGAAACGGCGAGCAGTGCAAGGAAAGAAAAGAAAACGTGTTTCATGAGGATCTCCTTAATAATAAATGTTAAGATATTTTAAACGACGTCATTGAGAGTGAGCCCATAACTGTTTTATCATTGAAGAACTCGATATTTTCACTTTTTTGTTTGAGTCCCAAAATGTAGAGCATGGGCAAGAAATGTTCCGGTGTAGGAACCGACAGCATAACAGCTTTGCCTAGAGATTCATAGTGAATGAGAGTACTATGTTCGCCGTCGTTTATGTATTGTTTGAATTTGTCATTTGCTTCCTGCGCCCAGTCATACGCAGAATCTGGATGCTGCCAATTAACCCGGCCCAGATTGTGAACCATATTACCGCTGCCGATAATAAGAATACCTTTGTTCCTTAACGATGCCAAATCCTTCGCAAGATCGTAGTGCCACTGCGGCGATTGGAAATGATCGAGACTCAATTGTAATACTGGAATATCTGCGTTTGGATAGATACGCCTCACAACGCTCCAGCATCCATGATCGAGGCCCCATGTGGTATCGAGTTCGACGATCGCTTTTTTAATAATATCCTTCGTTTGCTGTGCAAGAACGGGGCTTCCCGGCGCAGGGTATTGAACGGCAAAGAGCTCATCGGGAAAACCGCCAAAGTCGTGAATCGTCTCCGGTTTCTCCATCGCGGTAACAAAAGTGCCACGTGTTTCCCAGTGAGCAGAAATACAGAGGATAGCCCGGGGACGGGGAAGTTCCGTTCCAAGCGTTTTCCACTTCGCACTGAATTCTGTGTCTTCAATCGCGTTCATCGGACTCCCGTGCCCGATGAAGAGGATTGGCATCGTCTTCCCGGGTTCCGGGAATTCATCGACGTATTTTTTTAAATCTTGAAGTGCTGCCATTGGTTCATTATTTTTAATCTATTTATCCGAAGACATTAATCCACCATTTGTGTATTAACCTCAATTATTCTGTTTTTTGAACCTTGTTAAATTCCGCCATGATTTCTATTTTGACTTCATTGCTCACGGTGATGCCGCCGGCTTCCGTTAATGCATTCCATTGCAGGCCGTAATCAAACCGATTCAGCTTCGTTCGGATTTCAAACCCTGCTACCTGAATTCCGCCTAACCCCGCAACCGTTCCGTTGTAAATAACATCCAGTGCAATTTCTTTGGTTACGCCGCGCATTGTCAGATCGCCGATAACTTGCAGCTCAAAGTCAGAAATTATTTTTATGGATTTCGAACTAAACCACATCTTTGGAAATGTTGGTGCATCGAAGAAATCAGGCGACTTCAGATGTCCATCGCGCTGGTCGTTTTTTGTATTGATACTGTTAATATCCGCATCAAACTTGATGAGAGCATCACTGAAATCTTCCTTGGTCGCTTCGATCGTGGCATCGAATTTATCAAAGTGTCCCGTTACAGTTGAGATTACAAGGTGTTTTACTTTGAAGCTGACTTCAGAGTGCACGGGGTCGATTTTCCAGAGTGACATAAGTTATTCCATTCTATCTGTGGTTGTTTGTTTCATTAATTACACCACAAATATACATGCCACCACCGCCAAGTGCATTCACTTATGGTAATAAATAGTATGAACCTATGGTAACGAGGATACTATCGCTTTTGCGAAATTTCCTTGCGGATACGGCTTAAGGATTGTGGGGTAATACCGAGATAAGAGGCTATATCATGTTGAGGAACTTGTTCCACTAACGAGGGATACATTTGGAGGAAGGAGAGATAGCGCTCCTCGGCCGATTCGGAGAGCGAGTCATTGATGCGTTTGACAGTCGCGACATAATTACTTTCCAGGAGCAATCGGAAGAAGCGTTCCATCTTTGGTACCGATTCCACCACCTTTTCCCTTGACTTATGCTCGAGCAAAAGTACTTCAGAGTCCTGCAAGGCATCAATATATTGTGTAGATGGTGAGCCGCTAAGAAAACTCGTTAGGTCGGCGATCCACCAGTCGCTAATGGCAAATTGGATGATATGCACCTCGCCTTTATGATCAACACTGTACTCGCGAAGACATCCGTCATTGACAAATGCCAGATGCTTGCAAACCTCACCCTGTTGAAGAAGGAATTGGTTTTTCCTGACCTTTCGTGAAGTGAAGAACTGGCAACAGAGATTGAACTCCTCTTCTGTAAGACTAATTCTCTTTTCAATATGTTTATGAAACACGTCAAACATGATCGAATTTAGGTAGGCGAAAGGCTAAAATCAAGTGAGCTTTTTCTGCTTGCCTCTTAGTTTTTGGTAGAGATGATAAATCTGCGCCAATATTGATTTACATTCATAAAGTCCACACGTTTCCACAAAATAATATCTGTGAAGTTTCAGAAAAAGAAAATTCTTAAAGGTTGTTGAGTTCGGAGCGGTGTGTTGAAATAAAAGAGGCCGAATCTTTTCAGAATCGATCTTTCGAGTAGCGGGGGGCGCCATGTACTGCCGGGAAAGATTCAGTTTCCCGTTTTTCCCTTTGGACTTAGTACTTCTCATTTGAACGGTCATCATTTTTAT
>Ga0187861_10003617_pt1 | contig 13534 bp, 13 predicted proteins | sample June2016WEW_10_1_3_FD_132986 | JGI IMG/M metagenome (GOLD analysis project Ga0187861, IMG submission 132986) | Peatland microbial communities from SPRUCE experiment site at the Marcell Experimental Forest, Minnesota, USA - June2016WEW_10_100 | ecosystem: Environmental > Terrestrial > Soil >...
CGTTAAGCATTGCTGGTGGTGGGTTTAAGTTTTTATTATTAACTTTTCAGTATCTCGTTGGATTGGGAATATTTAATTTGCTTATCAGCATGAACTCGTTTCGTTTAGTGCATATTGAAAGTTATCAGCGCTGCAGTCCCGCTGTACAGGATCCTCGTGGCGCTTGGAGCGCCACGGGACTTAGCGCCCGTCCGTTAGACTGCCCTAATGTTGTAAAGCATCTTCACGATCAAAGGTAATCTCGTTTATCATAATTCGAGAATTCAAATGAACATCCTTCAAAGTCTACATGACCCAAAATCTGCATTTATAATTGTTGCATCAACTATTGGATTTTTTGCTGGGATATATCTTCTGTGGGACTATTTAAGCTTTACTTTAATGGCGGACGAAACACAAGGACAAATAGTGGCAACTGACGATCATTACTACACTATTCAATATAATGTTGAGGGTCGGACGTTCCGAATCAAGGAACGTATTCCAAAATGGGGAATGCGCCACGGATGGACGGTTTCTGTTCTGTATGATCCGTTATCTCCAGACAATGCACGCGTTAGCAATAAAAATTGGATTTATCCAATCATCTGGATTTTTCTATCTATATCCTGGTTCCTCTATCCTCTATATCCCAAAATCTTCGGACGTGGTGGAGATGAAGAAACATGAGGCAAGGGCAGCCCTAACCAGGCGCTCCTTGCTATCCTGCTATAAAACAGCGGGACGCACAAAACGCGAAAAACGCGGGGCAAGCAAGCTAACTCGGCAAACCATTTAAAAATGGAGTAAGAATGAAAAACTCATTGATCGCATTATTTCTTCTATCCTATTTTGCTTTTTCTCAAACTCCTCCAAAAGTTGCTAATCCTATATCAGCACGCTCATATAAGGATTCCACTGTGCTGTCAGAAATTAAGAAAAGTTATTCAAGACAGCTTGGAGCGACATTCAAAATGTTGGAATACACAATTGATAAAGCCAATGAAACGACTTGGACGGCAAGAATAAACAACATGCCATTCTGGCAAATATGTTATCATGTACTATGGTTTACTGATTTTTATTTTCATGCCAATCAAGCAACTTTTCAACCTCAGAGTTTTGACATGGAAGGAATCCATAATTATTGGATCAAACCAGATTCTCAAATGATTGAGAATCAAAAGCATCCAATCTCAAAAAGTAATATGAAAGCCTATTGCAAATATGTAAGACAAAGAGCAAATCAATTCATTCAAAATATAAATGTTACATATTTTACTACTCCTTCACCATTTGAGTGGCATGGTTTTCCTAAAATTGATTTAGTGGATTACAATCTTCGTAATCTTCAACATCATATCGGACAATTGGATATTGTATTAAGAAGAGAACAAAATATTGGAAATCCTTGGATTATGTTTGGTGATTTATTGGAAACATCATATCTTCCGGTAGATACTTCGCAATCAAGATAAAACCATGGCGCATAATATTATGTCTCTTCATTTATACCAACATCCATAAAGTCCTATAATAACATCGAACGTTCGCGGGTAAACCATATGTGGCAGCATAACGAAGGAGATATACATGACAAATTTTCAAGATGCTGAAACCTTAGCCCGAAAGTGTATCGAGCTCTTTAATAAACGAACTGTTGAATGGGTTGATACCTGTTATGCTGAGAATGTTGAATGGTTTGAATTACCTTTGCCCTCTACTCCTTCCGGGCAACATGGCAATCGAGCGTTCCTGCGTAATATTGCCCAAAGACTTCTTTCCCTGTTTCCAGATCGCCAAATGACAATCAACAATCTTGTTGCCAAAGATAATTGCGTTGCAATGGAATTGGAATGGAAAGGTGCTGCTGCTGTAAGTTTCGGTACTTTCAAGATGGGTTCGTTGGTTCGGTATCGCGTGGCTTCATTTCTAACATTTTCCGACGGGCTCATTATCACACAAATCGACTACTGTGTGCCAATTCAATCTGGTGCGGCTTAACCACCGGTTCTTAAAAGGAGTAGACATGAAAAAGTCACAACGAAATAAATTAACCTGTGGAAGATGTAAAGAACCAATTAAGCAAAAGGATACATTTTGTAAAAATTGTGGCGGTATATTTTCCGATGACCTGCTTTGTGTCAATCATAAGTCTATTAAAGCTGAAGGCGTATGCGTTATTTGCTCTAAACCATTCTGTAAAAAATGCGGGTTAGATGTGCTTAAAGTTTTTCTTTGTGACAAGCATTCTAATCTGGAGATTACAGAAAGTAAGGTACGAGTCTTTGGCAGTACCGACAATATACGGACTCAGTTTGCATCAACATGCTTAAAACAAGCCGGTTATCATCCATTTATATATTCTAGACTATTTAATCCTGTAGCGGATAAAGTTGCAATAACTGGTATTCGTAATTTTGGAAATCACCCAATAGAAGAACAAAAAGTTTTTGTTCCTTTTTCCGAGTTTATAAAAGCATCAAAGGAATTGAAGAAACATAAGTTTAAAGAAATATAATGAATCGAACCGTTAACCTGCTCTCTCCTGCTAAAAGCAGAATAATCCCGTCAAGAAACGTGACGGGATAGATGAAATGGAATAGAGCCGCGCTACTTTCTCACAATTAGGACACTGCAAATGCTATATAAACCAGATCCGTCGAACTTCAAACAGATTCTCCCCGGTGTTTTCATGAAAGCGCTGACCTATGGAGATAATACTCTTCTATGCGAGTTTCAACTCAAACAGGGTTCGATAATTCCTGCTCATCAACATCCTCAAGAGCAAACCGGATATCTTATCACGGGCAGATTGCGATTTTCCCATGATGAGGAAGATTTTATTGTTGAACCCGGATGTAGTTGGAATTTCAAAGGCGGGATAGTCCACGGAGCTGAAGTATTGGAAGACTCTGTGGCAATCGAAATCTTTTCGCCAATACGTCAGGATTATCTTGCCTGAACTTTGGTTGTAAAATTCCGAATTCTTCGTTGTCTCTCGCGCCATTTTTTTCTACCTTGATCAAAGTTTTATTTTGTAATGGCGATGATATTGCCGCCGCGAAGAAAGAGCAAATGAAGCCAACAACTATTTTTGTCACCGGTGCAACCGGCTTTATCGGCACAAAGCTCGTTAACGAACTAGTCCGTCAGGGACACACAGTCCACGCGCTTACACGCGCAGCAAGCAATCGCGACGGATTGAACCACGAGCGAATCATATTAGTGCAAGGCGATATCATGGACCGTGGATCGCTTATTGCAGGGATGAAGGGCTGCACCCACGTTTTTCATCTTGCGGCATATGCTAAAAACTGGGCGCGAAATCCAAAAGTATTCCATGATCATAACGTCCTCGGTATGCAAAATGTATTCGATGCCGCCAGGCAAGTCGGCATTCAGCGTGTTGTGTGGACGTCAACTATCGTTACTTTTGGACCTATTACGACCGGTGTGATCGGCAACGAAACAATGCTTCGCATCACATCGAAATACTACACAGAGTATGAAGAGACAAAAGCGATAGCAGAAAAAGAAGCGCTTAAAATGGCGACTGAAGGATTCCCTGTAGTTATGGTAAATCCCACTCGCGTTTATGGCCCCGGTAAATTAACGGAAGGAAATTCTGTCAGTTTAATGATTGATCAATACGATCGAGGGCTGGTGCCAATTCTTCTAAACCGCGGCGTCAATATTGGGAATTATGTTTTGGTAGATGATCTCGTACGTGGGCACATCCTTGCAATGGAAAAAGGGCGCATTGGAGAGCGATATATTATTGGCGGCGAAAATGCATCCCTGAAACATTTCTACGAACTGGTGGATGAAGTAAGCGGCAAGAAACATTTCCAGATCAATCTTCCACCTAAGGTAGGACTTGCTTATGGTGGCATCCAGAAATTCGCAGCCGAAAAATTCGGCATCTATCCGCAAATTACTACCGGCTGGGTAGAAACGTTTTTGCAGGATTGGGCGTTTTCGTGCGCGAAAGCTGAACGTGAACTTGGCTACACATTTACTCCGCTTAAGGAAGGCATTCGTTTGACTTACAAATGGATTTTACAACAGCGTCAACTTCGGAAAAATAAATCATGAACAATTTCAAGAATTTCTTTTCGCTCCCCGAACTATTTTCCAAGGAGAATAAGAAACCGATAATAATACTTCTCCTTGCGCCGCTTGTTCTAACCACTTGGAAATACTACGGTTCAAAATCATTTTACCTTGCTCATCTCAACGACAAACTTGTAATTTTTAACAGCGCTGCTATGGGAGCAGAGTGGTACAACTATTTATCTGCCTTTTTTCTGCTTGGCGTAATTGCTATCGCGGTAATCAAATTCGTTTTTAAAGAATCTCTTGCTGATTACGGCTTACAAATCGGCGACTGGAAATTCTGGATTCCTGCAGCGCTGGTTGTAGGAGCTGTGATGGTAGCACTCGCTTATCCATCTGCAAAAAATCCGCAGTACATTGCAGAGTATCCTTTGTACAAAGGCGCCGGTGACTCGATGCAGATGTTTGCAATCCATGCTATTGCCTATCTCATTTTTTACTTCGGTTGGGAAATATTTTTCCGCGGGTTTATGCAATTCGGATTAACTGACCGCTTCGGTGTGTGGGGTGCAATACTTGTACAGGTAGCCCTCTCGTGTATAGTTCATATCGGCAAACCGGACAGCGAGATTTACAGCTCTATTCTTGGAGGGCTTGTATGGGGAATTATGGTCTATCGTTCAAAATCAATCTGGCCGTCAATTTTAACACACTGGATACTTGGAATCTCGCTGGATTATTTTATTTGCTTTAGTTAAGAAGACCTTTTGAAAGTGCGCTAAGATTAGAAAAACTATGACGAATAAACGACTTACAATTGGCAAGCTACAACTCCGTGCGACAGATGGATTGATTCTTGCAACACTCGTTTTTTTTAGCTTACTCGCAATCATCTTTTATTATCGGGTCGATGGCTGGCAGATTCTTGTTTTAAAGAATATCGCTGTTGCCATTGCATATATTCTTTTCAACCAATTCGGTGAACACGCAACGAAAAAATTCTGGAAGTTTTTTCTCCGCATGGCTCCGATTGTTCTTGCCTATGCGTATCTCTTCGGAGCAGTCGATAAACTCCAACTAATTATACATAGCGGATGGATGGATGACTATGTGCTTGATATGGAACAGTACATTTTCGATCTTCAACCGACGCTATGGCTTGAGGATTTCATCTCCAAGCCATTGACTGAATGGATGATGTTTTCCTATGTTATCTATGTTCCAATGTATCCGGTTCTCTGCGGCATCATTTACTATTTGCGCGGCGAATTGGCAATGGAGGATTATTTCTTCACTCTCGGTTTTACTAACATTCTTTGTGATATTGGTTTCGTTCTTTTTCCCGTTGCGAGCCCGATGTATTACATTAAACAATTATACACCGTACCTTTAGATGGTTGGGTCTGGACATTTCTTGGTGAGTGCATGCGCAAATATCTTCATTTTGCTGGAGGTTCAATACCAAGCCCGCATACAGCTGCCGCAACCATTATGTGGATGATGGCATATCGGTATCATCGTCCGTCATTCTGGGTTCTAACACCAATCATACTCTCGCTTTACATTTCCACATTTTATTGCCGTTTTCATTATGTAACCGATGCTGTGGTGGGGGTGTTGGTAGCATTTCTTGCGCTTGCTATTGCGCCAGCATTGTTGAAGATGTGGGATAAAATTGCAGCACGCAAAACTGTTCCATCCACCTGATTGGATGAAATTGATAACAGAGCTTGTTCACCTTTTATATATTATCTGCATCAACTCTTAGTATTTTACAAGTTTTTATTGGTGTCAGGACGTCCGCAAGAAAGCGAATAAAAAAGTACTGACACCACTTTTCAGGGTTGGATGAGCGCAATCATCCAGCCAATTCAGCCGCTCTTCTTCCGCTCATCACCGCTCCTTCGATAGTGGCAGGATAACCGGTCGCAGTCCAATCGCCTGCGAGAAAGAGATTGTCGAATTTTGTTCGAGCACTTGGACGAAGTGCTTCAAGTCCCAGTGAAGGCAAAAAAGTAGCTCGCTTCTCTTTGATCACCAATGAGCGAATAACTTTCGCATCCAGTGCTTGAGTCAAGACCCTACGTAAATCTTCCAATGCAATTTCAACTAATTGCTTTTTATTCAAGCTGACAAATTCCTCCGCACCGCTAATAACCAGCGAAAGATATTGACGAATTGCTGTTCCTGCTCTTTTCTCATTCAATAATTTACTTTTATTGAAGAGCCATTGGATACGAGTCTCCAGCAATGCGGCAAAATCAAGATCCGTAATTTCCCGATCGAGCCAGAGATGAATGGAGATGATAGGTGAAGATTTGAAACCAGATCTTACCGGGCTATCTGAAAGGATAACTCTTCGATCGCTTTCGAGTTTTGATTTGAAATGACTTGCCGATTGAATTTCTTCAAACGAATACCAAGGAATTGCACTAATGAACGATTTCGCTTGAAGTTCCTCCCCTTCCGAGGTTCTCACTGATCGAACATTTGTTCCTTCTAATATTATACTTTCTACACCAATGCCTGTGCGCACTTCACCACCATGAGTTTTGATGAATTGCACCGCAGGATCCACAAATAATTCGCTCAAGCCAATCTTAGGAATTAACAGACTTGCATTTTTACTGTCCCCAAGGAATGCTGCACGCAAAACACGGAACAACATCAGCGCCGAAACATTCTTTGGATAGTTATTCAGTGCGCCAATCGTAATCACGTCCCATAAATACTTTCTACTGATGTTAGATTGCCCAAGCTTTGTGAGCCACTCTTCTACGGTGAGCCGATCTAATTCCAGTTCTTTTTCAGGCGATGTGCTAATCAATTTATTTGCCACCATAAGCATTTTCAAGCGATCCCTAAACGGAATTCCAGTGAATCCAAGCAATCCACACACTAAGTGTGAAGGTGCAGGGAACCGAGTGCACAGAAGTTGATTATTATTTCGAGATGGACATAAAAAATTAATCCGAAGCGATGGTTGAAGCAAAGCAAAATGATCGGTTCCAATCAGTCGTAGAAACCGGCGTGTTGCGTGGTAGCATCCCATCATCAGATGCTGACCGTTATCCACAAAGCTACCCGTTGCGGCATCAAAAAAAGAATGTGTACGTCCACCGCAATGTTGGCGTTGTTCCAACAATAAGATTTTGCGACCAAGGGCAGATAATTCCACTGCCGCGCTTAATCCGCTTATCCCACCACCGATAATTATTGCATCATATTTATACATACACTTCTCTCATTATGAGAATAATAAAATATCAGTTCAAATCCATAAGTATTCCAGAATACACGTGTGCAAGTATCTTGACTTTGTTCACAAAACTTATACTTTAATGATGAATTTATGCTTTAAGAAAGTGAAGTATACCTACCAAAGAAACATTCAAGACAAACGTGAAAGAACTATTCACACAACTGGCCGAAGCACTTCAGAAAGAACTTGAGCAGCTCAAAGTTACTCGCCGCGAGATACGTCTGTTTAGCGGCGAATGTATCGGTGCATTTGCAGGATACACTTACTACCGTTTTGAAATTCCCGAAGATATTATTCTCCGAACCACAGAACGTGCTACATTCACGTTTGGCATGCAGCAACCTATTAGTGTTGCCGGCAATATCATTGCCATCGAAAATCAATTTTTCATTGTTGCCTTGCCGCAAAACTTCGGCGCATCTCTGCCGGAAACGAAATGTTCTTGGAATTACGAGGACGAACACAAGCCGATTATTGATTTACTTCAGAGGATTGATGTGAAATCCCCTATTCCGCAGTTGCTCTTTGATCCGGCGGATAGAAGAAATAGCCACATCGTCAGTTTTGAAATAAGCGGTGTTGCAACCACGCCGCATGAACAAATCGATACTGTGAAAAAGATTTTGCAAAACAGGGTTACCATGGTGTGGGGTCCGATTCTCTCTGGTAAAACAAACGTATTAGCGCTCACTGCGCTCAGTTATATAAAAGCCAGCCGAAAGGTACTGTTCGTTGCGCCATCTAACGATGACGTCGATTCAATGCTTTTAAAAACCGTAAGTTTCGGCGAACAACTTGGCATTAAGATGACAAAGTTTGCTGCTCGGGTCGATCTCCCATCACCTGGCGTGTTTGATGCCATTGCACCGTATTCATTTGAGAACCAAGTAGAAATAGCGAAAGCGGAAAAGCGCAAAGTGTTCCAAGAACGAGTTACGCTGTTGAACACTTATTGGCAAATCAAGATTAAGCAAATTCTTCATGAGGACTTCTATCGTAGGGTGCAAGAGAAACGTGACCGGTTAGCAGAGCTCCGTAAGCAAATCGAACAGACGTCGAATGAAATTACTCAATTTAATCAAGTCATAGTCGAATTGGAAAATTCATCACTTATCGAGCGAATGAAGAAAGGATTTTCAAAGAATGATGTTGAACACGCACATGGACAACTAACACGGCAGCAACAGAACCACAAACGATTGCTCTCTATTCAGCAGACGATATCTAACGACATCACAGCGATCGAACTCAACGCGCCGATTACGCCTCAGGAACAAATGGAATTTAGAGAAACCAGTAAGAGAATTGATGATTTGGGCGGTTTAGAGAAAGTCACAAAGGCCGTAGAAGATTTTATTTCTGTTGACGAACATGCATTGTTACAATCAAAGCTTTTCATTGCTACCGGCATTTCCGCGGCATTGATAGATCCCGCTATTCGTAATCAACAGTACGATCTCGTTATTGTGGATGAAGCTCAACGTGTTAACTTGCCAACACTTGCTGCATTATCAACGCTGGCAAAAGATAAATTTGTCGTTGCGGGCGATCCATTTCAGGTGGAACCCGAATCAATCTCCACGGATGAACAAGAAGTGTATTGGCTTCAGCGGGATATTTTTCTGCACGTTGCACAGACAACCGAGCTGCATCGACTCTTTGAGTGGGCAGAACGAAATCCACGTTGGTCCATTTTTATGAAATCGCACTATGCGACTACTCCCAAATTATCGTCGTTTATGGCGTCGGTTTTGTTTGATGAAAAGATAAATGTTCATGTCTCGCCAAAGGTAAAAGGTCGAATTTTCTTTTTTGATACTAGCAAAGTTCAATCACGGTGTAAACAATATGCCGGTAAGAAAAAAATTCTGCCGTATAATGAACTCCACACAAAGCAAGTTGTGGAATGCGTCAAGCATGCCCTGACGAGACCTAATCGAAATGCATCAGATGTGGGAGTTATTCTTCCTTTCACCGGTCCAACACTTTATACGAAACTTCAATTACGGCTTCAGGGAATAAAAAATGTTGAAGTCGGTACGCCGCAAAGTTTTTGCAACCGACGTAAAGATGCAATTATATTTGATACTACAATGGCGGGCGTGGACTACACTATGCGCTCTATTGATGACAAAAAGATTGGCGAACACAAAATTGCGCGTCTTTTCAACACGGTTTTTTCCTGTGTCGGCGAAGATTTGTATATAATTGCAGATATGGCCCACTTCAGATCTTCGTACCAAGACCGCCTCTTCACGCGATTATTGATGTTGCTGCAGACTCAAGCGGATGAGCAGCAACTGTCATGTGCAAGTGCAGTAAAAGAATTCCAAGATTTAGATCAAAAGAAGCGAGAAGAACTGTATGCAGTGTACCGTTCTAAACCGCAGGTTGTTATTCCGGCAACAGTAGTTGATGCACGAAAAGAAAAAATAGATCATGAACTCGAAATCTATATGAAAATGATGTCGAGACAGGGGGAAACGAAAGCAGCTGCCAACACCGGACACGAGAAAGAACGAGAAGTTTCAATTGCGGTACAGCGTGTGCTTGGCTGGCGCACAGATGTAAATCTTGTATCGCAATTCATTGGGGGCGATCTGATCTTCCGCAATTCTTTTTCAACTGAAGAGGCATTGCGCAAACTGCCTTTGGATACCTGCGAAAATGAAAAAAATTTCCGTGATTTAATGGAAAAATGGAATTTGCTTATATATGAAATGTCCGGCGGTCAGAACACCGATTTGTCTTTCTTTGCAAGCAAAGGTCCAGAAGCTCGTGTCCGACAGGATATTCGAAACCTCCGTGCCTATTATTCTTCCGATATTGAAGCTGTAATTGAAGAAGGCAAAAAGAAAATCGCTGTAGAAGTAGCGCGCGTATTTCAGGAATTGCTCGGTAAAAATAGACCCGACAATCCAGCCGAATATTCAACTGCGTATCTAAACTTCCTTACTCGCCTAGAAGCGTACCTTAGCTGGACTTCGGAACAAGTACGCCGGTAATGCGGCTATAATTACGCTAATCATTAGGGGAATGCTGTTGTTTTCCTACCTTCAATCTCTTCCTTGAAGCATGGAACATAATCGACTATATTGACTTGAACTATAGAAAGAATATTCATGGGGTTGGGGCAATACGTCATTGATGTTTTAGTAATTCTTCTTTTCGTTTTCCTAAACGGATTTTTTGTTGCTGCAGAGTTTGCTATCGTCAAAGTGCGGCTTACACAAATTGAACCGTTAGCAATCAAAGGAAACTGGCATGCCAAAATTGCCCGTGAGATACTCCTTCACTCAACAGCATATCTCTCGGCGACACAATTGGGAATTACCATGACTTCATTAGTCCTTGGATGGATCGGCCAACCACTCGCTGCGAAAATGCTGTTTCCAACATTTCAATGGATCGGGGTTACACAACCAAACATCATTCATGGCATCTCGTTCGTTGCTGCATTTGCACTTATAACTGCAATCCACATTATCATGGGTGAACAAGCACCGAAAGTACTTGCTATTCAAAAATCTCGCGAAACTATTCTTTGGGTTTCTTCACCGATGCGGATTTTTTTCTTCCTATTCAAACCACTTATCGCTTTGCTGAACACTTCATCCAACGGTTTGCTTCGACTTATCGGAATTAAGGCATCCACGGATTCTGAATTAGCTAATACAGAAGAAGAGCTCCGCTTGATTCTTGCTCACGACACTCACGTCTCTACCACTACGCGAAATATCGCGCTCAATGCCATGGACTTTCATCAGAAACAAGCGCGGCATTCGATGATTCCCCGAAGAGAGATTATAGCTCTGTCCGTTCAGGCACCAGTCAATGAAACTATTTCCATAATGCGAACGAACAAGTTTTCACGTTTTCCTGTTTTTAAAGACACGATTGACAATATTATCGGCATCGTTTATACGAAAGACATATTCAAACAGGACAAGCACCTGCAACCAGACTTTACACTGAGTTCTGTTCTTCGGGACGCTACGTTTTTACCAGAGACAGCCTCGCTCGAAAGAGTGCTGACCACAAGTCTGCAGAAAAAAACCCACATGATAATTCTCGCCGATGAATATGGCGGCACAGCAGGCATTATCACGCTAGAGAATGTGCTAGAAGAACTTATTGGCAACATTCAAGACGAGTTCGACAAAGAGATACCTGACGTTGTAAAAATTGCTGAAAATGAATTTATTGTTGCTGGTTATATTACTACTAGCGATGTTGAACGGCTTTTTTCAATTGAGCTTTCGCCTTTAGACATTCGTTCGATAGGGGGATTCATGATTGAGCAGCTTGGCCATATTCCCACTGTAGGTGAACGTTTGCAGCTGAATGGCATTGAATTCACAACTGAAAAGGTTGTTGATAACGCCGTTGAATCAATCCGAATAAAGAAATTACCAATAGTTAGCTAGGACGAAACGTAGTATTTAAGAATATTCTGATTTTCATATGCCAGATACATCAGACCCATTGGCACAGATTAATACTCAGCCAGAAATAGAAATAAAAGTTATTAATGATGTCTTTATCGGAATGGGTGGTTGGGAGTTGCCGCCTTTTGACGGAATATTTTATCCATCAAAACAGGAGAAGGGGTTTCGTAAACTCGAATACTACAGCCGATTTTTTGATTTGGTTGAAGTGAACGCAACCTTTTACAACTCGTCATTATCGGCGCAGCAATCGTCGCAATGGATAAAAGATGTAAGTGCGAATGAACGATTTGTATTCACTATAAAACTTTTCCGTGGCTTCACTCACACTTTTAACGCAACCAAGAACGATGCGCTGGCAATACATCGGCTTCTGGAACCACTACGCGAAGCAAAAAAATTTAGCGGATTGCTGATTCAATTCCCTTCAGCCTTTGCAAAATCAAGTTCTCGGCTGGCGTATCTAATCAAGCTCCGTGCGGCATTCCCAGAAGATCGTCTGTTTCTTGATCTCCGGCACCGATCATGGAATGAAGAACTATTCCATAAATTTTGTCATGAAAATGGCTTTAACCTTGCTAATATTGATTTACCCCGATTACCCGGTCACATCCCGTTTAATTCTTTTGCATGGGATGGCGTTGCATATTTCCGAATGATGGGACGCAACGAGTCGGCATGGAATAAACCGAGAAGTAACGACCGCTATCTGTATCCTTACAGCGAAGAAGAATTGCAAGATCTTGTCGAACGCATTAAGCATCTCAATACACAAACAACATACGTTGTGTTTCATAATGATCGTCAGGCATTCTCGTTAGTAAACGGCAGGCAAGTTGAACATGCGCTTCGTCCTTCAAAACATCTGAACGCACCGATAAAACTTCTGACTGCATTTCCACAATTAAAAACTTTTTGTGATCCGCCGAGTATCAATGATGAACTATTTTCTCCAACACCAAAACCAGAATCTTCGCCCGTTCGCCATAACAAATTCCATACAAATAATTCCGCATCTCTTATAGCACCGTCACAAAGTCGCATTATTAAAAAGAAAAAGAACAAGAGACTATGAACTATCTGCCTCAGCTTCAACTCCTTTTTAAAAAGTATGGAAAGAAAAAACATCCTCTGGATTATGCAAACATTTATCAGCTTATAGTAATGGTGGTGCTTTCCGCACAGACTACGGATGCAATTGTGAACAAATTGGCGCCGGAACTTTTCATACATTTTCCATCAATGAAGCACCTTGCAGCAGCGCATCCAGAAGAATTATTTCCGTTCATTAAATCCGTACGAGGATTTCGAAAAAAAGCAGATTGGCTCGTGCGAATTGCTCAAGTTCTAAGCGACAAGAAGAAAATGCCGATCACATTAAATGATTTAACAGAACTCCCAGGTATCGGCAGAAAGTCGGCAAACGTGATTATTCGCGAAGCTGGCGGAGCGCCACAGGGCATCATAGTCGATTTGCACGTTCTGCGTGTCGTACCTCGGCTCGGTATTACAGCAGAGGACAAACCCGATAAAATCGAAAAAGCATTGATGGAGCTTATTCCGAAGAAGCATTGGAATGCAGCGGGCATGTCGTTTTCCCATCTTGGCAGGGAATTATGCAGGCCGACAAAGCCAAGCTGTACAGAATGTGTAATGAGCAGTGTGTGCAAGTACTGCAAAAACAATAAGTTTATCTAATTACAAAATCGCCTGGGAGAACCTATTGAGAAATTCACATATAAGATGTGTTTGAAACTTATACCTCTTTTCCGTACTATCGAAGGAA
>Ga0187861_10003618_pt1 | contig 13528 bp, 7 predicted proteins | sample June2016WEW_10_1_3_FD_132986 | JGI IMG/M metagenome (GOLD analysis project Ga0187861, IMG submission 132986) | Peatland microbial communities from SPRUCE experiment site at the Marcell Experimental Forest, Minnesota, USA - June2016WEW_10_100 | ecosystem: Environmental > Terrestrial > Soil >...
ATCGTATTTCAGGTTTCCAGAGACCTCGATCTTCTGCGCCTCCACGCCCAGAGCGCGCAAGCGCGCGGCGTACTCCTCGCTCTGCGCCAGCCAGCGCCGCACGCGCCGGAACGACGGGCCGACCAAAAACCAGAAGCGTCCGTACCGGCGCGCCGCGCGTTCAGTGACCCGTCCGTTCACGACCACAACGGGAATGCCTCGCCTGGCAGCTTCGGCGGTCATGTTGGGCCAGACTTCCAGTTCCATGAGCACCAGCAGCGCCGGCTTGACCCGGTCCAGTGCGCGTTTGACGGCGTACGAGAAATCAAGCGGATAGTAAAAGACCTTCTCCTGGCCATAACGTTTGGCCGCCACTTCCTGGCCCGTCGTGGTGGTCGTGGAGATGACGACCTCAAGCTCCGGCCTCGTCCGATACAAGGCCTTGACCAGCGTCTCAGCGGCTACCGCTTCACCCACGGAGACGGCGTGAATCCACACCCGCGTCACACCGGCGGAGCGTTCGGCCACATAGCCGAGCTTGCTGCGCCAAGGCGCACTGTGCTTGCGCTTCACCAGCCGCCGCCAGAGGAAGTAGGGCGTCAGGAGGACGGCGGCGGCCAGGTAAAGGAAATCGAGCAGCATAGGCGGGAGCAAGCTTACTTCCCCGCCAACACCGCTGCCACGTCCACAGTGAACCCCTTCAGCAGCACCGACGACGCCTGTTCGCCCGGCTTGAACTCGCCGTGCACCACGTAATGGTCCCCTTCAAGCCGCAGCACGGTAATCCGCGCCAGCTTGGGGTCAATGATCCAGTACTCCGGGATCCCAGCGGCAGCATATTCCAGCCGTTTGCGGCGCAAGTTGCGTTCGCGGTCCTTCGCTCCCGGGGAAACAACCTCCATCACCAAATCGGCGCCATCCCAATAGTCTTCACCCACTCGCGCGGAGTGCTCAGCCAGCATGAAAACAATGTCTGGTTCGCGAATCATACCCGGCCTCAGGCGAATGCGCACCCCCCCGTACAAAACTTCGCCTGCCTTACCATGAGAAACAAAAGCGCGCAAGACCTCGAAAAGGTGCGCGCCGCTTCTTTGATGAGACGTTTTTGGCATGGGCAGCACCTCCAGGCGGCCATCCGTGAACTCGATGAGACGGTTGGTATCGAGTTCCAGGTACTCTTCCTCGCTCCACTCGCCCTGAGCGGTAAAGGACTCGACAATCTCCCAGTTGGGCTCGCGGCGCTTGGATCGGGGTGGGGCAGTATGGACTGTGCTCATGTTCGCATCTCCAAGACCAGTATATCATCACGGCTGCTTGGGCGCCAAAGAAATGTCATCCACGTAAAACACCGCCTTCTCCGTCCCGTGCGCGACGAAGCCAAACCAGAAGAGCGCCTTGAACTTGGGATCACACGGCAGCTCCGCGAACTTCTGCGCTTCAGGCGCGTCGGGAAGCGTGACTGCCAGGTCCCACTTGCCCTTGGCGTTCTGGCCCAGCCCGGCGGTGATCTCGAACCTGACCCACTTGCCCAGCGGCAGGGAGAGGAGCTTGTTACCCCCTGTGGTCAGGTTTCCGTCGCCGTCAACCCACAGCGACGGCCCCGAATGGTAGGGGTTCCCCTCCGTGCGCCATTCATGGAAGAACTTCGCGCCTTTCTCCATGCGCAACGCGAATTTGCCTACCAGAATGCCTTCCTTGAAGCGCGGCTCGTACCAGATATGCGGGTCCCACGGGTGCTTCTGCCCAGGCGCGTCAATGAACTTGAGGCTGTGCTTGCCGCTCGCGGCCGTCTCGTCAGTGACGCGGACTACCGCTTCCTTAACGCCGCTGTCCTCGGAGACGACCGCGCCCGGTGGCTTCTCACCCACGGGCACGTCCTCGAAGTCCTCCGCGATGGGCTGGGGGGGCAGCGGGGGCGGCGGCGGCGGATAGGCAGCCGGCACCTCTTTGACGGCGCTCTGTTTGAGCCCAGCCACCGGCAGGCGCCCGATCTGTTTCGTGTCAATCGGCTGGAAACCGATCTTCTCCGCCGGAGAACCGGGCTTGAGGGAGAAGTCGCCGTGCTCAGGGTCAACGAAGAGCGGGTCTGCGATCAGCGAGTGTTCGTCTTCGCCGCGCTGCTTCTGCCAGTCCTCGAACGACAAGCCCGCGAAGGTCACCTTGGCGCCGCCGCACTCCCAGTAAAGGTTGTTGTCGAGCAAGAACTTGGTCTTGTCGCCGTGCCAGTTGCTGCCCAGCAGCGGCGCGTCTTTCCAGTAGACGAGGTTGCGTTCCATAGTGAAGGACAGGTGCTTTTCGTCCCGCGAGCGCATCAACTGCGCTTCGCCTCCGAAGGCGAAGATATTGTTGCGCACTATGTTCTCGCGCCCGTAGTGCTGGTGGAAGCCGGACGACTTGGTCCGATAGACGATGTTGTTCTCGGCGACGACTCCCTGGCTGCCCTCGTCGAAGTAAATCCCCCAGCCGCCGTAGCTGTGCGAGGTGATGTCGTGCATCAGGTTATGGTGGAGCAGCGTGCCCGGCGAGACGCCGAGCGTGTAGATGCCGCCCATGTCCGTCAGGACGCCCTGTCCGAGCTTGTACAGGTGATTGAAAGCGATGAGGTTGTGGTGTGCGCCGCTCGGGCCATAGCCCCACGACCAGCCCACCGAGATGGACGAGTAATAGAAGTCGCAGATTTCGTTGTGCTCGACTGTGTTGTACGGCGAGTGCCCGATCCACACGCCGATGGCCGCCGGGTGCACGCGGCCGCCGTAGGCGATGAGGTTGTTGCGCACGGTGATATGGCTGGCGATTTCGTCTTCGTTCGGGCGCAACTGCATCTCGCCGATCTTGACCCCGCCTGCGCCCAGGTCGGTCAGTTCGCAGTTCTCCACGCGGCAGTTCTGGCAGCCCTCTCCGAAATCGAGCGCATATTGGCCCACGTGGCTGACCGCGCAGCCGCTAAACACGCACTCGCGCACACCGACGGCGCTAATCGCGCCGCCGAGGATGGCTTCAGCCTGGCAGAAACTGTAGCCTTCGGGCGGCAGTTTCCAATTGGTGTGCTGGAAAGTCAGGCCCGCGAAATTGATTTGCTGAACCCATTGCTTCTTGGTTACGTCGCCCTTGAGCTGCACCAGCGTTTCGAGGCGCGGCGCGATGACCTCCGTCTTCGCGGGGTCCTCGCCGGGCAGCGGGATGTAGGTCAGCAGGCCGCTCTTCCTGTCCAGATACCATTCGCCGGGCTTGGAGAGCGCCTCGAAGACGTTCTCCACGATGTAGCGCCAGCCCTTGGCCAGCGCCGACCAGCCCTCCTTGCAGAAAGTCTGGCCCGCGAAGTTCACGACGTTGCGTGGCTCCTCGACCGAAGCGATGCGCAGGCGCGACATGTACCAATTGTGGAACGGCAGGACCTCCACGTCCTCCAGGTTCTTCCAATTGCCCTGGATGTCGCCGGCCTTGAACTTGAAGCGGTCGAAGCCCTTGGCGTCCGGCTTGGAAGGGGCCATGTCGCTGGCGATGAAGTAGTACGTATCCTTGGGCAGGCGCGGGCGGTAGCGGCGCTGGCCATCCACGAACAACTGGTTGAAGACCCATTTGCCGTCCCGCACGTCCGGGATTTCAAGCTGCCAGCGGCCCTTCTCGTCAAGCTTTCAGCCGGTCAGCCTCGTGCCGCCGCTGAGGACGGGAGTTTCATTCGGAGCGGCCTGGTAGATGACGTCTGAGTCTTCGGGCGTCAAGACAATAGGCTCGGCTAGATAGTACACGCCGCCGCGCAGTTCCACCACAATGGGCCCATGACCGGCGGACTGATTCGGCTTACCTTGCCGCGCTGCCTGCTGGGCGCGACCGACCGTGGCGAATGGGCCGTCTGTCCGTCCGGCGTTCGGCGTATTGCTTCTGCCCGACCACTTGTCATCGCCATTGGGCGCTACGTGGAACCTCAGCACCCAGAAATCTTCCTGCGCTTGGCCTTTGGCCGCCAGCATTGAAAAGAGCAAGGCCATCACTACAGCCGTGACAAACGTGGACATGGGGGAGTTCCTCCTGGGATTTGGGATTCCTGGTTTCCAGTTGCCATCCACTGTCTGTCTACACCGCGTATTGTAGCGCAGACTTCCAGTCTGCTGTATCGCGGGCTTCCAGCCCGCAGACGCTCTTTTGCTTCTCGCAACGCCACGAGCTATCCAGGCTCTGCCGACTGGAAGTCGGCGATACAGCAGGTTGGAAACCTGCGCTACAACGGCTTGGCAGCCGCACTCAGCGGCATAAACCCGCTCAAGCCCAATAATTGCTGGCTTTTCAACCGCGCCGAAGTATACAAGAGTGCAGCAAACGAAAGGCGGGCGTTGATGCGCTACGAACCCCCTGGCCTCCTCCTGAAGATCTGTGTGTGGCTGCTGTTCCTCTCCTGGCCGCTTTGCGGCGCCGAGAAGGTCCCGGTGCACATCAACGGACAGGTGACCGAGTGTGAGGTCGTCAAAGTCACCAAGGAAGGCGCAGTGCTCAAGCCCTTCGGCAAGGAGCTGAATTTCCCGCTGGAGAAACTGGATCCCAAGGACGTGGCACGCTGTTATAAGGCCATCCCGCGGCCTGCCAGTGCCACCACGCGCCTGGAGATGGGCGCCTACTTCCTCGCCAAGAGTTTGCTGGCGGAAGCCGAAGAAGAAGCTACGGCGGTCCAGGCGGACCCGGCCTGCAAAGACAAGGCCGGGGCGCTGCTGGCCGCGATCAAGGTCCTCAAGGAAGTCGAGACCAAGGCGAAGGAGCCCAAGGAACCCGCCGGCGGCAAGCAGGACCCCGGCGAATCTTCCGGCGAGCCGGGCGAGGGGACAGGCGAAAACGCCGATCTGACCAAAGGCTTCGCGGAGATGGATGTGCCGCCGCGCAGCCCGGCGGAGATGAAGGCCTTTCTGGACAAGCGGCTTGAGGAACTGAAAGCCCTGGGCGGCACATGGAACATGAAAGAGACCAAACACTTCTACTATTTCTCCGAAGTGCCCGAAACCAAGTACGGCCCATTCTCCCAGTGGAACGAGTTGCTCTACGAGCGCCTTTGCGGGGTCCTGCGCCACCACGAAGGCGACAAGCTGTGGAACAACAAGATGCCGATTTACTATTTCTCCAGCCACGCCAAGTTCCGGCAGTTCGCCGCCGCCGTTGATCACAACCCCGGAGCGGCGATGTCCGGGGGCTATTTCCTGCCTGAAGGCCGCCAGGTCCACATTTGCATTCCTTTCTACTCGGAACGGTTTCCCAACAATGACAAGACCATTTCCCGCCTGGCGCGCAACACTCTGCACCACGAATGCACGCACGCTTTCCTGCAACTCACCGGAGAGAACGTTCCGCTCACCAAGTGGCTGCACGAGGGCATGGCGCAGTTCATCGAGTTCTTCTACGACCACGAGAACAACCCGGACGGCCGCGAGGACAACCCGCAACGGAAGCAGCGCGTCAAGCACCTCCAGATGTGCCTGGCGCGTAATTACCTGCCGAGTTGGGCGGAGATGCAGAACCGTCCGGTGGGCGGCATGGACCTCACGGGTTACACTTTCGCCTGGACCAAGGTTGAGTTCCTCTACCGGAATTTCCCCCACGAGAAACTGCCCGAGATGGTCAAGCTCATCAAGGCAGGCAAGAAGGAGGAGGACGCTATGGCCGCCGCCTTCGGGATAAAATATGACAGGCTCGAAGAAGGCTACCGCCAGTGGGTGAAGGTTGCGGCCAAAACCAGCTTCAACTTCGCGCAGTAGGGCAGGTTGCCATGAACGACAATGAGAGGAATGGGAAGAATGGGAGGTATGAAAATCATGCTTCCCATCCTTCTCAGCCACCCGATCGCCTGCTGCCGCCCCGCCGCGACTACCAGACGCTTCTGTCCGCAAATTGGGCCGCAAAACGCCGCAGACTTTTGAGGACTATCGCGAGTTTATGGAGACCCGCACGCCGGCGGTCATAGCCAACATCGCCATCTGCCTGATCCACCAGACCAACTACCAGATTGACCGGCAACTGCGCCGTTTGGAGCAGGATTTTCTGAAAGCGGGCGGCCTGCGCGAGCGCATGACCCGCGCGCGGTTGCAATATCGGAACAGTTCCCAGCCAACACCGCCGTCCTGACGCCGCTAAATGGGAGAGATGGGATGAATGGGAAGGATGAGAATGATGGGAAAGATTCTTCCCATACCTCCCATACCTCCCATTCTTCCCAGAGTAGATGCGTCACTTCCCCGACTGGCCCTTCGGCAGCGCGCCGGCGTCGGGCTGCGCTGCGCCCAGGGGCTTGCCGTCGGGGCCGAGTTCGCGAAGCCAGAGGTCTTTGATGCCAAAGGATGCGCCCGCCCAATCGTTAGGAATATACAGCCGCAAATGGCCTGCTCCGCGGCTGGAGATCTGGCCTTTCAACACCGGTTTTCCTTCGACCTCCAGTTCAAGCGAGGCATCCAATACACGCAATACAAACTGCTGCCAGGCCCATGCCGCTATCTTCTTGCTGCCAGAACGTGCCTTGTCCTGCTTATCTTCGCGGAGGTGTATGTCGCCGTCCAGGTGTAAGTTAATGTGCGGAGGATCACCAGGCCCGTTGATGCGTCGGAAGTAGATCGCGCCACAATTCTGTCCAGGTGAGCCGCTGATTAGCTTTATCGCGCCCTTCAGTTCGAAATTGGGGCTGGTGACGTCGCGCTGAACGCTTGCCCCAGGCAGCAACGTAATGGCGCCTTCCGCAATCGTGGCATTCGGATTCCCCCCACCCCACCCCGTCAGGTCCCGCCCATTGAAAATGCACGTCCAGCCGTCCTTGTCCTTCTGGCCGACTTCCAGACGGGTGGTTCCAGGTTGGGCCGGCGCCAGCTCGCGGTACTCGATGCCCAGCACCCGTATCGTGCCGTCGTTCATGTAGAGCGCGACACCGCCTTTGCTTGTGGCCGGGCCCTCGACCTTAAGGGCTACGGGCCTGCCATTGAGGGTCGCAGAGATGTCAGTGTCCTGCCGTGAGAAAATCACTTCCTGCGGCTTCCCCGCCATCCCCGTCAGGTCGACCTTCTGTAAGCGAACCTGTCTATTGCTGTCCGCCCCTGGATGCGCGTAAATTTCCCAATGCATGTATGAGCAGTTTGCCACCTCAAAATGGATACGCACGTCGCCATCGCCGAAGTCGGCTTTCGTGAGCAACTTGATATCCTTGATGCCCGGCACGTTGGTTACGGCTCCGTTTTCCACGCGCCAGGCTTCCTTTGTCATCTCGCCGAAGCACTCCAGCGTCTTCCCGTCGAAGATCGGCTTCCAGGGGCGCTCTTCGGATTTCGGATTTCTAGTTTCGGGTTTCTCCGTCCCCGGGTACTTCTTCCAGAACTCCGCCACGGGCATGTCGTTGATCTTTTCCAGCGTCTTGATCGAACGGAGGATGGCGGCGTCGCGCTCGGGGACGAAATCGCAGCCAAGCTCCCTAAGTGGCATGCCCTTGATTGGGGCAAGGTCTTTGATGGAACCGAACTGGCAGGCCAGAGAGGTGAGCCGCATTCCCCGCAACGGCGACAGGTCTGATATGTCGGTGGCCCTACAGTCAAGTCGCGACAGAGGCATCTCTTTCAGAGGAGATAAGTCGTGGACCCGGCTGAAACCACAGGTCAGGCTTGTCAATTTCAGCTCCTTGAGCGGCGACAGGTACATGAGCTTGCCCAGGTTGCCGCCCGTGTTGCTTTGTCCTCCACACCAGAGTTGCCGTAAACCAGACAGCGCGGCCACAGGCGAAATGTCTTTGGCGTCGTTGGTCAGAAAAGACAACTCGGTCACCTCGCCGCCTTCGATCTTGTGTGCTTTATTGCCGTTGAAACCCGGGTTGAGCGCCTTCAACTTCTCGACGACCGCCTTGACCTGTTCCTCTGGTGCCAAGCCCTGCAGCGACCGCGTCCAGGCTGCATCGGCGCCGGGGCGGAAGGTCGTCAGCCCGCCATCTGGTTCGAACTCCCCCGTAGTGAGGTAGAAGCAGTCGAAGGCGGCCATTTTGGGCTCGGGCACTTCAAGGGTGAACTTGTGCGCCCCCTTTGTTAATTCCTGTATGCCGCTATTCCACCACTCTACGGACCTGTTATCGGCAAGCTTCACCTGATCCACTGCCTTCCTGAAGCGATCCGCAAGATGCGACTCCCCCTCATCCCAGCGGAAACGCCATTCAGGGTTTTGTTCGCGGTACTCACGGATCCAGAATTTGTAGGTTGCAGTCTCCGGGATGTTCACTGTGTACCTTGCGAACAAGCCATTTGGGGCTGGGGAGCCATCATGGCTGAGCCATGCACCACCGGAAAGCTTGCTCTTATTCACTCCTTGTCCGTCCAGCCAGGGGTGCGTTCGGAAGCTCGTGTCCTTCGTGCTCTCGGCTTCCCACCACACACCTGTGCCAGTAGCGTCCGGCTTCGCCGCGCCCGTCTCCGGGTGCGTCTTCCAGAACTCCGCCACGGGCGTGCCGTTGATCCTCTCCAGCGTCTTGATCGAACGCAGGATGGAGCCGTCGCGTTCGGGGACGAAGTCGCAGAAAAGGAGTTTAATAGGACATTCCACCAACGGCGACAGATCGCTGATGTTCGTGTTGGTGCAATTCAGTTCAACAAGCGGCATCCCGCGGAGCGGTCTGAGATCGCCGATTTTGGTGTGGTGCATGTACAATTCCACGAGCGGCATACCTTTGAGGGGCGAGATATCGTTGACTGAATTTTGGTCAATAGCCAGAAAACTCAACCCAAGGCCCTTCAGCGGGGAAATCTCGCCGATACGACATCCCGTCAGCTTCAAAACTTTCAGACCCGTGAGCGCTCGCACGGGCGAGATGTCCGTTATCTGTGGGGCGCCAAGGGAAAGCTCTGTAACTTTCCCGCCCTCGATCTTGGCTTGCTCCAAGGGCTTGAAGATTGCCGGATTCACCTCCTGAAGTTTCTTGACCACCTCCTCGACCTGCTTCTCCGCCGGCAGCGCCTGCACCATCTTGATCCAGGCGTCGGTGACGCCGCCAGCGACTTCCGGTTTCGCTGGGAGCGCCGGCGTCCCGCCGGCCTTCTGTACCGCCGGCATCTTGCCGGCCTCGGGCGCCTTCTCTGGCTTGACGGCAGTCGTCTTTGTTTCGTCCGGCGCTTCATGTGCGACGTTTGCCGTTTCGTCCTTTGGAGCTTTTTCGATTTCGGATTTCGGATTCTGAGTTTCGAGTTTGCTGTTGCTGCCTCCGCTGTTCATCGCCAGCACGACGATGAACGCCAGCAATCCCAACCCCAATACGCTTGCCCCGATGTACAACGGCAGGCGCGAGGGAGCCGCGGGCGTCAATTCCACCAGCGGCACATCGCGCCGCCCCCGTCCTGCTGCGCGCCGCTCAGCCCCAGGCTCCTGCCGGTTTGGTTCCGTCCGCTGCACGGGCGTCAATACTTTGTGCGAGGGGCGTGCGTCAGCGGCCGGTTGCACGGTCTGCTGGCCGCCGGTGCCCCGCCTTTCCGCCACGGGCTCATGCCGCCGCGTGCCACGTGGAGATTCCGAGCCGCGCGCGTCAGCAAGCGGCACCGCTCCCTCACGGTCGCGGCTCGGAGTTGTACCGCCGGCGTCTCGCCGGCCTGCGGGCGGGCGGGACGCCCGCGGTACGCGCGCCACGGCCACGCTGGACTTATCCTCGTCAATCGCCTGGGAGGACGGCATCTTCCCGTCAATCACCAGTTCCAAATCGTCGAGCAATTCCTTGCAGCCGGGGTAACGGTCCGCGGGCGCCTTGGCCATCATCCGCTGGATGACCTGCACCACGCCATCGGGGATTTCGTCACGGATGTCCTGCGGATTCGGCAATTGCTCCTTGATGTGCTTCAGCATTATGGCCATTGCCGTGGACGCATGGAACGGCGGCTCGCCGGTGACCAGATGATAGAACGTCGCGCCCAGCGAGTAGATGTCCGTGCGGCCGTCAATGTTCTTGTCCCCGTTGGCCTGTTCGGGGCTGATGTAGTGCGGCGTGCCCAGCGCGACGCCTGTCTGCGTGTAGAACGACGAGCCCCCGCCCAAGGTCTTCGACAGGCCGAGATCGAGAATCTTGGCAACAAAGCCCTCGGCGAACACTTCCCCCTCATCCCCTCTCCGGCCAGAACCGAGCGGTTTGCAGATGAAGATATTCGCCGGCTTGATGTCGCGGTGGATGATGCCGTGTTCGTGGGCGTGCTTGAGGCCCCGCGCAACCTGCAGCACCACGTTCACCGCCAGGTCCCACTGGATGAAAAGCTCGCGCCTGAGGATGCTGTCCAGCGGCTCGCCGTCGCAATACTCCATCGCGTAGTAGTGCAGCCCGCGCTCTTCGCCCACCGTGTGCGCGCCCACGATGTTGACGTGGTTCAGCTTGCCCGTGGACTGCGCTTCGCGGCGGAAGCGCGTGAGGAACTCCTGGTTGTCGGAATGCTTCTTCGGCAGGACCTTGACGGCGACCTTGCGCCCGACGTTGAGGTCTTCGGCGAGATAGACCGCGCCCATGCCGCCTTCGCCGAGCTTCTTGAGGAGTTTGTACTGGCCCAGCTTCATAATGCCGCCGGCCTGCTGGGCCAGGACCTTCTTCTCCAGGTTCTCGCGCTGCTTGGCGGTGATGATGCCCTGCTCAATAAGCACCTCGGCAAGCGCGAGGAGCCTGCCTTGTTTTGCGTTTTGGGCCTGTTCGACGCGGGCGGCCTCAACGTCGTCGTAGCTCACCACCCCGCCCTGTTGTGCAGCGCGGGCGAAGGCTTCGTCAGAGACGTTCTCGGCCACAGTGCGTTCTCCCACCCGAAGACCGATAGCAGATAGCAGGATTATATAGTACGGGTCTGAAAAAGCCAATTTTTTCTTAAACGTTCAGTCTCCGAGCCGCGCGCTGGCAAACGGTCACAGGAAGCGCTATGTTGCCTGCTATGGGAAGAATGGGAAGAATAGGGACGATGGCAGCGCTCCGCTCTGGATTTCCCGGCCCTCTTCGTGTAGAAGGTAAGAACAAGCGCCCGGGCTTGTTCCGGGCGTAGTCGTTCTTGGACCGGGAATGGCGGTCAGCGGGCCTGCATGAGCGCAGCACTGGTACGCAACTTCTGCATTATCGCGCACATTGACCACGGCAAGTCCACGCTTGCCGACCGGCTGCTCTTGAAGTGCGGCGCCATCACGGAGCGCGAGTTCCACAACCAGATGCTCGACGACATGGACCTGGAGCGCGAGCGCGGCATCACCATCAAGGCCAGCGCGGTGACCATCGAGTACAAATGCCCGACGGACGGGAAGAGCTATGAGCTGAACCTGATTGACACGCCCGGCCACGTGGACTTCAACTATGAGGTCTCGCGCAGCCTGGCGGCTTGCGAAGGCGCTTTGCTCCTCGTGGACGCCACTCAGGGCGTGGAGGCCCAGACGGTCGCCAACGCGCTGCTGGCCTTCGAGCACAAACTGGATGTCATCCCGGTGCTGAACAAAATTGACCTGGCCTCGGCCCAGATTGACGCCAGCGCCGCGGAAGTCGAGCAGTTGCTGGGTTTGCAGCAGGAGGCCTGCATTTTGGCCAGCGGCAAGGAAGGCATCGGCGTGGATGAAATCCTGGAGGCCGTGGTGCTGCGCATGCGCCCGCCCCAGGGCAGTGCGGAGGCGCCGCTGCGCGCGCTGATTTTCGACTGCAAATACGACGACTACAAGGGCGTGATCGCCTACCTGCGGCTCGTGGACGGCCAGCTCAAGCACGGCGACAAAATCCGCATGCACCATTCGGGCAAGACCTTCGAGGTGGACGAAGTCGGGCGCTTCCGCCCCAAGCCGGTGCCCTGCGGCAGCTTGAGCGCCGGCGACGTGGGCTACATGACCGCCACACTGAAGGACATCCGCGAGGTCAAGGTCGGGGACACGGTCGAGTCCGCCGCAACGCTCAAGGGCTCGGTCACGCCGCTGCCGGGCTACAAAGAGCCCAAGCCGATGGTCTTCTGCGGTATCTTTCCCTCGAACGCCAATTCCTTCGAGGGGCTCAAGCGCGCGCTCGACAAGCTGGCCCTCAACGACAGCGCCTTCGTCTACCAGGCCGAGAATTCGGACGCGCTGGGCTTCGGGTTCCGCTGCGGCTTCCTGGGCCTGCTGCACATGGAGATCGTGCAGGAAAGGCTGGAGCGCGAGTTCAACATCGAGCTGGTGCAGACCGCGCCCAACGTCACCTACGAAGTGGCGCTCAACGACAACACCAGCCATTTGATCACCTCGCCCAGCAAAGCGCCCGACCCCTCGTTGATCCGCTGCTACCGCGAGCCCATGGCGCGGGTGCAATTGATCGTGCCGGTGGAATACATGGGCACGGTGATCAAGCTCTGCGAAGACCGGCGCGGCAAGTTCGTGAAGCAGGATTTCATCGGCTCCAAGCGCGCCATCCTGGACTACGAACTGCCCCTGGCGGAACTGGTCTTCGACTTCTACGACCGGCTCAAGTCCATGACCCGGGGCTACGGGACCATGGACTACCACTTCATCGGCTACCAGGAAGCCAGCCTGGCCAAGGTGGACATCCTGGTCCACGGCACGCCGGCCGACGCGCTCTCCTTCATCTGCCATCGCGCGGACGCGGAAAGACGCGCGCGCAGAACGCTGATCAAGTTGCGGCGCCAGATTCCCAAGCATCTGTTCGTCATCGCGCTGCAAGCGGCCATCGGCGGCAAGATTATCGCCCGCGAAACCATCTCCGCCACCGCCAAGAACGTCACCAGCAAGTGCTACGGCGGCGACATCACGCGCAAACGCAAGCTGCTGGAGAAGCAAAAGGAAGGCAAGAAGAAGATGCGCTCCCGCAACATCGGGTCCGTCGAGGTGCCGCAAGAGGCCTTCCTGGCGGTGCTGGATTCAAGGGACGACGAGGACTAAAGCAGAAAAGTCGCGGATCGTGGATCGGGGTTCGAGTTTCGGGGTAGAGTTCTTGAGGTGAAGCCTTGCCAGACATCAAAACGCCCAAGCAGGAGCAGGAGGAACAGCACGAGATCTCGTTCTGGGACACCCTCCCGGCGCTGATTTATCTTTTCGTGTCCCTCTTGCTGGCGCGCTGGTACATCTGGGAGCCGTTCAAGATTCCGTCCGGCTCCATGGAGCCGACGCTCTTCGGCCATGAAGACTACGGGGACCGCATCGTCACCAACAAGCTGGCGTACGCCGGCCCCTGGCTGGTCCTGGCTGTCCTAGGGGGTGCGGCGCTCCTGATTGCGCTGGGCTTCATCGCCTCCAAAGGCTGGCGCCGCTGGCGCAGCCGCATCGTCACGGCAGCGCTGGCGGCGCTGGTCTGCGGCGGGATTTGCTTCGCCTGGGCACGCGGCGCCGTCGCGGGGGAACCTAAGCGCTTTGACGTGGTGGTCTTCCAATTCAACCCGGCCTGGGAAGACGGCAGCAAAGAGGACAGCAGCATCAACTACATCAAGCGCCTGATCGGCCTGCCGGGGGACCAGATTGTGATCTCCGGCGGCGACCTGTTCCTGCGCAAGAACGGCAGGGACGAAATCCTGCGCAAATGGAAATTGCGGCCGGAGATGCAGGAGAACGTCTGGTATCCGATCTCCAAGGCCTG
>Ga0187861_10003620_pt1 | contig 13521 bp, 16 predicted proteins | sample June2016WEW_10_1_3_FD_132986 | JGI IMG/M metagenome (GOLD analysis project Ga0187861, IMG submission 132986) | Peatland microbial communities from SPRUCE experiment site at the Marcell Experimental Forest, Minnesota, USA - June2016WEW_10_100 | ecosystem: Environmental > Terrestrial > Soil >...
CGTCGCAGAGGCTATGCTCAATCGGTGGTGGGCTGATTCCGTGATTCCGCGCTGGCCGCGCTGGCCTGAAGATCAGGAAATCTGAACTTACTTGCCAGCGCTGCTCGCCGCGGATGAGTTCAACTGGTGCAATTGAATCAGGCCGATTCCAAGGCCTCCCACGGCACCCGCGAGCAGCCCCAGCAGCACCAGCACGGGTATGCTCTCAAGCAGTGATTTCTTCCCTAATTTCGCCATTCTTTGTCCTCCACTCGGTTTCCCACTCTTGGATTCGTGGTTTAATCTATTTTAGCATTTGCGCTTCCATCTGTAGCTTTCGCAGGTACCGTAACAGGTTGTGGTAGAGAGAGATGGCGGGAAAGGGCCACAAACGAGGGCGGATGGTGTAAAGTTTTTCACCTAAAGGAAGCGATTACGGGAGGAATTTGGGAACATTTTCCGCAAGATATTCTCCGCAAAACAGAGCACCGGCCCGCAAGCATGGGAGCGCCTGTCGCCAATTCGACCCAGCAATACCGAAACAGGCGGGCGGTTATCGACCGCCACGACGTCTCGACGAAAGCGCTGTGCCACCCTATGATTATGATAAAGATTAAAGACAAAGAAGAATCATTCTGAGGAGCGTTCATGACAGAGCCAAGTTACGAAGAATTGAAAGCTCGCCTGGCGGATCTGGAAAAGCAGGTGGAAACGAAAAAGAGAAGCGGCGCCATAGAGTTCCGCGTAAGCGAGAAGGGCGGCGTTAGCGTATACGGACTGGGCCGCTTCCCCGTGACTCTTTACTACGAACAGTGGACCAAGCTGCTCAACGCTGTCCCCGACCTTAAAGCTTTCATCGAAGAAAATAAGAGCAAGCTGAAGATGAAAGAGGGCTAACGGCTCGTCGTTCGCGGACGATTCCGTTCCGGATATGCCTTCACAAGCTGGGGAACTCACGTTTTGTTTCCCAGATTTCGTATGTCGGATTCGTATCAGGGTATCGCTTTAGCGATACCCTAAGTTCTTCGAAATCAGGCGCCCTTTTAGGGGCTTCGCCGCGGGGAGCGAACGATGTCCGCCGAAGACATTCTCAGCCAGCCGCAGCCGCAACCCGACGCGCGCGTTGCCTATGGCGCCGATCCGAATCAGTTTCTCGAAGTGCGTCAGCCCACGACGAAAGCGCCGTACCCCGTTCTGTTGAACATCCACGGAGGCTATTGGCGGGCGAAGTATGATCTAGCCCACGCCGGACACCTCTGCGAGGCGCTGCGAGCGGCAGGCATCGCGACCTTCAACACCGAATACCGGCGGGTTGGCAACTCCGGTGGCGGATGGCCCGGAACCTTTGAGGACATCCGCTCGGCCTACCGGTTTCTGCAGCAGGAGTATTCCCGATTCCATCTCGATCTGGGCCGCTTGGTGGTCATGGGACATTCCGCCGGCGGGCAACTCGCGCTATGTCTGGCGGCGCACGAAACCTCGCTCCACAGCGCAATTTCTCTCGCCGGAGTAGTCGACCTAAAACAAGCCTTGGCGTTGCATCTCAGCAGCGACGCGGTTGCGGAATTTCTCGGTGGCAAGCCTGATCAAGTGCCGGAGCACTACCGCGAAGCCGACCCGATGGAGCTCAGGATTCCGCGAGCCCGGCAGTGGCTCGTCCACGGCATGGAAGATGACACGGTGCCGCCGGAGATAAGCCGAAACTACTTCGCACAGAAAAAGAAGGCAGGCGAATCGGTCCAGTTGCTGGAAATTCCACACGCCGGCCATTTTGAGCTGATCGATCCCGCCGCGGAAGCTTTCAAGCTAGTTAAGACCACGGTGCTGACAGCAGTAGGGAGAATCTGACTGACCCTAATTCGCGGCGCCATCACAATCATGAGGCAGGCGCGAGTAAGATGGTGCGCCCGGAGAGAATCGAACTTGAGCCGTTTTGCGGGCGTGAGCGAAGCGGGAGCCCGCAGGCGAAATCCCGAGCGGAGCGAGGGATCTCAAGAATGCGCGCTTGTAGGGGTGAACTGGTGCGCCCGGAGAGAATCGAACTCCCAACCTCTTGGTTCGTAGCCAAGCACTCTATCCAATTGAGCTACGGGCGCATCCGCTGGAATTGTGTTTTCAAATTATAACGGAAACCGAATCGTTCCGCCCAATCGAATCGCTGGAAACGCAAGCAGGAAACTCTGCGTCCGAATTCGATTTGCGCTTCCGAATCACGCCAAATGCCGCGCGGGCTGTGGAAATCGGCGCCCCTGCCGCAATCGCAGATTTGTAAGTCTGCGTAAAAGTTTCCAGCCCAGCGCAAAACCTACGCGCCCCTGCGTTCTATTAATGCGTGCTGGCAATGCTTTAGCAATGGCATCCAACATGCTGCTCCTTAGCGTAGACGAAGTGGCGCGCAACGGGGCATTTGGGAAAATACTTCGGCCAGAGGTCTTTCCGAATGCCCCTTTGCATTGACTCCGTTGGTCTCTAAAGCGCACTCCGCCCAGTTTCCCGGCCCTTCCCCCGAGGGTCCTCGCTGGAAGTCTGGAAGTGAGGACTAGCCGGGAAACGGGCTGAGTGCTGTTATCCCTGCTCACCGCCCGCCAGAAATCAACGACAGGAACTCCTCAGGCAAGAACCAACTGCTCCTGCACGTCGATGCCGGTCGCACGCAGCAATTTCACCACCGCGTCGCCCTTCAATCGCGAGGCGTCGAACCGCACCCGCACCGTCCGCTCTTTCTCGTTAAACTGGATGCACTGGATGCCATAGACCTCTCGTACACTGTCAATGGCCCGCAACTCAGCTTCTCCGGGCGGAGTCTGGTAGCGGTACGCGACTTCGAGGTACGTCATTTTCATTTCTCCCAAAGGATAAAAGAGGATAAGGTTCGTAGTTCACTCTTCGAGTATCTAATAAGGGCTGGATTCCGCCAAGCGCGAACTGCTCGCGTGGGGACAGGCGCCTCGCAAGCCTGCCCTGAGCGAAGTCGAAGGGTCCAGGCGACAGCAACTCTGGCAAACTAAACTATGGACCACCTCAACCCCGAGGACTTCCCAAACATCGCACCGTCCTCCGCCAAAGCGCAAGCAAAAGACCCCGTCTGCGGGATGGATGTGAATCCCGCGACCGCTCGCTACAAAACGCAGCACAATGGCAACGAATACTTCTTCTGCTCGGCCGGTTGCCTGGCGAAGTTTCAGGCGAATCCCGAGAAGATTCTGTCGTCTCCACCCAAACCGATGGGGTCGGGGCTTGTGTCTCTTGGTGGCCCGAGCCCGGTCATACCAGCCAAGGCTGCTAAGACTCCGTCGTCGGGCGCGTCCAAAGAGCCCACACGCGCCTACGTTTGTCCAATGTGTCCCGAGATCCGACAGGCGGCGCCGGGCCCCTGTCCCAAGTGTGGAATGGCGCTCGATCCCGAGTTGACAGTCGCCGCGAACAAGACGGAATACACCTGCCCGATGCATCCCGAGATCGTACGAACCGAGCCCGGGAGTTGTCCGATTTGCGGCATGGCACTGGAGCCGCGTGCTGCGACAGTCGAAGAAGACAATCCCGAGTTGCGCGACATGACGCGGCGCTTCTGGATCAGCCTGGCCCTGACTGCGCCACTACTCGCGATTGCCATGGTCAGCATGTTGTGGCCGCGAGTGTCCATGCACATCGACATCGACCTAGGGGGCTGGTTAGTAATAACGCCGCGGAGTCCAGTCCTCTCATGGTTTGAGCTGATTCTCGCGACCCCCGTGGTGTTGTGGTGTGGCTGGCCGTTTTTCCAGCGCGGATGGGCGTCCGTAGTCCATCGCAGCGCCAACATGTTCACCTTGATTGCGATGGGCACGGGTGTCGCGTATCTCTTCAGCGTGGTGGCGACTTTATTCCCGCAGATTTTCCCGGCGTCATTCCGCAGCATGGGCGACCGTCCCGATGTTTATTTCGAGGCCGCAGCCGCGATCGTGACTCTCGTGTTGCTCGGGCAAGTGCTGGAACTCCGCGCCCGCAGCCGGACGTCAAGCGCCCTCCGAGCCCTCCTCGATCTAAGCCCAAAGCAGGCACGCCTGATAATGCTAAGCGAAGACGGCAGCCCAAACGGCAGGGAAGACGAGCGCGACATTCCACTCGCCCAGGTAAAGCCGGGAGATCGTCTGCGTGTCCGTCCGGGAGAAAAAATTCCCGTCGATGGCGTGGTACTAGAAGGATCGAGCGTGGTAGACGAATCCATGATCACGGGCGAGTCCGTTCCCGTGGAGAAGACGGCGGCCTCGCACGTGATTGGCGCGACCGTGAATGGCAACGGATCGCTCGTGATGCGAGCCGAGCGCGTCGGCAGCGAAACCACGCTGGCCCAGATCGTGCAGATGGTCAGCCAAGCGCAGCGCACCCGCGCCCCGATCCAGCGGCTGGCCGATAAAGTCGCGGGATGGTTCGTTCCCGCGGTGATTGCGATTGCGGTGATGACCTTCATCGCATGGGCAATCTTCGGACCAGAGCCGCGTTTCGCCCACGCCATCGTGAACGCCGTCGCCGTGCTGATCATTGCATGTCCGTGCGCGCTGGGCCTCGCGACCCCGATGGCGATCATGGTCGGCACCGGACGCGGCGCGCGCGCCGGCGTGCTCATCAAGAATGCCGAGGCGCTGGAAACACTGGAGAAAGTGGATACCATCGTCTTCGATAAGACCGGAACACTGACCGAGGGCAAACCGAAAGTCGTGGCAGTTTTGCCGCAAGGCAATCCGCCAGAAATTTCAAGAGACGAACTGTTGCGCCTGGCGGCCAGTCTGGAACGCGCCAGCGAACATCCCCTGGGCGCGGCAATCGTCCTGAAGGCGAATGAGCTGAACCTGAGTTTAAGCGAGCCCGCCAATTTTCAATCCCTGACGGGCAAGGGCGTAACCGGGACCGTAGACGGGATGAGCGTAGCGGTCGGCAGCATCTCTCTGATGAAACAGGTCGGAGCGTTCGGAGAGCAAAAAGCGATTGGTGTGCTCCGGCCTGGCAGATCCACTTCAATTTTCGTGGCCATCAACGACCGTTACGTGGGGTCGATCGCCATTGCCGACCCCGTAAAGCGATCCACCGAAAACGCGCTGCAAGGGCTGAAAGCCGAGGGAGTCCGACTGGTGATGCTCACTGGCGACAACCAGGCGATAGCCCGGGAGATTGCACGTACCCTCGGAATCCAAGACTTCAAAGCCGAGGTTCTGCCAGCGCAAAAAGCCGAGATCGTAAGGAGTCTACAGAACGAAGGCCGCGTGGTCGCCATGGCGGGCGACGGCGTCAACGATGCGCCCGCACTGGCGCAAGCGCAGGTTGGAATCGCCATGGGGACCGGAACCGACATCGCCATCGAAAGTGCCGGCATCACTCTGCTTAAAGGAGACCTTGAAGGAATTCTGCGCGCCCGCAAGCTGAGCCAGGCAACCATGCGCAACATCCGGCAGAACCTGTTCTTCGCGTTTCTCTACAACTCGATTGGAGTGCCGATCGCGGCAGGCGTGTTGTATCCGGTTTTCGGACTGCTGCTAAGCCCGGTTCTAGCCGCAGCCGCCATGAGCTTCAGTTCAGTGTCAGTAATCACGAACTCGCTAAGATTGCGGAATGTGAAGCTGTAGATCCCACTAAAATTTGTCCTACTAGAATTTGTCATCCCGAGCGAAGCGAGGGAACTGCAGTTCGCCGCAAAATGCAGATCCCTCGCTCTCCACCCCATCCGGCAAATGCGGCCGGCTGGGGACCCCGGTCGCTCGGGATGACAATTCATGGAAGAAGAAAAGCTACAGTTTGCTCAGGTAATCCGTAACTTCCGGGCTGGTCCAATCCACAGGTCCTATAAACTTGCGGCGAATAACTCCGCTGCGGTCGATGACATAGGTTTCGGGCCAGCCAAACGTACCGTAGAGCCTGGCCGCTTTCTGCGATTCATCCCGCACGGTGACCATGTTGACGCTGTATTCCTTGAGGAATTTATGGTACGCCGCGTCGTCCGCGTCAATACTGACGGCCAGCACCACTACGCCCTTATCTTTGAAACGCGCCTGCATTCGAACCAGCGACGGGGTTTCCTCGACACACGGCGGACACCACGTCGCCCAGAAATTCAGCAGCACAACTTGCCCGCGAAACTGGCTGAGCGTGACTTTATGGTCCGAATCCTGCACGGTGAAGTCTGGGGCATTCGACCCAATGCGCGCGGGGTGGCCACTGCCGTAGCATCCGATCAGGGCAGCCAGCAATCCAATAGCTAGTATCGTGACAAGCGGTGTAACACGAAGCATTCGTCTCACACCGCTATAATAGCGAAAAGCAATGCGTCCTTCACTCCCCCTTCCGCCACTTGCGCCCTCGCTGCCGCTGCGCAAGATTGTGAGCCCCCGAACCGCCATTCGTACACTCGCTCCCGCTTCTCCTCGTCCCGATGTCTCCATAATCATTCCGGCCCGGAACGAAGAAGCCAACCTCGACGACTGTCTCCAATCGCTGACCTCCCAGTCCGGCGTAGCTTTCGAGATCATCGTGGTCGACGACGCATCCACCGACTGTACGCGCGAGATCGCGCAGACGTTTGCCGGAGTACGGGTGATCTCCGCGGGGACCGTGCATGAAGGTTGGACGGGAAAGAACAATGCAGTCGTCGCCGGGGCGACAAAAGCGCGTGCGCAGTGGCTGTTGTTCACCGATGCCGACACCGTGCATCGGCCGGGATCGCTAGCGCGGGCCTTGGCGGAAGCCAGGAAAGAGCGGGCCGATTTGTTGTCGTACTCTCCCGAGCAACTGGTTGTCACCTTCTCCGAGAGGGCCGTGATGCCAGTAATCTTTGCGGAACTCGCGGCGCAGTACCCACCCCGTAAAGTGCGCGAACAGAGTTCGGAAAAAAATTCGGGAGTGGTAGCTGCGAACGGGCAGTACATCCTCGTCCGCCGCGCAACATACGATGCCGTGGGCGGGCACGCGGCGGTGGCCACGGAAATACTTGAGGACGTCGCGCTGGCTCGCCTGTTCCGCAAGGCCGGCAAGCGCGTGTACTTCCGCTACGGCGGAGATGCCGTGTGCACCCGCATGTATCGCAACTGGGCGCAGCTTCGCGAAGGCTGGACGAAGAATCTGGCGCTGCTGTTCCCTCAACCCGAACGGCTGGCGTTGGTGAGTTTGTTGCTGTGGCTCGTGGCATGGTCGTCGCTTGGCGTAGCCGTGTCAGGCGTGCTCACACAGCATTTTGTCTGGATTTTGTCCGCCGCCTTCTGGCTGCTGGTCTATCGCAGAATTCGCATGGCACGTTTCAAAACCGCAAATAACCTGATCGCCATCGCTTTCGGCCTGCCGATGTTCGCCTATCTGTTGCGCCGCTCGAAACAGGCCTACGGGTATGGCCAAGTAACGTGGAAGGGCCGTGCTTACCATGTCTGCCCTCTAAGGAGTTCACCTGGCGGAGCAGCAGACGGGATTCCAAGATTTGAGGGCGAAAAACTGAGAACTGGGAACTGAGAACCGAGAACTGATTTTTATGGTTTACCTCACACGCAAAGCGGAGTTTTCCGCGTCGCACTTTTATCACAATCCGAGATTTACTCCCGAAGAGAACCAACGCGTCTTCGGCAAGTGCAATAATCCCAACGGACACGGCCATAATTACACTCTGGAAGTCACCGTGAAGGGCGCGGTTAATCCCAAGTCGGGATTCGTCGTCGACCTGAAGCAATTAAAGGAAGTTATGAGCAGGGAAGTGCTCGACGCGTTCGACCATCGCTTCCTGAACAAAGAAGTACCCGAGTTCCTCACCAGGATCCCGACGACCGAAAACCTTGCCATCGTCATCTGGCAGCGCCTGGCGCCGAAACTCAACACGGCGCAGTTGCATCGTGTGCGCGTTTATGAAACTCCCGACCTGTTCGTTGATTTTTACGGCGAGGATTTTTACGGCGAGGATTCGCATGGGGACGCAGGAAAACGAGAAGCATGAAGGCACACCTGACACGCCGCTACATGTTTTCCGCCTCGCATCGCCTGCACAGCGACGAAATGTCGGACGAAGAAAATCAAGCAACCTACGGCAAGTGCAATAATCCCTATGGACATGGGCACAACTACGTGGTCGAAGTCACCGTCAGTGGACCGGTGGACGACGAGACGGGCATGGTCTGTAACTTGGTCGATCTGGATGGTTTTGTGCACAACGAGATTCTTGAACGCTACGACCATCAGAATCTGAACCAGCTCCCGGAATTCGCGGAGAAGGTTCCAACCACGGAAAACCTATGCATCGCGATCTACGATATTCTGAAGCGCGGCTTCCAGATGGCTCATCTAGACAAGGTACGAATTGAAGAGACGATGATGAACTCGTTCGAATATTGGGGGGATTCGTAATTGGCAATTTGCAGTTTGTAATCGTGTTCAAATTACCAATTACAAATCACAAATCGCCTTCTGCCTTATGAAAACGCCCACCGACTTACCCGCCACCCTGACCAGCGCCACCTACGAAGAACTGGTGCGCGAAATGATTGTGCGCCTCGGGGAAGATCCCGACCGCGAAGGCCTTGCGCGCACCCCCGCGCGCGTCGAAAAAGCCATGCAATTTCTGGTCAAGGGCTACAAGGACGATCCCGAAGCGCTTTTGCGCAAGGCGCTGTTCACGGTCAGCTACGACGAGATGGTGATAGTGAAAGACATAGAAATGTTCAGCCTGTGCGAGCATCACCTGCTGCCGTTTTTTGGCAAGGTGCACGTAGCCTACATCCCGAATGGAAAGGTAATCGGCCTAAGCAAAATACCCCGCCTCATCGAAGCCTTCGCGCGCCGCTTGCAGATCCAGGAGCGTCTAACCACGCAAATTGCGGAGGCCATCCAGAACACCATCGAACCGCAGGGTGTCGGCGTCGTCATCGAGGCTCGGCATCTCTGCATGATGATGCGTGGCGTCGAAAAACAGCATTCTTCGGCGGTCACTTCCTCCATGCTCGGCTGCTTCCGCAACGAAGAGGAAACAAGAACCGAATTCCTGTCCCTGATCCGCCAAAGGACGAATGGCGTGTAGAGATTGTGTAGGGACTGGAGTGTGAGGACGGTTCGTGTGGGGACGGGCGTCCTCGCCCGTCCAAGCCGAGCACAGCTCGGCAGCCACCCCGGAAGTCGCGGACTCTCCCGCTCGCAACCGCGCGGCGCTTGGAATAAGCTGAGAACTACAGCATGTCAACCCGCAATCCCAAGTCGCGCCAACCAAACCTCTCCGGCCGCCTTGCCCTCATCACCGGCGCCAGTCGCGGCATCGGTCTCGCCATCGCCCGCGCGCTGGCGCGTGAAGGCTGCAATCTGATCGTCACCGCCCGCGACGAGCGCGCCCTGGCTAAGGCACGCAATGAACTGGAGAAACTTCAGCCGGCAAAATCGAACGTTCACGTGCTGGCGCAAGCCTGCGACGTGCGCAGCCCTGACTCCGTCGACTACCTATTCGCCCTCGTTCGCGGATTGCACCGGCCGCTCGACATCCTCATCAACAATGCCGGCATTGGACACCCCACTCGCACCGTCAGCGAGCTGCCCTATCCCACCTGGATGGAAGTGATCGACACCAATCTCAACGGCCTGTTCCTCGTGACGCAGGCGGCGCTCGCCGTGATGAAGCGCGGCAGCACAATCGTAAACAATCTGTCGATCGCCGCCGAGCGCATTTTCCCAGGGTTGGCAGCCTACAATGCGTCGAAGCATGGCGCCCTCGGATTTACCAACACGCTGCGTGAGGAGCTGAGGCCCAAAGGTATTCGTGTAATTGCCCTCATGCCCGGCGCAACCGATACGGCAATCTGGAACGCGATGTGGCCAAGAGCGCCAAGGCGCAAAATGATGTCCGCGAAAACCGTCGCGAGCACGGTGGTTGACGCATTGCTCTTGCCTGAAAACGCGACCGTAGAAAAGATCGTTGTGATGCCGTCGAGCGGCACCCTGTAGCCAAGGAAGAAGTGGCGACGCGGACGCTCGACTGAGCATCCAACAGTGTAGTCGGTTTCGTTGGCCTTTTGCGGTTGTTCGCTAACGACCAGCGACCAGGGACTAATGACCGACGACTAACGACTGAGCAGCGACCATGTCATTTCTCGATTATTTCAAATCGTTGAAGCCGGAGCACCGCCTGGCCTGGGCCGTAGCCATCGCTGCCGACCTCCTTCAGATCGTCGCGTTTCCGCTCTTTGCCGAAGGAGGCGTGTCTCCCGCCGACTCGCTGCTCGATCTAGTTGTCGCCTTCATGATGATTCGTCTGCTCGGATGGCATTGGGCCTTTTTGCCGACGGCGGCGGCGAAACTCATTCCCGCCGCAGATCTTTTTCCCACCTGGACCGCAGCCGTATGGTTCGTCACTCGCCACAAAATAAGCGCTCACTCTGATTCCAGTCCTGCCGATTCCAATCCTGCCGATTCCAACCTCGGAGAGCCGGAGATTCTGCCGCCCGGCCCCGCGCCGGAACCGCGCCGTTGAAAAATCCGCCACCCGTAGCGATCTCAGCCGTCAACATCGATTGCCTCTACTGATAGCTGAGAGCTGACAGCTGAGAGCTCTCTACCAGGTCCCATACCTGTATCGGTGCGGTCGTTCCCGGAATATCTTGATCATGACCACGCCGGAGACGAACCCTCCCACATGCGCCCAGAAGGCGACCCCGCCCGAAGTCTGGTGGGTTTCGGCAATCGCAGTCGTCGTGCCGCTCATGAAATTCACCACAAACCAGTATCCGAGCATCAGCCATGCCGGAACATGAAAAAAGAATATGGGTGGAAACCAGACCAGCACCCGCGCCCGCGGATACAGGATGAAGTATGCGCCCATCACCCCCGCAATCGCGCCGCTCGCGCCCACACTGGGTATGCGTGAAGCCTGGTTCAGCAAAATGTGCGTGATGCCGGCCGCCAATCCGCTAAGCAGGTAAAACACCAGATAGGTAAAGTGTCCGAGGTAGTCTTCCACGTTGTCGCCGAAGATCCACAGGAAGAGCATGTTGCCTGCAACGTGTAAGAATGAAGCGTGCAGAAACATCGAGGTAAACAACGGCAAAATGGCCGTAGCCACCGGGTCGTAGGAGTGCCCGGTGAGCACAGCCAGTACGTGGTGAGGAACGACGCCAAACTCGAACATAAACGAATTCAGCGCCCGATGGCCGACCGAAAGCTCCCACATAAACACCATCACGTTCAGAACGATCAGAAAATAGTTGACGAAGGGCGTCGAGAAAGTGGGCTGATCGTCACGAAGCGGAATCATTTAAATTTGCAATTGGTGATTTGTAATAGGTAATTTGAAAGCAGGATCCCAGATGCAGCGACGATTGGCCTTCAAATTACCAATTCCAAATTACCAGATTACAAATCCCCATGAACGGTGTCGTAGTCATCGATAAACCGCCCGGCCTCACATCGCACGACGTAGTCAATCGCGTGCGGCGAATTCTCGGGCAGCGCGCCGTCGGTCATCTCGGAACCCTCGACCCTTCCGCTACCGGCGTCCTGCCGGTTGTCCTAGGCAATCTCACGCGCCTGGCGCAGTTCTACACGCATTCTGAGAAGACCTACGAAGGCGTGATACGCTTCGGTTTCGCCACTGACACTTACGACACCGACGGCGAGCCCACCACACCGCAGCAACACGTGCACATTAATTGCGACCAGGTCCGCGCCCTGGCGACACAGTTTCAGGGCATCATCCAGCAGATGCCGCCGCCGTTTTCCGCCAAGAAGATTGCCGGAGTGCCGGCCTACAAGTTAGCTCGCAAGAAAAAAGAAGTTGTGCTTAGTCCGGTGCAAGTAGAAATTAAGGAATTCGAAATTCTGGCCACGACCGACGACGAAGCCACCTTCCGCGCCCGCGTAGCCTCGGGCACATACATAAGGTCGGTTGCCCACGACATGGGCCAGAAGCTCGGCTGCGGCGCTCATCTGGCCAGTCTGCGGCGCACCGCCGTCGCCGAATTCTCAATCGATGATGCCCACTCGCTCCAGGCATTGGAAGCCGCGATGCAACAGGGAAGCGCGGAGTCATTGGCACTTACAATGTTTGTTCATCCCAGAAAGTTGGTGCCGCAGCTGCCGAGCGTTACCGCCAACGAGGAGAGCGCCGCCCTCATCCGCAGCGGCCGCGCCGTGAATCTGCCGGAAATGTCCCGCGCTCCCCAGGTAAAGGTCTTCTACGGCCAGCGCGACCTGATTGCAATTGCCACGCGAATCGCAGGCACCCTGTTCCACCCGCGGATCGTGTTTACCGCGTGATGAGTCATACTGTGGGGGACGGCGCCTCGCCCGTCCAGATGCTCGACTCTCCACTGCACGTCATAGACGCAGAAGGCGGCAGACAGTATATTCTGGCCGGAGGACGAAGAGCTGAATCCTTGAAGGAAGGAAATCCGTGACCTTCACCAACTGTTACCAAGACAGCGCCCGCGCCGAAGCCTACGCTACGCTGCAGTTCAAGAACACCTACCACTTAGCCTATCGAGACATCCCTGCCATCCTCGGCGAGCACGTTCGTGGCAGCAAGAGTTTAGACTTCGGCTGCGGCACAGGACGGTCCACGCGCTTCCTGCGCCAACTGGGCTTCGAAGTTACGGGAGTTGATATTGCCGAGGACATGATCCGCAAGGCGCGCGAACTCGACCCCTCCGGCGACTACCGCCTGATTAAGGACGACCTGCCCACATTTCCATCCGCGACCTATGATCTGGTGTTCGCCGCCTTCACCTTCGACAACATCGCGGGAGACAACAAGCTCCGCATCTTGCGGGAACTGGCTCGCCTCCTGAGCCGAGACGGCAAGCTGGTGCAGATCGTCTCCCGGCCGGAAATTTACATCCACGAGTGGGCCTCATTTTCGACGAAGGACTTTCCCGAAAACCAGGACGCGAAGTCAGGCGACAAAGTACGCATCATTGTGACCGATCACGCCGATCCGCGCCCGGTGGAGGACATTCTGTGGACCGATGAGGCCTACCGCGAAATCTTCCAGGCAGCGCAGCTGCGGGTGCTGGGGAAGTATGAGCCCTTGGCGCGGAGAGATGAGCCCTACAGCTGGGTGAGTGAAGTAGAGATTGCTCCTTGGGCCGTGTACGTCCTTGGGCGTAGTTAAGGATCAGCGATATTCGGAATGTCCGATAACAGGTATTATGTGAAGTACAGCGCAAACAGATCTGACAACTAAAGCTCCAACTGGCCGAGCAACATCCTCACAGGCTGCGGAAAAACTCGACGGTGCACTTGATTTTGGGTGGCGCAGCGGTTCACCGCTGCGATAACCGCCCTGTTTTGAATGCGGCTTTAGCCGCTGAGGGACGGCAATTTTCCAAACTGCACCACTACCAAATCTACCGAACTGATTACCCCAGGCCTGCTCCCACGTCTGATAGAACGAAACCCGTGGATCGAGAGTCGGCCAAGGCTAACTATGCTGCGAAATAACATCGCCGGTATTCTTCTGATTGCCATTGCCACTGTCACTCCTTTTCTTCCGGCCCAAACGGTTCCCCCTCAGCCCAAGCGTGAGCACTTTCAGCACGCGGAAGTGCTCTACGGATGGGC
>Ga0187861_10003621_pt1 | contig 13517 bp, 17 predicted proteins | sample June2016WEW_10_1_3_FD_132986 | JGI IMG/M metagenome (GOLD analysis project Ga0187861, IMG submission 132986) | Peatland microbial communities from SPRUCE experiment site at the Marcell Experimental Forest, Minnesota, USA - June2016WEW_10_100 | ecosystem: Environmental > Terrestrial > Soil >...
GTCAACCTTCTCTAGGATGGCGATTGCTGAATGGTCGGCGTGCTTCCCGAAATCTATGCCAATCAGGAATTGCCCCCGGTACTTTTCGGCTTGGAGTGGATCCCTGTTCAGCGCATATTCGTCGTCCGTGCAGCCTAACACCAACTCGCTGGGCAGGAAGCTGAATTGGTCGTCCATGAATACGGCGTTGTATTCACGGTTGAAGGCAAAGTCACCGATGGTTCTCCTCTCCAGTTCCAACTGTTCGCTGGTAACCGTAGGGTTCATGGCGCTCGGCCAGTTGTAGGTTTTGAATCGCAGCTCAGGCTTGCTCAACGCCTCGTAGAATGGGTGGTCCCTCATCCACGGGGTAGAGATCATAATCAGCCTGGCCCCTGGCCGCGTGATCATCGTCGGTCTGACCACCGATTGAATAACAGTGCTCGGTATGAAATTCGCTTCGTCCAGAATGACCATGTCCGCGGTGAAGCCCCGTAGGGTCGACCCGTCCCGTCCGCAGGGTAAGGCCACGATCTCCGACCCGTTAGTGAACCGAACTTTCGTCCTTGTCCTGTAAGTCAAAAGGGCTTTCGCGGGGATAGCTGTTTCCGTGTCGTCGAGGATTTTGTCGAAGAGTATTATGCTCTGCCGTAAGCCGGCGCTGACGATTAGAATTCGCACATGGTTCCTTGCGAGGGCGAAGTGTAGGGCTACGATCGCGGCTAGGGTTGTTTTTCCAACCTGTCGGCCGCAGCAGGCGGCAATAAGCGTGGAATTGTCACGTAGGAATTTCTCCTGGTATGGGTAGGGTTGGAAGTGTAGGAATGTTCTCGCGAACTCAACGGGATCATCCAGGGCTTTGTGGTAGAGTTGCGCGTATCGTTTGAGGCGTTCACTGTTCTCCATGTTTCTGTGCCTCCTCCCCTATGGCTTGCCTGATTTGCGTGATGATGTCGGATTGGGTTTGCTTGCCTAATCTGTCGCGGCGGCTGAGCGCGAGTTCTCGGGTTAGGTTCTCGATGATTTTCACCAGTTTCAATTTGCTGTCGGCCACGACCGAGTACGTGTCAACCGTTGACTGCTTCGAGTCAAGGAATACTTCCACGTTTTTTGCTTGTATTGCGGTTCGGGCGATCTGGTCGATGAGTATGTCGTCTATGGCTGGTTCGTATCCTCCCTCCTTCTCCAGCACTTTCACTAACGTGTTCCTAGTTCGTTCGTACTCGGGGACGTCTTTCTTTGTGAGTAGCTCTTGCTTCTCTACTCTCCCGGGTGGGCCTCCAACATGTTTTATTTTCACGGGGCCGCGGCCTCCCGTGTCTTCGAGTCGTGGTTGTTTCTCCATGGGGCCTCTGCTAAGTATTGGAGTAGGTAGTGTCTCAGGAGGCGTGTGAGTGTTAGGTTGTGTTCGTGGGCGAGTTGCTTGAGTTCGACGGCGGTCCGGCGTGGGATCCAGACGCTGATTTTTCTATGTCTTCTTTCCTGGCTAAGTTTGAGTCTAGGGGCTAGGAGGCCGATTTTGACGGCTTCGGTGATCACTAAGCCTCTTGAGCATGCTCCACTCTCTCGCGCGGCTCGCTCTAGCTCGTCTGCCTCCGAGTCCGTTAGATAAGGGAAGATTCTGACGCGGCGTGTGGGCTTGCTCGGATCACTTTTCCTATTTGTTTTTCCCATGTTTGGTTCATATCGGCCGAAACCATGACGTTTCGGTGACACCGTTGAGACCCTGACGCATCCCTATTAATTCGCTCGTCACCGCTCATTCGGGTCACCACGAAAACAGCCTGTCTCCGCGACAAAGCTGCGACTCATAGCTGACAGCCCTTGGTCTACCCTAAACCAGCGCCCAAAACCCGTACTGAACGAATAATCAAACAATTCACAACTCAAGGCTTTCACCGCCAATGAAACTACGTTTCTCTGCCACATAGGGCGTGAGTTGAGTTAACAGCTCCCAGCCCCTAGCGCCGCTGCCCCTTATCTTAACGGAACCAGAGGTAACATAGTTTGCTCCTAAACAGGAGACACCCCCCGCCATCCGAACCGACATGGCGCTTCTGCAGGGCTACGACCGCCTCAAGATGATGATGTAGCAGAAACGATTCCTCATCCCCTACCAATTAGAATTAGCCAACGAGTTGAACATCGAACGATTCCAACTCACCAAGGCCGGCCAAATTCAATTCAGCCACCCAGACGGGACGCATGACGACCGCGTCTGGAGCGTCGCATTAGCCATGTTCGCGACGAGGACGCGGCCGGTCCCCCAATTCAAGCCGATTACCCGATTCTTCTAACCGCGCGGGCACTCAACGGTATTTGTAGTGTCCTGCCGCTACCGTTCTTGGTATTCTAACGGGAGAGACTATTTCTTGTGAGTTGCGTTTACAGCGAGCTGGAAGTCTGTTGCCCATTTGATGAGTCTGCTCATGTGGTCTTCTGCGTCGAATTTGTAGGCTTGGGCGTTGCCCAGTTTTCTTGTTGCCGACACCCATCCGAGCTCTTGCAGGTGTCCGAGGCAGTCCTTGGCGGTTTTGAATGTTAGCCCAGTGCCTTCCGCCATAATGGAGGTCGTGAACTCTGCGCTGCCTAGGAGTAGACTTTGGTCCAAGATCCGGGCCATCGGGATCCTCTTACCCATCACAGTAACGAAGGGTCCTGAGTCGAAGTATTCATCTCTCTCACTCGCCCTCAACGTGATGCAAACTCCAAGTCACAGTTATGGAACGCCAAGACGAAACTCGGATTGAGTGTAACGTCAGTACTTAGCCAGCGCCTTTAGGATCTCCGTCAGCTCACGCACTGTTTCCTCTACAACGTCTTCCTGGGCCTGGTCCGAAGCCAACCTTCAATTTCCTTCTGGGATACCCCTCCGCGAGCAACGCGTAGCATAAACTTTACCGTTTCGTCGAGCTGCCAACCCACTTTGTAACCTTCACTTCTGAGTAACACGTCACCCAAGGCGAGTGCGAGACGCTTGTTTCCGTTCGCAAGCGGGTGTTTTGTCGCAATTTCGCGGATGGCGAACGCGGCCTTTGCAAAAGCATCGCCTTTCATATGCTCAAGCGCATCCACGATGTACCTCATCGTTCCTTCACTTACGAAACCAAACTCGCCGCCACTCCAATCAGGGGTAACGTGCCACCGTCGAACAAACTCAAGCGGTTTCTTTCGTACTTCTCAATCCCGTTGCAAGCAAAGCAATTCCCAATACCGCGAGAACGATTCCGGGCAAGATGTTAGCCCAAAGAACTACTTCCGTCCCATCCGAAATCATAAGAGCTGGCGCAAAAACGAAATATGCTACAGCTACGACCAGCAGTACAACTCCAACAACGACTCTTCTATTCATTCTCCCACGGCCAGTTCCGTAATGTCATTAACGGTATTTGTAGTGTCCTTTGAATATGTCACGGGTCTTCTTCTATTGTATGAAGCGTAGAAAGTGTAGGTCTTACTCGTCGATCCCCCAGCTCCACTTTGTCTCTGGTTTGATTCGCACATAAGTTCCTGGACCGGCATATCCTTCGTGGGCAACTAAATCAGCGCGACCGTGTATTATCACGCCGCGAACAACCCAAGGTTCAACAGAGACTAGGTCGTCAATTGTTAGCGCGACCTTAGGGTTTCCCTGAACGTTTCTATATCTTCTGGTCTTCTTCAATCTGTAACCGCCAACAAAGAAGTTCTCGCCGTCAAAATCGAAACCCACTGGCTCCACGTGAGGTTGAAGGTCCTTGGAGACCGTTGCGATTCGTGCTAGGCGTTGCGATTTTAGAAAAATCTTCTCTTTCTCCGAGAACAATAGTCAGACCTCCGTCGTCAAGCAAGAAAGGACAGGCCTCAGCCGCATATATTGACTTGGGAACAATCAGATAGTCAGCGCATTTGTCTAATGATGCGCACACACACTGAAACGATGTCGATATCATGTTACCCGGTTGCCGCTTTTCGTCACGAAAGCTTTAATCCCTGGTCCCACATGTCGGGTGGGACGGTAAAGGTGGGAACATGGCCGAGCTGATCGTGGACGAGAAACGCAGAATTACTCTTCCCAAGGAGCTGGGGGGGCGTCTGGGAATAACATCAGGATCAAGGCTCGAGGTCGAGCAGAGAGGGGGCGAGATAGTTCTGAAGCCGCTAGTTCCCATTAAGAACCCTACTGAGGCGCTCTGGGGGCTCGCGCGGGGTCGAGGACAGTGGAGTCCGAAGAAAGAAGCGCGCGAGGCTATGGCCAATAGGAAGAGGCTGGGTAAATAGTCGCTTGCGGTTCGTTGAGACCAACATATTTCTTTATGTCATAACGGCCCATTTGAGTTTCGGACCTGTCGCTAGGAGAATTCTTGACAGGATAGATTCAGGAGAAGAGGCGGTAACATCGAGCTTGGTCATAGCCGAGGTTTCCGCTTGGCTGGAGTATCACAAGAAGAAATCCGAAATTGACACATTCCTAGACGCGATTGACTCTTACCCAACTCTACACAAGTCTGAGACAACATACGCCGACGAGTTAAGGGCTAAAGAATTTCAGCGCTCTCACCCGCGCTTGGAATTCTTTGATAGAGTCTACCTCGCCCAGATGGAACGTCTGAAATTGAACGAACTCTATTCTAATGACAGAGGCTTCGACAGGGTCAAGGGGATTAAGAGAATATTCGAGTAGAGCAGGCGATAAACGAAATGGCTAAGCAGTACAAGGTGCTCGTCCTAGAGTCTGAGGTAAGGCACGAGTATCTGAAGAAACTCGACAAGATACACAAAGAACCAATTATCAGGATCGGCAACGCCCGCGACTTCAAGAGAAAATACGGCTTGAAATGAATGTACGCCTTAGGCAAGAGAGCACGTCGACAGAATTTTCAAGAAGCTCGCCAAAAGGAATCGTAATCAAGTGGAGGTCATAGCCAAGAAGATAGAGGAGATACTCCAAGACCCTCATAGATTCAAGCCGATTACCCGAGCGTTCTGACCTTGTGAGGCCGTGTAAAGTTGGTGTCGGACGGGTAGGGCTGTAAGAAACCGTCGAATGGGTTTTCTCCAGTAACAAATATTAGCAGTTGTTCACCTCATTATAGAATCTCTGCCAACTGATTGAATTGATAGCAAGCCAGAGTATGTACGTAAATAGTCCTGCTTCTAGTTCACCTTCAGTTTCTCAGCAAGAGTATGGGGTTAAGGATGGTCAGAGATCTTCGTGGAAAGAGGAAACTCACCGAACCTGGGCCGGTCATCGATGCGGCCGCACCGCTGATCCTAGGATTCGTTGCGTATTCTGTCGCTGCGGTTTCAACGTTCTCAATTCCTCAACTCACACTTGTTCGTCTTGATCCATTTGCAGTCGCAGTCTTTACGTCAATAGTAGGTTTTCTGGTCATAGGCCTGGGTTATGGATCAATCGTACTCCTCGGAGGCATGCGCTCGTTAAGCATAGCTGGATTGATTGCGAGGCTCACTAAGACGAAGCAGGTGATCAGACCTAAGGATGAAAAACTCTTGCACCTCGGAAAGGCCCTCATCGCGAAATCTCACTTAGTCTACCTGCCATTGGTATTGTTCTTCACGTCGATTGCCATAGGATGGGACATCTACAGTGCTGACCCGTCAAGCACCGCAAGTACAAGGCCCGGTATGCTACGGTTGGTACTGCATTCATTGAACTTCTTGGCTACTCCTCAGCGTGCGACCGGTGTTCTATTTTCGCTCCGGCTGACACCGGGGTTGATCGTGATCACCATGATCTCGGGCCTGGTCCCTTCCATCGCCCTTCCATATTTCAGGCGATTCAAGATTATCGGCATCAATTCAGGACCGTTTCACTCAACTCTTCTAACCGCTGTATTGGGATCGATTATCGGTGTCAACATACTGGTCAGTCTGCTAGGAATTTTCTACAACTTTCTCTGGGCAGGGGCACCTAGTTCTTACCATTATGCTCTCTTAGTCCTTATCGGGTTTAGTCTGCATTACTCTGCCGGGACCTACATTGGTCGTGGCAAGGCTGAGTCAATTATTTTTAGGAGACTCGCGAATGGTCGCTACGACCGGAACCGCATAATAGTGTTGGATCGAACACTAAACCCAAATGCGAGGGCTATCGAACTGCGATCATTGCTGCGGGCACAGCTTGAAGATTGACTGTTAGAGGCATGCACTTGGTATCTTGTTTGGCGATACGCTTCAGTGTTTTGAGTTGTGCATATCGAGGAGGCTGACTTGAATAAAGCCTCCCGGGTTGGCGCCGAAGTAGATCAACTCTAGCCACTCCCATGCAAGCCCGATGACTTGAACTAGCACTACAGTTGCGAGAACGGGAACAAGCATGTACGAGCGTTTCAGCCCGCCCAGGTTGAAATTGAAGATAACAGCTCCAATCGAGAAGCCCGCGAGGAAATGCATTATATCGATCGGATAGGTTCCGATCCAGCTGGTTCTCGGGTCGTTATACCAGTTATGTCCGAGCCAGGGCCCAATCCAACCATTAGCAAGAGCGTGCAAGACCAGCGTAATTGCTAGGAAGCACACGCTGAATGCCAACCATTCCTTCGTTGTATCTAATACGCGATTAGTGTAAGGAGTAAGATGCAGCCTCTTCAACTCGTCCAAATATCATGACGTCAACGCTCCTTTATTACCTCTAGAGCCATGTTGTGATGTCGGGCACAGAACCTAGCCGCTCTTCGCAACTTCGCGATTGTTGATGGTGGAAAGATGCCACGTAAAATAGCGCGATACGGGTGGATTCGAGATCTTCCGGACCAAAGAGACCATCTCTATGCTGCACCCCCAGAATTTCTACTCAAACTTCCAACGAGCGCTGACCTACGTACCCAGTGCCCTGACGTATACGACCAACAACAACTTGGAAGTTGCACCGCCAATGCTATTGCGGCTGCGTTGGAATTCGATCAAATGAAAGAGAAACAAGCAAAGGTCTTCATGCCATCACGACTCTTCATCTACTATGACGAGCGTGCGATGGAGGGAACGGTAAATGAGGATTCAGGCGCCCAAATCCGAGACGGAATCAAGAGTGTTGCGAAGCAAGGAGATTGCCCCGAGGACTTATGGCCATACGATATCACGAAGTTCGCCCTGAAACCTACCCAGCAATGCTACCAGCAAGCATTGAAGTTCAAGGCAGTACAATATCAGAGACTTGCGCAGATGTCTAATCAACTCAAAGGATGCTTAGCTTCCGGCTATCCATTTGTCTTCGGCTTTACTGTGTATGAAAGCTTCGAAAGCCAACAAGTAGCCCAAACCGGCCATGCTCCAATGCCAGCACCCAAGGAGGCGTCAATCGGGGGACATGCTGTAATGGCTGTCGGCTACGATGACTCACAAAACTGGTTCATAGTAAGAAACTCTTGGGGAAATACCTGGGGCATGAAAGGATACTTCACACTACCCTACGCATACCTGCTCGATACGAATCTCGCCAGCGACTTCTGGACAATTCGTGTCGTGTCCTGAAATCACGTCGTTTGAAGGATTACAAAACGCTTAGGTTCGAGATCGAAGCATCATACCTCTCGTAACCAGAATGACAGTGCCAACACAGAAACTGAACGTAAAGCTTGGAAACGAATTCTTGATCGAATTACCATCCAATAGAACCACGGGGCATAGGTGGGAGGCCAACTACGACAAGTTACTCCTGCAACTTTCAACCACAAAATACAAACCCCTCTCAGAAAAAACGGGAGGCAGTGGAATAGAGTCCTTTACCTTCAAACCCTGCGAGAAAGGAATAACACTGATTCGAATGCTCTACAAGCGGCCTTGGGAGAAGATAAACGCGAAAGATGTTCTCTACGAGGTCACAATAGAAGAATAATTACAAATATCCGGCCGAATTATAATAGCACTAACGGTACTTGTAGTGGCCTTCGAATATGTCGTGGGTCTTCTGTCCCTCTTCATAATATTCGTCGTCGAGGGCTGGGGTCGTTAGGCTAGAGTTGAAGTCGTAGATTCCCGACCATTTCAAGTCCACGATCCGTCGAATCCGTTTTGCGATTTCGGGTACAGGGATTCGTTCCACGATTGGTTCGAAGAATCCAACTATGATTAGCTTCTTTGCTTCGTCTTCTGATAGGCCTCGGGACGTGAGGTAGAAGATTTCTTCTTCGTTGATTTGCGCGACCGACGCTGAATGTGTGGCTTTCACTTCGTTGGTCTCAATCTCGAGGCCTGGTATGGCGTCGGCGAGGGCGTCCTTGCTGAGTATCATGGCATGTTCTGCGAGGTAAGCCCTTGAGTTCTTGGCGTTCTTGTCGATTCTTATCATGCCTTTGAAGATGGCCTTTGCCTTGTCCTTCACTACTCCTTTTGAGATGGCGTGGCCGGTAGTATTTGGTCCGCTATGGGTTATGTTCGAGGCCGTATCAAATCGCTGCGTGCCAGCCCCGAAGACAACCTCCACGTTCTCGGAGGATGCGCCTGATTCCTTCATGACGCTTTCAAGTCGGGACCGTGTATAAGCGCCGCCGAGCAATCCTGAGGACCAAACGATCTTACTATCCCGACTCCCCATCGATTTCCTATTCGAGAACACATTAACGCTTTGGGCCAGGTCATTGATAGTGCCGTACGTAACCTCTGCGCCTTCATGCAAGTATACCTCTGAAAGGCCACTGTAAGTTGATTTTTTCGACTCGGCAGTCAGCCGGGTCGAATACAGTTCTTCGAGAATCGTGAACTTGCTGCGATTATCAGCCATAACGAGGTTCTGTGCGAAAACCCCTCGTCCTTCCGAGTCGAGTATGGTTACGAATCTGAATGGAACGGTTATTTCGATGCCTTTCGGGACGTGCAGGTAGAATCCTGAAGTGAAGAGCGCATTATTCAACGCCGCGAACTTGTCTTCCTCTGGCAGTATTGCCTTTTCTAAGAAATAGCGGCTGAAGAGTTCCGGTTCGTTGCGAATCGCAGTTCCGATGTCTGTGAAGGTGACGCCTTCCTTTCGGAGGGCTTCAGGTATGTCTGCTGGAAACGTTTTTGATTCAATTTGGAATATTGTAATGGCCCTGTCCGATTTCAGCTTGCCCAGAACTGCTTCAACTTGTGGCTTCGAAGGCTCTGTAGGAGCCAGGCTCATAGATTCAAAGTTGACTCCGGCGAAATCCACGTACTTGGTGTATAGGTTGGAGATTTCTGCCGGTAGTTTTCGGAAGAGGCTGAGTGACTTGATGCGAAACTCCTGCAACCATTCAGGTTCCTGCCTCGATTCCGCCAGTGTGCGGATGTACTGGTCGGTTGCTTGTGTTAATGTCAACTCTGACATGTTTGGACCACGTTCTCAGGTACGAGTATCGGGACGGGTTACGTGAGTAAAAAAGAGGTGTCTAGCCGACGGAGCCAGCCATTTCCATTTGGATGAGCCTGTTCAGTTCGATGGCGTATTCCATGGGTAGTTCCTTTGTGAATGGTTCCATGAATCCCATGACGATCATACTGAGTGCCTCTTGCTCCGAAAGTCCGCGGGACATTAAGTAGAACATTTGGTCTTCGCCAATCTTGCCTACCGATGCCTCGTGGGTTGTGGTTGCGTCATCTTCGTTGATCTCATTGTATGGGTACGTGTCGGTCCTTGAATATTCGTCGAGCAGTAAGGCGTCGCATCTGACAGTTGACCTAACCGCCTTAGCTCCCTTAGCAACGTGGAGCAGGCCTCGGTATGTTGTCCTACCTCCATCCTTTGAGACTGATTTTGAAGTGATTCGTGAGGTCGTGTGTGGGGCGAGGTGTACAACTTTGCCGCCGGAGTCTTGATGCTGACCTTTGCCGGCGAAGGCTACTGAGAGAATTTCGCCTTTCGCTCCCGGGCCGAGCAGGTAGATTGAGGGATATTTCATCGTGAGTTTGCTGCCGAGGTTTCCGTCAACCCATTCAACAGTTGCATTAGCGTACGCGTAAGCTCGCTTCGTGACTAGGTTGTAGACGTCATTAGACCAATTCTGGATAGTGGTGTAACGCACGTACGCACCAGGTCTGGCTATGATTTCGACGACCGCCGAGTGCAGTGAATCGGTGGAGTAGATTGGTGCTGTGCAGCCTTCTATGTAGTGCAAGCGGCTGTTCTCATCAGCTATGATGAGTGTTCGCTCGAACTGTCCCATGTTTTGCGTGTTAATTCTGAAGTATGCCTGAAGCGGTACGTCGACGTTAACGCCCGGCGGCACGTAGATGAAACTTCCACCACTCCACACCGCACTATTCAACGCCGCGAACTTGTTATCTTCCGGCGGGATTACGGTTCCGAAGTATTTCTTGAAAATTTCCGGGTACTCTCGGAGTGCGGTGTCGGTGTCTGTGAAAATGATGCCCTTCTTGCTCAAGTCTTCTCTAAGGCTGTGGTACACCACTTCGGATTCGTACTGGGCGCCCACGCCGCCGAGGAATTTTCGCTCAGCTTCAGGAATGCCGAGCTTATCGAATGTATCCTTAATGTACGAAGGCACGTCTTCCCATGAGCGGCTTTTCTTTTCGGTTGAGCTGGCGTAATACAACATGTCGTCGAACTTGAGAGTGGTCAGGTCGCCACCCCACATCGGTAACGGTCTCTTCAAGAAATGGTCGTAAGCCCGTAGCCTGAACTGGAGCATCCAGTCAGGTTCCTTCTTTATCTGAGAGATCTTCTCGACAACTTCTCGTGTGAGGCCCTTTGGAAACTTGTACTCGTAATCTTCGGTGGAGTCTTTGAAGTTATACTTGGTATAGTCGATGTCTAGGGTTTGTTTGGTCGCCAAGGTGAATCAACAGCTCCTTTCATGACATACGTAATAAGGGTTCCTTTCAAGAGGCAGTAGCCGCAGCCTCTTGTTCCACCCACGAATAGCCCCTTTCTTCCAGGATTTTGGCCAATTCTGGTCCCCCCGAGCGGAATATGCGACCGTTCACCATAACATGGACGAATTGGGGTTTTATGTAGTCCAGAATCCGCTGGTAATGCGTTATCAGAAGCACACCCATCTCTGGTCCAGCCATGTGGGCAACAACCTCAGCCACCTTCCTGATCGCGTCAATATCCAACCCGGAATCAGTTTCATCCATAATCGCAATTTTCGGTTGAAGGATTGCCATCTGCAGGACTTCAGCACGTTTCTTCTCTCCGCCGGAGAATCCTTCGTTCAAGTAGCGTTTCGCGAAGGCAGGGTCCATGTCAACCTCCTTCAACTTCTCCTCGAGCTTCTTCTTGAAGGCGAGGGCGGAGATCATCTCGCCGCCGACACCTTTCGCGTCAGCCTTCTTCTGGGTCTCACCTCTCACCGCTCTGTAGGCGGAACGTAGGAATTGTGCAAGCGGGACGCCTGAGATTTCGAGGGGGTACTGGAAAGCCAAGAAGAGTCCTCTCTTGGCTCGGGCGTCGGGGGGTAGGCCAAGGATGCTCTCTCCATTAACGAGGATGTCGCCGCTCTCCACCTTGTATTTGGGGTGGCCCATTAGCGTGTTCGCCAGTGTGCTCTTACCAGACCCGTTTGGGCCCATGACCGCGTGAATTTCACCTTGTGTGACTTTCAGGTTGACTCCTTTCAGAATCTGTTTGCCCTCGATGCTTACGTGTAGGTCTTTGATTTCAAGCGTAGTTGGCATTATGCGTCACATGTGGTTTGTTTAATTCGGCTAGAACTTAGCTGTCGCTATTAAGTATGACGTACGTAATAAAAAATCAGAATGGAAGTGGCGACGATTTCCTGTAAGGGCCGCGCGTACGTTTGCGTGCCTTAGTTCTCTTTTCCCTCCGACGTTGGATAGCGTCAGTGACATCTGACATTGTTCTCTCACTACAGAACTGCGGACTAGAATTTCAGTTTTAGCACAGGCTCAGCCTGATTTCTGTTTCTTCACGGGCTCAAACGTAACGCCCAAGCTGCCTTTGTTGCCGTGGAAGACCGAATGGTATTCGCCAATGTTGGTCGCTGGCCTCGAGAGACGTTCCGGACTCCAGAGCAACAACTCACGATCATACTCAGCCAACTCATAATCAGGCGTATAATCCAACGCCCCAGTCGGACAGTAATCGGTGCAGTTGTGCGCTGTGACATTTCCTGCAACGTAAGATTCGTTCCCTTCAACCGAGAGGTTGACCACAGGCTGGTTCGTAACGTCGGTTGATGAGATTCTTAGGATTGGTGCATACAGGTAGTTGTCATCTAGTTCAAATCTAGTAAATGTCTTTTCGCGAACATCTCTGAACTTGATGCCCATGAGCTCTGCCATCCGCGGGACGAACTTGCCACGAACTGCGAGGACATAGGAGCGCTTCCTGTTCTTGTGTTGAGGGCTTGCCAATTCCCCGACTAGATTCATTCTCATAAGCAGTTGCTGCAGCTGGAATGCTAGGGTTCGAGAGACGGTGACATATTCAAAGAACGTTGATTTATTGCCCTTAGTTGGTTCATGGAGATATCCATCGCCGCGCCATGCGCCTAGCACCAATTCTCTTTGTTTCTTAACCGGCGCGAACATCATCCAATCTGGTACTTTCTTTCCGTCTGAGCTGCGTCCAAATGTCTCGAAGAATTGGAGGGCTACAACGGAGTGCAGTAGAACATGCGTTGAGTGGTGAATGGTCTGCGTCTTCGGCTTACCATTGAACAGCTTCTTGAGCAGCCGGATCGTGTCGTTGATGTATTCGGTTTCATGTTCTCCGAAGGAGAAGCCAACTGTTCTTCTTACAGCATAGCCCTCAGCGAGATAGTAGCCAACTAACCTGAATAGCTCAGGACTTGCTGGAAGCTTTAGTTGCCGAGGTAGTCGTTTGCCGGTGCTCGGTTGTCCGACTGTAACCCGCTGCTCGAAGAAGTCGATGTCTCGAGTTTCCTTCATAATCGGGAGGGTCAAGTAATCTCCAGCTTTCAACTCCTTCGGTGTCTTCCAAGAAGGTTCTCGAACTTGTTTCTCAAGTCGTCCCTTCTTTACGACGTTTCTGGTTGAAACAAGAAGTGGGTGGTCTTCTGTTACCTTGAGCGGGAAGGGAGCGCCCAAAGGCCTTATCGTGTATAGTCTTCCCGAGTAGTCATGTTTGTAGACTTGGCGCACCTTACGATGCAAGCCAGTGTGCGTTAAGACGCGGTCGCCTACTTGGATTTCACTGATCGGCTTAACAGATGGGTTGGTGGTGACCAGTGTGTCCGGGGCCACGCAGAAATGGCAAAAACAGCAGCGGGCGTACCAGTACTGTGGAAATCTCTTCTCAGGGTTCTGTGGATATTCCTTTTGGTCAGTGACTGGAACCATGCTTATGCATCTCTCGGGACAGATCCACGCGCAAATTCCGCAGCCAGTACATTTCTCCATGTAAAGCTGGTGTCGGCCTCTGTACCCTTTCGGAAGCAAAATTTTCTGGTAGGGGTACTTCAAAGTGAATGTTCTTTTGAACATGTGTTTGATTCCTTCGTACATTGCCCCGAAAACCAAGTCGATTGTGCCTCCAGTCACCTGTCCGCCTCGACGGGCCAGTAGTCCAAGCTTCCATAGATGATTGGCATATCGGCAACATGCACGTTGCGGATGAGGTAGGGTAGTGCGATTAA
>Ga0187861_10003629_pt1 | contig 13506 bp, 9 predicted proteins | sample June2016WEW_10_1_3_FD_132986 | JGI IMG/M metagenome (GOLD analysis project Ga0187861, IMG submission 132986) | Peatland microbial communities from SPRUCE experiment site at the Marcell Experimental Forest, Minnesota, USA - June2016WEW_10_100 | ecosystem: Environmental > Terrestrial > Soil >...
AAGAAGCGCTCCTGGCGATGGCTCGCGCGCTCAAAGCCAATCCCACGCTCGATGTGCTCTATAGCGATGAAGACTGTGTGGACCGCCGAGGCCGGCGCAGCAGGCCGTTTTTTAAGCCGGACTGGTCGCCGGAGTATTTCCTCGCTTACCCCTACACAGGCCGGTTGGCCTTTTACCGCGCCGTGCTGGTGGGCGAGAGTGTGGCGCAGGCGGTTAGCCTGCGGCAGGCTGAACCCGCACTCTTGTTGCGGCTGTTGTCGCGCGGGGCGCGCGTGGGCCATGTAAGAAGCGTGCTGTACCACGCGCGCGCCGCCGCAGAGACGGCGTCCGAGCCGGAGGCCCGTGTTACGGCAGCGCAGGAACTTGTGCGCCGCGCTCTGCAAGAGCACCTCGCGGCCACCGGGCGGGAGGGGACCGTCGAGCCTGGTCCAAGACCGGGAACGAGCCGCGTGCGGTTTGCCATTTCCGGCCCCAGCAGCAGCGCGTGTCCCAACGGGGACCGGCCGAAGGTGAGCATCATCATCCCCAGCCGCTGCCAGCCGCCCAAGGGCGACCCGCAGGGGGTTCCGTATGTTGTGCGCTGCGTCGAGAGCATTGTTCAGAAAAGCACATACAAGGAATACGAGATTCTGGTTCTGGACCGCAACGAAATGCCCGAGGCCCTGGAAACTAAGTTCAAGTCCCTCGGCGCGCGCCGCGTGAGGTACGCCGATCCGTTCAACTGGTCGCGTGTGAACAACCTGGGCGCGAGCCAGGCCGCGGGCAGCCAGTTCTTGTTCCTGAATGACGACGTGGAAGTCCTCACGCCGGACTGGCTGGAAAGCCTCCTGGAGTTCTCGCAGCAGCCGGAAATCGGCACGGTGGGCGCGAAGCTGTTCTTTCCCGACGGCCGGTTGCAGCACGCCGGCGTGTTTATCATCCACGGCAGCCCAGGGCATCCATACTACGGCGCGCCGGGGGATGATCCGGGGTACTTCTACAGCAACATTGTGCCGCGCAACTACAGCGCGGTGACCGGCGCCTGCCTGATGACGCGCGCGGAGGTGTTCAAGGCCGCGGGCGGCTTCGACGAGACTTTCAGCCTGAACTACAACGACGTGGATTACTGCCTCAAGGTCCTTCGCAGCGGGAAGCGCGTGGTGTGCACGCCGTTCGCGCAATTGCTGCATCACGAATCGGTCAGCAAGGCCGGCGTGTTTCGTGCGGAGCTGGCACGGTTCAGAAAGCGCTGGCCGGAGTGGTCCGAGGAAGACCCCTGCTTCAGCGCTCATGCGCTCCAGTTCACTGGGGTATGAGGTGCGGCCGGCAACCAACAACAGAACTACTTCGCGGCTTCCAATTTCACTGCGGCGGTGGCCTGGCCGGCGTCCAGCACTTCGAACTCGCCGTTCGCGCCCGCAGACTCCGCCCTGTACCTCCCCTGGAAGCCCTTGAATTTCACGCGGCCCTCCGTGTCGCTGGTGAGTTGCAGCGGGCCGGTCCACCAGTCCTTCTTGATCATTTGCATGAGCGCTTCGTAGGCCGGCTTCGGCGACATGTCCTTGCGGACCAGACCTGAAGGCGCGCCGAGCCAGGCGTGCAGGTCCGAGAAGTCCCACCAGGTGAGGCCCTGCACCGCCGGGTGCGAGAAGAGGATGCGGTAGAACTCGGTCACCTGCTCCTTCTGCCGCTGCTCCCCGGCTGCATTGCTGTCCCAGTCCTTGTAGGCGCCCTGCCAGTTCATGTTCTGCTTCTTGTCACCGGAGATGATCGTCGTCTCGGTGAAGAAGAGCGGCTTGCCGAACTTGGCGAAGCGCTCACAAGTCTCCCAGGCCTTCTGTGCCCCCCAGTAGCCGCCGTGCATGTGCGACTGGATGCCGATGGCGTCAATAGGCAGGCCGGCATCGAGGCAGGACTTGAGCAGGGCGGCGTATTTCTCCGAGGTGTCGAAGTCGTTGAGCAGCAGGACGGCTTTGGGGTTGGCTGCGTGCGCGGCGTTGAAGGCCAGCTTGAGCAACTCAACCTGGCCCAGTTTGCGGCAGAGCTTGGCTATCGGGTTGGTGTCGGGTTGATGATTAGGCGTAACGCAGAACTCGTTGGCCACGTCCCAGTTGTCAATCAGCCCGGCGAAGGCTTGCACCTCCCTGCTGATGCGGGCCACCTGGAGGGCTTGCACTTCCTCGAGCGTCTTCTGGGGCAGCCACTTTGGGACCACTTCATGCCAGCACAACGGGTGGCCCTTGGCGCGGACGTGGTTCTGGGCGCACCATTCGGCCATCGAGCGCAGGCGCTCAGCCTGCGGCTGGCCCTCCGTGCCTTCGTAGCCGCCCCAATAAAACGGCAGCGTCGCGTAATTGAGCAGCGCGGCGAAGCGCTCCTGATACTTCTTCTGCGTCTCGGACTGATCCTGCGGAGCGATAACGAAGGCGTTGCTGCCGAAGAGGAACTTGTGCCGCACCTGGCAGACGGTCACGGGCTGGGCGGCCAGCGGACGGCCCGCCGCGTCCTGCACCGCCAGCGTCACCTCAGCGGTGCGGTGCTTCTGGATGCGCGCCTGAATGGGCTCGTCGCTCCAAGGCTTGGACTCCTCGGCGCACGCCGGCAGTGCGCTAAGAAGAACCCAGACCGCGGTCAAGCCGGCCAAAACCAGACCAAAACTCAGGTTAATCATGGGAACCCTCCTTGGCACAAACCAACAGAACAACAGAGTAACGGGACAGCGCGTGCGGCCGGTGTTTGTGGTCCTGCTGGCCTGCTGACCTGCTGGCCTGTTAGAAGACATCATCTTTTGCCGGCGGCCGGGGCGGGGCCACGGGAGGGCCCTGTTTCTTGGGAGGCGCCGGGATGACCTGCTCGTTTCCCTTGGGGCGAATAAGCGCTGCATCCTGCGCCGCTTGGCCGAGCGGGCTGATTGTCCACTTATTGTTGGCCGGGTCGAAAACCATGCTGATGTTGCCTAGCTTGCAGGTGGTTTTCAGGTAGCTCTTTCCGTTGTCCGCCTTGACTGCTTTCTTGGTCATGTCTATATCCAGGGACGAGGCGACGGCCTCCATGCAGCGCTTGAAGTTCGGCGTTTCCTCCTCCGGATTCTTGGCGTTGAAGTTGTAAAGGCCGATGCTCCAATTCGCCCCGGGATTCACGTCCAGACGGACACCTTCCATACCTATAGTGTATGCGCCCGCGACCGCCAGATTGGCCGGGACAACGCCCAGCTTCTCCTGGAGCAGCGCCCGCAGGCCCGCCAGGACCGCCTTGTTCTGCTCCTGCTTGGCAGCCTGGTTCAGAGGCTCCGGCGCAAGCGCGCCCGGCTTTGCCGGCCCCGGACCAAAGGGACGGGCGGTAGCCAGTTCGATCTTTTGTGCGAGAGCGGCGTTGGGTGGGACCGTGGGCGCGGGCGCCTGAACTGCTTCCGGCGCGACGGCTGCGTTCCCTTCTGGAGCCAGGGGCTCCTCGGCGGTCAGGGCGGTGCCCGATGGTGCCGGCGGTCTTTCAGGAGTAGCGGCCTTGCCGGAGTCCTTGTTCGCGAAAGGCGGCACCTCGGCCTTCTTACTGGCCGTGGCTGCATTCGCCGCCAGATCATGCTGGTACATGCCCAGCGAAACTGCCAGTGCGATCATGCCGCCGGCAACTACAAGCGGCCAATGACTGCCCATTCGTCCAACCTCCATCCCCTTTGCGAGCCCAGATAGAAGCCCACTACCAATAAACCGCTGGCCCCGCTCGAGGTCAACGAGATATACCAAGTGCGGTCGTCCAAATCCAGGCGAAGGCCTCAACCCTAATGCTGTTTGCCTTCCTCGGGCAAATGCTCTGTGTTGGGGACATTGGCTTTCCTTCCTTCCAGGGCCTTTATCGCCAGATTCTGAAGCATGCGCAGTTCGTTGCCAGGTTCGGGCGGCGCATTCGCGGCGGCTTCCAGGTTGCGGCGGGCCTCCTCGGCCAGGGGGCCGGCTTGGAACTGTTGAGCCTGCTGCAAGCCGCGTATGGCCCGCGGCCACCACGCGCCCGGCCAGGTCTTCTCGCCTTCAGCGATCACCTCGGCCAGCGCCGCGGTCAGGTTGGCGTTAAGACACGAGATTGCCCACCCAACCCAGGTCGCATCCTTGGGCGACAGCAGCCAGCTTTTCCGGAAGTACGGCTCAGCCAGCGCGTTCTCGCCCTTCCAAAGGTGTATGTACCCCAGCATCCGCGCGGCCAAGGCCCGCCGCAGCGTCTTGGGCCGCTCCGTGTGGTAACTCATGGTGGGAGAGTCCTCGGCGGCCAGAGCGCTCTTGAAATGTGCCTCGGCATCGTCCCGATCTTCCGGGTTCGGCGGCTCAGGATTCCTGCGGGCCAGGATGGTGTAAGCCAGATTCAACTGCACCGCACCATGGTCGGGCGCGATCAGAGCGCTGCGCGCCCACACCCCTTCCGGTGGACAGTTGCCTTCCGGACTCACAAAGCCTTGCGCCCAGATGTTGGACTTGTACGCCCAGCAGATCAACAAGCAGAGGAGCGCCAGTGCCACAGTTGCTTTAGGAATGAGTTCCGGGTCGCTACCGGTGGCGGACAACTGCGCCTCCGGCAGCGCCTTGAGCCTCTTGCGGCCCTGCGGTCTCTGGTCCGGGCCGGACCGCGCTTCCGCAGTTCTCCAGTCCAGCCACGCCGGCAGCCAGAGCAGCGCGCCAACCACCAGCGTCACAATCCCCGCCGTGGGCAGGTAGACGTTGCGCGCCGCCAGGAAGTCCGGCCGCGGCAGGAACGAATTGCTGGGCGCTAGGTGGAGGTAGAACCAAGCCAGTCCCAGCAGTAACGGCCAGCGCTTGCCACCGAGCGTGCCGAACAAAATGAGCGCTGTGTTGGCTGCCAGGGCCGCCACGCAAGCCCATATTGCCCAGCCCGGATGATTAGCCTCAAGCGAAAGGCGGCAAGAGGGAATCTGGTCTGCCAGGGCTGTGAGCACCAAAGGGTTCTGGATTTCGAAGAAGTAGGTCCAGCCGCGGCTCGCCACCTGGTTCCAAAGCCCGCTGGCGCGCCCGCTGGCGCTGACGCCCAGCCAAGCCAGGCCCCCCGCCAAGGCCACAGCCAGAATGAGGGCGGCGCAGGCGATGCCAACGACTGCGGCTTTGCGCGCACGTCCCAGACGCGACAGATACTGCCAAAGCACCGGCCAGGTGGCCAGCACATACCCGGGCAAGGCGGTGATGAAATTCTCTTTGCAACTGTAGGCCGCCAAAGCGCAAAGCAGCGCGCCGCCGAACAGGGGCAGTCTGGTGAGCCAGGAACGCCGCGCCGACAGCGCGCAGGCCCACATGCCCAATCCCAGCAGTGCGAAGAAGGCGCCCATGCTCGCATTGCGCGCGCTCACGTAACAGACAGGTTCCGCGGCCCACGGAGCCACGGCGAACGCCAAGGCCCCCAGGCCCGGGAGCAAGCCCGGAAAGAAAACGCGGCTGTCTCTCCTGAGGCCGTGCCCGAGCGCCACTTTTGAAAATGGAAGGTAAAGCGCCAAGAGCTGCCACAGCGCGAAGAAAAGCGCCCCGATGCAGGCCTGGTGAATGGACAGGTTCACCGTGTGTGCGGTGCCGGACGTGTAGTCAGGGCCCAGCAACCGCTTCTCCAGCGCGAAGCTCAACCGCCACAAGAAGCGGTCCTTGATCATCGGTTGGCCGTAGCCCGGCAAATGCAGCGGCCCCTCGCGGGTCATCTGAAGGGCCGGCGGAGGATCGTTCCAGTGCCACGGCCAGAACAGCTCCAAATGGTCCAACCGCGGGTCCACGAGCACATAGTCCGAATCGTCGTAAAACCAATGCGCCTCCAGCACCGGGTAGTAGACGATCAAGGCGGCGACCCACGCCGCCATGAGGAGCAACCAGTTAAGCCAGTTAAGGCTGGGGGGCGGCGGCGGCTCCGGGGTGGTGGCTATGCCGCCGCGTCCTGCGTCTGGTGGAGGGGCCGGGCTCGGGGTCATGGGTCTCAAGCCTGGTCCCCAGCGCGTTGCGGCCCGATCTCGGCATCCGAAAGATAGCACGCCGGATCGGAAGCCCAGGGATCGCCGGTCTGCGCCGCGCGCACGCGGAAGCCGCCGCCGCATATATTGAAAAAGCGGCAGGTCGCGCAGCGGCCGGTGATGCGCGCGGCGCGGTTGCGCAAGCCTGTCAGAATCGGGTCCTGGGAACTGCCCCAAATCCGGCTGAACGGCTGCTGGCGCACGTTCCCGAGGGTGTAGGTCTGCCAGAACTGGTCCGGGTGCACGCCGCCCTGCGAGTCAAGGTTGCCTATGCCCACGCCGGTGCCATACAGCCCGCCGCCATTCCATTCCAGCATGCGCAGCGTTTGCGCGGCGCGGTCCGCATTCTCCCTCCGCAAGCGCAGGAGCATGTAAGCGCCGTCCGCCGGCTGGCCGACTGTGAGCACCTCGCGCGAGAGTCCCGCGGCGGCCCAGCGCGCGGCGCGGTCCATGATTTTGTCCAGCACCTGGCGCGTGGCCTCGGGCGTGAGGATTTGCAGGCCGCTGCCCCGCCCGCTGTACACCAAGTGGTAGAAGCAGACCCGTTCGATCTCCTCACGCTCGATGAAATCGAAGATCCGCTCCAGGTCCTCAACATTGTGGCGTGAAAGCGTCAGGCGCAGGCCGACTTTCTGCCCCTCGGCTCTACAGTTGCGGAAAGCCGCGACCGTTCTTTCGAACGCGCCGGGACGGCCGCGGAAGTGGTCGTGCGTGGGGCCGATGCCGTCCAGCGAAATGCCGACGTAGGCGCAGGAAAACTCCTTCAGCTTGGCCGCGGTGGCGCGGTCAATCAGCGTCCCGTTGGTGGAGATGGTCAGGCGCAAGCCTTTGCCCACCAGATAGCCCGCCAGATCGAAGAAGCGCGGGTGCAGCAGCGGCTCGCCGCCCGAAAGCAGGACCGCGGGCACGCCATACTGGGCCAGGTCGTCCACGACGGCCTGGCATTCGCTGAAGGTCAATTCGCCGGGATACTCCTGCGCACAAGAGTCGGAATAACAGTGCAGGCAGTTCAGGTTGCAGCGCCGTGTGATGTTCCACACCACGACCGGCTTGCGCTCCGCGGCGCTGCGCGGCGCCCCTTCGCCCCGGCCGTAGCGCAATCCGTCGGCGGGCTGGCTCAGGCCGCAATAAAGAGTCGTGATGTTCAGCATGGTTGCCTCACTTGGGTTGATAGACGCAAAAGGGCTCCTCGGCCAGATGGTCGCCGGTCATGGCGTAAGCCCGCGCCCGCGAGCCGCCGCAGAGGTCCTTGAATTCACAGCGTCCGCACTTGCCCTTCAGCAGGCTGCTGTCGCGCAACTCGCGGAAAATGGGACTGTTGCGATAGACCTCGATCAATTCATCCCGCCGCACATTGCCGGCGATGTACGGCAGGAAGCCGCTCGGGCAAATGTCGCCAACGTGCGAGACGAAAACGAAGCCTTTGCCGTCATTGACGCCCATGCTGCCGGAAAACGGGGAGGGCTTGGCGCCGGGGGGTACCGCAGGCGTCCCCGCCTGCCCTGCGGACGGAAAGACGTGTGGTACAACGGCAGGCGAGGACGCCTGCACCAGAAGGGCCGGCGAGGACGCCGGCGCTCCCACGGCAGGCGAGGACGCCTGCGGTACGGAGTGTTGCAGGATCACGCGGCGGTAGTGCTGGCCTTCGGTCGTCTTGATGGGGTAGGGGACCTTCTGGGACAGAACGTAGAGCCGCTCAAAAAGTTCCTCGATCTCCTGGCCCGTGAGCAGGTCCTCAACCTTGCCGCGGCCCGTGGGCACGAGCAGGAAGACACTCCAGGTCGCGGGCTTGATCCGTTCCAACAGCGGCGGGAAGAGATCGAACTCGGCAATGTTGCGTCGCGTGAAAGTGCTGTTGATCTGGAGCGGCAGTTCCGCGGCCTGGGCGCGCGCGATGGCCTCCATCGTCCAGTCCCACGATTTCGCGACGCCGCGGAAAGCGTTGTGCGTCTCCGCACACGCTCCGTCCACGCTCAGCGACATGCGCGCCACTCCAAGACTCTTCAGTTCCTTGAAATCGTTGCCCAGCAGTTTGGGCGTGGCGCTGGGGCTGAAAGCGACGCGCAAGCCCTGCTGCGCGCCGCAGGCGATCATCTCCTTGAAATCCGGGCGCTGCGCAGGGTCGCCGCCCGTGATAATGAAGATGCCGGGCTTGGCGCGCGCCACCTGCTCGATGAAGCGCCGGCCCTCCTCAGTAGTCAGTTCCTGCGGATGGCGGCGTGGCTGGGATGCGGCCCGGCAATGCCGGCAGGCCAACATGCAGGCGCGCGTACACTCCCACACTACCAAGTAAGGCTGCTGATTGAAGTCCATCTCGTGCATCTAACGTACCGGACTGCCCCTCTGGAGGGGTAACATACCCGCTTGCGAGGGTGGGTACAAGCGGGGATTGCGCATTAGGCATTGGGCACTGGTGGGAGCCAAGGTCGGCTTGTCATTCGCGGCTTGTGCTCTTGACGAGGCGCTACTGTCCGCAGACAGTGCTTTCTGAGGGTGCTGGAGGTGGAGTAATGGCGCAGATAGCGGTAGACAGAGAAAAGACCGCAGCGTTCTGCCGGGAACACCACATCAGCCGCCTGGCGCTGTTCGGATCAGTTTTACGCGGCGATTTTCGCCCTGACAGCGACGTGGACGTGCTCGTTGAGTTCGAGCCTGAAGCAGTTCCGGGTCTCTTTGGCATCGCGCGCCTGGAACGGGAACTGTCAGGGATTCTCAGCGGTCGCAAGGTTGATCTGCGCACGCCGGAAGATCTAAGCCGCTATTTCCGCCAGAGCGTGCTGAAAGAAGCGGAGGTGCAATATGCTCGCTGAGGATCATTTCTTCTCCGCCTTCACGTAGATCTCCTTTGGCGCTTCCTTGAAGTACTTGAAAAGCCCCGGACAGAGCCAGCCCTCTTTGTCGTATTTTTCGCAGTAATACCAGTTCCCAGTTCTGTCGCCACGCCGCCAGATAAATTTGTGCGTATGGCCCGGAAAGGGCCGCGCTGAAAACAGGAGGCGAAAACCCTTTTCGGCCTCCGGTATATCTTTGACCATGTCGCCGATCATTTCGGGTATGCCGGCAACAAAGGGTTCCCGTTTCAGGCCCACATCCGGATCGTCAAAGACCCACGTCCCTGCATACTGGTACGGCACGATGACCATCAAGGCGTTAGCGGGGCGCACGGGGCCAAACGGCTGGAACCAGCCCTTGTACCAGGCGATTGCTCCTCCAATGAGGATGGCTGCGAAGACGAGGAGGCATACGCGCCAGAGGCTAAACCCACGTTTCATCTGCTTTGTATTATTCAAGAGCCTGGGTTCTGCTGTTCTCTGTGTCTCTGTGCCTCTGTGGTGAACCATCCGTGTTATCTCCCAACGTTTGCCGCCGCAATTGCCCGCATGCCGCATCCACCTTGTTCCCTTTGGAGAGCCTAATCGTCACGGGAATGCTCGCCTTCTCCAAAATACTCTTGAACCGCTCCTGAACCGCCCGTGCGGGGCGCCGGTAGTCGCAGCCGTCCACCTCGTTGAAGGGGATCAGGTTTACCTTGCAAGGGTGGGTCTGAATCAGGCCCACCAGGGCGCCGGCCTGGTCCGCCGAGTCGTTCACTCCGGCCAGCAGCACGTACTCATAGGTCACCAGGCGGCGGGTCTTGGCTGAGTACTCCTCGGCGGCGTGCATGATCTCGGCGATGGAGTAACGCTTGGCCGCGGGAATCAGCTTCAGGCGGGTTTCCTCGTCCGGCGCATGGAGGGAAATGGCCAATTCGAGCTGCAGCTTCTCGCCGGCCAGGCGGCGGATGGCCTCCGGGATGCCGACGGTCGAGATGGTGATGCGGCGTGCGGCAATGGCGGCGCCATGCGGGATGGGGTTGTTGAGCGTGCGCACCGCGGCAAGCACTGCGTCATAGTTGAGCAGCGGCTCGCCCATGCCCATGAAGACAATGTGGCTGCAATGAACTCCCGAATGCGCCCGCATCAGCAGATACTGTTCGACAATCTCGTGCGCCCGCAGGTTGCGCTCAAAGCCGCTGCGGCCCGTCGCACAAAAAACGCAGCCCAGCGCGCAGCCCACCTGGCTGGAGAGACAACTCGTGTGGTGGTCCGGGCTGCTGATTTGCACCGACTCGATCAGCGCGCCGTCCGCGGCCTTCCATAGCCACTTGCCGGCTTCGTCACCGGAGCGTTCTGCCTGCAACTCAAGTTCGTAAAGCGGCGCCGCGCTGGCCAGCCGCTCGCGCAGGGCCTTGCTCAAGTTGGTGACCTGTGCATAACACGTCACGCCTCTGCGGAAGACGAACTCCTGGAGTTGCGTGGCCCGAAAGGCCGGCTCATGCCAGCTCCTGAAAAGCGCGACCAGTTCATCCGCGCTCAGCGCCGTGACCGGGCGCGGACGAGGAGCCGCGGGCGCCCCGCCCGCGGGAACAGGGTGGGGGAGGGGTTCCGGCTTGTTGGCAGGTTTCGGTTCGTTCATTTTCGCGGCCCAATCCTTTCGAAGACCTCGCGCAAGTCGCGGCGGGAGCTAATAGGAATCAGCTCGCAGTTCTCCGCGAGCAGCACAATTTCGCCGGCCGCGTCCAGGGACTTGAGGAAGTCCGCTTCCGCATACAGCGCCTGGAGCACACTGCCGGTCGGCGGGGACGCCGGCGCTCCCAGGGCAGGCGGGGACGCCTGTGCTATTTCGCGGACCTTGGCGGGATCAAGGCCCACGGCGCGCAACGGGACGTCCCAGTACGAACTGCCGCGCATCTTGCCGCGCTCAAGAAGATAGGCGTTCAGCTTCTCAGGCGCCAGTTTCGCGACGGCGGCGGCGCGGGCGGCCTCCTCAATCTCAGCCAGGCCGTTGGCCGCGGCCAGCTCGCGCTGCTCTGCTCCAGCGGAGGACTTGACCTTCCAGTACAGCGCGTCGTGCAGCACGATTTCCGGGGCCAGCTTGCCGGCGGCTTGCTGATACTCCAGCGCGGTCTCCAGGGCTTCCTGCCCGGATTTGCTCAGGCGCGAGACAAAGAGATCAACCCGGCCCTTGAGGCGCGGGCGCTTCACCAAGCGGTGTGCGCCGACTGTGCCGGCGCCCTGGAGCACCAGCCAGCTTGCGTTCTGGTCCTCGTGCAGCACCTTGCCAATGCCGCCGGCGTAGCCCGCTTCCGTCTTGGCCACGGGGTCGAAGAAGTAGGCCGGGAGGAGAGAAACACGGGCCTTTTCGATGAGTGTCCGTCCTTCCGGCTCGCTTAGGTCCACCGTGCGGTAGTCCAGTCCGGGAAGGTCGCCCAACAGGATTTCCAGGATGTGCTCATGGTTGTCGTAGATGTTCTCGCGGTCCGTTACCACGATCGCAGGGACCTTCACAGCGGGCTGCGCTGTGTCACAGCGGGCTGCGGGCGTGCCGGGATTCAGGCAGCGCGCGATAAAACCGCGCTTGCGGCACTGCGCGTCGAAGAAACAGGCCGGCACGTCCTTGCAGGCCTCCGGTTTGGGGTTGTCGAGAAGCCCGCAGAGGACGCGGAGCACATGCGGACGGTCTATCTGATCGTCGTAAAGACGGTTGCCGATCACGAGGGCAGGCGTGCCGTTGACTTGCCGGCGCTCCATCAGCTCATGATCCGCTTCCAGCAGCCCGGCGGCTTCACCGCGGGCCAGCGCACCACGCAAGCGGGCGGCCAGCAGGCCCAGCGCGCGCGCGCCGTCCTGCCAGGGCGCGTCAGGCTTCTGGCTCCGCCAAGTGAGCCATTCCCAGATTTTCGAGGGGTAATACTTTTGGACGAGCGCTTGGAGGCTGGCTTCCTGCAGCTCGCGCTCCCCGTGGAGGGCTTGGAGTTTGCCGTCCTCTTTGTAAGTTACGAAATGCAGCGACATCGCCACGCGGCCTGAAAGCTCGGCGGCCAGGCGCTGCAACTCAGGGCAGGCCTGAGCGCAACCGGGGCACTCGGGCATAGTCCAGAACTCGATTTCGAGGCGCTGCTTGCCTTTCTTTTTCAAAGCCGCCAAGTACGGCTGGAGCAGTGCGGCGATCTCCGGATCGTCCGGGATGCCGGACGTGAGCGCCTCATGCCGCACCCGGATGTCGAACTTGCGGCCGGAGCCCGGGGCCGCGGCGTAAATCTCGGCGACGCCCAAACGCTGCGCCTGGAAATCGAAGTTGGCCAGCGTGGCGTTGCCGTTGCGCCACCAGACGCGCTGCGACGTCTTGCGGCCCGCGTTGAGGATCAGGGCCTCAGCGGCAAGACCGTTCGCCAGCGCAGTGCTATCCGCCTCGCCCAGGCGGGAAAGGATGAGCACTGGCGCCGTAGGGCGATCCTCCGGACCGCCCCCATGTTCCCGCGGCAGCCGCAGCCACAGGCGGGCGCCGTTTTCCGCAGCCTGATGCTGCAAGGGGACAAGGAGTGCGCTCGCCCCAGAGCCGGCCCTTCTCCCTTCGACGTCCGTGGCCGGTTCGTATTGGCCTTTCCAACACTCATCACCGGCGTGCCCGGAGATGGCGTCGTAGCGCAGCAGCTTCATGGCCGAGGCCGCGAGCCAGGTGCGCAATTCGTCGCGGGCCTTGTCGCCGTCGGAGTCCTCGTCGTAAATCCCGCCCGCGTGCCAGCCGCCTGCATCCACCAGCAGCACCGGCCCGCGCTCGCGGTAACGTTTGATGAGCGTGGCGCGGCGCGCCACGCCGCCGAGCGGTTGCAGCGGACAATCGCACGGCAGCAGCGCGGCGTGGGTTTCGGCGGTGAAGAGCACCGTCAGCAGCGGCTTGTCCGGTTCGGCGGCCCCGCAGGGGGCCAGCAGCCCGAAGGTTAAAACCAAAAGGCCCGCCAGACGCGGAGACGCGGAGACACGGGGACACGGAGATGCGGGGACGCGGGGACACGGAGACGCGGGGACACGGAGACGCGGAATGTGGGATAAAGCCTTGTTCATTGTTTCTCGCGCTTCTGGATTTCAGCCAGAGCGTCCCGCACGGCGCCTTCGTAGAGGCGGCAGGTTTTCGTCACCCCGCTGACGGCGTCCACTTTGATCTGACTGGTCTCCGGGTTGCGGCCCTTGAACTGCTCCAGGAAAGTCTTGCTGGCGCTGTCGTCCAGCCTGACGGCGAGACGTTCGAGGTCGCGTTGCGGACGAATGAGCAGCACTTTAGGCTCAGCCCCGCTCACGGCCATCAGGAACTGCATGTCGTTGCAGGTGGGACAACCGACGTGCCGGAAAGCGTCCACGATCCAGCCCACGCGCTTGGTGCCCGCGAACACCGCGTAGTAACGGTTGTGTTCGGCCGTGTTGTCCGGCCCGGCCTCGGCCCGCGCGCCCTTGCCGAAGACTTCGGCAGCGAAAGCGGACACGTCAGGCTCCAGCCGCCCCTTGCCTTCAGCAGGATTCCGCAGGCGCTTGACCACGGCGGCAAGGTACTGCTCCACGTCGCGCCGCTCCAGTGTGCTGGCCAGCACAAGCTGTTCGGTTCGCTGCTTGTGTTCAGCAGCCCTTCCTTTCTCCTCTTCGGCGGGCGGACTCGGGGGTGCGGGGACACTCAGGATGACTGTCAGGTCGCCCGGCTGAGCGATGTGCAATTTCTGCTCGGCC
>Ga0187861_10003637_pt1 | contig 13486 bp, 14 predicted proteins | sample June2016WEW_10_1_3_FD_132986 | JGI IMG/M metagenome (GOLD analysis project Ga0187861, IMG submission 132986) | Peatland microbial communities from SPRUCE experiment site at the Marcell Experimental Forest, Minnesota, USA - June2016WEW_10_100 | ecosystem: Environmental > Terrestrial > Soil >...
AGTCCGACACGTATTCCGCGTCCTGTCGCTGGCGGTAGAGCTCATATTCGCCCTCGGCTTTGAGCCTGGCCTCCAAAGCGCCGACCTTGCCCTTGTCTTCGAGAATCGGATAATTGGATAGCTCCAGGAAGCGATTCAGGAAGGCTACCCATTCGGCCATCTTCGTCACAATGCCCCGCTGGGCGCGGTTCTCCGCCAGGTCAAGGTAGGCGGAAGTCGAAGTAATCCTTGCCGAAGACCTGCTTGCCCTGCTTGAGCCGCTCGTCGTCCAGCGTGAAACCCTTGACGATGTATTCGCGCAAGCGTTGCGTGGCCCAGATGCGGAACTGCGTGCCGCGGTGGGACTTGACCCGGTAGCCGACGGAGAGGATCACGTCGAGGTTGTAGCAGTCGAGCCGCCGCTGGACGTTGCGGTTGCCCTCCTGGCGAACTGACAAGAATTCCTTGTGAGTTGCTTCCGGCTGTAATTCGCCCTCTGCGTAGATGTTTTGGATATGCAGGCTGACATTTTGCTGGCTGGTTTGAAACAACTCCGCCATTTGGTTTTGCGTCAGCCAGACCGTTTCGTTCTCCAGCCGCACTTCAATGCGCGTGCGGTTGTCCTCGGTCTGGTAGAGAACCAGTTCGGATTCCGGTTTCATTGGGTTGCACCTTCCACAATTTTGATCTCCTCCGGCGTCAGGCCGAAAAGGCGGTACACCCGCTCGTCTGTCTCGCGCTCCAGCGAGCCGGTGTCACCGTCGGGGTTGGCGCGTATGTCGGGCATGACGTTACAATTCCCCCTTGAAGGCTTTGTCGAGGATGGAGGGCAGGAGGGCGTCGAGCTCGGCGGCGGTGGCGGCTTGGAGCTTCTTCAGCGCGTCCACCTGGGCTTGCAGGCCGTCGAGGTAGGAGACAATGCGGCGCTGGTCCTTGAGTGGCAACTCTGCTATCACGACATTCTTGATTGTCTGCCCATTCCAGTTTGGCTGCGCTCCACCGTGGCTGTTCTCGCGCATTTCATAGTAGAGGGTTCTTATCCACCACTGCACGAATCTGGGCTCAAGCAAGGGTGATGGAAGAATCGCACAGCAAGCCTGATTTGTTGACGCAGGAATGGCAAGTCTCCCTGTTCGTCCCCTAGTCTGCCCCTGACCATAAAGAGCCACAAGAACTGTATCCACTGGGAAAACCTTGGCGCTGCTGTTCTGCAAACCTTCATTGGTGATGTATTCCTCAGTGGCGCGAATGTCCGCGTCTTTCAGTTCACCAGTTTTGACCCACGGGACATCACCGTTCCAGTACGTGGCGACTTCTCGTGCAGGTGTGCCGCCCGATGTAACCGTGGCGATTTCTCCAAGGCGCTTGGCTCGGCTCCCGGTGAGGGACTGCAGGCGCACTCTTTTCGTTGCAGAAGCAAAGAAGAACTCGCCCTCTTCCGCCGCCTGCCGCCGCAGGGCCCGGGCTTCTCCGACCTTCGCGGCCAGTTCCTCAATCCGGGCCACGATGCGGCGCTGCTCGGAAAGGGGGGGAAGGGGAACGGTGATCGTCAGGAACAACTCCGGCTTGATTCGGTTCTTCCCGCTTGTTCCTCTCGACAGAGCATCGCACTTGGCCCAGAACATGCGGGTCTTCGTCTGCCAGTGCAGCCAGCGGGGGATGACGCGGGTCGCATCCAATTCAAAGGTCGGGAACTCTCCCGACGCCGCGCAGCCGTCTACCGCCTTTGTCACGATTGCTGTTGATCCGTGCCGCACCCATATCTTGTTGATGATGAGGTCGCCTTCACGAACCAGCGATAGCGTCTTCGCTGCCGTTTCCGAGCCGTCAATCGTTTGGCGTTCGTATGCGCCTTCGCCCCACCACTTCACCCCGATAGTACGGTATGCGGTCCCAGGCTTCACAAGGATGCTTCGACTGATCGGGCGCGCAATCTCAGACAGCGCCACCAGCGGCCACGTCTTCTTCATGGCTTCCTCGGTGGGTTGGGTGGCCGCCCGGTTGTTGGATAGGACGGATAGGACGAATTAGGTGGTCTAGGTGGATTAGGCGGTTTAGGTGGATCAGGCGGTCCAGGCGGGTTAGGCGGTCTAGGCGGATTGAGTGGACGGGGCGGGTTGGGCGGGCCAGGCGGTTGTGGCTGATTGCGGGGATTCGAGAAATTGGGCCGTGGTGGAACGACGCGCGCCTGCTGGCGCGTGCGGTACAGGCGCTCGGTGAAGCCCCCCTCCTGCAAGAATGTCTGTTCTAGCTGCCGAAGCTGCTGATCCAGCAAGTAGTTGGCCTGGTGGACCAGGCAGATCAGGCTGTTGGCGGCCACTTCGGCTGGAGCGTCCTCAACATAGGTCTTATAGGTCAAATAGGACCTATCTGGAGCGTAGGCCAGCCCGCGCACCGCGCGCGCCGTCGGGTGTTCCTTGGGCCAGAGCGCCAGGCCGCGCTGGCGCAGGAAGTCCTGGTAGTCCTGCAACAGTTCCTCCAGGCTGGCGCGTGCCACGCCCACGAGTTTGAGTTCCATCTTCCGGGACGTGCCGCTGGCCTGGCTGCCCTCCGCGATGTTCTGTTTGCCGCTGCGCGCGGCCTGAACCATCTGGTCGTGAGTGCGCGAGCGCCGGTCAATGAAGCGGTCGCAGAACTTCGCCGTCGCGTCATAAACCAGTTCGGACATCTGGTAGCTCTTGAGCTGCCTGTAACCGCCATGCGGCGGGATCAGGCCAGGTGAACCCTGGGCATCAGTTGGATTGGTCATATCTGTCCTATATGCCCTATTTCCCTGCTTTCAACAGCCCTTTGATCTCCCCCATGATTTCCGCAAGGCGTTGTTCTTTTTTCAGGATTTCCTCGGCCAATTGTTCCGGCGGCAAGTGCTCGAAGTCCTCCTTGCCGCGCGGGTTCTTGATGTCCAGGTTGCAGCCTTTGGCCAGGATATCCTTGGCCGGCACCTTCCACGCCCGCTCGTTCTCTTGCCGCTTGCCCCACCACTCCAGGCACGGCGCGAACTCCTCAAACTGGATCGGCGCGGTCTTCGTGTAGTTCTTGCGGTCTTCCGGCAACTGCTGTTCGTAGTACCACACGTCCTGCGTCGGACCGGAGCGGTCGAAGAAGAGCAGGTTCGTGGGGATGCTGGTGTACGGCGCGAAGACGCCGTTGGGCAGCCGCACGATGGTGTGCAGGTTGAATTCCTTGAGCAGGTCTGCCTTGATGCGGGCGCAGATGCCGTCGCCGAAAAGCGTGCCGTTGGGCACGACCAGGCCCGCCCGGCCCGGCTCGGGGTGCCGCCGCAGCTTGCGCATGATGAGTTGCAGGAAGAGCAGCGCGGTTTCGGCGGTCTGCTTGTCTTCGGGGAAGTTGCCGAGGATGCCGCGCTCTTCCTCGCCGCCGAACGGCGGATTGGTGAGGATCACGTCCACGCGGTCGCGGTCGCCGATCTCGTTGAGCGGGAAGCGCAGCGCGTTGCCGGGGTCAATCTGCGGCGCTTCCAGGCCGTGCAGCAGCAGGTTCATCTGCACCAGCAGGTACGGGAGCGGCTTGGCTTCGCAGCCGAAGATGCTGTCAGCCTGGAGCGTGCGGCGCTGCTCGACCGTCTTGCACTGCTGCGCGAGATGCAGATAGGATTCCACGAGGAACCCGCCCGTGCCGCACGCGGGATCTAAAATCTTTTCGCCCAGGCGCGGGTCCGTGACGGCGACCATGAAGCGCACAACAGCGCGCGGCGTGTAGAACTCGCCGGAATCGCCAGCCGCGTCGCGCATTTCCTTGAGCATGGATTCGTAGAGGTGGCCGAGCGTGTGGATTTCGTCGCTGCTGGTGAAGTGGATGTCGTTGAGCTTGTTGATGACATCGCGCAGCAGGTAGCCGTTTATCATCCGGTTCAACGTGCCCTTGAAGACGGTGGCGATCACGTCGCGCCGGTCTCCGTTGCTGCTCTGCAAGGCACGCAGATAAGCGAACAGCCCCGGCCCCTTGCCGCCGTCCGGGAGCCGCGCTTCTTCCTGGTTAATGAAGGCAATCAGTTCGCCGCCCGTGATGCCGTCCGGTTTGGCCGCCCAATCGCGCCAGCGGTAGGGTTTTTCAATAGCGGGCTTGAAGCGTTTCCCGGCGAGTTTGGCTTCCTCCTCGCGGATTTGCTCCATGTCGTCGAGGAACTTGAGGAACATGACCCAGGTGAGCATGGGCAGGCGGTCCAGGTCGCCGCTGAGGCCCTTGTCCTTGCGCATGATGTCCCGCGCGGACTTCACGATGGAGCCGAGCTTCTGGGCGGTGGTGCGGGATGGGGATGACGCCGCAGTTTTCATTCTCCGCCCTCGGCACTTTGGGAACGGGGGTCTGCGACCGGGGCTGTGTCTTTGCTTGCCCCCAGCTTTAGCTGGTGGGGCAAGGTAGACAGATTACCTCCAGAGCAGGCTTCAGCCTGGCTTTCCATTCGCCCTGGGCTGGCTTGAGGTTGTTGCTTGCCCCCAGCTTTAGCTGGTGGGGCAAGGGTGGACAGATTGCCTGCTGAGCAGGCTTCAGCCTGGCTTTCCATCCGCCCTGGGCTGGCTTGAGGCTGTTGCTTGCCACCAGCTTTAGGTGGTGGGTCAAGGGTGGACAGATTGCCTGCTGAGCAGGCTTCAGCCTGGCTTTCCAATTCATCCCCGGTGGCTTCCAGCCGGTTGCTTGGTGTGCCCTTGGTATGATGCTGCTTTTGATTCCTAACATACTCTGTCACCCAGGGCAATTGGCGCCTACCGAAACTCACCACCCCATAGCCCCTCTGCCAGTCCAGCACCTTCCTGCCGGCGTGTTTATTTGTCTCAAAGCTGCTGCCCCCTTTCAGTTCGCCAAGGAGATCGCTGATGAGAACAAAGGGTTCTATCCGGATTACCAGATGCACATGAGTTTCTGTTCCGCCAATCTCATGAAAGAATATTCCCTTAGTCTGGCGGCAGCGGTTCCGAATGTAGTTGTGGACAAACAGTTCTGTGGCCGGCACAAGCAGCGGCGCGTCACCCAAGGTATGCCAGTTGAAGTGCAGGAATATCTCACTGTAGACATGGCCGGCCATGGCTAAAGCCCCTCCCAGGCAAGCAAGCCGGCTGAAGCCGGCTTTGAGGTATTCCTTTACCCTGCCTACCACCGCCTAAAGGCGGTGGCAAGCAGAGTGTCAAGTCCGCTAAAGCGGACTCCACGATGGAGCCGAGCTTCTGGGCGGTAGTAGCGCTGGGTATCATCGTCTAACATTCAACTCCTGTAGCATCAAGCTGTATTGGAGCATCAAGCTGTTCAGCGATTGCGGCGGTACAGCGGAGGATTAACGACACCGCCTTGAATAGTGACTTCGCGTCCATCTGCGCTATATCGTCCTCCGACGGTGAAGTGTGAGCACATCGGTTGCGGATCGTCTCTGCGACCGCGAAGCACGATGTGAGCTCCCGGTTGGTGACTGTTGCGACGAGTTTCCGCTTGGCGACAATGAAGCCCTTGTCACAGAACGAAGTGTAGTAGAGAAGTTCCTTTTCGCTCGGCTTCTCCTTTGCGTCAATCCTCCGCATTTGAAAGACCTCGGATGCCTTCTGTTGTCTGCCTGGTGACAGACGAAGGAATGACTGCTTGGGCTGTCTGCGGATAAGCCCCAGGGCGACATCCTCCAGGTTTAGGGCCAGGCCGAGCAGCAAGAGTTTGAATGCGGGGCCTAACAAGCCACGGTAATTAACAAAGCCAATGATTGCGTGTCCGTCCAGGACCAGGTAGTAGACATTGTCCCTTGTTGCGAACAGCTCAAGCAAGTCCAAGGCCCTCGTGTTTGCGGCCACAAGAGCGTCAGGAGAGATCGGATCAGCAGCGTCCCTCACCCTAGTACCTTCTAATTCGGGGTCGAGAAGCTCAATAGAACCCACAGAGGCGACTGGCCTGGTCCCGTCAACCACTAGAAAAATCTGATCAAAGTCACAACCCTCCTCCATGCACGTCTCTATCCATGACTCCTTTATTGGGACGATTAGAGCATCCTGCTGCAACACTGAGTGAATAGGTTCGAGCACATCACGCGCAGTGATCAACTTGGGCAGGGAGTCGAGAATCGAAACGCGTCGCGTCATTTTGTCACCCACATTTTGCTGTCGGAGTTACCGTTCTTAGTCACGCCACGTACAGAAGCGTCTGCAACCTGTTCACCGCCTCGCGGAGCCGTTCGGCTCCTTAGTCCTTGCACCTGCCGCCCAGCGCCGACTTCACAATGGAGCCGAGTTTCTGGGCGGTGGTGACGCTTTCACCTTCGCTTGCTTTGCTCATGGCCTCGCCTTGAAGTTCTTGAAGCAGTCCTGAAACGAGTTTCGCAGTCGTTCAACAACATTGAGTGCGACGGGCACTAGCCCCTGTTCCCATTTCTCGTGCTTGTTGTGCGACAAAAGCCGACTGATCGAGGCACTGTCGGTGTTGGCAACGAAGTAGCAGTAACGCGCAGAAAAATCGCTTCTCAATCCTATGAAGGCCCTGCCGAGACCCAATGGCAACGGTGAGGTGTAGTGCTTACACTCAATGGCAAGAAGTGCCTTTGGACTGCGCGGAGAACTGGAGTTCTGGCGGCACGCAACTGCTTCTGCTTGATGAATGACGGAAATGTCAGCTTCGTGTAGGACTCGCGATTTGCCAGAAAGGTAGATGCTCAGATGCCCCTCAAGCGGAGGCTTTTGGGGAAAGGTAATAAGGGCGTGCGTGTAAGGTTGCGAAGTCCACCATATCTCACCTGGACTTGTCCTTGAAGTGAATGTTGTCGGCAGGCTGCCGCCAAAGTCACTAAATGAAATGCTCGCCCCTTCGGATTCCGCGGCTTCAATCACAAGGCTGAAAACGTAAAGCTCGAAAATATCGCTGGACGCTGCCCCCAGTGCAAGGCCGGGCGTGATTGCTGGTGCGAAGGCAGCCTGAATGGCAGCGAGCATCTGTGGATCGTAAGGCATTCTACAGTTCCTTTCTCAAGCAGGAAATTGCGTCACTGAGGAGACGAATGGACTCAATTCGTGTTTTCATTTCAGACTCTCTCAGCACCAGTATTGGCGCCTTCTGGTCATCATTCACGAACCGGACTTCGCTTAATGGGGTCTTCGCACGCCCAAAGACTGAAAAAGTGTGCATCTGCATTTGAAAGGGGTGCACGACAGCGTGTTCAATGGCTGAAAGGAGAATACCAAGCTTTTCATTAGCGTTATATGGCTCAGTATAACTATATGCTGCGTGGGGCCCCTTGCGGTAAGACTCCGTGTCCCCTGTTTCCGATAGGGACTTCTTAGCGACAACAGTTGCTGAGTTCTTCTCGAGTTGCCTTCGGACGCCGATAGCTTCTTCGACCTGCTGCGCTACCCATCCGAACTCTCTCTGACGCAGCATTTTCATCAGCTCGGCGAAGACTTCACTGCATTCCTTCTCGTTCATTACGCTTCACTCCTCACGCCACGTACAGCAGCGTCTGCAATCTGTTCACCGCCTCGCGGAGGCGCTCGGCCCCGCCAAACAACTTCACAATCTCCACCACGTTCCCCTGTTCCGAAATCGGCGGCACTTTCAGCACGTCGGGAATGATGAACTGCTCTGTACCGTGTACCGCGTACTTTTCCAGCAGCGTCTCCAGGATGGCGCGCGCCTGCGGGCCGAACTGGTCGAAGAAGTCCTTCTTCTCCTTGCGCAGCCGTTCGGCCCGTTCCCGCCGGGTGCGCAAGGGCGCGTTGTATGCAATGTGGCAGAGCAGATCGAAGGGGTCGGCATCCGGCTGCTGGCTCTCCGTTCTCAGGTGCTCGAAATCAATGCCCTGCTCAGCCAGCAGCTTAATGACCTCGCCACGCCTGTCGGGGTCCATCCAGCGGGTGCGCAATTCCGCCGGGGACCTGAAGAGAGTCCGCACTTTCTCAGCCGCGTAGTCCGTAAAGAGCACACAGCGCAGTTGCTTGCCGTCCGGGTCAATGTCGTAAACCAGGTGCGTGCCGATCTCGACGTGCCCGCCGTCATAGTAGAACTTGCGCCGCTCCTGGGTTTCTTCCTCGATGAGGCCCCCAGGAGGCGGTTGTTCTTCCTCGTCCGGCTTGATGATTTCTTCTTCAACGGTCTTGCCGTCTGCGTCAATCTCCTCTTCGGTAATGCGCGCCGGCTCGCCGTCGAATTCGGGGTCGGCAAAATGCTGCGTGGCTGAACCCGTGTAATCGTGGATGTTGAAGAAGAGCTTGCCGTAATCGTCCCGCACCCGCGTGCCGCGCCCGATGATCTGCTTGAATTCGGTCATCGCGCCCACCACGCGCGCCAGGACAACGTTCTTGCACGTCGGGATGTCCACGCCCGTGGTGAGAAGCTGCGAGGTCGTGAGGATGACGGGAGTCTGGCGCTCGGGGTCCTGAAAGCGGCTCAGGTGTCCGCGCCCGGTGCCGCCTTCGTCGGCGGTGACTCGGCACACGTAGTCCGGGTACTTCCGGGCAAGGTCGCTGTTCAGGTTGTTCAACGCCTGCCGCATCTCGTCGGCGTGCTCCTGGTCCACGCAGAAGACGATAGTCTTGGCAAACCGGTCCGTGGCTTTGAGGAACGCAGTCAGGTGCCGGGCAATCGCTGCCGTGCGGGCTTTCAGCGCCACAACGCGCTCAAAGTCCTTGGTGTTGTACTCGCCATCGGGAATGGTGCGGCCATAGCGGTCCAGGTCACTCTGGCTGGGCCGCCAGCCCGCCGCGTCCCACGAGGTGACGATACGATGCACGCGGTACGGCGCGAGGAAGCCGTCTTCGATGCCCTGGCGGAGACTGTAGGTGTAGATGGGGTTGCCGAAGTAGCGATAGGTGTCAATGTTATCCTGGCGCTTGGGTGTGGCCGTCATGCCAAGCTGGAAAGCCGGCTCAAAGTATTCCAGAATTTCGCGCCAGCAACTGTCGTCCTTCGAGCTGCCCCTGTGGCATTCGTCCACCACGATCAGGTCGAAGAAGTCCGGGGCGTACTCCTTGTAGAGGCCCGGCCGGCGTTCGTCTTTGGCGATAGCCTGGTAGATGGCGAAGTACATCTCACGGCCCTTGTTGATCTTGCCGCCCGTGATCTTCCACCGCGCATCGCCAAAGGGCGTGAACGTCTTGTCCTTGGGGTCGTCAACCAGAATGTTCCTGTCGGCCAGGTACAGAATGCGCGGGCGGCGGAAAGCGCCGGCGCGGTTCCAGCGCGCATTCCACAGCTTCCAGCAAATCTGAAAAGCCACGATGCTCTTGCCGCATCCCGTGGCCATCGTCAGGAGCACGCGGCTGTTCCCGGTCAGCACGGCCTCAACTGCCCGGTTTATGGCAATCTCCTGATAATAGCGCAATTGCTTGCCCACCAGCGTGGAACAAGGCGTCAGGAGCCGCTGCACCAGCGTATCGTCGGCCAAGCCCTTTGCGGCCCGCAGCCGCGCCCACAGTTCCGCCGGCGTGGGGAACGTCTCCAGCATCCGCTCCAGGCCGGTGAGGTAGTCGAATTCGACAACCCCGTGGCCGTTGGTGGAAAAGGCGAATTTCACGTCCAGGATTTCGGCATACTCTTTGGCCTTTTGCATACCCTCTGTTGGCAGCTCGTTCTCGGCTTTGGCTTCGATAACGCCGATGGGAAAGTCGCGCGTATACCGCAAAATGTAGTCAGGGCGTTTCGGGGCACCGCGGCGGACCTTGTTGCCAGTGACCACGATGCGTCCGTCAGTGATGGTGCGCTGTTCCGTGAACGAGCGCGGGTCGTTGTCCCAGCCGGAAGCCACGAGCTTCGGCAGGACGAGCTTTCGGCAAGTATCCGCTTCGTTCATGCGGCGCCCCGCCTCTCTTCTTGGCGCAGCACCTTCCGGTCGGAATCGCTGTTGTCAACGATGAAGAGGTTGCCGCCTTGGCGCTTGCTGTCGCTGGCCATAGCACGGACTCCGCGATGCACCACGCAGGGCCACAGATTACACAGACATGCACCAGAGTATAAGAGGCGTCCCTTAGCCACGCAAGGCTGAAAGTGGAATAACGGGGGCTGTCCGAAAGGCTGGTTGGCAACCCTCCCCAGCCTGCATTTCCAGATTTTTTGAAATTTGCACTTGACAACGATGGGCCGAAATCGTATTATACTATAGGGGAAGTTGTTTTTAGAAGGGATGGTCCCTTGATTTTGGATTTTAGATTTTCGATTTTGGATTGAACGGGAACCAGAGACACAGAGGCAGAGAGAACGGCGGCATTTATGCTTTTACAAGATAAGGAACCAAGAACCCTTTCTCAGTGTCTCCGTGCCTCTGTGGTGAGCACCCCGCCGATTTCCGAGCAGGGGCTGGTAATATCCGAGCGGGGCCTAGTAAAACCCGAGTGGAACCTGGTGAAATCCGAGCGAGGTCCGGTGATTTCCGGGCGACCGGCCCTGGGAACTTGCCTATCCAGCCAGGGGGCACATATATCCATGATATGCACAACGATTTCCAGTTTTTTGGCCATATCTTTAACGACTTATATGAACGGCGGAGAAAAAATTTTGGCAGCGGAAACAAGGAAAGAGCGGCGGAGCGGGTTATCAGGCCATAAAGGCTTTCTATCTTCTGTTGCCAACTCCTCTGCGTTCCTCTGTGCCCTCTGTGTTGAGAAATCCGTGTTAGAGGAACGGGTCCCGCAGGATGCGCCAATCGTAACCACTCCCTTGGTAAAGCTCTTCGGGCTCTACGCAAGAGGCCTGCAAACTCTGTGCAGAAGCCGATCAATCATGCGACAAAACGTTGCAAAATATGACTGCCTTCCGTACTGGTGTTGCTATCATAACATCATATCCATAGGGCACTTGCCGAAAGAGGACATCGCCTCGCTCCGTGTTGCCACCAGCCTCAAGGCGAATCCCGGCCGCAGCCAGCGCTGCCTGGGCGTCCCGCTTCAAGAGCGGCTTGCGCCGTTCCTGAACGAACTCGCCAGGGCCTGGCGGCGGCATAGCCCGCAGGGGAGGCTTTGGTGGGAGCCGTGGGAGCTGTCGGCCGGGCAGGTGCTGCGCAGCGTCGAGCGCCTTCAGCCCGAAGGCCTCGGACTCGCGCTGCACAGCAACATCGCCGAGGTGATGGCCACGCTTCCCGTGGACCGCTGGTTCCGGAACACCTGCGGCCTCGCGTGCGGCAGCTACATGCAGTCCAACGGCACGTTGTGCGATCACAACTGGGTGTACGGGCCGAAGGCAGTCACCTTCATGTTAACCTGCATTCAACAGCGGCTGTTGAATCCGGATACGTTGACCCTGATAGAGAAAGCGCTGACCGAAATCGCCGAGAGGGTGCTCCGCCAGACTGACGACGGCGCCACGCTGAGAACTGCACAGGCGCGACTGGTGGACCTCGACCGCAAGTTCGCGAAGGCATCGGAGAACATGGCCTTGGCCGAGACCCCGTTGCGGCGAAGCGAGACAGCCCAAGTCGTCGAGAAACTCGCAGCGGAGAAGACGATCTTGGAGAAACAGGTCGGAGAGGTGACGCGTCAGGCAATCTGCCGCGGTAACGCCAAAGATGAAGTGGCAGCGGCAATGTCTGCGGCTCACAGACTGCTCGACCTGGCTCAAAGACCGGACGATCCGGTGGGCTTGACGGAGTTGTTCTCAGGTACGAACGCGCGGTTGTTCTTGCGCTTCGGGCCCGCAGCATGGGGAAAGCGCAAGACGAACAAAATCGCTGGGGGGTAGCCACGTTCGGCGCCTCGCCCCTGCCGATTCAACCATACGAGGGGCGCACGAACAAGAGGGAGGTGGTGGCCTCGGCGGCTCCGGCATGTGTGCCGGCAGCGGCCTGTGGGGACGCGCGCAGCGACCCCGCTAACTGTCTAGAGACCGACAGGAAGGCGGACTCGTTAGGAAAAATTGGTCGGGGCGGCGGGATTTGAACCCGCGACCTCTTGCACCCCAAGCAAGCACGCTAATCCAAGCTGCGCCACGCCCCGACAACGAACGCCGCCAATTCAAAGAGCCACTGCTGTGCCGCAACACTCCACCTGCCGCACAGAAAACCTTCTTAACCGCAGGCGCGCGTCAAGTCAAGCATCATGTTGGGCTCTCGTCCTTTTTTGTTTTGGCCTTGCGGGATGGGCGCCATTCTGCAACCTTAGTGCTGCTGGAGGGCAGTTCGAACCGGACCGCGGGGGCACAGAGGAACGGAATATGCGTCAATGCGCAAGACCTGTTTTCATGGCGCTGGCAGTCTTCCTGGCCGGGTGCGGCAGCGGGCCAACAGGAGGAGTCAAAGAGGCGCTCATCGGCGGCAACCTGGAGCTTTCCGGCGAGTCGGCTGAGTGGGGCCAGGACACCAAGAAGGGGATGGAGTTGGCCTGTGAAGAAGTGAACGCCAGGCCGGAGCAGAAGGTGAAGCTGCGCATCGTCTATGTGGACAACAGGAGCGAGCCGGGGTGGTCCAAGAATGCGATGAAGCAGCTTATCGCCCAGGACGGCGTGCTGGCGGTAATCGGCGCGGTGGGCTCGAACCGCACGATCGCTGCCAGCGACGTGGCCATGGAGGAGAAAGTGCCGCTGATGACGCATGCCTCCACCAACGTCACCATCACCAGGAAAGGCGAGTACATTTCGCGCATCTGCTTCAATGACGACTTCCAAGGCCCGGTGATGGCCAGGTTCGCGCGCGCCACCCTGAAGGCCGAAACGGTCGTGATCATGGTCTCGAGGGGCAACACGTATTCGGAAGGCCTGAGCGTTTCGTTCCGCAAAGTATTCACGGCCTTAGGCGGCAAGATACTCGACGAACTGGCCTACCAGGCCGGCACCAAGGACTTCAAGACCCACGCCACCACGTTGAAGCAACTCAACCCCGACGTGGTCTGGCTACCGGGATACCACAATGAGGCCGGGCTGATCGTCAAACAGGCGCGCGAAGCGGGTTTCCAGGCGCCGTTCCTGGGCGTGGACGGCTGGGATGCCCCGGCGTTGTTCCAACTGGCCGGCCCGGCCATCAAGGGCAACTTCGTCTGCAACCATTTCGATGCCGGCGACCCCGATCCTGTGGTGCAGGAGTTCGCCAGGAAATTCGAGGCGCGGTACAAGAGCCGGCCAACCGCCATGGCCGCGCTGGGCTACGACGCCGTCTACGCCATGGCCGATGCAGTCAACCGGGCCAGGGAGCTCAAGCCCGAGGCGCTCAAGGACGCCATCAACACTCTCAAGGACCTCAAGGGTGTGTGCGGCACCATAACCATGGGTCCGGATCGGGAAGTGGTGAAGAACGCCGTGGTGCTGGAGACCGGCGAGACGGGGTTCAAGTACAAGGAAACGATCAAACCGTAGGATACCCGCGTGACTGACTTCCTTAACTACCTGCTCAACGGCCTTTCCCTGGGCTGTATCTATGCGCTGATTGCGGTCGGCTACAGCATGGTTTACGGGGTCATCAAACTGATCAACTTTGCGCATGGCGAGTTCTACATGTTCGGCGCCTTCGTGGGCTACTTCGTGCTGTGCTTCGGCTTCGGCGGCGTGGCCAACGGAGCGGATGTGAGCCTGGCCGCGGTGCTTGTGGCGCTGCTGGCGGCGGGCC
>Ga0187861_10003642_pt1 | contig 13476 bp, 17 predicted proteins | sample June2016WEW_10_1_3_FD_132986 | JGI IMG/M metagenome (GOLD analysis project Ga0187861, IMG submission 132986) | Peatland microbial communities from SPRUCE experiment site at the Marcell Experimental Forest, Minnesota, USA - June2016WEW_10_100 | ecosystem: Environmental > Terrestrial > Soil >...
ATTAGATAGGCATAATTTTCAGGAACAACCATATATTCGGAATATCCACCATTGACATCTCTCCCTGTTGCCCGAAAATCTGCACATAAGTTTTCATTTCCGGAAAGACAGTATTGACAAGTGCCGCAGGCCGAATAAATCCAGGCAATCCCAACCCGATCCCCTTGTTTGATGTTGGCTTGGTTCCCCCGGGTTTGCTCTACCGTGCCCACAACCTGATGCCCGGGTACCACCGGATAAACTGAAGGAGGTGTGCGTCCTTCAATTTCGTCAATCTCGGTATGGCAAACCCCGCAGGTACTCACTTTTATCAACAATTCACCTTCCTGCGGTTCTGGTTTGGGAAGTTCGACCAGTTTCAGCGGATGGCTTTCTGAAGTCAAGTCACAAATCTTATCAATGATCCAGGCCTTCATACTTGTAAAGTTAATACTTCTTAGTGTAAATCGTCAGTAAAAAGTGACATGTAAAAATTGAATTTAAAATGCAATTTTATTTCAGAAACCATTCGGATTTGCATCATTATACTTTATCATAAGGAATTCATCCGGTTGCAACTTTGAGCAGTAAGAGGTTCAACACGTCAGTTTCGTCTGACGGAGCCGTCTACTCGATTAGCGATTCGTTGTTCTTGTCTTTTCATTTTCCGTGTTGAGTTAACTCTTTTGGGAATTTGTCCGCTATAAGGTTCAAATTTATATTATGTTCTAAATATGCTTTAAGTCCGTCCAATACAGTGGTAAAACCACCTGTGTTGTTTTTTATGGCTTGAATCAAATCATCCCCTGTCAAATTAAAGCCATAGTTTTTAATAACGACATAGGTCGTGTCGTCTGTCAATGCGGTAAACTCGTAGTTAACTGTCGTTGCAGGGTCGCCCCACTCGGTTGAAATTTTTTTGTTTTGGAGAATTTCCTTTACTAATACATTTGTTGAAACGTTATACATTTCCCATTCCCAAGTTACGGTCTTGCCTACTTCTAATTGTCCGCTTGATTTTGTAAACCAAAAGTTGGTCGTAATTATTGGATCAATGAATGCTTGAAAAACTGTCGAAGCAGGTTTTCTGATTAACATTTGTACCTCTACTGTCGGTGTGTTGTTTACTGTCATTTTTCTATCTTTTATAGTTTAAATTTTCTGTTTCGTTGTCGTCCTTTACAAGGACCACTAACACATTTGTACTCGCACCCTATACAGCCCTAATTATACCCACTGTGAATACGAATCGGCAACGATTGGTTGGGTGTTAATTTTTCCCTTCCTTCTTGCCCTGTCGAAATTATGACAAAATACCGATACCAGAATCGTTTAGTCCAAAAATTTCTCGACCCAAACTTCTATAAAACCAGTTCGATAAGTTAAGTATATTAAACTGTGCCCAAAACGGAAAGCTAAATATAACGTTTGGGAAGGATAGTAGGGTTAGGTTTCGGTAATTTACAGTGCCATAATATGTCAAGTGTATAGAAATAAAAATGCCGCCATTTTGGGGCGGCATCTTTATTTAACAAAGGGCAAAGTCTTACTTGACTTTTTTGGTTAGTTCTGCGCCAGCTTTAAACTTTACAACTTTTTTAGCGGCAATTTTGATTTCTTTACCTGTCTGGGGATTGCGTCCCTTACGGGCAGCTCTTTTGGAAACGGAGAACGAACCAAAACCAATTAAGGCAACTCTATCGCCTTTGCCTAAAGCTTTTGTTGTAGCGGTTATCACTGCTCCCAATGCTCTTTTGGCTTCTACTTTGGTCATTTTTGCATCTTTAGCTATTGCTTCGATTAATTGTGCTTTGTTCATTTTTTTAAGTTTAAGTTAATACTATTAATAAAAATCCCTGCAAAGATAAGGCTTTTAAAAATAAAGTCAAGAGTTTTGTGCCTAAAACCGTTGAAAATGTTAATAAATTGAAAGATTTGTTAATATCCCCACTCTCAAAACGGTTAAACACCAAAGGTTTCAGGAAATATTCTTTTAATATCTTTCTGGAAATCCCAGCTATTCTTGACCTTTCGTCCGACAATAAGAAGCCATCAAAATGGATAAATCTGTGTTCTGGTTTTCATCCACCCTATTTTTTCACAGGTCTGAAGATGCAGGAAGAAAGTAAAATAAGAAAACAAAATAAACAGGCGAATGGTTTCATTCCGAAAGTCATTTGGTTTCTGTAGAGTTCCTGATTTTTTTTAACAGATTACACACATTTTATTTTTTGTTCAAGACCGTAAATGCTGTTCCGCCCTTCTCTTCAGGTTTTTATAAATGAACTGCACTTTGCCAAGAATTGAACCGAACTTTACATCCCCGTTTGGAAAGCCGATGTTCTTGCTGCCCTTGAATGCCCATTCAAAAAACAGTTTAATGCAAAACTTATTCGGCAATTCACCTTTGGCAATCTCTTTCGGTCAATGGAACATGAAAACGAATATCTGAATAGCAGGCGCCTGTTCAGGTTGGTAGGTTCAAGGGCAAACATATCCAATATTGCTTTCTGCTGCTGCGTGAAATCGATGAAAAGTGGGGATGATGGAGAAACGTCACCACTCATTACCACCGCTTGGTGGGAGATGATATGGCCACGTATGGCTTCCTTGGTCTGGGCGGTATTCATATTGCCGATATTTTGCAAAAAAAAGCGCCGGAGAATTTAATCTTGGCGCTTTGTTAATGCTTCACCAGCAGAACAAAGGTAGGTAAAATTTATGACAAATCCAAATGTGTCCACCTTTCGGGGATTGCAAGGGTCAGGCAGGTATGGAACATCCTTGATGTGGTTGTGGCGGGGGGGTAGTATCGTTGTTTGTGCAGAAACCAGAAATAAAATAATAATAATAAAAACTATAAATAGAAAAAGGTTTCAGTTGTTGCCTTCTGAAACCCTTTTCATTTCTTTCCGTTGTGATGACAGCCGTTATTCACGCAGTGGAGAATTTGATTCTTCTCCTTGATAAGAACAAGTTGTCCTATTCTTTTTTATCGCTGCCCCCGTGGTCACCAATCATAACCCACTTGTTCCCCTGTTTTAAAAGAATATCTGTCCAGCGTCCGCTTTCCGTACTCTTCTTTCCATCTTGGGTTTCCTTTGCTTCTGAATAATAGTAATCAACAAATGCAACATCCCCATATATTTTTATTGCCACTGGTTTAATTTCATAAACAGGGATTTTAACGCCCTGATAAGCATAAGTCATCCATTTCTTACTTTCTTCCTTTGTGGATGGCAGAGCGTCGCCATTTTCCCAACCAATATAATCCGAATGAAAATACTCCAGGAATCCGTTCAGATCACCTTTCGCGATAAGTCCCCAGTAATCATTTACATTTTTCCAAACCTCTTTCTGTGCGGGTGACCATTCTTGAGCATATAGTGAAGAAAGCCCCAGTCCGAAGAAGAGTGCAATTGTCAACATTAGTTTACTTTTCATAATAATTTCTCCTTGATTAAATTTGAATATTAATTATTTCCCCCATTACTTTACAATACAGTATTTATGGGTCATCTATACAAATATATATATGATACTGTAAATATTAGTCTAAATAAAAGTTAAATAATGTTAAATCAGAAATATAGTTTTTTCTCTGAATCGTCAAAATAAATAATATCAAGGCATATTTTCTTGCAATCGCACTGCATCCATTGGTTGATAAGGCTTTGGTTGATATGAATAATATGGGAACCTTTCCAAACATAAAATTTCATTATTTAAAGTTTCCGATGTACGCGGTGTATCAGTTAATCCCGTATTTTAGCTTTGTAATTCATTCTGATAAGATTCCTTATGACCAAAGCCGAAATCATCAATCAAATCGTCACTGAAACGGGCATTGAAAAACCTGCCGTCATCGTTGCCGTGGAAGCGATAATGACTGCCATCAAACAGACAATGGTGAAGGGTGAGAACATCTACCTGCGTGGGTTTGGCACCTTCCACCTGAAGAAACGCGCTAAAAAGACTGGACGAAACATCAACAAGGGAATCATCGTCAAGATTCCCGCGCATTTTGTTCCAGCCTTCAAACCGTGTAAGAAATTTGCTGGGGCAGTAAAGGCGAAAGGGAAATTATAATTCAAAGTACATATGAAAAGGAAATTATGGGGGCTTGTTATCTTGTTTTTGTTCTTCCTTACTAACTCGCTTATAGCGCAATATATCGCATCGCAAAAAGGCGACAAGGTTGAAATTTACGACATTAAAGGAAAATATATTACCAGCGCATATTATTCGCATCTTAAAGATATCGCGCAAGGTGACGAGATCATAGTTCTATGGTACGAATCCAATAAAGTTGAAGTGAGAAGTTATGACCTAAAATACATTGCTTCGGGGTACTATTCAGATTTAAAAAAAATCAACACAACGGGGGATAATGTAATGCTATACTGTAAAAACGACAAAATTAAATGCAGGATAAAAATCTAAAATATATCAGTTCACGGTACCAGTAGTATTTCAAATACAAATGTAAATGAAACCCCATTTTGTCAACGAAGATTTTGACCCGATGATTAATAACCTCGAAAATTACAGGTTAGGGATATTTTATTTTAACCGCAAAGACAAACGGACGGTTGTGCCAAAACGGAACCGTCTGCTTGGCTGGACAGTCAACTTTGCCCATCCTTACGCCTACTGGTGGATGACAGGCATTGTTGCGTTCATTATTTTTGCGCTGGTGATGGGGTTACGGTGAAGCAGAAATGGTGCAGGGAACATTTGACACTTGAGCACCCAATAGGGTGGGATATATACACGTGCAATAAATGCAGGCAAGTATGTCCGTTACTGATTGTAAAACATTTAAAATAAGAACAAATAGAAACAAATCGAAATAAATCATTTTTTGAGAAAATTCCAAGTTGGATATTATCGGTGTTAACTTTGATAATAGCCAACATCGTTTATTTTGCTTCTGACGCAATAATGACGCCACACACCCAAACTGAGACAATATCAAATGTCATTAACGATTTAATGATTGCCATTGGTTGTTTCTTCATTGTCAGGCGAAATCCTAAAAGTATCTGGTATGTTCCGTTAATTTGCAACGCCTTGCTTATTATTTCAGCTTTTGTGGAGCCCAATTTCTGGAAAACCACAATGTGGATTCCCATCTGCGGAGGATGGGTGCTATCAATAATCGCATCAATCATCGGAGCAAGGGTTGGAAAAATGGTTCCATCCAAAGGAAAAAATGAGCCATAGAAGCTCACCTTTCATATTTATCTGATAAAGAAAATGAATTACTTCCATTTTGGTTCATTTGTGGTACAGTAAAAATTCATTCATATTTAAAATCTAAAACAATGAAAAAACTCGAAAATAAAACGGTATTTATCACAGGAGGATTGTCAGGCATTGGCAAGGCATGTGCAATTGCAGCGACAAAAGAAGGTGCTAACATAGCAATAGCTGATTTGAAATCTCCGTTTTCTGATATTGCAATGGAAGAAATAAAAAAAGAAAATCCCAAAGCCATTTTTATCGAATGCGATGTATCAGTATTTACACAAGTACAAGCTGCCATTCAAACAGTGGTAAGCACATTTGGAACGCTTGATGTAGCACTTAACAATGCAGGGATCGGAGGCGAACCAAATAAAGTAGGCGATATGGCAGAGCAAGCATGGCTCAAAGTAATTGGCGTAAACTTAAACGGTGTGTTCAATTGCATGAAGCATGAATTGACACAAATGGTGAAACAGAAAAAAGGAGTTATTGTAAATATGTCTTCTATTTTGGGCAAAGTGGGTTTCGCCAATTCATCACATTATGTCGCAGCAAAACATGGCGTTTTAGGTCTTACCCAAACAGCAGCATTGGAGTATGCAATTCAAGGAATAAGAATCAATGCTATTTGCCCTGGATTTATTGAAACGCCTATGCTTACTCAGGCGGGTATCAGCAGCGAACATGCAGAAATAAAACAACATATCGTTGACTTGCACCCGATGAAACGTATGGGCAAATCGGAAGAAGTTGCAAGCGGTTTTATTTTCCTCGCCTGTGATGATAGTTCGTTTATAACAGGCACTAAATTAGAAATAGACGGTGGCTATTTAGCTGAATAGATTAAATTAAAAGCCTTACCAGATAATGTCGCATTTATATGCAATATAACACACAAATAATATTAAAAACTAAAAGGGATAAAATATAAAATTATGGATACAGCAAGTCAAGATTTAATTCACGAGCATAAGGCTATTATAATCGCATTAAATGTGATAGAAAAAATGTATGAGAGAGTCCAAAACGATAAAAAAATTGACTACAAGGACATTGAGGAGATTATAGAATTCCTAAAAATATTTGCCGACAAATGTCATCATGGAAAAGAAGAAAACTTTTTATTCCCTGCCCTCGAAGAAATTGGCATTAAAAACCAGAATGGTCCTATTGGAGTGATGCTTGCACAACATAAACAGGGACGGGAGTTCATTAAATTGATGCAAGAAAGTATTGTCAATAAAATAATCAATAAAAAAGCATTTGTTAATGCGGCTTCTTCTTATGTCAATCTTCTTAGAAATCATATTGAAAAAGAAAATAAAATTTTATTTCCAATGAGTGATACTAAGTTATCTGCATCAAAACAAAAAGAGTTATTAAATAATTTTGAAAACCTTGAAAAAAATGTAATTGGAGAAGGCAAGCATGAAGAACTTCATATTTTACTTGAAAAATTTGAGAAAAAATATTTAGAATAATAGAAAAAAGAGCCAGAATGTATGCTTAAAAAATTAATCTATAAGAATTCGAAAAGAACTTAAATACAATTAATTAACACTATTTAGGCTACCAATAAAACTTCATCGTTAATCTTGGATGGAGGTGGAACCATTCATAAAAATTGTTAAATCTTTAACAACTCACGACCTTTTCCGCTATATTTGATCGGTCACATTGGGTATGACTTTAATGTTAGCCCAAATTTGATGCGAGTTTGTAAAATGGCGGCACTCTTGTTCTGCCAAACCACAACGGTGGTTGGAAAAAGTGAAACGCCCCCAACGGTTTTTTGGGGGCGTTTCTTTTGGCGTTCGCTTTATTGAATTACTTTGGGAAACAGAAGAAATAACTTCCAAGAATAATACAAGCGAAGAAAATAAAAGAAAACAGCGACAATGAATTTATCTATGATAATGAAGATGCCATCGGGGTCATAATGAATAATTTTTCTTCCGAAAACCAATAAAAACCATAAACTTAATAGAAATGTTAAAAAATGTTAAAAATAGTTGGCTAAAAATTAGGAATGAATGTTCTAATTAGTCTACCTTTGCACTCGTTATTAAAAAATCAATAAACAAATGAAAAAACTTGCAGTAATTTTAGTTATCGGTGCCGTTGCTCTCGTGTCCGCATGCGGGCCAAGCGCAAAAGAAAAAGAAGCAAAACGTATTGCTGACTCTATCAGAGTAGCTGATTCAATAGCATTGGTTCAGGCTCACCAGCAGAGAATTGCCGATTCAATCGCCAAGGTTCAGGCAGAAAAGAAAAGAGTTTCTGATTCGATTGCCCATCAGGATTCAATCAAAAAACACCTGATTAAAAAAGCCGTAAAGCCTGTCACTACCAAAAAAACTCACAAAAAATAATTTTTGGTTAATGAATCAGATTGAAAGAAAAGCTCCGTATGACGGGGCTTTTTTTGATTTTATAAACACCAGTTATGCTTCCCCTTGATTTTATCAGCATTGTGGCATATTATGCGTTATTTTTGTAATACTTATGAAAAAGAAACTATCTTTATTGAGTATCCTGTTTATGCTGGTAATGAAATACCCGCCCCTGCCAAAATTTTCATTATTTCAAAAGGACTATATCGTTGAGGTTCGCGGCTTCTCCCTGAAAAAGATTGCGCTGCAATTCTTCATAAACTAATGGGGTTCGGCACTTCATCTTCGAAAGTTTAATGCAGCATTTGAAATTCAAATAATGTTCAGATTTCCATCTTACCAAATATAAGGTATCAACCGATATCTTACTTTCTTCATATACAAATCATACCCTTTTAATCCTCTTTGTAACACTTTTTCTTCATTTACTATTCTACAAGCCACTAGGATTGGAATAAATATTACAGGAAGAAAAGCAAAGTATGATCCCAAGATAAGCGGAGTAACAATAAAAATAATAGAAAATGCCAAATACATAGGGTGACGGATAAGAGAATATAATCCCGTATCTATCAGTTTCTGCTCTTCCTGAATCTCAATGACACGTGAAGCATAATTGTTTTGAAGCGTAACCATGAATAGCATCAGGAACCCGAATATCATGATTGAAGTGGACAATACAATTAAAAATGCAGGAACCGTTGACCAATGGTACCTGAAATCAAAGCCTGAAACAATAAAAGCAAGCAAAGCAGATAAAATCAGCAATAGCATAATTAATTTTTGTGGTTTTTCCTTTTCATCACCCCTCATTCTTTTTTCCATTAAATGAGGATCATGAATAGATAAGTAAATTAAAATTAGGAACATCAATACAATGAACACTCCTAAAAACAGCCATGCATTCCAGAATAGTAATGAATTAGCTGGTAGGAATAACGATAAACCAAAGAATATTAAAGCCAGAAAACAGTTCAATATTGCTTTGAAAATCAACTTCAATTTGTATCCCATCTTTCTGTTTTCCATTTTTGTCGTGTTAACGGTTTGTCATGGTTATCCTTTTTTCAGTTCTATCCTTAGCCAAATCGGTAAATTACCAAGTTCAACCTGCTGAATTTGATAACCTACTCCAAACTTTGTCTGCTTGATAATCTCATCAAATTCTGTTATTGAGTAGGTCATTCGTAATTGTTTTCTTAAAAAATATTTTGATATAGTTTTACGGAGGAAACTATATTCCTTGAGATTCTCCTTCAATCTGGAATCCAGTAACTCTCTATTATAATTTTTATTTGATTCAAATATATACGCTGTCTTGCCTGATTTCAGAATCCTAAATAGTTCATCTAGTCCCTCTGTTGGCTTGTCCCAATTATAAAAACTACCAGAACATATAATGCAATCAAAGAAATTATCCTGATATTCTGTTTTTACAATATTTCCAACTCGCAAATCAACATTTTTTATTTCTCGTAAATGTCGTCTTGCTCTTTCAAGCATCGAGGATGATATATCAAGACCAAATAAATCAATTTGTTGATTCTTTTTATTGATCTCCAGTAAAAGCCTACCATGTCCAGTCCCAACATCCAATAATTTACCTTGTTTTAGAAATCCAGCTATAAAGTCTGCAATCTCTTCAAATGTTTTATTCACGCCTTTAACATTTGTCAGATTATCATACAATCTGGCTGCAAATACGGGCATATTGATATATTGCTTTTCTCCACGAGTTTTCATTGTAATATTCTCATTTTATGACTGTCGGACTACCTGATATTTTCAGGATTATATTATGCAACAATATGAATATACTATACTTGGGGAGAAACAATTACAGTCATAATTGCAATTTCTATATTTACTTCGAAACCTTAGGGTTCATGATCTTTCCCATGAACAGTATGCTACCTGACGAATTATCTTTTATGCAGAAGATAAACGGATGATCAGCATTGAAAATCTTTATATCGGATGAAGGTCTTACCGCTGTAGCTATCATTATCACTGCTGTTGCAGCGGCAGCCTCAGTACCTTTCTCATCAACATTCACGAATGCCTGATGAATAACTTCGCTGATACAAAGATCTCGTTTACCAGTCATTCCAGAAAAATCGGCACCACTTGGGGAAAATGCCAAAGGCATACCCATCTCAGAAAGTATGCTCCCTAAGTAGATTTTAAAGGTTGTCTGAAATTTTGGAAGAAATAAACGAACTTCGTTGGGCTGGAATGAAGAGATAATGTCTAAATAGTATTTGTAATCAAACGATTTCTCAAATTCTATGATCCCGTTATTTGTATTCGGTAAGAAGATCACCATGGATGCCTTGTTGTCCTTATAGGGTACCTCAATAGCCTTAATTTTCGAATCTTCATAGTAATTAAACCTGCCGTGTTGATTCATAAATGGAACATTAATTTTGGCTGCATCTATCAGGGTAAAATCTTTTGGTTGTGTTGCTTGTTTCTCAAAGGGTTCTGCCCAGTCGCCATAAAAATAGATGGCGTTGACCAATACCAGTCTTGTCAGAGATGTCAGATCACTTTGGCTCAGGAGGTCTTTTATTTTATTATTTGTTTTCTGCTCCACCCAAGCATTAATATCCTTTCGGGTCTTTTCTTTATTATCTTTGAAATCAACATTCTTCAATTCAGAATTGTAATTTGATTTCACAATGCCCAAATAGGAATCAAGAAACTTAAAGTTCTTTTGAGCCCACAAACCATTAGCAATATTCAATGTAATTTTACCCTCGGTTCCTTCATTCAATCCATTCAGTAGCTGCTTGTAGTCAGAATGAAATTTCTTTCCCTGCGGAAAATTCATGGTCTGGCTTATCTGGGTAGCTGTTTCAGTCCTGGCGCCAGCATAAACCATTGCAAGTGCCGTTGAAATACTGAACGGAGAACAGAATAGGTTTTTATCAGAATCACATTTAATTTCTTTGTAGAGCTTGAAAGCAAACTTATTATTGCCACCCACTATCTCCTGAGGATTATTTGCACTGATCATAAGGGGAAGAAAGCATGTAAACAAACAAAGGTAAGGTTTCATAGGGAAGAAATTTAGTATATTTGAAGTATGCAAATACCAAGCCCGGTAAGTTCATTTTGAAATTTCCTATTTAACATGAGCTGTTCTACATCATCTAGATTGGCAGACTTGTCCCCCTTCCGCGAAGTTATTCGATAGGTATTACAGAATCTCTAAGGTTTTTCGCTACTTATAGAGATGAAACTGTTTTAAAGTTGAAATGTTTTTTGTTACTATTCGGGACTTAGGGAATCTCTCTTGAATCACTGTTAATTCATATATGCTTAATCGAATACTGTCAACCCCATATGGGTTATAGAGTGTACGTTTCAGCCTATAACAAAGAATCACAGAATCACAGATATTTTTTGCATCTGTCTTATCAACTGCATAAATTAACTGAATTTGGCTGTCGTTTTGCTTGCCATAACTTGATACGTATAGTGCAGAATCTGGGGCTTAATAATAAACCACAAAATCCGGAAAGTCTTTCGATCCAGTGGATGATCTTATTGGGTATACTCCACTATGAAATGAATTAAAAAATTGATCTCTTGTACAATTTGTCGAGTCATAATTTTTTTTCGATGAAATAATTATAGTTTCAGGAAAACCATTATTTATATACTTCTCAATTCCTTGATGCCAATAATATGCTACTACAGTATCATTAATTTTATCGATTTCACCACCGCTATAGAGTTCACATTGGAAATCCAGGACAGAAGATCTTTAGAGGATAATTAGATTACCGGGATTAACCTGGCAACATCATTTTTACCATCTCATTTTTTGTGTACCGGCATTTTAGCAGAATCACCTTGCATGTGTTTAGGGCAGTATTTCATCATACTGTCATGCGCCATACATCCTGGTTTTTTGGAACACATTCCTTTTTCCATGGCTTGTGGGCAGCAAAAACTACCCTGCATTCCATGGTTACAATTTTTCATCATCATCTCATGCTGGCAATTGGGCTGACCAGGACAACCATGATGTGTCATCTTGCAAATGCCACCTCCTATAAAACCAATGAAAAGGATGAATCCTACTACGATAAAAAACCAAGAGATAAAGGCAAAAAATTTGCCGGGCATGTCTTTTCTGCATTTTGCAAGCAACAAGGTACCTGCAAGAATAGTTAGCAATGAGATAGCTAAAAGATGCATAATTTAAAGTATTAAGACTGACTACTCTTTTTTCGGTTTTCGTCGTTCCCGTTTAGTTCACGGCTCTTTATGAATGAAGAATTCGTAAACCTTTACAAATATAATGCATTTTTTTAAGCGACCATAAATCGTTATAATAAAGGTTACCAAGAAAAACATAAATTTAGAATGTGTTTTAAAATTAGTAATGAATTGAATTAAGAGAACCTTCATTCAATAGAAAAGAAGTTATCTGCTTACAACTTTCGTAATAGAGGGAGCAATCTTGATAGGGGGTTCAGAAGGTAACGACCGGAACCCTTTTTCATTGGATACATGATCGGATACACAACTCATCTATGAAATCGTCAAATTCCATTTTAAGATTCGTTTTTGGTTTTTGGGGGCTTCATCAAGGATATATCTCGACATTCGGATTTTTTTGTGTCTTTCTTGTTTCAGGACACTTTCTGTTTTGGAAATCACTGATTGTGCAGTATATTTGATCTCTGAAAACATTTTTAAGACATGAAAACAATTAAATTAACTAACGATGAACTTGAATTAGTTCGTCAAATGTATCAATTTGAACTCGAGGAAACTGAAAAACATCTTGAAAGCATAAAAAAGATTCTTGGGAAACTTGATACTCCTAAGGGTCGTGAAACTATTGAAATCACCGGAAAGAAACGTCGTGGACGGAAACCAAAAATTCAAAAAGAAGATTTTCCGGTTCCTGATCTGGTCAAAAAAGTGCATAAGCCTAAAAAGGATAAGAGAAAGAAACGTGGAAGACCTGTTAAATCTGTCAAAATTGAAAAACCGCTTAAAGAAACCACACCGCCCCTTACTCCTTCTGAAGTTGCAGCAAAGATAGTCCAATCTACAAAAACGGTTGTTCCGAAAAAAAAGGTAAAGAAACTTCCTAAGAAAAGAAAAAGAATATTCTTAAAGAAATTGAGCAAACCAATTCCCCCTAAAGAAGAACTTATTGTAAAACCAGAAACACCACCTTCAGAAGTTAAACCTGAAATGGTAGAATAATTTTTATCATTGTGAAGTACAAAAAAGAGGGATCTACTTCCCTTTTTTTATTTCACATTTAACTTTACTTCTTCCACAAATTCTTTACAGGGTTTGAAAGCCGGAAGATTGTGTGCCGGTATGGTCACAGAAGTGTTTTTGGTAATATTCCGCCCAATTTTTTTGGCTCTTTTCTTTAAAATGAAACTCCCGAATCCCCTCAGATAAACATTTTCCCCTTTTATCATTGAAGCTTTTATAGACTCCATCAATGATTCAACGATAGCTAATACGGCTACTTTTTCAATCCCTGTCTTGTTGACGATTTCGTTAACGATTTCTGCTTTGGTCATATTCTATAGATTTATTATTTGTATAATAATGTATCCCGAAAGAGCAAATCTTATAAAATTTAGAACCCTTCACGAATATTATACCTGGGAAGGGTTTTTACTTTATATTGCTAAAAAACTTTACAAACTTTACAAACTGAATCCATAATTCATAATTCGCCTGCCTACCGGCAGCTACGGTGTACCCACATCTTTTACAAGATTTGTTCCTTCTATTATATAACCAAGTCTGTCTAATCCTCGCTTTAACACTATTACTCCAGGCGGCCCTTGCGAATCATATCCTTTCC
>Ga0187861_10003645_pt1 | contig 13467 bp, 13 predicted proteins | sample June2016WEW_10_1_3_FD_132986 | JGI IMG/M metagenome (GOLD analysis project Ga0187861, IMG submission 132986) | Peatland microbial communities from SPRUCE experiment site at the Marcell Experimental Forest, Minnesota, USA - June2016WEW_10_100 | ecosystem: Environmental > Terrestrial > Soil >...
GGCGACGCGCAACGCCACCGGCACCATTGCGCCGATGGCCACCAGGGTCACATCGGTTCCAGGCCGGCGCACCAAGGCGTGGCCGAACCGAACGCGGTAGGGAACTTCGGGCACGTGGTCAATCATGGAAAACAGGGAACGGTGCTCAATAATAACCGAGGGATTCTGGCCGAGTATGCTTTCCAGTAAGAGCCCCTTGGCATCGTAAGCCGTAGCGGGCATGGCGACGCGAATTCCCGGCAAGTGTGCGAACCAAGCATGCAGACTCTTCGAGTGTTGGGGACCTTGTCCCCAACCCTTGCCCACGACAGCGCGGATGGTCACTGGCAAAGACGAATGGCCGTTTGACTTGAATCGCCACAGCGACATCCAGTTCACGATCGCATCTAGCGAATAAATCATGAAATCCAACCGCTGGTGCACAAGTACCGGGCGCAATCCGGTAAGGGCCGCGCCAATCGCTGCCGAGGTCATGGCTGCCTCGGATACGGGAAAATCCTGCACGCGTTCCGCACCGAATCTTTCCACAAGGCCGGTGGTGGTGCCGAAAACACCCGCCTTATAATCCACGATTTGGCCCCACACGGCGACGTCGGGCGACAACTCCATTGCCTGAACCAATGCTTCGTTAATGGCCTTGCCAAAACTGAGTTGTCGAGTCTGCTCCATGGTAGAATCTCGCCTAATACGGTCCGGGGATGGCGTCGGCCTGTGCGTGATTGAAAACACCCGATTCCACATCGCGCAACAGACGGTCGGCCAGGGGAGTGGTCGGATCATAGTTGATCGCTTCCCAATCCGGTTCCGTGGGGAAAGCGCTGTTCTTGGCGAAGGCAAACGCTTCCGCAATTTCCTTGTCAATCTCGGCTATCAGTTGCGCGTTGCTCGATTCGCTTGCCAGCCCGGCCGGACGCATCTTCTCCTCCAGAAGTTCGATGGGATCATTAGCCTTCCAAAAATCCAATTCCGCCTTGGGCCGATAGCCAATGTAGTCGTCGTCTTCCGGCCCCACGTGCCCATTCCAGCGATAGGTGAACGCCTCGACCAATGTCGGGCCGCCACCCGTGCGCGCCCGCTGGACCGCTTCCGCCAGCGCGCTATGGACCGCGACCACATCGTTGCCGAACAGTGCTCGGGTCTCGATACCGAAGGCTGCAGCTTGTTCGTGCACGCTTTCACGCGTGCGCCGTTTGAACATGGGCGAGAAGGTTGAATAGCGGTTGTTTTCGCAGGCAAACACGATGGGCAACCGGCGGATGGCGGCGAGGTTGACCGCTTCCCAGAAAACGCCTTCATCGGTGGCGGATTCTCCAAAGCCAGCCACTACCACCCGTGGAAGCTTTTTGTGCTGTAATCCCAAGGCGACACCGACCGAAATGGCCACGGCACCGGAAAGAATCGCGCCACTATAAAAATTGACCGATGACATGGAGATGTCCTGCGACCCGGCCTTGCCACCATTAGCGCCTGTTTCCCGGCCATACACCTCCGCAAACAGTGCCCGCATCGGTGCGCCCTTTGCGAGGAAATAGCCCTGAGATCGATGATGACTGAACAAGTAATCTTCCGGCTGCAGTATTACCGACAAAGCGGCTGGCACCGCTTCTTGTCCCACACAAAAATGCAAGGGGCACCGCATTTGGTCGGCAGGGTGGTACTCCTTGATCATGGCCTGCTGATTGCGGCGCAGACGTACCATAAAGCGATGCAAGGCTTGGACGAGTTTCGGATCTACACCTTGAATCGATAGGTTGTGGTAACGTCCCTGCTTCAAAATTGTTTCGTGATTGAGTTCCGTCATTACTCGATTCTCCATTCGCCCGACCCGCCGCAGCGAATTTCAAACTTTATCATGGGGCCCATCATTAGGCAAACTTCCATCTTCGATTTCCAGATACTCGCTCGTCGGAGTCAAGAGCAGGTCCGAACTGCTTTCTGGACGCAGCCACCAGCCGAATCAAGAGCGATAAAACCTATGGATGACCTCGAGCATGTAGTCAATCTGGTCCGCCGTGATATGTTGGTGAGCAGGCAGCGTGACAATCTCATCCGCTTGGCGCTCACAGACAGGAAAGTCGCCGCGCTTGTAGCCGAGGTCCTTCGCCGCCCGCTGCAGATGAAGCGGGATCGGATAGTGCACGCGGGCTTCGATTTCCCTGGCCGCGAGACGGCGCAACAACGCCTCGCGCCGCTGAAAACTGGCGAGGTAGAGCTGGTAGACTTCCCGATATCCCTGCGGACGCGGCGGGAGCTGAACAAACTCTGCCAAGTTCTGAAGGCCAGCGTCCAGTCGCCGCGCATTCCGGATGCGGGCCTCGACCAATTCTTCAATGTTGTCAAGCAGACGAGTCGCGACGACAGCCTGAACCGGCTGGAGACGACTGTTAACGCCCCAAATATCGACGTGATCGCGGTCGCTCAACCCGTGGTTGCGGTACAGGCGCAGAAACGCTGCGGCCTCATCATTGTCGGTCACCACCATCCCGCCGTCGCCCCAAACATTCAACGGTTTGAGTGGATGCATGCTGAAGGTGTTCACTTTCCCAAACGTCCCGCAGAAACGCCCGTTGACCTTCGCGCCCACGGCTGGGCAAGCATCTTCGACGACCGGGATGTTGCGCGCCTTTCCGATACGCAGCACAGCTTCGATCTCCGCCGGGCATCCAGCCCAATGCACCGGGAGAATGGCGCGTGTGCGCGGCGTGATGGCGGCCTCGATCTTTCGCACGTCGATCTGGTAGCGCTCATCGCAATCGACAAATACCGGACTCGCGCCCGCCGCAACGATGGCGCCGACCGTGGCGATAAATGTGTTGGGAACGGTGATAACGTCGTCGCCATATTTCACGCCCACAGCCTTCAACGCGAGAATCAGCGCATCTGTCCCCGTGTTCGTGCTGATGACGTGTTTGATGCCAATGTAATCCGCGAATTTCCTCTCAAATTTTTCGACGAATGGCCCCAGCGTGAATTCGCCCGTGGATACCAGATAACGCAAATCTGTGAAGTACTCCTCCACATCGGCGAATTGTTGGTGCAAGTAGGAGTAATTGACGCGCATCGCCATCCCTTTCATCCACGGCTCTTGTAGAAATCCCGCACCAGTTCCACGACATAATCCTGCTGTGCGTGGCTCAGTCCGGGATACAGCGGCAAACTCAAAATTCGCGAGGCAGCCTGCATCGCCACGGGAAAGTCACTGGCGCTGTAGCCCAGGCTTTTCGCGGCGGGCTGCAAATGAATCGGTGTCGGGTAATGAATCAGCACCTCGACGCCGTGTTTCACCAAGTGACTCCGCAGATCATCACGGCGATCCGCCTGGATCATGTAGGTCTGGTAGACGCAGTATTCGCCCTGCCCCTCGTCCGGTACGGTGATATGCGGGCGGAGTAACTCGTTGTAGCGAAACGCCAGTTGACGGCGCGCTTCCGTCCGCCGCTCGAGATGACGCAACTGTACCCGCAACAAGGCCGCCTGCACCTCGTCGAGCCGGCAATTAAAGCTCCAGAATTCACACTCGTCCCGCGTGCGGAGACCGTGGTTGCGCGACTTTAGCAGCCGGTCGAAAACCGACTGATCGCGTCCAGTGACGATGCCGCCGTCGCCAATCGCGTATAGGTTCTTAAGCGGATGCAGACTGAAACAAGCCGCGTTGCCCCAGCTTCCGACCCGTTGGCCGTTGAGCTTGGCACCCACGGCCTGCGCAGCGTCCTCCAGCACGAACAAGTGATGCCGTTCGGCAATTTTCAAGATCTCAACCATTCGCGCGGGTCGCCCGGTAAGATGAACGGGAATAATCGCTTTCGTGCGAGGCGTGATGGCGGCTTCTAGGCGGGCTGGGTCCATATTGAGATCGGACTGGACGTCGACGAAGACTGGCCGGGCGCCAGCCAGCGCGATGGTCGAGGCGCTGGCGATGAACGAGTTCGGAGCCGTAATGACTTCGTCGTCCTTACCCAATCCCAGACCCCGCATGACAAGATGCAATGCACAGGTGCCGCTGGCGACGCTGACGGCTCCCTTGCTCCCACAGAACTCGGCGAACTCACGTTCAAACGCAGAGACTTCCGTGCCGAGAATGTAACGGCCGCCGTCGAGCACCTTCTCAAAGGTACTCATCAATTCCTGTTTGATCTCGCTCGATTGCTGGCCGAGCGTGGTGTAAGGCACTTTGAAAGGTGTGGGGGTCATACGTGCGACTCTTTTTTACCGAGTCTCGGACTGGTTGGCAAGCGCGGCGATGGCGGCGTCCCACTCACGAACCAGGTAGGCAGGGATGTCGTAGCGGGCCGCATCTTCGCGGCGGATGAACTCCAAGGCTTGGCCTTCCAGGCACCGAACCGTCTGGACTCCGTCGTAGCGCGTCCAAAAGATGGTCAGTTCGTACGGCGGCCAGTCTGCGTTATGGGTGTCGAGGAAGGAAGATAGCCAGTGTAACACGCGGGCGTCGTATGCCGTTTCCTCACGTAACTCGCGCCGCGCACATTCTTCACGACTTTCGCCGGAATCCAAATGTCCCCCCGGCGGCACCCACTTGCCCACGTTGTGCAGGCCGGGTTTGTCGTCGCGGTGCTGCAATAGCGCCGCGCCGTCATCCCGCAACACGAACACAGCCGCCACGGTGCTCATTGTGGCTGCTTCGCGGCCTCCGTCAGTCCCGTGCGCAAGGGTGTAAACCGAAACGACGGAAATGCCTTGATCGTTTCCGTTATGTCGAAATGCCGGTGAGTGACCGATCCCGATCGCGTCTGGCCCTTGATTTGCACTTCGCCACCTGCGACCGCCGCTGCCGTCTTCGCCACGTCCATGAATGACACCGCGTGGCCGGTCGCGATATTGAGCGTGCCGGCGGTGCGATGCTGCAGGCAGAGATCGATAAGCCGGGCGCAATCCGCGACGTAGAGATGATCGCGTTGTTCCTCGCCCTGACCGAAAAGTGAGATTTGTCGGTCCTTCAGCGCTGCTCGCAGGAATCGATTCGGTCCGTAACTGTTGTGCGTGTCGCCGGCGCCATACATGGCACAGAGCCGCAGCACCATGACGGGCGCTGCCGACTTCTGGGCTGCGACCCAGATCATGCGTTCGCGCATCAAGTGCATTAGCCCGTACAACGTCGTCGGACTGGCACAGGAACTCTCCCGCACCGGATTGGCATCGTCTTCATAAACGGTGTCCGAACTGATATAGATGACGTGGGCGAACTTCACCGCCTCCACCACCGCCGCCACATGTTCGCCCATCGCCAGGTTCTTCATCGTGGTTCGCGTGTCCTTACCCTTGTCCGGGGTCAAGGCTGACGCGAACACCAGCGCGTCGCCATCGCGCACGATGCCGCGTAACTTTTCGACCGATGCTGGTTCCAGCAGATTGACTTCCGCGGAGCCCAGCGGCACGACATTGTTCAACCGTCGGACCAGCGTGCTGCCCAGGAATCCCCGCGCGCCGAGCACGACCACGCGGCCCGGCGACTGCGGTTGTGAATGATAATGTTTAATCATTGGCCTCCAAGGCGATAGTATGAGAATCCCTCCGTGATCAGTGCGCGTCCGTCGAGCATCCCAAACGGATCGATCACCACCCGACCTGGCATCCGCTCGCGAATCTGGGCGGCAGAGTACGATGAGAATTCGCGCCACGGGGTCATGACCACCAGCGCCGTCGCGCCCTCACAGGCATCGAGCGCCGTCGGACACTGCGTCACTCCGGTAACAGCGGCTTTGGCCTGCGGGTCGTACGCGTACACGGGAAACTGCCCCAGCGATTCCAGCAGCGCGAGGGCCGGCGAGTTTTTCGTCGAGGCCGTGTCCTGTTTATAGGCCAGCCCCCACACGGCGATGACCGGCCGGTCGGTCTTGGACAGTACCGCCTCATGCAACCATCGCAGCACCCAGTCCCGTCGATACCAGCTGTTGGTCAGCCACGCGCTGACGATGCCGACGTCCGTGCCGTGCTGCTCGGCAAGGATCTGCACGGTGATGAGATCGCGTTCGAGGTTTCCGCCGGCAATTCCCAATCCCGGTCCGAGGTAGGCGTGCGGCCCGATGCGTTTGTCCAGCCGCAGCGCCGGCGCAATCTCCGACCAATCGGCGCCGATGGCTTCGCACAACTCGGCCAGTGTGTTGGTCGTGGCCACGCTGGAAACCAGAAAGAAATTGATCGAAATCTTGGCCAACTCGGCGCTCTCGTAACGCATCGGCAGGACCGGACAACCAAACGCCCGCAACCATTCCGCGTAAGCGGCCGGCAAGGGCGTCGATGGATTGGCGCAGCCCACGATGAAACGTTCCGGTTGGAGAGCGCGTTCGACCGCCCGACCGAAGATGAGCGTCTCGACCTGGTAATAGAGGTTCACTCCACCCACCTTGAGCGACCGCGTGAATCCGGGCGTGACCTGGCTGAGAATGACGAGTGTCGTTTCAGGCCCGAGCGCCGGCACGATATGGTCGATCAACTTCCGCAGCGGAGTCAAGTCGCTGCGGTTGCTGGCGTCCGTAGGCACGTCCAGCGATACCACGACCACCCGGCATTTCGTCAGGGCACCGACATCCTGGGTGAACCGGAGGCGCGACCGATTGGCCATCAACAACTCCGACAACTGCGGTTCCGAAACTGGCAGCTTTTGGTTCGTAAGATCAGCGCAGCGTTGCGCGTCGGGATCGAAGCCGACGACGTCGAAGCCCTTGGCCGCCGTCGCGATGCTGGTGACGGTGCCCAGATGGGAGAGGCCGGCAAATCCGATGGTCACAGCAGTTCCTCCCCGGTATTAGCCGCCAACTTCTTCAAGGTAGCGTTGATCCAAATGTCGTTGTCGATATTCGACGCGCCGGTAGCGCAGAGCGCCTTGAAATGTTCGTATTCCAGCGCCCAGGTTGGATCTTTCATTTCGATGGTCTCCACTTGCTCCGGCGGTCGGCCGCTGGGGAGGACCCGTGTGCGAAGGGTGAACGTGCTTGGCCCCCATTTGCAGAGGCAGAAGACGTGCGCGCTGCCCTGCTCGCCAAAGATGTCGAGCGTAAACGTGTTGCGCCACGAGACCATCGTGCCTTCGAACTCGAGCGTCGGAGCATCCGACGAACCGAAGAGGGTGTGGTCGAAAGCACGGTTTTCAAAACGGTTACCGGCCCAGAGTGTGAACTCTCGCGAAGATTTGCCGAAGAAGAACAACGTCAAGTCCAGCATGTGCGAACCGAGGTCGGTCAGCGCGCCCAGCCCGCGGTCGCGCCATGGCGAGCGTTTGACATCCATCGCGGTCCCGTTGCCGTAGAACATCCGGCACAGATAAATCTTGCCGAGCGTACCGTTGTCGAGCGCGTGCTTGACGCGGACGAGGTGCGGTTCAAAACGATGATTGTAGGCGGTATAGCAAGTCGCCCGCTTCTGGCCGGCCAGTGTGCGAAGATCGACAAGACATGATTCGTCATCGGTCAGCAGCGGTTTTTCGACAAGAACGTGTTTGCCGGTGCCGAGAAGGTATTTCAGTGCCTCGATTTTTGTGCGGTCGGGCGTGCAAACGAGCGCGGCGTCGTAGGCGTCGAGCGGCACGTCGCGGATGGACTTGAACCGCGCGGTCGGGACGACAGGGTCGACGGTCGCGACGACATCCGGGCCGGCCACCGCAAGGCGTTTCCTGCCCTGCACGCCGAGGCCGACGATGAGCACCTTCATGCGTACCTGACTTGCTTTTCGACCGCGTCGATCCGCTTGTGGACTTCCTCGGGCGATACAGGGTTGTTGCCTTCGTGTTCGCAGGAGCATGCCGCCGCGATGGAGCCGAGAATCGAGGCGATGACGGAGCTCTTCGTGGTGACCAGCGAAAGGGTTGCGTATGCCAGTAATGCGTCCCCAGCGCCGACGGGGTCGATGACGTTGTGAGCAAATGAGTCGACCGTGAAAAAAGACCGCACGTCGTGGCTTGGCGCGCGATACGTGATGATGCCGCGGTCGCCGAGTTTCAGGATCAGGAGTTTGCACTGGGCGCGCTTATAGAGTTCCAGCGCCAGCGGGCGGATGACGGAATCCTGATCGCCCAGCGCGAAGCGCGCTTCCCGCTCGTTGGGTGTAATGAGATCAAAGCCCTCGAAATCGAGGATGTTGCCCCACCGGCTGGCGACCTGGCTGTCGGCCACGCGCAAGGCACCGGCGGGGATGCCGGACGTCAGGGCGGGGATCGTCTGCTTGCTGAAGATACCATGGCGGAAATCACTGAAGATCACCGCGTCCACCGGGTTCTTCGCCATCGACGCCTTCAGATGCTCGACGCTTTTTTCGGAGATCGGCCGGTTGTCAAGTTTGTCGAGTTTGAGCAGCCGGTAGCTGTTGGCGATGAACGCGTTTTTCTGGGTCGTCGGCCGCGTATGATCGATGGACGGCGCGACTTCCACGTCGTGTTCGGCGAGGTCTTTGAGGACCAAATCCTTGAGTTTGTCGTCGCCGAGAACCGTCGAGAACTTCACCTTCGCGCCGGTTGCCCGGACGTGCTTGGAGACGACGCCACCACCGCCCACGAAGTCGATCTGGTTCTCATATTTCACGCTGAAGGTCGGGGTCTTCGTCATGCCGCCGATCATCGTGCAGTAGGTGTACGAGTCCACGATGGTGTCGCCGACGACGTGGATGCGGGCTGCCTTGAACGAGTCGAGCGCCTTGCGCAGCGCGTCGAACGTCACGCCGTCCGATTCCATCAACGTCATCAACTTGTCCGCGGCGATATTGGGCGGAGCTTGTTCGATGAACGCCGACGAGGAGAAGACCACGTCGCCCGGCGTGAAGATGAGTTCGCCGCCATAGGCTTCGAGAACGGTCAATTCTTCCCGGGTGCGCGGATGCAAGCCGCCGCCCTCGAAATACTCGTAGCCCTTTGCAAAATAGTCCGGTTGGAGAAACTTGATGCTTTCGATCGGGGTCGCGTTTTCGTCGATCATCACGTAGTCGACGACTTCGAGGGCGGCGAGGTTCATCGCGCGCAGTTGCTGGGGCACGAAGGGGCGGAACATGGCCTTGTTGATATGCGAGTCGCAGGTCAGGCTGGCGATGAGCACGTCGCCTTTGCTCCTAGCGTACATCAGATGCCGCACGTGGCCGGGATGCACGAGGTCGAACGTGCCGTGGCACATGATGACGGACTTCTGGCGCGGGCGCGGTCCGATGAGTTGGCGGATCTCCTTGCGCGTTTTGATCTTGCGACGGTAATCGTTCTGATCGGTCATGCCGCTCCCTATTTCCCCAGTGCCGCGAACCACCCCTTCGTGGCGGCGGCGATGGACGTCGGATCCCATACCGGCGCGTTCCGCCAGTAATCGATTTGAGATAACATGGCGGCCACGCCTTCGGAAAGCGAAATTCTCGGTTCCCAACCGAGTTCCGCGCGAATCTTGGTGATGTCGGCCCAGGTGCAATCGGGTTCGCCCGGCCGCTTCGGAATGTGCACGACCGCACCGCCGATCAGCTCTACCAGACGATTCACGGACTGCGGATTACCGGCGCCGACGTTGTAAATCTCCTGCGCCCGTGGCGAGATTGCCCCGGCGTAAAACGCGCGCGCGAGATCGGTAGCGAATACAAAATCGCGCGTCTGCGTGCCGTCGCCCACGACCGTGAATGGTTTGCCGGCGAGTTTCTGCGCGAGGAACACGCCGAACACCGCGCCGTAGGCCCCGGTCGTACGCGAACGCGGACCGTAGGCATTGAAAATGCGAATCGAGACCACCGGCAAGCGGTACACTTTTCCCCAATGCAGGACGGCTTCCTCGCCGAGATATTTGCTCAGCGCATACGGATACTGCGGCGCAATCGGTGCTTTCTCCGCCGTCGGAACCTCCGTGGCGATGCCGTAGCAGGATGATGAGGCCGCATAGACGAGCTTCCTCACACCGGCCGCGCGCGCGGCCTCGAGGACGCACACCGTGCCCATGACGTTGGTGGAAAGATAATCGACCGGCCGTTCGATAGACGGCACGATGTCGCCAATACCGGCAAAGTGGAACACGTATTCCGCACTCCGGAACAACGGCTCGTCCGCGGCAAGTTGCCGGATATCCTTCTGGGCGAAGACGAGCTTGGGATTGCCCTTGTGGTGGGCGAGGTTGTCCAGCCGCCCGCCGGACAGATTGTCGAGAACGTGGACGCGAAGATCTTCCGCCAGCAGCAAGTCCACCATGTGACTGCCGATGAAACCGGCCCCGCCTGTGACGACAGCAATCTTTTCCGCACTCATTTCAGGCCGATCTTCTTGACGGTCTTGACGTTGAAATAGCGGTCGTCGGTGAGACTATTGGCCAGCTTACCGGCCTTGAAAGCCCGGCACAGGTCGCGCACCGCATCCTCAACGCTGCGCTTGGGCACAAAACCCAGCCTAGCGGCGATCTTCTTCGACGAGACGTGATAGGAACGCAGGTCGTTGGACGGCGTGGTCTCGACGCGGATCGGGGCCTTCTCGGGAAACTCCTGCTCCACGGTTTTGCGGACCATCTCGGCGATCTCGCTCACGGTAAAGTTTTCGTAACCGGCATTGAACGTTTCGCCGGCAATCTTCTCCGCCGGCACCTCCAACAGCATCACGTACAACTCGGCTATGTCGTCCACGTGGATGTTGGGCCGCTTCTGCAAGCCGCCAAAGACGGTGATGGCGCCCTTGTGAACCGCGAGGTTGGTCAAAATGTTGACTGTCAGGTCGAGGCGCATGCGCGGTGAATAGCCGCAGACGGTGGCCGGACGGATAATGACGGTGGTGAAGTCGGGGGATTGGTGCTTCAGCAGCAGCGGCTCGCTCAGGCCTTTGTACTTGTTATAGTCGGTCAGCGGGACGAGCGGATGTTCTTCGGTCACTTCGGGGGCGTCGCTGACGCCGTACACTGAACTGGTCGAGGCGTAGATGAACCGTCGCACCCCGGCCTGTTTGCAGGCCACGACGGTTGGCTCGAAGCAGTCGAAGTTTATCGCCTTGCTGAGGGCGGAATCCAATTCGAAGCTCGGATCGTTGGAGATGCATGCCAGGTGAATCACGCTGTGGACTCCGCGCAATGCCTTGGTGAACGCGGGAACGTCGCGGAGATCGCCTTTGATGACTTCGAGATTCGGATGTTTCGGCAATCCGTCCGAACCGAAAAGCATTAAATCATAGACCACCACCCCGTAACCGGCTGCCAGAAGTTTGGGCACGAGGACACAGCCGACGTATCCCGCGCCGCCCGCGACAAGAATCTTTTTCAGTGCTTTCCCTTTCCTTTGGAGAGTTCAATGTTGAATCCAGCTTTCAGCGCATCCTGCCGAAACATCTGGACCGTTTCCAGCGAATACTGGTCGAGATTCTTGCCGATATTCGGCAGTTTTGCCAACACGTCATTGGTGGCGGTGATGACGTGACAGCCAATGGCGTCGGCCTGAATAATGTTCAGCAATTCGCGCGGGCTGGCCCAGATCAATTCCGCTTTGGGGTTTGTTTTCAGGAGGCGCACGCATTCCGCCATGAGCGGGATCGGATCGCGTCCCGAGTCGGCGATTCGCCCGGCAAAGACCGAGACGAAACTGGGAACCGTCACATTCAAGCAGGCGAGGACCCGTGTGACCTGGGCCGGCGTCATGATCGCGGTGATGTTCAACTGTACACCGGCCACGGCGAGTCGCTTGATCAACGGGCCGGCAAATTCACCCGTGGTGTTGCTGACCGGGATCTTGACATACACATTGCGGCCCCACGACGCAATCTCGTGGGCCTGCGCTTCCATTTCACTAAAGTCATCCGAGAACACCTCGAAGGAGATGGGTTTGTCGGGAACAATCTTCAGCGCTTCCAACGAAAACGCCTTGTAGTCGGTGATGTTTGCTTTGCGCATCAGGGTGGGGTTGGTCGTAAATCCCTTGATCCAGGGATTCTTGTTCATCTCGGCGATGACCTTTAACTCCGCGCCATCGGCGAAAAGCTTGACCTTCAACTCACTGAATGCCGGCATGTTTCACCTCGGACAGAATTCGCTGACTGGCTTCCTCGAGCGATTGGACCACGATGTCTGGGTTCTCCGCTTTTTGTTCCGAGTAATTGTAATCGATCAACACCGTCCGACAACCGGCCGCGTGGCCGGCCACGATGTCCCGCCACCGGTCACCCACCATATACGAAGCCCGCAAGTCAAGAGACCAATCACGCGCCGCATCCACGAGCAAACCCGGCTTGGGTTTTCGGCAAGCACACCGGTCAACCTCGGTGTGGTAACACACCCGAACATCATCCACGCGGCATTCCTGTTGGACCCGTGCGTTCATCGCCTCGACAATCTCGCGAGCGACTTTACCGGCGCCGACGTCGGGTTGATTCGTCGCCACGATGACGCGAAACCCGGTATTTTTCAAGGCGGCAATCGCTTCCACGACTCCGGGCAGGATTGCAAATTGCTCGAGCGTCGTGGGAGCGAAAGGTATACCGTCGCGCACGAACATCCGATTAATGACTCCATCCCGGTCGAGAAACACCGCGCGGTTCAACGCCGGCTGCCCGCTTTCGCCACGCTCTCCCATTTATTCTCCTGCACCATCACGCGCGGGTGACATACGAGGCAATGCCAGATGACCGCCTGAAACGACTCGGCGTGCGGGGTGACGTGATCGGATGTGACCGTGGGCACGACAAGGACTTCGTCACCGATTTTCTTGGTGTAACCGCCATCGCGGCCCACGATCCCGTAAATCTTCAACCCGCGGTGCCTGGCCTCATCCAGCGCCCGCACGAGGTTGACGCTGACGTTTTTCTCCACGTTGCCACCGCCGACGGACAACACCATGATGGCGTCCTTATCGTTGGCCTTACTGGTTTGCAGCCATGCGGCGAATACCGTATCCCAACCTTCGTCGTTGGTACGCGCCGTCAGTTCAGCGACGTTATCGCAAGGGCTGTAAGCCTCAATGCCGGCGAGTTTGCGGAAGTCGTTGACGGCGTGGCTGCAATTGGCGGCGCTTCCACCGACTCCCAGAAGAAACAGGCGGCCTCCCCGTTCCCGCAGTTGCGCGAGGCCCTCAGCGATCCTTTCAACAGTCGCCTGGTCAATGCGCGCCGCAATTTGGGCGACTTCATCAAAGTATTGGTGTGCGTGCGTCATCGTTCGGAATTGAAACAGTTACTATAATCCAATCGTGGCTCGCCTTCAAACCCTGAATCTACTTCGACAGCAGCGGTATACATAAAATTGTAACGCCCTCCAGAGGATTATCGTTGCTCGTAGGCATTTCTCCAAAGGGCTTTTCGAGAAGCTCGGCCGTTTTCGGTTGTTTTGCCGTACAGCAACTACCAACTGCTAATGCGCAGTTGGCAACCGACGGTTGTCTGGCAGGTTTCCGATTTCACCGTGGTCCCGGTGACGTGGCCTCGCTTTTTCGAACCGCTTGAGGTGATAGTCTGGGGCCAGGAGAAAGGACCCAGAATGAAGGGCAAGCGGTATACGAGGGAAGACGAGATTCGCATCTTACGGGAGGCGGACA
>Ga0187861_10003651_pt1 | contig 13460 bp, 13 predicted proteins | sample June2016WEW_10_1_3_FD_132986 | JGI IMG/M metagenome (GOLD analysis project Ga0187861, IMG submission 132986) | Peatland microbial communities from SPRUCE experiment site at the Marcell Experimental Forest, Minnesota, USA - June2016WEW_10_100 | ecosystem: Environmental > Terrestrial > Soil >...
CCGAGTCGACGAAGCTTCCGAGATCGATATCGTCGAGCCCGCTCCTGTCCGGCAGCTTTCGCGATAGCACAACCTGCGCCTCGGATGTCCCTGCCGATATGAACAACTCCCCGGCCTGGCTCACACCACAGGCGTAGGCACCGCAGAAGTGGTCGTGGCCCCCCGCGACCACCAGACAGTCGTCCGTGATGCCCCAGCGGTCGGCGAACAACCGACCCAGGGGGCCGACAACAGAGCCGGACGGCACCAGTCGCGGCAGCATCCCCGGCGTAACACCGGAACGAGCTGCGAGCGGATGATCCCAGTCGTGCCACTCGGGTCTGTAGAAGCCCGTACGAGACGCGTGCGACCAGTCCATGACGAAGCTCGCCGCCGGCAGCCCGGCGAGCGAACAGGTCACATAGCTGCCCAAGTCAGTGAACGACGCCGCGCGTCCGACCGCCCATCCGCGGTGGGTCGATAACCAAGCGAGCTTAAAGAACGAAAACGTCGGGTCTGGGCGAAGCGGCCACGCGAACGAGCCACCGGCCTCCTCGATCAGCCGAGGCGCCTCTTCCTGGCCGAGTTGGTTGTACCAGGTCGGCACGTCGTCTATGGCCCGACCCCGCTCGTCGACCAAGACCACCTCCTCCCCGACCGAGGCTACGGCGAGGGCTTCGATTGGCAAGATGCCGCCGCTCGCTCGGGAAGGATGGGCGAGCACCTTACCAACGACATGCACCACCGCCTCAAGGATCTCGGCCGGGTGATGCACTGGACCGAGTTCAGTCGTGGCGACCGGCGTCTGAACGCTGGCAACCGCCAGCGTCTGGCGGCGCTCGGGATCGTAGACCAGGGCCTTTATCCGCGTCGTGCCCAAGTCGACTCCGATGTAGGTCACGGCGCTGAGAGTTGGAGCTGTGATGGATTCCCGATTTCTCGGAGGACCACCAGCCCCGCCAGCGCGTCCACTTCGGCGCGTCCGTCGAGATCCGGCTCAATGCGTCCTGCGCCAGCCGCGGCTGCTGCGGTGCCAAAACGCAGCGCGTCCATCATGGACGCACCGTCGGCCAGTGCGAAGACGAGGCCAGCGACCAAGAGATCGCCCGACCCAGTAGCGTTCTGGGTTCTCACGGCCGGAGGGAGCGCATGTACCGCCATATCCCCATCCGTGTACACAGCGCCGGCAGGCCCGAATGTGACGATGAGATGGGAGACGCCCCACTCGCGAACCACACGACGCATTTCGCGAATGATCTCGTCCGGGTGGGCAACGTCGAGCCGCCGCTCGACAAGTGCGCAGAACTCCGCAAGGTTGGGCTTGACGAGCCACGGACCCCGGCGGATGGCTGCGGCCAGCGCCCTGCCGCTCGAGTCCAGCAACGCAATTCCTCCACTCCGTCGCACGACGTCGACGATGTCGCCGTGGTACGAGTCGGGGACTCCTCGCGGCAGGCTGCCGGTCGTGACTACCAAGTCGCCCGGCTGGCACTCAGCCTCCAGGCGGTCCAGCAGTTCTGCCTGCTCCTCAGGTTGGATCACTGGCCCGGGCTCGTTGACCACGGTAGAGCGACCGCTCCGGCGCTCGACGATGACGGACGTGATCCGTGTCTCACCGGAGATGGCCACGTGACGATCGATGAGACCGAGTTCGCGCAGTTCTTCACGGACGAACTCGCCGACGCGCCCACCGAGGAAGCCGTAGAGGACGGCCGACCCCCCGAGGCGACAGATTCCCCGCGCGACGATCGCACCCTTGCCGCCCGCTCGCCGAATGACCTCTTCCGACCGGTTGACTGCGTTCACCTGGAACTCGTCAACGAGTTCGAGCCGGTCGAGAGCCGGATTCGGTCCGACCACGCGGACAAGACTACTCGACGTGGCCCGTGGAATCGGCTCGGGATCGATCCAAGACTGGCCACCCGGCACTGCTGGTCGCTCGTCGAAGCACGCGTCGCCTGACCGTTGCATTCGTGAATCTGTGTCTGGCGTATCGCTCGCTCTTCCGTCCGACGGCCAAGTTCGACCGCTCACGCAACCATCTGGTAGACGATCCTCAGTTCCTCGTCGCTCGCGGCCAAGATCTGCCGCTCACGCTCGACGAACGTCGATGTCGTCACCTCCACCAGGTTGTCGAGGACTGGGACATTCGGTGGGCCATACATGGCGACAAATGGGTTGCCCCCCGGTCCCAGAGGCTCTGCGGAACAGTAGTTAGGCCCGCGGTTGTACCCAACCGCATAGAGCGCCATCTCAACGATGTCCATGTCGAGGAGACCTTGCCCAAGACCGCGGCGATTGGTGTCCGCGAGTTGGAGGTTGATCATACGATGCCCGTACGTGAGGATCGCTTTGCCGATGTGCTCCTCGCCGCTCAGCATGTGGTACAGGTCGCCGCTAATGTGCTCGCAGCCAGGGCTGTTGATCATGTCGAGCAGGGTGGCTACTTCCGCGAAGGTGTGAGCGACGCTCACCTCCTCCGGCCTGATTGGCTCGATTGCCCCCCGAACCCCGACCTGTAGGAAGTACTCCGCAGCGATGCGAATCGTGTCCGCGGCGCGCTGCATCTCGCTGTCGTCATGCTTCAACGGGCGCCCTACCGCGCCAGCCCCGAACATCACATAGGTCCCACTCACCGCCTTGCAGAAATCAGCTTGTCGTTTGAAGTAGTCGATGGCGCGCTGGCGAACGTGGGGCTTGCTACTGGCGAACTCCTGCTCCGGGGTGACAATCCCGCAGATACCCGAGACGCTCAGGTCGTGGTCGCCGAGGATCCGTTGAACCTCGCTGGACTTGTACCCGAGGTCCGGTCCATAGAGGTTGCCGTGAAGCTCGATGTACTTGACACCATTGCGTTGAAGCCTTTTCGCGGAGTCCTCCAGCCGTTCGGTGCCGAATCCCCAGTTGCTCCACGCAAACCGGAGTCCCGGCTCGTCGGCCCCGAAGTGGCGTCGAGCCTCCAGGAAGCGCGCCACGACCTCCTGATCGAGTTCGCGGAAATGCTGTGGCTTCATGGCTGCCGATTCTCCACTGCGGACTTTGCGGCGTCGTCTACGCCCGCCTTTGTACCGTCCGGGGCGCCGCCGCCGGCACTCGCCCCAGGCGGCACGCTGCCGCCCTTCGGTCCGCCGCCGAAGGCGCGGGGCCGGCTGAAGGAACCCTGGCGGAACTGGTCAAACAGAACCGCGAGCACGATCACGAGCCCAATACTGAGTTCCTGCAGGAACGGCGATAGGCGGAGAAGAATGAAGGCGTTGGAAATCACGCCGAGCAGGCATGCGCCGAGCAACGCCCCGATCATTGATCCGCGGCCGCCGCTCAGGCTCGCGCCGCCGATCACGCACGCCGCGATCACACTAAGTTCGATACCGGTACCTGCCTGGGATTCGGCGATACCCACCTGCGACGTGAACACGACGCCACCTGCTGCCGCCATTACGCCGCTTAGGACGAATACAAGGATGCGGGTTCGATATATGGGAATTCCGGTGAGCCGAGCGGCCTCGCGGTTGTCACCGATGGCCGTGATGCGCTGTCCGAAGACGGTACGCGACAGGACCACCTGGGCAAGAGCCACCAACACGATAAACAAGACAACGCTGACGGGCATATTGTTGAGAATCTGCCCCTGCCCGATAAAGAGAAACGAGCTGGGCACTGTCACCGGCATGCCGCCCGACATGAGCAGGGTCAGCCCTCGGCCGATTGACAGCGTAGCCAGTGTCACGATGAACGAGCTGACTTTGCCGTAGACAACGATCGAGCCCTGCACCAGGCCGATCAGTCCGCCTGCGGCGAGGGCAATAACGATCGCAATCGGTGGGCTGATGCCCTGCGACATCGCCGATGCGACCACAATGCCGGAGACCCCGAGCACGGAGCCGACCGATAGGTCGATCTCGCCCGCGATCAGGATGAACGCCTCGCCGATAGCAAGGATGCCTGTCACTGCCACGGCCTGCACGATGTTGTAGAGGTTGTCGCTCGTGAGGAAGAGGCTGTTAGCGAGGCCTAGCAGCAGCCCCAGAATCACGATGACAATCGCCAAACCTGTCTCTTGGCGCCTGAGAAAGCCACGGGCGCTCTGCCACGGTGCGGTTAGTGTCTGCACGCTGCCCTCGACACGTTATCTCCTTCTTGTCGGTAAACAGTTACTGGGCCTCAGACCTAACTTGGCATCAGGCGCTCGCCCAATACCGAAGCCACAATGACTGCTGCGCTCGGCCCACCGGGCAGACTCTCTACGACCCTTCCCTCGCGGACGATGAACACACGGTCTGCCAGTTCGATGATCTCGTCGAGCTCGCTAGAGATGAACCAGATCGCGAGCCCTTCACGCGCGAGGCCGCGCAAGATCTCATAGATCTCGGCCTTGGTGGCCACGTCGACGCCTCGAGTCGGTTCATCCAGAATGACCGCAGTAGGCTTGACGGACAACAGTCGAGCCATCAGCAGTTTCTGCTGATTGCCGCCGGACAACGACGTCACCGGCGAGGCCAGTGAGGGCGTCCTGACGGACAGTTGGGACGCGAGCCCCGCGGCGAGACGGTCCTGCGCCCGTTGGCGGATGAAGCCGAAGCTCACGAGCTTGTCCAGTACGCTCGACGTGATGTTGAAGCGGATGGTCTGCCCGTAGAAGATCTGCGTACGCCGTTCTTCGCCGATAAATGCGAGGCCCGCCTGGAGGGCTCCGCGCGTGTTCCGGAACCGCACCCGCCGTCCCTTGAACCAGACCGTGCCTCCCAGCATTGGGTCGGCGCCGACGACGGCCCGAGCGATCTCGGTCCTCCCAGAGCCGACGAGGCCAGCGAGGCCCACGATCTCGCCAGCATGGATCGAGAGGCTCACGTCGCGGAATCGCTGTCCCGTACAGTGCTCCAGTCGCAGGACCTCGCGTCCCTCGGTCGCGGAGCTCGGGTCCGGCACCGACTGCGTAGCCGCACCCTCAGTCGCCGCCGCCACGGCGACCTCCCGCACCTCACCCAGGCGCTCCCCGGCCATCGCCTGAATGGCCAGACTCACCGGCAGCCGCGACGGAGTGTCCTCGGCGACCTTCCTGCCGTCGCGGAGGATCCCGACGCGGTCCGCAATCTCGTAGACCTCGCTCAATCGATGGCTCACGAGCGCCACGGCAACGCCCTGGTCTCGCAGCCGCCGGATGAGAGTGAACAACCGGTCGGTCTCGTTTCGCGTAAGGCTTGAGTTCGGCTCGTCCAGAAGCAGGACGCGGGGTTGTCGGATCAACGCGCGGACCACGGCGACGAGCTGACGCCCAGCCGCCGAGAGATCACGGACCTGCTGCCTGGGATCTGGCAGGTCCCCGGCCAGCCCGAGCCGGTCGAGAGCTACGGTCGCCCGCTCGACGAACCGCGCGGGGTTGTACGCATGTGTCAGCGGCTGTTCGCCGAGCTCGTAAATGAACAGGTTCTGCGCAATCGTCATCTGGCTGACGAGTTGCGGCTCCTGGTGCACAACGAAGACGCCCTGTCGCATCGCATCCAGCGGCGAGGCGAAGCTAACCGGCCGCCCGTCGATCGCCAGTTCACCTGAGTCCGGTTGAGCGGCGCCGGAGACAACGCTGACAAGCGTTGTCTTCCCGGCGCCGTTCTCGCCCAAGATTGCCGTGACCTGGCCCGCAAAAAGATCGAGCGATACGTCTCGGAGTGCGTGAATTGCGCCGAAGGACTTAGACACGTTGCCGATATGTAGCACCGGCAACTTATCCTTGCTTGGATAGGTCAACGCACACTCGCCCATTCTCTACAAGCCAATAGGGCAGGGCGACAGGACAAGAGCCCGTCAACCGTCCGTCAAGACGCACCCAGTGTGTCGGCAGAGTGCGTTGACGGGTCGTACTGTGAAAGATTCGCTTTGGTTACCCACGGGCTGAAGGACTCCTGATAGACGTTGGGCGGATCCTGCTTCGCAGCGATCTTGTTGAAGATAGCCACGACGCCGTTGTAAGTCTGACCATAGGCGTCCTGGCCCGTCACGGCATACATGGACCCATCCTTGAGCGCGGCGGCGTTCTCAGCCGTCATGTCATAGCCAATCACCTTGATCGTGTCCGTCTTGTGTGCCGCGGCGACGGCCTGAGCAGCACCGAACGGTCCACCTGCCGTGCAGTAGATACCAACGAGATCCGGGGCCGCTGTCATGAACTGCTGCGCGAGGGTGAACGAAGTGCCCGCGGAATCCTTAGCCTCGACACCCTTGTTGACGGGCGTGATGTTGCTCCCCTGCAGTCCGTCGATGAAGCCTGTACGTCGGAACTCGGCGCCAGGCGCTGAGAACAAGCTGGTGATGATCCCAACTTCGCCCTTCTTGGTGCCCACCGCCTTGATAAGTTCCTTGGCGGAATTGACTCCGGCCTGGTACTGCGCCTGGGCAATGTCGATGAGCCCGCCAGAGTCCTTAACGCAGGGCTGCAGCGTGTTGTAGACACCGAGGACTATGCCCTGCGCGGAAAGTTGCTGGATGACTGGGCAGTTGCCAGGGCCAGTGATGAAGAAGATGATCCCTTTGTAGCCCTGCGAGGCGGCAGCAAGGACGGCAGCGTTGACGCCGGGTGTGTCTTGCGTGGCGCCCATGACCATCCAGTCAACTTGGACATTGTGCGATCGAAGCGCCTCGTTGGCGCCCATCGCGCCATTCTGTATACCCACCCAGTATGGGTTGTTCGCGAAGCCCATTACCGCGATCTTGATGGGCTGCGTCGGCGTCACGTTCGCGATTGCCAGCCGGGAGGTCCACCACGCCTGCGAACTCGAGTCGAGGCCTGCGGCATCGTCAACTAGGGGGGCGTAAGTCTTTGCCGGGGCGGTCGTGACGTTCGGGGCGGTCGTGACTACCGGGGCGGTGGTGACTACCGGGGCGGTGGTGACTACCGGGGCGGTGGTGACTACCGGGGCGGTTGTGGCGCTGCTGCCGCAGGCAGACACCGTCAGCGCCACAACGGTGGCGAGCGCCAGGAGCGACGGACATCGGCGTCTTCCGGACCGATGGATTTCAGTCAGACCAAACATCGAAACTCCTCCAAGCGATGAAGCACACGGAACCGCCTGCCATCACTGGCTCCTTAGGGCGGCTCCAACCTCGAACCAAGATTCCCTCTCTCGTACTGCGATTCCTGCCGATCTCCACCTCCTACCACGCGTGGGCACCGCATAGCCGAACTCAACGTCTTATCACGCGTGGGCATCGTCACCATGCGTGGGCACGCATAGTAGTAATACTACATCCATCGCCGTCTCTGTCAACTGCTGCGAATACGGCGCCAGCCAAGAGGCTGCATCGGTAACCCGAACTGGGAAATCGGTCCCACTGCTGGCCAGAATCGGGGCTCACGGCCGACTCCGCGCTCCACTTCGGCCCGAAAACGGTGCCACTTAGGGAGCACGATCGCCGAGTCTGGGTACCGACACAGGTAAACCGCCCTAGGAACGGTGCTAGCGGGACCCTCAAACCGTCGAGAGGGAGGAACTAGGCAGGGTAACCTTTCGACTCGTCGAAGTGACAACCTCCTCCTTCCAGCGCATCGCTGGCGTTCGACGGTCCAGAGCCACTAGGCTTTCCATTGGGCGTACTCCTCGTTGTGGTGGAACACACAAGTTGTACGCCCGCTTGCCGCCGGGCAAAGTCCACAGGAAACGTTACGGCGCTCTCCTGCGTATTAGCCTTGCGGCCGGAACCCAGATGTGTGTAGTATGACTACAACGATAGAAGGGAGTGTTTGGTCCTGCGATGAGCGACTGGATACAGGTCACCCCCCCACGGGTTGACCTGGTCAACGGCGCCATGGAGGGCGCGACCCGCCACTACGTGAAGAGCTACGCGGACCTTGAGGGCATCTTCGAGGACGTGGCCGCGTTCGAGGCGCGTCGGGCGGCCGCCGCCGATGAGGTCGCGTACGAAGTCGACGAGTACCGTAGTTCGGACAACGCCGGAGACCTAGCGTTTGGCACGAGCAGGGTGTATCCGGGACTCGTAGGCCGAGAGTTCAACATGACGCGGGGGCACGTCCACGTGCGTGGCGACCGCGCCGAGTTGTACTACTGCCTGTCAGGCCACGGCGTCTTGCTCCTCCAGGAGCCGGGCGGCGCCGCCCAAGTCGTCGAGTTGTATCCCGGCACTGCGGCCTACGTCCCACCCTTTGCGCTGCACCGCAGCGTCAACGTCGGACACGTGCCGCTCGTCACGCTCTTCTGCTATCCGTCCGACTCCGGCCAGGACTACGACGTGGTCTTCGGGGCCCACGGGATGCGACTTCTGGTCGTGCGAGACCCTTCCGGAGGATGGACCGTCGCGGAGAACCCGGCCTATGTACCGCCCACCTAATCCGCCCTACCCTGGCCCAGCCGGTGGAGGCGTCAAGGCCGACGAGCCCCCGGCGGATCTCGCCCCCGCCGCGCGGGCCCTCGCGCAACGGATCGACGTCAGCGCTGTTCAAGCCTGGCATGCCCGCGCCGACGTGGAGTCGCTAGCCGCCATCGCACGCCGCTACGGCTTCATCAATGCCCACGTCCTGCCAGGCTGGGTGCCACTCCTGCGGAGCCTGCTTGAAGGCAGCTCGACGCTCGTCGGGGCGCCGGTTGGATTCCCGGCCGGCGGCTCGACGACCGGCGTCAAGGTGGCCGAAGCGCGTGACCTCCTGGACGCGGGTGTCCAGGAGATGGACGTTGTCGTCAACATCGGCCGGCTTCGATCGGGCGACACGGACTACGTGCAGCACGAGCTCAACGCAATCGCCGAAGCGATCGGGCGCGCCGTGCCGCTCAAGGTCATCCTAGAGGTCGGCTACCTCGACGAGGGCCAGATCCGGGCCGGCTGCGAGGCGGCGATCGAGGCAGGCGCCGACTTCGTCAAGACGGGGACCGGCTGGTCCGGGCGCCCGACGACAATCGAGCACGTGCGACTCATCCACGGATTCGTCGGAGGGGCCATCGAGATCAAGGCCTCCGGCGGGATCCGCGAGCTCGACACCGTCCTCGAGATGGAACGGCTCGGCGTCACGAGGTTCGGCATCAACACGCAAGCGGCGGTGGCTCTCGTCGAAGAGGTCGCACGGCGCGCAACGATGGACCGAGGCGACGGCGGAGGAGCCTAGCCCGGCCCAGCAACTAGGTGAGCGACTCATGGACACTGATTTCCTGCGTTTTCTTGAACAGGCGGCGGTCATGCCGGTGGTGAGTCTGCCCGACGACCGGCTCGCGGTCCCGCTCGTGGACGCGCTCGCGGCCGGTGGGCTCACGGCAGTCGAGATCACCTTCCGCACCGACGCCGCGGAGCGGGCTATTGAGCGGATCGCGTCCGAGCGTCCCGAGATTGCAGTCGGGGCCGGTACGGTCCTCACGGCGGAGACGGTTCGGCGGGCTTCGAACGCGATCGTCGGATCGTCAAGTTCTTCCCCGCCAAGAGCCTGGGCGGCGTCGGAACCGTGAAGTCCCTAGCCGCACCATTCGCGTCGGTCGGCGTCCGGTTCGTGCCAACCGGTGGAATCGGGGCCGACGACGTCGCCTTGTACCTCGCCGAGGCGGCTGTCGCCTGCATCGGTGGGTCGTGGATGGTGACGGAACGGCTTTTGGCCGCTGAGGACTGGCCTGCCGTGATGGAGCTGTCGAAAGCCGCCGCACAGGCTGCGCGATCCCGACCCGGAGGGGCGACGCGATGAGCGGCCCCCAAACGCGCCTGAGGCCGGCGGTCCAGCCGACGATGTACTTCGTCGGCGTCAGCACCGCTCGCTCGTCGATCAACCCGGTCTTCCGCGCTTGGGCACCGGAGCTCCACATCGACGACGCCTGCCTGACCGGCATCGATCTTACGCCGGGCTCACCCCGAGAGAGCTACCGCGAGGTCGTGTCATTCATCGCCTCCGACCCGCTCTCGGTCGGCTCGCTCGTCACGACGCACAAGATCGACGTCTACTTGAGCTGTGCGGACCTGTTCGGGGAAATCAGCCGGGACGCCGCCGCCCTCGGCGAGATCAGCTGCATTGCGAAGCGGGACGGCCGACTGGTCGGAGCCGCCCTCGATCCCGTCACGAGCGGGTTCGCGCTCGAGGCGTTCCTCCCGGAGGGCTATTGGCAAAGCGCAAGCAGCGACGTCCTTCTGTTGGGCGCCGGCGGGTCGGCCACCGCGCTCATGTGCTACCTCTCCGACCCCAGGCATGGGTCCAACAGGCCGCGCCGCATCGTCGCGACGGCACGCCGCGCGGAGCGTCTGGAGAAGATCCGCGGCGTCCACGACCGGCTCGGCTTCGACGTCCCGTTGGAGACGGTACAGGTGACCGACGTGTCGGTGAACGATGCCGCTCTCGCGGCGCTCGCACCGGGCTCGCTCGTCGTAAACGCGAGCGGCCTCGGCAAGGATGCACCCGGATCTCCGCTCTCAGATGCCGCCGTATTTCCGCTCGACAGCCTCGCCTGGGACTTCAACTATCGGGGCAATCTCGTCTTCCTCGACCAGGCCAGACGTCAGGCGGTCGAACGGCGCCTGACGATCGAGGACGGTTGGGTCTACTTCGTCCACGGCTGGACCCGTTGCATCGCCGAGATCTTCCACCTTGACATCCCGGTCAGCGGCCCCGCGTTCGACCGTCTCTTGAAGCTCGCCGAGGTAGCACGATGAACGGCCGGATCCTCGTCACCCCGCGCTCGCTGACGGGCGGGACCGATCGGGCCTTGCTGGAGCCTCTCGAGCGGGCGGGCTACGAGATCGCGCTAGGACCCATAGGCCGACAGCCAACCGAGGCGGAGCTAATCGCCCTGCTGCCCGGTTGCATTGGCTACCTGGCCGGCGTCGAGCCTGTGGGTGCCGCCGTGCTCGCCGCAGCCGACGCCCTGTGCGTTATCAGCCGGAACGGCGCCGGAACCGACAACATCGACATGGCGACTGCGGCGGCCCGCGGCATCCGAGTCGTCCGGGCCGGCGGAGCGAACGCCCGGGGCGTTGCCGAGCTGACGATCGCGCTCATCCTCGCCGGCCTCCGCCAGATCCCGCTCACCGACCGGCTGGTCCGCTGCGGGAAGTGGGACCGGCCGCGTGGCCGGGAAGCGGCCGGCCGCACGCTCGGCATCGTGGGCTACGGGTCGATCGGGCGGCAAGTCGCGGCGCTGGCGACAGCCCTCGGCATGCACTGCCTCGCCTACGATCCGTTCGTCGATGCCGGCGTCGAGGGCAGCGCCTCTGCCCGCCTCGTGCGGAGCCTCGACGACGCGCTGCGGAACAGCGACGTGGTGACGCTTCACTGCCCGCCGCTTCCGTCCGGCGAGCCCCTCCTGGGCAGTCGCGAGCTGCGCCTCATCCGGCGAGGCGGCGTTCTGGTCAACACGGCCCGCTGGTCGCTGGTCGACGTCCCAGCAACGGTCCGGGCGCTCGATGAGGGTCACCTGGCCGCCTACGCTACCGACACGTTCGCGACGGAGCCACCCGAGCTCGACGCGCTCGTGACACATGAGCGGGCGATCGTCACGCCGCACATCGGCGGCCTCACCGACGAGAGCGTCCGCCGGGCGGGCGAGGCAGCGGTCGCGAACCTGCTCGCGGCACTTGCCGAGACCGAACCCGCCGGTCGGAAAGCGCGAAGTGTCTGAGGTCGAGCTTGTCTGCCGGCCCCTGACTGGGTCGCTCGCCAACGATCTCGCGGGACCTGACCCCTTGCCGAGCCGCGACGAGCCTGGCGATAGGGACGACCAGGGGGAAGGAGCGGCAGGCTGCGTGCTGTACTGGCTGGGCCAGGCTGGCTTTGTCATCCGGGTGCTCGGCCGCGACGAGCCGACGCTAGTGGTCGATCCGTACCTGTCGGATTCGCTCGAGCACAAGTATCGGGGTAAGTTGTTCGAGCATGTCCGGATGATGCCCGCGCCGATCTCGCCGGCGGCGCTGGGCAGAGTCGACGCCGTACTTTGCACGCACCGGCATTCCGATCACATGGATCCCGGGACGTTGCCCGGCATAGCGGCAACCAACCACCACTCCAAGTTCATCGTGCCGGAGCCCGAGCTGCCCCGCGCCCTCGAGATCGGTTTGCCCCACGAGCGCATCGTTGGGCTCGCCCCAGGAAGGCTCCTGCGGCTCGGCCCGACGACCACAGTCGAGGCCATCCCGTCGGCGCACGAGACCCTCGAGGTCCTGCCAGGAGGAGCGTCCCGGTTCGTCGGCTACGTGATCCACGCCGGCGCGCTGAGCATCTACCATTCGGGCGACTGCATCCCATACTACGGCCTCGCCGAGGTCCTGGCCGCTCGCGAGATAGACCTCGCACTCCTTCCTGCGAATGGACGCGATGCGTACCGGTCGGATAATGGGGTGCCCGGCAACTTCACATGGGATGAGGCCGTCGAGCTCTGCGCCCGTGCGCATATCCCGTACCTCATCCCGCACCACGTCGGCATGTTCGCGTTCAACACCGTAGATGTGGCATGCTTCGACCTTGACTGGGCCGCGTCGCAGGGCGTGACGGTCGTGCTCCCCAACGTCAGACAACGCGTCGAGCTCACGGTCGACATGAGGTGATCGGCATGAAATCAGCGGACCAGACGACGGGTGAGGCGCAGCAGCCAGCCGAGCCGGATTCGGAGATCGGTCCGTCCGCCCTTCTCGACGCCGTCTCGAAGAGCTTCGGGCGGCTGCGTGAATCGGAGCAGAAGGTGGCTCGAGTCGTCGGGGCGGCTCCGGACTGGGTCATCCATGCCACCGTCGCCGACGTCGCCCGGCGGGCAGGCGTCAGCGAGCCCACCGTCATGCGCTTCTGCACGGCGCTCGGGTTCAGCGGCTTCCGGAGTTTCCAGCTGCTGCTTGCCCAGGGTCTGGCTCTAGGCATCCCGGCAACCCAGTCCGTCATCACGTCCGCCGACTCGGTCGCGCAGATCGTCAGCAAGGTCTTCGACTACTCGGTGACGAGCCTCGACCACGCGCGCAGGGTCATGCGGCTGGAAGCGATCGAGGCCGCGGTGTCCGCGCTCTCGTCCGCCCACGAGATCCTCTTCCTCGGCCTCGGGACGTCGGGCGTGGTCGCCCAAGACGCTCAGCAGCGGTTTTTCCTCTTCGACGTGCCCTGTTCTGCGCCGATGGACGCGCATCTCCAGTTCATGGCGGCCTCACTGGCCGGGCCAGACACGCAGGTCGTCGCCATCTCGCACACGGGCCGGACGCTCGGCGTCCTCGACTCAGTAAAAGCCGCCCGCGCCAACGGCGCGAAGATCATCGCGATTACCGGCAGCGAAAGCCGTCTGAGCGAGCTCGCCGACATCGCCATCATCGTCGAGACGCTCGAGAACACGGACTTCTACACGCCGACGATCTCGCGACTGGCGCACCTCGTCGTCATAGACATCCTCGCGACTGCAGTCGCTGTGCACCACGGCCCGGACAAGATCGAGAAGCTTCGTCGGATGAAGGCCCAGTTGGCGGTGTTCGCTCGCGGGGACGGCCACACCCCGCCGACGGACGGAAGTGGCCAAGCCTGACTCCGGAAGGCATGC
>Ga0187861_10003653_pt1 | contig 13459 bp, 7 predicted proteins | sample June2016WEW_10_1_3_FD_132986 | JGI IMG/M metagenome (GOLD analysis project Ga0187861, IMG submission 132986) | Peatland microbial communities from SPRUCE experiment site at the Marcell Experimental Forest, Minnesota, USA - June2016WEW_10_100 | ecosystem: Environmental > Terrestrial > Soil >...
GCCAATGTGGTTCCTGGCCACTTGCTTGAACTCGGCACCCGGCTCAACCACGCTGCACGTGCCCTGGTTATCCATTACATAGATATTCTTGCCTCCCAGCGCGGGACAGGCGGCGACCGGGATGGCGTTGTAGTGGCAGATAGGTTGGAAATCAAGCTCCTTGCGGTAAAGCGTCTTGCCGCTCTTGAGGTCCACCGCGTAGAGCGTGCCGTACATGTCCACGAGGTAAGCGATGCCGTTGTACACGAGCGGCGAAGCGGCGGTCCAGCAGTCCTTCCATTCGCCATTGGGCAGCTTGTTGATGGTGATGCCTTCAATGCTCCGCGCTGCCGGCTTCCACTCTTCGCCCTGGACGCCGGAGTAATCGTCCACGTTGAGGCCGAACGCACCCCAAGCGTGGTACATCGTGCCATCAATGACAGCCGGCGGAGACCAGCCGGTGTCGTTGGGAATCTTGCGCGGGTTGTTGCGGAGCAGCAGGCCGTCGCTGGCGCGCAGCACGTCTTCTTTCTGCGTGAAGACGACGTCCACCCCCTGGATGCGCGCGGGGATCAGGGACGAAAAGCCCCCCGCGGCCTTGGGCTGTTCCCAGACGAGCTTGCCGGTCCGGGCGTCGAGGGCCATGACCTTGCCCAGGTTGACAACCAGCTTGCCGGCAATCAACGCGGGGGAAGAGGAGTAGAAGATCATGTCGGTCTTGAGGCGCGTGATCCATTTGCGGCCGCCATCCAGGCCATAACAGGCGGCCACGCCATTCCCCACGAAGACGTAGACGTTCTGGCCGTCGCTGCACGGGGTGGTGGTCAGGCCCACGATGCCGAAGTGGCCGGCGAGGTGGCCATCCCACTTGATGTCGTACTTCTGCTTGTCAACGCTGATAAGCAGATCGCGGATCTTGCGCCGCAACTCCAGGCCGTGCTCATAGTCGCAAGTCTGCTCCAGTTCCGCGGCCAGCGGCGCAATCTGCGCGAAGACCGGCGTTGCGTTGCGTTCCTCCTCCGGCGCCGCCTCATAGAAACCGTTGAGCCGGCGCCACAGGATTTTGCCGGTCTTCTTGTCGAGGCACAGCAACTCATCGGGTTCGGCGACGGTGAGGATGTTGTCGGCGACGACCAGCGGGCAGGCATTAGTGCGCTCGGGAAGCGCGGCCGCCCAGACGATGTTCTGCTCCTCGTAGGAGACCGGTTCGGCGTCGGCCAGCCGCAGGATGAACTGGAGCGCGTTCCAGCCGTCGCGGTTATCGCTGTTGGACTTGGCCAGGAAGGTGTTCCAGCCTGGTTTGAACTCGATTTCAAACATGGCCGCGTGCGGATTGATGAGGTCCTTCTTGCAATTGCTGATCCGCGTGTAGGAGCCCAGAGCGGTGACCGTCCGCGGCTGGCTGTAGACCGGCTGGCCGTTGATCCAGACCTTGAGACCGCAAACGTGCTCGGCGACAACCGCGGCCTTGCCGGGGTGTTCGCAGTAGAGGTAACTATGCGCGTAAGCGACCTGGTTTTTCTTGACCTTGGCCTCGCCGGCCAGATTCAGCCATTCCAATTCGGTGGGGCCAAAAGTTATTTTGCGATGTTGCTCGACCCGTACCCAGCTCAGTTCGCCAACCTTGTCACCCGTGTCGGGGCTGAGCTGGGCAACGCCTGAGATTTGTTCCTGGCCGAACTGCGCCACCGCGTCGCCGGCAATAAACGGCCCGATGACCAGCCAATCAACGATGGCGCCTTTGTCGAGCGGCCTGCCGCTCTTGGGAGCACCGGCGGCGGGCCTAGCCGCCTGGCAGGCCAGGCCAGCGGTGACGCCTCGAGGTTCTCTGCTCCAGGCAGTGACGGGCGTGGCCTCGGGGTAAAGTCCGGTCCAGTTGCCGCGCCAGCCGAATGTGGCGGGCTCTTCCGGTTTTGTGTTGGCGGCCCCGGGTTCCTCCGCGGCGGCAAGCAGCACCGCCAAGGCAGCGGCGAAACCCATAGGGATTGCCGTTGCAGCCATGCGCACAGTTTTCATTGGGATGTCCCCACTGGCATCTCCGGCGAACAGAGAAGCAACCTTGCAGGAGAGTACACCGCGCGCGGACGCGCCGCAAGGCGCAGGCCGGCGCGCCTTGACCTGCGCAGCTTCGCTGGCAAAATGCAGGCATGGGGATGCGGAGACGGGCTTACTTTCCGGCTTGCCTGCTGGCCTGCGTACTGGCGTTGTCGGGTTGTGTCTGCTCCAAGCCGGAAACTGCGCCGCCGGAAGCCGCGCGCGCGGCAGCCCGTGAAGAGCGCATCAGGACGGAGCTATACTTCGGGCTGGCGAGACCTGGCGGGCAGGTCTCAGCAGAGGAATGGCGCGATTTTCTGGACAGCTTCGTGACGCCGCGCTTCCCCGAGGGCCTGACCGTCTGCGATGCCAGCGGCCAGTGGCGCGGCAGCAAAGGCGTCGTGGAGAAGGAGTCCACCAAGCTGCTCATCCTGATCCACGAAGGGAAAGGAGCGCAGGAGAAAGGCATCGAGGAGATTCGCGCCGAATACAAGAGGCGGTTTCAGCAGGAGTCGGTGTTGAGGGTGGATATGCCGGTGCGGGCGGCGTTCTAGCCAACGCCTCAGAATTCAACGAACACTTTCGGATAGTGGGACATATCCAGCACTGCTTCCTCGGGGACAAGCCTGATGCCCCACTGCTGCATGGCCAAGGCGCCAAACAGGATCTCAATGGCTTTACCTTCCTCGTCACTGCCGATCTTGTCCACGACCAGCGCGAGGGCGGAGATCGGGTGTCCTTCGATCTCGGCTTGCAGAAGAGCAAATGTGTCGGCCTGCTTGGTTCCTCCCCGGAGCGCAGTGCGAATGGGGTGCTCGGCCTTGGAAACAGTCAGCAGTTGAGCGACCGCAGGGACGACGTAGTTATTCCGAGCGCCGGTATCGAACATCGTCCAGAAATCACGGCCACCCACATTGATATTTTGCCGTATTCTTCCCATCTTGAGCTGCTCTCTTCTCTGGCCTGCGCGCTCATTAGTCGTCAGCCAGCCAGTGACTGCGCCATGCAGATTATACTATCCCGCCATGTTTTCAACTGGCACCTCGACGCCCACCACCAGAGGCATGTGCTTGGCCCACTCAGGCTCAGTTTTGCCCATGCCCCACACGGCGCCATTGCGCAGGTCGCCAACGGTAGTGACGAACAGATAGGCTTCTTCTTCCGTGCAGCCCGTGAGGCGGGAGAGAATCTTCTTCGCGTCCGCCACGGCCAGGTCGCGGGCCGCGGCGTAGTCTGGCCGGCAAGCGAGGCTAACAAAGGAGTGCGGTTTCACGACCGTAGGGAGTTCGGGAAGGAAGAGCGTGTCTTTGGTAATCGTCAGCGTGACTTCAGCGGCGCACTCGGCAGCCAGCCCCAGGATTTCCCCATCTCCCTGAGCCGCATGGCAGTCGCCCAGAACCAACAGCGCGCCGGGAAGGATTGCCCGCAAGAGCAAAGCGTTGCCTGGCGCGATGTCCTTGAAGTCCATGTTGCCGCCGTTGTCCGCGGGGTTTTCGCAAGGGCCATCCGGCGTTACGTAGATGTCGCCAATCATCATTTGTTGTGGCGCGGAAAGGCCGCCGGGGAAGTGCACGCGGCCGGCTTCTATCTTCAGGAAGGAATTCTCCTTGGGATCGCGCCACCAACCGCCGCTGGCGTGGCCCTCCGGTTTGAGCCCTTCGATTTGAATCCTGATTACGTCGCCCGGCGCCACGTTCTTGACGTAGATTGGTCCCGTCTCCTCCCGCTCCCGGTAATGCCCCGGGTTCGCGTCCTGGGGCGTCCGTATGATGGGCGTACGGAAGTTGACGGTCTCGACGACGAACTGTTCGCCCAGAACGACTTCAGCCACCGGCTCCCGCACCTTGTATCGCTTGTCCAGGGACACCGTCTTGTCGCGGGTGATACGTTTCATCGCACTCTCGTCTTGCTCAGGCCCCTCATTCCCTGCAGTTCGGCAAAAACGCCCCGATCTTCTTCAGCCGCGATTGCAACTCGGGGACACTGAGGCCGCGCGGGTCGCTGTTCTTCTCTACCGCCATGGCGGCCGCCAAGCCCGCAGCCTGGCCGGTGATGAAGCAGCCGGGCATCACGCGCACCGAGCCTTGGATGTAGCGGTCCGAGCTGATGCAGCGGCCGGCGACCAGGACGTTGTGGAGGCCCTTGGGCAAGAGCGTGCGATAAGGGATGCCGTAGTTCTCGCCGCGGCCGTAGCGCAGGGAGTGGAACTCGTCCACGAACTTGGCGAAGTCCTGCGCGTCGGGCGTGGCAGCGTGAATGTCCACGGGATAGGAGAAACGGCCGATCTCGTCGTCGAAGACGGCGCGCCTCTTGAAGTCCTCGAGGTTGAGCACGTAGTCGCCCGTGATGCGCCGGCTCTCGCGGATGCCCAGGAGCGAGCCGGTGGCCACGAGCGCCATCTTCTCGAAGCCTTTCAGGTATTGCTTGTAATAGCGTTCGTATTCGAGCAGGCTCTTGCGGCCCCAGAGGAGCGCCTTGGTCAGCGATCTCTCGTCCGTAGAATCCACGCCGAAGGTATGGCCGATGTTGCCGCCGCCGGTGTTCTTCCCCACGCGCCACATGCCCGGCAGGTGGCGGTCCTCATAGGTGAAGACCTTGTCCTTGAAGGCGCGCGGCAGCTCCTTTTCGGCGTTCAGGCCGGACTTGCGGACGGCCTTCCACTTGACGCCGCTCCAGAGGCTGCAGAGCGTGCCGGGCATCATGTGGCCTGCCGCGTCCCCCTTTTCGGAAGGCGCGCCCGCCCAGGCCGCAATGTCGCCATCGCCCGTGGCGTCAACGAACATCCGGGCGCTGATTGCGAACAGGCCGCTCTTGCCCCAGCACACGGCATGCAGCACGCGGCCGTCGCGGGTTTCGACCGCAATGACCTGCGTTTGAAACGAGAACCCCAAGCCGCTGCCCACGACCAGCTCATCGTAAATGCGCTTCAGCACTTCGACCTTGATGTGGACGCAGCCGAGCGTGCCGCGCTCGTCGTCCGGCCCCGTGCCGCCGGCGTCAAAGGCCCGGTCATAGACTTCTTTGCCGAAGCCACCCGCGAGGAAATTGACCTCGTCGCCAAAAGGCATGAATGCAGGAACCAAAGCGGCCGTGCCCATGCCGCCGAAACAAGTATGCCCTTCGGCCAGGAAAACGCTGCGTCCTTGCCGCGCGGCGGTTATAGCGGCTGCCAGTCCCGCCGGTCCGCCGCCGGCAACCAGGATGTCCACAGTGTGGCGCACGGGAATGGAACGCTGAAATGAGATGCTTGCCTGGTCTGCCATGTGGATCTCCCTATGAAGCTCCGGGTAACTCAATTTGAGATTCTACTCTGCCCCAGATGATATGGCAAGACCGATGGTTGGTGAATGACTGAAATTGAACCAGTGAATGACCGGAATTGAGCCGCCGACATCCCGGCGACTTCGGGTCTGAACCGTTGGCTTCTGAGCACGCTGTGGTCAAGAAAGAACTGCTGGTCAGAGTTTAACCACAGATCGTCATGTCACAGGCCCCACGTTGACAAAAACCGGCAGGAAGAAGGCGTGCAGCGTTGAGCCGTTAGGCATCAGGCTTTAGGCATTGGGGACGCACTTCTACGAGGCAAAGCCTAATGTCCAAAGTCAATTGTTCCACACCGAATGCATGGCCGCGCCAAGTGCAAAATACACCGGAATCTGTGGCACGGGTGTTGCTACTCTGGAAGAATGAAAGACACGCCTGGTGCAGTCAGCCAGGCGATGAAAGGTGGTCGAAGGGGGATGCAAGAAAGAGTTTCTAAGAGACTTGGCCTTGGCGCAACAGAGGCCTTTTGCAGTCCCCAGGGAAGTTGGTCAGCCCACGATGTGGAGGGATCGGGGCCGGAAGAGTAACGCTGAGAGTTGACCTGGTTGCGCCCAGCTTGCCGCTTTGACGGGAGGTCATAGCCATGACCGAGAAATATGCTGCCACCCAACCTAGGACCCAGGCATCTGGACCAGTGGAGCCAAAATCCATCACCCACATCGGTGGACCTCTGAACGGGAAGAAAGTCGCCGACTTGGGCCAAAACCAACGGCAGACGGCCGAGGGCGACCTCTACAAGCGCGTGCGCATGGACGCCGGGGATCAACTTGGCTGCATTTGCTTTGACGTGCTGGCCTACTTTGGCAAGGCCTGGGAGGAAGGCTATGCGTAAGCCCGCCAGCAGGCGCGCCCTTGCCGTCACGCTACGTTCTCCGCCACCTTCCGTTGCATGAGATTCTTATCTGCCCGCAGGCGCGCTCATGTCCTGCGGTGAAGGCCCAGACCCGGAGCGGCTCGACCCAAGCCGCTCCTTTATTTTTTCTTCACTAAGGTCTTTTCAACCGTGTCTCGCCCATGAGGTATTTGTCAATCCCGTAGGCACAGGCGCGCCCCTCGGCGATGGCCCAGACGACCAGTGACTGTCCGCGCGCCATATCGCCCGCCGAGAACACGCCGGGGACGCTGGTCAGTTTGTCTTCATTGGTCCATACCGTCCCACGTTCGCTCAACTTGAGGCCAAGCTGCGCCAGCAAGGGGCCCTTCTCAGGGCCGAGGAAGCCCATAGCCAGCAGCACCAGGTCCGCGCCGCAGACGAACTCGCTGCCGGGGACCGGTTCGGGCTGGGGTGGCCCGCCGTTGGGACCGGACTTCCAGTTCACCCGCCGGGCGTGGAGTTTCTTTACCGCGCCGTCTTCGCCCTCCAGCTTCGTGGTTTGAATGCAGAATTCGCGGCACTCGTATTCCTCGTGCGCGGACGAGGTGCGGAGAATGTTGGGCCACTGCGGCCAGGGATTATTGGCTGCGCGGTCCAGTGGGGGCTTGGGCAGCAACTCGAACTGCTTGATCGTCCTTGCGCCCTGCCGCACGGCGGTGCCGAGGCAATCCGCGCCCGTGTCGCCGCCGCCGATGATGACCACGTGCTTATCTTTGGCGCTAATCTGATCGGGGACGTGCTCGCCCAGCGCCGCACGGTTGGCCTGCGGCAGATACTCCATAGCGTAGTGGATGCCTTTGAGCTCGCGTCCCGGCACGTCCAGGCCGCGCGGCAAGGCTGCGCCGCCGCAGAGCGCCAGGGCGTCGTACTTCGCGCGCAGTTCCGCCACAGGATGCGTAACGCCTATGTGCGCGTGGGTGACGAACGCCACTCCTTCCGCCGCGAGCTGTCCCAAGCGCCGGTCCAGCAGGCGTTTCTCCATTTTGAACTCAGGAATGCCATACCGCAGCAGCCCGCCGATGCGGTCAGCCCGCTCAAAGACCGTCACGGCATGGCCCACGCGCGCCAGTTGCTGAGCGCAGGCCAGGCCCGCCGGCCCGGAACCGATGACGGCCACTTTCTTTCCGCTGGCGCGCAACGCAGGTTGCGGTTTGATCCAGCCTTCTTCCCAGCCGCGTTCGACAATGAGGACCTCGATCTGCCTGATCGTGACCGGGGGTTCGTTGATGCCCAGGCAGCAGGAGGCCTCGCAAAGCGCCGGGCAGAGGCGTCCTGTGAACTCGGGGAAGTTGTTGGTCAGATGCAGCCGCAGCAGGGCTTCCTCCCAGCGGGCGCGGTAGGCCAGATCGTTCCAATCGGGGATGATGTTCCCCAGCGGGCAGCCGGTATGGCAGAAAGGCGTGCCGCAGTCCATGCAGCGCGAGGCCTGCCCGCGCAACGCCTCTTCCGTGAACGGCCCGTAGACTTCGAGCCAGTCCAGAATCCGCTTCTCCACGGGCCGCCTTTTCGCCAGCTCGCGCTTGACTTCCATGAATCCCGTTGGTTTGCCCATAGCCGATGTTCACCTCATGTCTGGCCGCAGTTGCTCACTTCTTCTTGGCCTTGCCCCGTGCCCACTTCCGGAACTTCGTTACCCATTCGTTTTCTGGAATCCGGTCTTGCCGCCTGCTTCTGTCCTTGCCGGGGCTCATTGCTCTTCAGCAGCAACCGCTTGAGGTCCGTGGGCATGACCTTCACGAACCGCAGAGACGTCTCCGGCCAGGCGGCGAGGATTCCCTCGGCCGTCGTGCTGCCGGTGTAGTGCTGGTGCTTCTCTATCAGCCCCTTGAGCAGAGCCAAGTCTTCCTCATCGGGCGCCTCAAGACCGACCATGCTCAAGTTGCAGCGCCGCGCAAAGTCGTGGTGCGGGTCAAAGACATAGGCCACCCCGCCGCTCATGCCCGCTGCGAAGTTGCGGCCGGTCTGGCCCAGGACCACCACGCGGCCCCCGGTCATGTATTCGCAGGCATGGTCGCCTACGCCCTCCACGACGGCAGAGGCGCCAGAGTTCCGCACGCAGAACCTTTCGCCCGCCAGGCCGCGTATATAGGCTTCGCCACTCGTGGCGCCGTAAAGGAGCACGTTGCCCGCGATAACGTTCTCATGCGCCACGAACGTGGCTTGGGGCGGCGGCCGGACAATGATCTTGCCGCCGGATAGCCCTTTGCCGAGGTAATCGTTGGCATCGCCTTCCAGGCACAGCGTGATGCCCCTGGGCAGAAAAGCGCCGAAGCTCTGGCCCGCCGAACCGCTGAATCGAATGGTGATCGTGTCGTCCGGCAGGCCGGCGCCACCGTGGCGGCGCGTTACTTCACCGCCCAGCATCGTGCCCGCAGTCCGGTTGGTATTACGTATTGGCTGGCGCAGCTCAATCGCTCTGCCGGTCTCCAAAGTGTCCCGGCAGAGGCGGATGAGCTGGTTATCCAACGCCTGGTCCAGAGCGTGGTCCTGGGGGACGGTGCGGTACAGCGGCGAGTCGTTCTTGCGGAAGCCCTGGCGGAAGATGGCTGAGAAGTCCAGGCCGCGGGCCTTCCAGTGTTCGAGCGCCGGCGCGGTGTCCAGCAGATCCACGCGGCCAACCATTTCGTTGACCGTCCGGAAACCCAGCCGGGCCATGATTTCACGCAGTTCCTCGGCCACGAAGAGCATGAAGTTCATAACGTGTTCAGGCCGGCCTGCGAACTTCCGGCGCAGTTCCGGGTTCTGCGTGGCGATACCGACCGGGCAGGTGTCGAGGTGGCATTTGCGCATCATCACGCAGCCCAGCGAGACCAGCGGCGCCGTGGCGAAGCCGTATTCCTCGGCGCCCAGGAGCGCGGCCACGGCCACGTCCCGGCCGGTCTTGAGCTGGCCGTCGGTTTGCACGAGGATACGGCTGCGCAGATCGTTCAGCAGCAGCGTCTGCTGGGTCTCGGCCAAGCCCAGTTCCCAGGGGATGCCGGCATGTTTGATGCCGGTCAGCGGCGCAGCGGCCGTGCCGCCATCGTGGCCGGAGATGAGCACCACGTCGGCGTGCGCCTTGCTTACGCCCGCGGCAATGGTGCCGACGCCGACTTCCGCCACCAGCTTGACGCTGACCCGCGCGCGGGGATTGGCGTTCTTGAGGTCGTGGATGAGTTGCGCCAGGTCCTCAATCGAGTAAATGTCGTGGTGCGGCGGCGGCGAGATCAACTGCACGTGCGGCGTCGCGTGCCGCGTCTTGGCGATCCACGGGTATACTTTGGCCGCGGGCAGTTGGCCGCCTTCGCCCGGCTTGGCGCCCTGGGCCATCTTGATTTGCAGTTCCTGCGCGTGGACCAGGTACTCGCTGGTGACGCCGAAGCGCGCTGAGGCGACTTGTTTGATGGCGCTCATGCGCGAATCGCCGTTGGGATCCGGCTGGAAGCGTTCCGCGTCCTCGCCGCCTTCGCCGGTGTTGCTCTTCCCGCCCAGGCGGTTCATGGCGATGGCCAGCGTCTCGTGGGCTTCCTTGCTGATGGAGCCGTAGGACATGGCGCCAGAGGCGAAGCGTTTGACGATTTCGCCGGCCGGCTCGACCTCCGCCAGCGGCACCGGCGTACACTTGTCAAACTTGAACTCGAACAGGCCGCGCAGCGTGCAAAGCTTCCTGGCGCGGCCGTTGATCAGCTCGGAATACTCCTGGAATACCTTGCGGTCGCCGTTGCGCACCGCCCGCTGAAGTTTCTGGATCGTCTCCGGGTTGAAGAGATGGTACTCGCCCTCGCGCCGCCACTGGTACTGGCCGCCTGCGTCCAGCGTAGGGACAGGCGCCTCACGGCTGGAGTAGGCTGCTTCGTGGCGCAGCAGTACTTCATGCGCGATGGCTTCGAGACCGGCGCCTTGAATGCGCGAGGCGGTCCCTGTGAAGTACTGATCCACAACTTCGCGGTTGAGACCGATCGCCTCGAAGATCTGCGCCCCGCGGTAGCTCTGCACTGTGCTGATGCCCATCTTGGACATCACTTTGACCACGCCTTTCTTGAGGGCCTTCTTGTAGTTCTGGATATAGGCTTGTGGTGCAGGCGTCCCGCCTGCGCCGGTCCGTGCAGGCGAGACGCCTGCACCACAAGTCCCCACGGGCGGGACGCCCGTGGTACGCTCCTCCGGCAGGCGGCCTTCTTTGTGCATGAGTTCCAGCGTCTCGTAAGCCAAGTACGGGTTTATCGCACCCGCGCCAAATCCCAGCAGCAGCGCCACGTGGTGGACCTCGCGCGGTTCACCGCTCTCGACCACCAAGCCAACCTGCGTGCGCAGGCCGTTGCGGACGAGGTGATGATGCACGCCCGCCGTGGCCAGCAGGGACGGCACAGGGGCCAGCCCGGCGTCCGCGCCGCGGTCCGAAAGGATGATGATCTTGTAGCCGTCGCGGAGGGCCTGCACCGCCTTGGCGCACAACTCGTCCAGCGCCTTGCGCAGGCCGGACGCGCCGTCCCGGACGGGGAAGAGCATGGGCAGCGTAACGGCCTTGAAGCCGTGCACGGAGACGCCGCGCAGCCTAGCCAGTTCCTCGTTGTCGAGAATGGGTGAGTGCAGCTTGATCTGCCGGCAGCAGTCCGGGCCGGGCTTCAGGATGTTGCCCTCGGGGCCGAGGGTGGTCTCAACCGACGTGACCAGTTCTTCGCGAATGGCGTCCAGCGGCGGATTGGTCACCTGGGCGAAGAGTTGCTTGAAGTAGCCGTAGAGCAACTGCGGCTTGTCCGAGAGCACCGCCAGCGGCGTGTCGTTGCCCATTGAGCCGAGTGGCTCTGCGCCAGCCGTGGCCATCGGCGCAAGGATGATCTTCAGGTCTTCGGCGGTGTAGCCGAAGAGCTGCTGGCGCCGGAAGACCGATTCGCTATGGGAGATAGGGGAAGTATGGGAATCATGGGGGTTATGGGAATCTGCCATGATTGAGAAGCTTGCGGGAAGGGGAAGTTCTTCCAAAGCGACGAGGTTGTCCTTGAGCCACTTGCCGTAGGGTTGCGCAGAGGCGATCTCGTGTTTAAGTTCCTCGTCGCCGAGGATGCGCTTCTGGGCCAGGTCCATGAGGAACATGCGCCCGGGTTGGACGCGGCCCTTATAGGCGATGTGCTGCGGCTCGATCTCCGGCAGCACGCCGGCTTCAGAGGCCATAACGACCACGCCGTCCTTGGTCACGTAGTAGCGCGACGGGCGCAGGCCGTTGCGGTCCAGCATGGCCCCGATAACGCGGCCGTCAGTGAAAGCCACGGCGGCCGGACCGTCCCACGGCTCCATCATGCAGGCATGGAACTCATAGAAGTCCTTCTTCTCCTGGCTCATGCTCTCGTGCCCGGACCAGGCCTCGGGCAGCAGCATCATCATGGCCTGCGGGAGAGAACGGCCACACATGACCAGCATCTCCAGAGCGTTATCGAGCATCATCGAGTCCGAACCGTGCTCGTTGAGCACCGGCAGGAGCTTGCGCATCTCTTCCTGGGTGAAGCAGTCCGTCTCGAAGAGCGCCTCGCGTGCGCGCATCCAGTTGATGTTGCCGCGCAGCGTGTTGATCTCGCCGTTGTGGGCCAGGTAGCGGAAGGGGTGGGCGAGGTCCCAGGTGGGGAAGGTGTTGGTGCTGAAGCGCTGGTGTACCAGTGCCAGCGCCGATTCGAAGAGCGGGTGGCCCAGGTCGCGGTAGAAGTATTCGAGCTGTGAAGCGCTCAACATGCCCTTGTAGACCACCGTGCGGCAGGACAAGCTGGGCACATAGAAGTACTTGTAGTTGCGCAGTCCCGATTCGCGGACGGCACGCTCAACCCGCTTGCGGATGAGGAACAGCTTGCGCTCAAAAGCGTCTTCGCTGGCCGCGTTTTGTGGTGCAGGCGTCCCGCCTGCGGGCTCGTTGCGGCCGATGAAGATCTGGCGCACGTCCGGCTCCACTTCGCGAGCGCTTTCGCCGAGCAGCGAGTTGTCTTGGGGCACTTTGCGCCAGCCCAGGACCGCCTGCCCTTCCTCGCGCACGATCTGCTCAAACACCTCCTGGCACAGAATGCGCTGGCCGAGTTCCGCCGGCAGGAAGACGCAGCCCATGCCGTATTCGCCGGGCTTGGGGAGCCGGAAGCCCTCGGCCCCACACTCGTATTCATAGTAGCGGTGCGGTATTTGGGTCAGGATACCCGCGCCGTCGCCGGTATTGGCCTCGCAGCCAGTCGCCCCACGGTGCTGAAGACTGACCAACAACCTAAGTGCTTGGAGTACCAGCAGGTTGGACTTGCGCCCATTGAGATTGGCAATGAAGCCCACGCCACAAGCATCATGCTCATGGCGTGGGTCATAAAGGCCTTGCGCGGGCGGCAGTCCTGGGCTCTTCATGGGTGTACTTCCTGCTGGGGAACAAAGACCTCCTCATGGTGGAGCGAACCGCTCCATTGCTTGAATCATACCACATGAAAGTAGTATAATCAATATTGAATCTACAAAAAAGCAGTGTATTAGTATACCTTATAGTTGCCTGGCCAGCACCTCCATCGGGTGCAGGACCTCGCAGGCCAGCCCGGCCTGCCGGCAGCCGTGCCTGATCTGCAGCAGACAGCCGGGGTTGCCCGTGGCCACGATGTCCGCTCCGGTCTCCTTGATCGCCGCTATTTTGCGCGCCAGGACCTTCGCCGCCATCTCGGGTTGCACGAGGTTGTAGATGCCCGCTGAGCCGCAGCAGAAATCCGCGTCCGGCAACTGCACCCACTTCAGTCCCGGAATGCGCTGCAGCAGCGCCTTCGGCTGCGCGCTGATGCGCTGGCCGTGGAGCAGGTGGCAGGGTTCGTCATAGCAGAGCGTCTTCTCCAGCGGTTTGAGCGGGCGGAGCGGCTGAAGATCGTGCAGCACTTCGGAGACATCCTTGACCAGAGCGCTGAATTGCGCCGCCGCGGCGTCGCCGGGCAGCAGGCGGGGATATTCCTTGAGCTGTGCGCCGCAGCCCGCTGAGTTGTTGACGACCGCGTCCACGCCCAGGTTGCCGAAGACGGCGATGTTCTGCCGCGCCAGTTTGCGCGCGACTTCCGGTGCGCCGGCGTGCACCATGATCGCGCCGCAGCAGACCTGGCCTTTGACCGCGTGTACTTCCACGCCGTGGGCCTGAAGCACCCGCACCGTGGCGCTATGGATCTCGCCGAGGCACTGGTCCATCACGCAGCCCGTGAAAAAGGCCACGCGCTTGCGTGGCGCGCCGCCCTCGGCCGGAAACACAGCGGGCGCGTGCTTCAGGAATGCCGGCGC
>Ga0187861_10003656_pt1 | contig 13452 bp, 11 predicted proteins | sample June2016WEW_10_1_3_FD_132986 | JGI IMG/M metagenome (GOLD analysis project Ga0187861, IMG submission 132986) | Peatland microbial communities from SPRUCE experiment site at the Marcell Experimental Forest, Minnesota, USA - June2016WEW_10_100 | ecosystem: Environmental > Terrestrial > Soil >...
GCCGCCATTGTTTCTTCAAGGGGCGTCTCGGGGTCCGGTCGGTGCGAGTAGAAGATGTCCACGTACTCCAGGCCCATGCGCCGCAGGCTCTGGTCCAGGCTCGCCACGAGGTACTTCTTCGAGCCCCATTCCCCGTACGGCCCCGGCCACATCAGGTACCCGGCCTTGGTCGAAATGATCATCTCGTCGCGCCACGCCCCCAGGTCGCTCCTGAGGATCCTGCCGAAGCACTCCTCCGCGGATCCGGCCGGCGGGCCGTAATTGTTGGCCAGGTCGAAGTGCGTGATTCCGAGGTCGAACGCCCGACGGATCATCGCGCGGGCGTTTTCCATCGCCGATTCGCCCCCGAAGTTGTGCCAGAGGCCGAGGGACAGAATGGGCAGCTTCAAGCCGCTGCGGCCGCACCGGGCGTACGTCATTGAAGAATACCGCTCATTTTTCGGCTCATCACTCATGGCATCAGCTTACCATGGAGAGTGTTCGGATGCCATTGCGGACGGTTTTTCCTGGATTTCATTTGACAATCTGAGATCAATATGATCCTATTTATTATCTCCAATCGTTCCATTTCGAACGTGCAAAACCCTAACCCATAAAGGATTGGAACGATGCATCTCGAGCCCGCGATTCGAAACGACCTGATCGAACTCATTGCTGCGAACTTCAAGACCGACGAGGTCAACGAGCTCGGAAGACTCGTGCTGGGGTGCTTCGATTCCAACGAGGCGGCCGGAAAGCGCCACCACGTTTCGTTGTCCCCGCGAAAGAGCGCCGGCCTGCTTGTCGAGAAGTGCCAGAGCGGCGAGACGCTGGCCTCCCTCATCAAGCTCGTGGTCGAGGTGGACAATGCCGTGGTCCGGGGCCGGCCCGTCCAGGTGGATGGCCTGGAGGAGTTTCTCGGAAAGCTCGTGCGAACGGGCATTCAGTATGATTTCAAGACACGCAGGGTCGTCAAATCCTGCCGCGACCCGCATGACCTCCCGAACTGGTGCTGCCTGAAGGATGGCCGGGAGTACGACAGCACGGTCGTCAGCCTCGACATTGTGGGCAACTCGGCGAAGGTGAGGAAGCTCGGAACGCGCCGGATGGAGAAGCTGTACTTTACGCTGTGGAGTTTCCTGAGGGAGAAGCTGAAGTCCTCGACGCTGCCCGGTACGGTCTCCATCTCCCGCGCGGTCTCCGACGCCCTTCCCCCCGGGTGGCCTCGATCTTCCGCTTCGGCGGGATCTTCGAGGAGAAGGATTTCTTCCGCACGATCCGGCGTCTGGATAACCTGCTCTGCGAGGAGCCTCCCGATAGCGAAGAACGACTCGCCTGAGGGGGAGGAGACAATGAGTGCCCAGGGTCGGATCATCCCATGAGGCGCGCCGGACGGGAAATCATCGACCGCGCGGCGCTCGACGACATCCTCCAGTCCGCCCGGATCCTCTTCCTCGCCCTGCGCGGTCAGCCCGCCCCGTACGTTCTTCCCGTCTGTTTCGGCCTGGATTCGGAAACACTGTACGTGCACAGCGCCCTGGTGGGCACGAAGATCGACCTCCTGCGCAGCCACCCTGTCGTGGGCTTTTCCGCCTGCACGGACATGACGGTCACGCCCGGCGCCGCAGCCTGCGACTTCACTTCCGCCGCACGGAGCGTTGTCGGCACAGGACGCGCCCGAATCGTGGAGAGCGAGGAGGAACGCATCCGGGGCCTGGACTCGATCATGCGTCATTACACCGATGGGCCGTTCGGAAGATCCTCGTACCGCCCTGACGCGCTCTCCCGCACGTGCGTGATCGCCGTACGCATCGACACGCTGACCGGGAAGGACACGGGCGGGCCGGCGGTGCCGGCTGCGTCTTTCACACAGGCTGAATGACCAGGGTTGCCGATAGGGAACTGACGAAAAACAGAACAGATTAAGGAAGATTTTGCGCCGTGCCTTTCCTCATGGACCTCGACATCGCATGTCTGACACTCTCTCTTGCATTGTTCTCCGGTCTCGTGCTGGTGGTGAGCGGGGCCGGCCTGGACAAACCTCTCAACCGGAACTTCGTTCTCTTCACCACGATGCAGGCGGGGTTCGTCGTCTGCTCCCTCCTCCTGAGGCTCTCCCTGCATTTCAAGGCCGGCAATCCACAGTTACTCCTGGAGCTTGCCACTCTCTTCTTTGCCCTGACCGCGCCCTTCCTCCTCCTCTTCTGCGTGCGCTACACGCGCGTACGCGGCTGGTGGCCGATCGCTGCGACCGCGGCTGTCATCGCCGGCATGCTGGCCTTTGCCGGCCCGCTCGTCGAGGGCCAGCTCGTGTCGGGTCCCTGGATCAGCAACGAGGGACTCGTGTTCTACCGAATCAGCCCCCTGGGACTCGCGGCGGTCATACTTCCCACGGCATGTCTCCTGGCATCCTCCGTCCTGCTCGCAGCGGCGTGGCGTCGGAACAACACTCCCTCCATCGCGCTGAGCATCGGGCTGCTCCTCACGGGATTCCTCGTGGGCGGCATCCTGCAGCCGCGCTTCCCCATCATGGCCATCACGAGCATGGTCAGTGTCGCCCTCCTGGGCTGGGCGATCGTCCGGCGCCAGCTCTTCAATCCGCTGCGCGAGCTGGCCGCGGACCTCAGGGAGCGCGCCCACCGGCAGGAGCTCATCTCCCAGATCAGCCGCAGGACCGCGACGCTCATGCGGATCGACGAGCTGCTCGGGCAGGCCGCGACGCTGATCCGCGCCTCGTTCGACTACTTCACCGTGGCCGTGTTCCTCGTCTCGGGCGACGAGCTGGTGCTCCGCGCATCCACCCACCCCGCCGCGCCGCGCTACCTCAATACGTTCCGTCTGAAGATCGGCCGGGAAGGGATCTGCGGATGGGTCGCGGCCACCGGACGGCCCCTCGTCGTGGGTGATGTCAGCCGAGAATCACGCTACGTCTCGCTTCTTGACTCCGAGAGGACCAGGTCCGAACTCGCCGTGCCGATTCTCCGCAGCGACCGGGTGATCGGCGTGCTGGACGTGCAGAGCGGCGTGCTGGATGCCTTCAGCGAGATGGACGTGCTCACGCAGCAGACGATAGCTGACCAGCTTTCCTCGTCGATCGAGAATGCGCGACTGTACGAGGAAACCGGGCGGCGGGCGGAGCGGCTCACGCTGGTGAACAGGATTTCTGCCGCGGCGGGCGCCGTCCTCGACCTGGACGACCTGCTGGAGACCGTGCACCGCGAGGTCACTCCCATCTTCGAGGCGGACGCGTTCTTCATCGCGCTGCTGGATGAGGACAGCGACATGCTGGATTTCCGCATCCAGGTCGACGAAGGACGGCGTGAGCCGCCGGTGCGGGAGCCCCTGGGCTCCGGGCTCACTTCGCGCGTGGCGGCCACCAGGAAACCCCTGCTGCTGAACGACTTCGGAAGCCGCTTCGGCTCGGAGGGCGTTACGCTGATTCGGTGGGGCACCGGCAAGGTGCCCTTCTCATGGATCGGCGTGCCCATGCTGATCGGCGAGCGCCTCATCGGCGTGATGAGCGTGCAGACCTACCGCGCACGCAACTACGACAGCGAGGACGTGCTCCTGGCCACCACGATTGCCGACCAGGTCGCGGTGGCGGTGGAGAATGCCCGTCTGTACGAAAAGGTCACCCGGGAGCTGGACGTGCGCCTGCGCACGGAGAAGGTCCTGCGGGAGTCGGAGGAGAAGTTTCGAAATCTCGCCGAGCAGTCCCCCAACATCATCTTCATCTTTGCGGACGAGCACATCGTCTATGCCAATAGCCAGTGCGAGATCTCCATGGGGTATCCGCGCGAGACACTGTATGCGCCCGGCTTCAACCTGCGGAGCCTGGCGGCGCCGGGCTACGACGTGATAGCCGCGCGGACCTTCCGCCGCCACATGAACGGGGAGGAGGTCCCTCCGTACGAGTTCGTGCTGGTCACCCGCGAGGGACGGCACGTCGATGCCATCCTCACGACCCGGCTCATCGGCTACGAGGGCACCCGCGCGATCCTCGGCATCGTCACCGACATCACCCCGCGCAAGCGGACAGAGCGGCTGCTGCAGTCCCTCAATGCCGCGACACTCGCCATGGAGCAGGCGCTCACGCCGGCAGAGATCTTCCCCTCCGCTGTCCGGGTCCTCTCGGGAATGGGCTTCGACAGCGCCGTGTTCATGGCCAGCACCGAGTCTCCCCGGGTGCTTCGCACGCACTGCCGGGGAAGTGGCGCCAGCGGAGAAGTGAGCGTCCTGGACCCCGAAAACAGCTCCGGCCCGCTTCTCTCCTATGACGCCGCCGCAGACGTGGCACAGGCCATGGACGGCCGCGGGGCGCTGTACAGCACGCTGGAACCCGAGACACTCGCCCTGTTCTTCGGCGAGACTCCGAGCGGGGACCGACAGGAGAGGTCGGATACGCCGCAGCCGTCACGCGACCCGCGGCCCGCGGCTGCCGGGGTTATCTTCGCTCCCCTCGTCCTCGAGGACACGCCCTTCGGGCTTCTCGTGATTGCCGGCCCGGACCTCGGTCCCGAGGACCTGCAGGTCTTCACCGCATTCGCCCACCAAGCCGCCGCCGCGTGGAGGAAGACTCGGCTCGTGCGCGACCTGGAGGGCAGCCTCGAGAAGCTGAGCAGGACCCAGGAACAGCTTCTGCACTCGCAGAAGATGGAGGCGGTCGGCCGGCTGGCGGGAGGGATTGCGCACGATTTCAACAACCTTCTCACCGTGATCTCTGGCTACACGAGCCTCCTGTCGGACAGCCTGGAGGGGAACTCCCCCGCGCTCTCGGACCTGGGCCAGATACGGAACACGATCAAGCGCGCCTCGGCGCTCACCAACCGGCTCCTCACCTTCAGCCGCAAGCAGATCCTCCAGCCTGCCGTCCTGGACCTGAACAAGGTGGTCGCGAACTCCGTGACCCTGCTCCGGCCTCTCATCGGCGTGGACATCGAGCTGGTCGTCCGGCTCGCCCCGAGCGCCCTGTGGGTGCGGGCGGACCAGGGGCAGATCGACCAGGTCCTCATGAACCTCGCGGTGAATGCGCGGGACGCCATGCCGGGCGGGGGAAAAATCCTCCTGGAGACAGCGGGCGCCGATACGGGCAGCGCAAGGACCGCGTCGCCAAAGGCGGATTCAGCGTCGCCAAAGGCGGATTCAGCGCCGCCAAAGGCGGATTCAGCGCCGCCAAAGACGGTTGCCGGGGAGGAGAGGTTCCCGGACGGACTGCCGCAGGGCCGCTGGGCGCTGCTGAAGGTGCAGGACGACGGGGTCGGAATGTCGGAGGACACGCGGGCGCACGTCTTCGAGCCCTTCTTCACGACGAAGGACGAGGGCAAGGGCTCGGGCCTCGGACTCTCGACTGTCTACGGGATCGTCACGCAGTCCGCCGGCAGGATCCAGGTGGCCAGCGCGCCGGGACGTGGCAGCACGTTCACGATCGCGCTCCCGAGGGTACAGCCCTCGGGCGAGCGTCCGCCCGCCGCCGAGCGCCCCCGGCACTTCCCGGCCGGCAGCGGCACGATCCTCCTCGTGGAGGACGAGGCTGTCGTTCGGGAGCTCACCTGCAAGGTGCTCGAGCGCGGCGGCTACATGGTCGTGCCGGTCGCATCGGCCCGGGAGGGGCTCCTCGTGGCCGAGGGCTCGATGGCGCTGGACCTCGTGGTGACGGACGTGGTGATGCCCGGCGGAATGAGCGGGGTGGAGATGGGCGAACGGCTCTCGCGCTCCCGGCCGACTCTCCCCGTCCTGTGCGTCTCGGGCTATACCGATGACGTGAAGTTCCACTCCCCCGCGGGCACCCGGGGCCTGCATTTCCTGAGCAAACCCTTCCAGCCCGATGAGCTGCTCGCCCGGGTGAAGTCGGTGATCGGCGGCCGTGAGGGTCTCAATGCCCCTCGGCATGGATCATCCGCACGGCGTGCTCCATGACCGGCCCCAGCACCCTCATGCACAATCCGACCGCCTTCGGGGAGCCGGGGAAGTTCACGACCACGGTGCTGCCCCGCAGTCCCGCGAAACCCCGCGAAAGCATTGCCGCGGGAGTTTCCTCGTAGGACTGGGCACGGAATGTCTCGGCGATTCCGGGGATCTCCTTCTCGCAGAACCGCCTCGTCACCTCGGGCGTCACGTCCCGGGGAGAGAGACCTGTTCCGCCGGTGGTGAGGATGAAATCCACGCCTGCCTGCGATTCCAGCGCGGAGAGTATTTCCTTCGGTTCGTCGGGGACCACGAACCGGGACACCTCCGCGGACGGGTAACGCGCCCGGACTTCTCTTTCGATCTCCGGCCCCGAGATGTCCTCGTACTCCCCGCGGGAGGCGCGGTCAGAGATCGTAATGACCGCGACTTTCACGGTCGATCTCCCCGCCCAGGATCACCCGGGCGAACACTCCCTTCCTCGGCATGACGCAGTCTCCCGTAGCGCGGGAGATCGCGCATCCGGTGTGGCACTCCTTCCCGATCTGCGTGATCTCCAGCAGCGCGGGTCCGATGGAAAGCCGGGCGCCGATGGGCAGAGAGGCGAGGTCGATACCGCGGGTCGTGATGTTCTCCGCGAAATCGCCGAACCCGATCTCGATTCCCCTGCCGCGAAGCGTCTCGATGTCCTCGTCGGCGAGGAGCGAAACCTGCCGGTGCCAGTCTCCCGCGTGGGCGTCGCCCACGATGCCGTGGCCTTCCCGGAGAACCGCCCGCTCCACCGGCCTCTTCTGCTCGCCGGTGCGCGCGGAGATGTTGAGCGAAAGGACCGTGAACTGCTTGGTCATTTTTCGGCCTTCGTCTTTTCGACGAGGTGGATGTCGACGATCCTCATCGTTGTGTCGGCGGCCTTGCACATGTCGTACAGCGTCAGCGCCGCGACGGCGACGGCGGTGAGCGCTTCCATCTCGATGCCCGTGCTCTCCGTGCATACGGCAGTGGCATCGATGCGCACACCGTCTTCCTGCAGGGCCAGGTCGATGCCGACCTGGTCGATCCTGATGTTGTGGCAGAGGGGGATCAGCTCCGCCGTGCGCTTGGCCGCCGCAATCCCCGCCACCCGGGCGACCGCAAAGGCATCGCCCTTTTTCAGGAGACCCTCGCGGAGGAGCCGGAGGGTTTCCTCCTGCATGAGAATCGTGCCGGATGCCCGGGCAGTGCGCCGCACCCTGTCCTTCGAGGAGACATCTACCATGTGCGCGCGTCCCTGATCGTCGAGATGGCTCAAACCCATTCTCAGCCTCCGATCTGTTGCATCGAGCGGTTCATGCAGACGCCTCCGCGCCGTGGCTTGGCGAGGATCGCCTCCCGAAGGCTCTCGCCGGGCCGGGCCGGATCCAGCCGTACCTCGTAGTCCGAGTGGAGGCACGGTTTCAATGCGCCGTCGGCGAGGAGCCGGATACGGTTGCATCCCGCGCACGAGGGAGGCCGGTCGAACGCGTAGTCTTCTCCCTTCCTGCGGGACAGCTCGAAATGGTTGATGAGCTGAAGCCGCGCGCCGATCGAGGCGCAGAATCCCCTCATCGACTCGATCTCCCGCCTGGACAAGTCGTCCAGCAGGACCATGTTGAGCTTCAGCGGAAAGCCCTCGGCCCGGGCGGCACGGATGCCCGCCAGTGCGTCATCGATCGATCCGCCCCGGGTGATCTCGCGATATCGCTCGGGGTCCAGCGTATCCAGGGAGACATTCACTGAGCCGAGGCCGGCGGCGCGAAGTTCGTGCGCACGAGCCGCAAGGAGCGTCCCATTCGTCGTAAGGGCAAGCTGCTTCAGGCCATCGATGGAGGCGATCATGCGCACCAGCTCCACGACACCGCGCCGCACCAGGGGCTCACCGCCGGTGAGCCGGATCTTGGTGACGCCGAGTCCCACGGCTGCCCTGGCCGCCTCGGCGAGCTGCTCGAGGGTGAGAAGGTCCTCGTGCCGGCGCGGCGGCACGCCCTCAGCAGGCATGCAGTAGCGGCAGCGCAGGTTGCACTTGTCGGTCACGGAGATGCGCAGGTATGTGATCGCGCGGTCAAAGCGGTCGAACATCCACGTGTGTCCCTTCCGGAAGCTCATGAACCCCGACCTCGATTCTCACCAGGCCGTCGGCTTCCGCCAGCGCGTTCAGATGTGAAGAGCCGTGGTACCCGACCGCCTCCACGAGTCCCTGCCGGACGCGCACGGGCAGAAACTCGGTACGTTCGGCCGCGATTCTCTTGAGCGCGTGCGCGAGCGTTCCCCGGTACGAGGCGGGCACCCAGTCGATACCCATGCGCCGGAAGAGAAACGGTTTTACGAACAGTTCGAAGATCACGAATGTCGACACGGGATTGCCCGGCAGCCCGAAGATGTACTGCTCGCCGCGGCGCGCGAAGAGGGTGGGTTTCCCGGGCTTTACCGCCACGCCATGAAAAAGGATCTCCGCACCTGTCTCCTGGAGGCAGCCGGGCACATAGTCGAAGCTGCCCGCGGAGACACCGCCCGTGAGAAGGAGCACGTCGCATCCGGAAAGGGCTTCTTCCATCGCCACGGCGAGAGGCCCAGGTCGATCTTCTACACCGGTCCGGACCCTGCCGGGACAGCGCATTGCGGCAAGCTGGGCGCGAAGCTGGGGCCCATTGCTGTCGTAGATCTGGCCCGGGCCCAGGGGAACGCCGGCAGGGCGGATCTCCGGCCCGGTGCAGAGAATGGCTGCCCTCGGCGGCACGGCCACGACAACCCGGTCGATCCCTGACGCCGCCAGCGCTCCCACATCCTTGGGACCGATCACCCCTGGCCGTAGAACGGGCTCGCCTGCCCGGAGGCTGGCGCCCCGGCGGATGACATTGTCACCCTGCTCGGGCGTCAGGACACGAATCCTGCCCGGCTCCTCATGGACGTATTCCACGCGAATCACCCGGCTCGTCCCCGGAGGCAGCATGGCGCCGGTCATGATTCGGACGCACTCTCCCGTGCGGACGGCCCGGGCCGGCACCCCTCCCGCCGCCACGGTGTCCACGATTCTGAGCTCCACCGAATCGTCTCCCTCCCCGACAGCGAACCCGTCCATTGCCGATTTATCGAAGGGCGGCGAATCGATGGGGGAAGGCACTTCCCGGACAAGCACCCGGCCGAGGGCATCTTCGAGAAGTATTGTTTCCACCCGGGCGCTGGCAGGGACGCTCCGAACGATTTCCAGGGCACGGTCGAGATCGATCATTACGCTCCTCGCACTCCTAGTGCAGCCGCACCGCGGACGCCTTGAAGGTTACCACGCACGCGGCACCCGGTGCCACGCCGATTTCCGCAGCCGCCTCCCGGGTGATCAGCGCCCTCAGGGGAACACCGCAGTCGACGACCGCGGTCAGGAGACTTCCGTGAGGCCGCGTTTCCGTGACGATGCCTTTGAGCTGGTTCCTCGCGCTGGAATCGAGCTGCCGGCGAGAGAGGATCAGCTCGTCGCAGGGAAGCACCGCCACCACGAAATCGCCCTGCCGCGCCGGGCAACGAAGGAGCGTCCCCCCGGAGCGGAAGTACGCGAACTGCTCGTCTATCCCCTCGATCCTTCCCTTCAGGATGTTCTCCTCCACCTCCTCCGGCACACCGGCATCCAGCCGCAGGAGCCGGTCGCACAGGCGGTACGCGAGCTGCATGTTGTGCGTGCTCATGATCACCGTCGTGCCGGAGGCAGACACGTCCCGGATGATCGCCTCGATCTCCCGGCGAGACTGTTCGTCCACGTTCGAGATGGGTTCGTCGAGGAGCAGGACTCGTGGCGACAGCGCGAGCGCCCGCGCGAGGGCAACGCGCTGCTCCTCTCCACCCGAGAGGGCGGATGCACGGCGGCGCTCGAATCCCGGAAGCCCGACCCGTCGAAGGGCCGCGGAGCCCCGCGCGGCGGCTTCCGCCCGGCGCATGCCCCGAATCCTCGGGCCGTAGCCCACGTTGAGCGCGACTGTGCCCCGGAAGAGGAGCGGCGACTGGTGGACGAGCACGGATTCGCGGCGCACTGCGGCCAGACCGTCACCTGCGACCGGATTCCCGCGGAACTCGACAAAGCCCTCCGCGGGCGCGATCAACCCGTTCAGCAGGCGCAGGAGCGTGGTCTTGCCCGACCCGTTCTCCCCGACCAGGACGGTCACCTCTCCTTCCTCGAATGAAAGCGAGTCCACCGAGAGCACGGTCCTGCCGTCAAAGCGCGCGCGCAGCCCGCGGATCGAAAAAAGCGGCCCCGCCGGATGGCTACTCATGCCGCACCATCCAATGCAGCGCCGCGTTCACTCCCAGCGCCACGACCAGGAGGACGATCCCGAGGGCAAGGCCCAGCTCGAACTCTCCCTTGCTCGTTTCCAGGGCGATGGCGGTCGTGATGGTCCTCGTGTACCAGCGGATGTTGCCGCCCAGCATCATGGCAACGCCGACCTCTCCCACCACCCTGCCGAACGAGGCAAGGGACGCGGAAAGCACGGCTCCGCGCCCCTGCCGCACGCTCATCCACAGCACTTCCCGTTTCGACGCGCCGAGCGTCGTGAGGACCTCCGAAAAGAGGGGATCGAGGCCGCTCAGGCCGCTCGCCGTCAGGGAGACGACGATCGGGAGCGCAAGGATCGCCTGTCCCACGATCACCGCGCGGGGAGTGAAGAGGATGCCGAGGCTGCCCAGCGGGCCCGCGCGCGAGACCAGGGAATAGACGATCAGTCCGACGACGACCGTGGGGAGCGCCATGAGGCTCGTGAGCACGGCGAGCAGGACCCGCCTTCCGCGAAACCGCCTCAGGGCGATCATCACGCCGAGCGGAATACCCGGGATGCAGGCGATGAACGCGGAGGAAAGTGAAAAACGGAGGGAGGTCCAGGTGATGAACCAGACCTCCCTGTCTCCGGAAAATAGAAGCTCGAATGCCCTTCCCAGTACGCCCGTGAGCCGGCTCCTACCGCACGGCGTCCGGAGTGAACAGCTGCTGGCCGCCCATGGTGTAGTCGCGGATGATCTTCTGGCCCTGCACCGAGGTGACCCACGCGATGTACTGCATGGCCGCCATGTAGTTCACCTCGGCATGTTTCTGCGGATTGACCGCGATGACGCCGTAGGGATTGAAGAGGGCGGCATCCCCTTCGGAGAGGATGCGCAGGCCGGGCAGCTTGTCCTTCATCGCGATCCAGGTTCCGCGATCTGTCAGGGTGTACGCCCTCAGGTCATTGGACATGACAAGCACCTCGCCCATTCCCTGGCCGGCCTCCTTGTACCATCCTCCCTTCGGTTTCACTGTTGCCGCGGCCCACAGCTCCAGCTCCTTCGCGTTCGTTCCCGAGGCGTCCCCGCGTGACACGAAGGCCGCTGCGGTTGAGGCGATGCGGGCAAAGGCGTCCGCCGTCGAAGCGCTCGCGGCCACGCGGGCAGGGTCCTCCGCCGGACCGACGACGACGAAGTCATTGTGCATCACGTCCCTGCGGTTCACACCGAAACCTTGGGCGACGAACCTGTCCTCCGCCTTGCGATCGTGCACGAGCACGACGTCCACGTCGCCATTCTCCCCGAGCTTGATCGCCTTCCCGGTGCCCACCGCGATCACGTCCACGGTGATGCCGGTGAGCTTCTCGAATGGCGGATTCAGGATGGGCAGCAGCCCGCTGTCCTGGGTGCTGGTGGTGGTGGCAAGCCGAAGGCGCATGTTTTGCGCCCACGCGGGCAAGGCGATCGCGCAGAGCACGAGCGCAACCGCAATGAACCTTCGCATGGTCTACCTCCAAAACGCGGAGTTTTGAAGGCAAGGAAGGGGTGGGAACCTCTTCTCGCCTTTCCAAGAGTGGGAGGTGTGCCGGTTTCCCGGCACGCCCTACGGGGCATCGGTGCGCTGCGCGCCGACTGCCCTTCGGCAGGCCGCCATGCCCCCCGGGCGGGCGTGGGGTTTCAGGCGTCTCTGCTCGGCGATTCTTGTTGTGAGAGCATGGTAGCCCCAGGCCGCCCCGGGCGTCAAGCGCGCCCGCCGCATCCGCTGCGGCGCCGCTTTCGGCAGCTCCTCCAACAACCGTTTGACGGGCGCACGCCGCGTGTCGATCTTCATCGCGTCAGCATGCAGAGAAGGGGGGCCATATGGATTACCTTCATTTCATCGGTGGAAAGCGCGTGCCTTCGAGGAACGGCAGGAGCTTCGAAAACGTGAATCCCGCGACGGAAGACGTGCTCTTGAACGGACCAGCTGCACGACGACATTGCTTGCACTCATTGATCAGGAGATCGCCATTGCGGTCCACTCCCCATACGTCCCCATAGCACGGTGTTCAGCGACCATTACCCTGGTGTGATCGATTCCTCCCGACGCGCCTGGAAGCACGGTATGCGGAAAAAAGAGTTGTGAAATTCCCACGATCGGCTACCATGCCGAAAGAAAGGGGAAATATCGCATGGAAACTCTGAGGCTCGGCGTCATCGGCACGGGCTCCGTCGTACGGGAAATATACCAGTACCTCTATTTCCGCAGCACGTACACGCCCTGCATCCAGGTAGCGGCCATCTGTGACACCAGTGGAGAAACTCTCCGTGCTTTCGGCGATGCCTGGAAAATCCCGACATCAGCGAGATTCATGAACTTCAACGCCATGATCGAAGGTGGTGGGCTCGATGCCGTCGCGGTGAACACACCGGACAGCATGCACCGGGAGCCGACCATCACGGCGCTGAAAGCGGGCCTCGACGTGATCCTCCCCAAGCCGACGGCGGACAAGGTGATCGACGCGCACGCCATCATGGAGACCATTGGCTCGACGGGACGATTCCTCGGTGTGGACTTCCACAAGCGCGAGGACCCCATAACCAAGGAGGCAAGGGCCCGCTACGTGGAGGGGACGTACGGGACGCTGCAGTCTTCGGTGTGGTACATGATCGACCGGCTCCTCGTGGCTGACCCGAACCACCAGCCGCGCTTTTTTTCCTCCGCGGATTTCGCGGAGAAGAACAGCCCCGTCTCCTTCCTGACCTCGCACATGGCGGACACGTTCATGTACATCACCCGGCTGAAGCCGCTCGAGGTCCGCTCAATCGGCTACCGGCAGAAGCTCCCATCTCTGTCTCCCATCGCCGTCAACGGCTACGACCTGGTGGATACGACGATCATCTTCGAGCATGGCGTTCTCACCCACATCATCACCGGCTGGGCCCTTCCCAACAGCGCGAACTCCCTCACCGTTCAATCAGCCCGGCTCCTGTTCTCGGACTGCATGCTGGAGCTCTGGCAGGACCGTTACGGCTATCACGAGGTGACCGATCGAGGGATCGACGACCGGAACATTTTGTTTCGCAACTTCGAGGAGACCGGACTGGTTACCGGTTTCGGCATGGACTGCCCCGGCAAGATCGTGAAGAACATCCTGCGGTTCCGCAATGGGGAAATCGAGAGGATGGAGCTGGAAGCGCTCTTCTCACCGTTCGCCCTGGGCTTCTATACGACCCTCGTCTGCGAGTGCGCCCATGCCTCCCTGGCGGGCGGCCGTGAGCTCAAGGAAGGGGTTGTGATCGGCACGACGATCGACGCGAAGGACTACCTCA
>Ga0187861_10003657_pt1 | contig 13452 bp, 13 predicted proteins | sample June2016WEW_10_1_3_FD_132986 | JGI IMG/M metagenome (GOLD analysis project Ga0187861, IMG submission 132986) | Peatland microbial communities from SPRUCE experiment site at the Marcell Experimental Forest, Minnesota, USA - June2016WEW_10_100 | ecosystem: Environmental > Terrestrial > Soil >...
CTTGTTCCTCGTTAAAGAGTGGGAGGTGAACCGAAACTCTTGGCCATGAACTGAGGGTTGCGGGATCCGCCACTTTTCTCCTTCCCCTTATCGACAGAAGGGTTAGAACCCAGATGTTAAAGGCATAAATCGAAATTAGGCCCGTGACCATCGCAACCAAGAACAGCACTAACTGCTGGAGGTTGGTTAGGTTCGCGGGAAACCAAGACATGAGTCGACTTCCGAGTGACGGAACGATTCGTAGCGTAGCTTCATCGTGTATAAGGCTTTCCAGAATGTTGAACTGGTGAAACTTGTGGGATCAGATAGAGACGGATCATGGAATAGTCGAAGGTTCAGCGTTAGGATGTTTTCATCCGAGTATCCTCCTTGCTGGGGCGGCGTGGGCAAACACGTACAGAACCTTTGCAGAAGGCTGCATCCTAACGTCAGCCTTCGGCTGGTTACCGCCACTTATGGGCGGCCTGTTGAACAATTCGAAATCAACAACCTCGCGCGCCTTCGGGCAAGGAATTTCCCCTTGCTGCTCGCTCAGTATCTTTCAGGTCTCAGGCTCGTACGATTGAAAGATGACGAATTAATCCACATCCATGTGCCACATGCCTTTCTGCCGCGAGGCGGGAGACGAATTGTTTCCACTTTCCATGTCGTTTGGGCTGAATATTCGGATGCCTTGCGCCGTCAACGACCAATTTCAGTATTTGATTTGCAGCTGGCAGGGACGAATCAAATGCTAATCAAGGTTGAGAGGAAACTGGCTATCATTTCGAATGCAGTGATTGCGGTCTCACAAAGCGTCAAGCACGAACTCGTTTCTAGGTATGACCTTGATCCGGATAAGGTGCATGTTATACATAATGGAGTGAACGTAGACGATTATCAGCCTTCACGGGACCGCCAGAATATTTTCTTGTACATTGGTCGGCAGACGGCGCACAAGGGATTGCCTTACCTTCTGCAGGCATTTGCGAAATTCGCGCGCAGCCACCGAAAATATGAGTTAGTGATTGTGGGCGAACGCTTGGAGGGCGGAGTCGACCCCTCGCTCATACACCTGTCCAAGGAACTCGGTATTCATGAAAGGGTCAAGTTTACCGGCAGACTTCCTGAAAGGGGCACTATTGAAATCCTCGGCCGGGCGAGGTGTCTGGTTCTACCATCCTTGGCTGAAGCCTTCGGTATGACTGTGTTGGAGGCGATGGCTTCAGAGACGCCGGTAATCGCCACTCGTGTCGGTGGAATACCGGAAGTCGTGCGCAATGGCCGCAACGGCTTACTCGTTCCTCCAGCTGATCCTGACTCGTTGTCGGAGTCAATGGAACGTGTCGCCTCTGATTCGCGGCTCCGGCGGAAGCTCGCAGAAGAGGGCAGGAGGAGTTGCAAGCAGTTCACTTGGGATGAAATGGCGAAAAGGACTATTCAGGTGTACAGGGAAGCTCTTTCTTGAGTGATCATTTCGTTACCGTTGGCTTGATGGTCACCGTTTCCGCAGCCCTCTTAGCCATTAGCCTCTCCATGAAGCATTTGGGGCAGGAAACCAGGGGGCGCCGCCCCTTCGACTTTGCCTGGATTAATTGAAAACTGCATTTGGGGCATCGTTTCTCCAAGAGCGTTAGTGCCCCGAACTGCGGTAATGGTAATCCGTATGTGCAGTTCTTCGTCCATTTGCCGGCGCAGCCGATGAAACGTTTCTTCGTCTTCGGGTTTCTTACAACTTTCAGGGTTGACCCGCACTGCGGGCATGGGACGAAGAGTGTTGTTGAAGCTTGCCACCTATCACCGATTATTGCGGTGAGCTCTTTGCCCACTTCCTGCTGCTTCGTCTTCAGGTCTTCGATTACTGGCTTTAAGTAGGCTATAGTTTCTAGGACCACGTTTTCGCGGGTTTGTTTTCCATGTTCGATTTGCTCCATCTTGGTTTCAAGTTCGCGGGTGAAGGTGACGTCGATGACTTTGGGGCAATATTTCATCAGAATCTCTGTCACTCGAAATGCTAGTGGAGTCGCGCTCATCCGCTGCTCCTTCACGTAGCCGCGCTTGTAGAGGGTTTCAATTATGTCGGCCCGGGTCGCCTTTGTTCCAATTTCCGCGTCCTCCATCGCTTTCAGTAGACTGCTCGGGTTGTAGCGGGGCGGAGGTTGAGTGTACTTTTCCTCTAGAGAGAGCGCGGCCATTGTGACCTGCTGTCCTTCCCTCAAGGGGGGCAGGATGATTTCTTGGAATTTCGCGTAAGGCCCGTAGAGAGCGACCCATCCCTTCTCCAGGGTTCTTGAGCCCCGTAGGAAGAACGTATGTTTCCCGACCTTGACCGTGGCCTTGTCACTCTGTTTTGTCGCGGTTCTGCCGAAGGTGGCAAGAAAGCGCCTTACGACCAAATCGAAGAGCTTCTGTCCCCGAGAGTCAAGTTCACCTCGTGGAACAGCCCCGGTTGGGTATACAGCTGGATGCGCCGGATCACCCTTCTTTCCATCGTTGGGGCGCAAGCTCCCCGAAGCCAGAAGGCTTGACGAATCAGAACGATAAGCGCCGATCTGGCTGAGTCCTTTCAAGATCTCTTCGTAGTTAATCGAGGGAGGAAGCTTTTGACTGGAAGTTCGCGGGTAGGAGATTAATTGGTCCAAGTAGAGGCGTTCCGCGATGCTGAGCGCGGTTCGAGGAGTGTAGCCAAAATGCCTGTACGCTTCGCTTTGAAGTGTGGAGAGGTCAAATGGAGTGGGGGGCGACAATTGGTACGTTTTGGATTCAAGTTTCTCAATGAGCCCTTTCTTCCCTGCACAGTCCCTAATCGCCTGCTCAGCTTGCGCTTTCGTCTCCAACCGCTCGAACTCATACTCAGCTTCGATGACCTTGCCGTCAATATCGACTCGCGCTGCCAAAGCCCAGTACGGCAGTGGGACGAAGGTTTCGATTTCCCGTTCCCTGTCGACGACAAAGTGCAGCGTTGGCCCCTGCACTCGTCCGGTGCTTAGGGTTGAGTACCGGTTGCCTGCTTTCAGGGCAGACTGCGTGAGTGCACGAGACAAATTGATCCCATAAAGCCAATCGACCTCATGCCGACACATCCCCGCAAAAACGAGCGGAAAGTCAAGCTCAGGTAACACATTAGCGTACGAGTCACGTAATTCCTTGACAGTGAGGGTTGAAAATTTCATTCGTTGCGCCTTCTTGTCCGCCCCGTCACAAGCGTACTTGAGTATCGTGTACCCGATTAGCGAACCTTCAACATCGTAATCGCAGGCATTGATGAAACGGTCGGCCTCTTTGGATACTATCGAAATTGACTGGATCCATTTCTCCTGCCTTCCTTGGCCGCGTTCCGCCAGATACTTGGGCTTCCAAGCAAGATCCCAGACGGGATATTGCGAACGTACCTCGGTCCCCTTAGCTGATACTGCGTATAGGTGGCCAAGCGCTGAGCAAACAAGTATTCGCCCACCGTCCTTCTGAACCTCGAAAAACGGAACGCCCCCTACGCTAATCTTCTTCGGACCCTGCTCGCTACTGAGAGCTTCCGCCACGTGGAGCGCTGCGTCCGGTTTCTCAGTAACGATGAGAGTTGTTGCCACTTAGGCAACGCCTCCTTTCCCGAGAAGGTATTGAATAACAGATTTCACGGCTCTGCCAGTTTCTTCTCTCTTCTCCAGTTGAGCAAAGTATTCGTCTTTAGTCAGATTACCGCCGTATGATTTGTTCCATGCCGAGTACGCGTTTTCGAGGTTAGTGTGGGCTGCGTCGTGGAGGGCGCAGAATTCCGATGGAGCTTGCGTTGGCCTTTCGCAGAGCGGGCAATGATCGGCCATGCTGTTTACCGTCGTGTTTCGATTTTCGCCTAACCGAGATAGAGCGCTTTAGGCCTTATTGGCAAGGCCTAGTCTATTCGACTCTTACCGAGGCTTCCTTGGCCGCCTTACAGTTCTGCTGAACGCCCAAGCGACTATTACCATGGCAGCGGTGGCGAAAATTTGGGATAGAGAATATTGCCAAAGCGGGTTTATCGTCATAACAGGCGTTTGTGTGTTTAGTATTGATAGGCCGACACCTTGAATCTGAGGAATACTGTGGCCGAGCTTGCTTACCTTAGCCCAAAACCAAACCGAACCTAGAAGGTACGGAATGTAGAGAACACAGACAAAGGTCATGACTGAAAACGCGATTGCTCGAAGCCAGCGTGCGTTGGTGAGCGGGTCAATTTCAGGACCGGCTCGCCGAGGAAATATCCTCGTCAACACCTCATACCAAGCGACCAAGGCGACCAAAAAGACTCCGAGAATCGGCAACCACAGAATGGGCATCGCAAATGTGAGGCCGCCGACCCCCAAGTTCAGTGTCTTGACTTCGAAATTGTATGAGGTAATGTAGAACATGAAGAACCAGTCCAAGGCGGCGATGACCGCCGAAATTCCGACTGCCGATATCGACTTTGCGCGGTTTGTACTCCAAGCCATGAACAGACTTCCTTAACGACTGTCTCAGTGTTGCGGTTTTTGTACCGTAACGGCGTGCTGCTATAAAGAATATCTTAATCGAACCGTATACTAGCGAGAAGAGTTGGATTAGGTTTGGGCAACCGTGCGAAGCTCGAGGTCGTGGGGCGGGGAACATGGCTCGACATGGTTGCTCAGCGTGTCCTCCAACGCGAAGAAAAGCTTGGTAGAAAAATCGATGTCTTGAGAACGGAAAGCGGCCTGGGAGCTTCAGGGATTCCTCACATCGGCAGCCTAGGGGACGTGATTCGGGCGTATGGAGTCAAACTCGCCCTTGATACCCAGGGAGGGAAAGCGGAATTCATCGCATACTCCGACGACTTGGACGGTCTAAGAAAGGTTCCTTCGGGCATGCCTGATTCGCTCAAGAAGTATCTAGGGCACCCAGTGTCAGCCATCCCGGACCCATACAATTGCCATGAAAGTTACGGTACGCACATGAACTCCCTTTTGAGGGAAGCAATGGACCAGTGCACCGTTGAGTACGTTTTCCATTCAGCGACAGAAGATTACAGAAAAGGGCTGTTCACAACTCAGATTCGAAAAATCCTACTAGCAGCCGACCGAGTCGGCAAGATTGTGAAAGAGGAAGTGGGGCAGGAGAAGTATACCACGGTCCTACCGTACTTTCCTATTTGTGGTTCCTGTGGAAGGATCTATACAACCCGTAGCCTAGAGTTCGAATCAAGAACCGACAAGGTTCTGTACGTCTGCGAAGGCGGGTCCGAAATTAAAGGGCAAACGCTTGAGGGATGCGGTTACAAGGGTGAAATTGACTTCAAGGAAGGCCGCGGAAAGGTCCCATGGAAAGCCGAGTTCGCCGTTCGCTGGGACGCATTGAAGATAAACTTCGAGGCGCACGGCAAAGAACTCATGGACTCAGTTCGCGTCAACGATAGAGTCTGCGAGGAAATCTTAGGCTCTCCTCCGCCGTACCACGTCCGCTACGAACTCTTCCTCGACAAAGGCGGGAAGAAAATCTCTAAATCGAAATCAGCAGTTGATGTCATCACGCCGCAGACCTGGTTCAAGTACGCGCCCCCAACATCGCTCAATTTGCTGATGTTCAAGCGCATCACTGGGGCTCGTAGCGTCGGAGTCGAAGACATACCCACCTATGCCAATGAACTCGATTATCTTGAACAGGTTTACTTCAACATCGAGAAACCCAGCGATGAAAAGGAGCTCGCGAAACTCAGAGGCCTGTTCGAATACTCATGGTTCCTGAAGCCCCCCTCCGCCCCCGGCACACACGTGCCTTACAACCTACTAGTGTACTTGGTCACGGTAGCGCCGCCTGACAAGAGAAGAGAATACGTAGAATCGAAGCTTCGAGAATACGGCTACTTGAAAACACAACCATTGCCCGATTTCGAGCGAAGGCTAGACTATGCGGTGAATTGGGCGAAGGACTTCACTGAGATACCTGAAACACGAATCACAATCCCCGGCCCTCAGAAGCTGGGGATTGAGGATCTCATCTTAGTCGTCAAGTCGGAGACCGACGAAAGGATTATTCAAAATTCAATATTCAATATCGCGAAGAAATACTCCCTTGACCCACCGGAGTTCTTTAGATTACTCTACACGATTCTACTGGGTTCCCCGAAAGGACCGAGACTGGGCCCATACATCAAAGCGATGGGAAGCGAGAACGTCGCACGCGCCCTCGAGAGAGCAATAGAGAACTCTACACACACTTGACCCCTCGCACGCTCCCAACAATTCTTTAACCACAATCCGCAATCAGCCCTCAGGGCCCGTAGTCTAGTCCGGATTAGGACGCTGAGAGATGCCTAACAGATTTCGCGAACGCCTGCGGAGCCGGAGGTCGAGGGTTCAAATCCCTCCGGGCCCGCCATGAGCATTCGCGCGAACAGATTCAATTAGAATCCGCCAGATTTTTTTGGAGATTTCGAGTCCTGAAAATTTTGTCCACTTTTCCTAGTATGTTTGGGAGTAATACTTTCGATAGGTTGGAAATCATACGTCTACTTTTATTCTTAGGCCGTTCATTTCCAACGCGTAGTGTGGGTAAATGAGCAAGTCGGACGGCCTCGAGGAAATCATGTCCCTCGGGTCATACCAGAAGAGAATGTCTAGATTCAAGAAGCTAATGAGCCTCCTGCTCTAGACACAGGAACACCTTCAGGGCTCCGTTATACCCCCCACCCTAAACCCCGAACATACGTCCCGATATTTCTTGAATCACTAAACCCGATTCACAGCTATGACCGCGCAAGGCAGCTTCAGACCCGAATCTACGTGTATGGTTACTGAGGAATAGAACGTGAAGGGAGGCCCGAAAAAAGCGGGCTGTTAAGTTCGCATGGGTCGCATGGTGTTTTGACCAGGTTTTCGGCCTAAGTCAAAGCGTTTCTCGGAATTCCGCCTGACTCTGATCTTAGGAATCGGGGAGTGTCGTTCGCGCGCCGGGACTTTCGGAGTTTGGGAACGAACCTTCCCAGCCTTGGTCAATGATCCGTGAGTTGGTAACTCTCACACCTCCGCTCTTCAGTAGCAAAGAGGAATATCATCGTATATAGTCTTTTCACGCTTAGCTTCCTGTGGGCAAGAAACCTGCCGCGTGGACTATTGTGCCTCGGGATTCTACTTAGGAAGGTTTGGTTGCGCCAGTCTGCGACGATTCCGGCAACCCTTATATTCGCTCCACCCGAGCGGTTTTGGAAATAGGTGTTACTTTGAGTCGTTGTTCCGGTTTTATCTGTGTGAGCCCAGCGAATTGGACTTGTTCTGAATGCGGCCATGCGTATTGTTTCTTTCATGCAACAACCCACGGCCACGAGCAACGGTTCGCACCTGAACAGGTTATCGCAGTAGGCTCGTAAGCTCGCATAATCGCCCTAGGCTAGGGCGAGTTGGTTTTCGAAAAAGTAGCGCGTCGCGCCAAGAGTCTGGACCTCTAGTGGCCTAACGTTTACTACGAGTGGAAAGTTAGCTACGACATCACCGATCATCAGGCAGCGGTGCGGCGGTAGGTCGCGCACAATCATTCTTATCGTGTCTGCGTCGACCTTCGCGACTTTCGATACGATCTCCAAGTCGTGTTCGTTGCTGAAGTTGAAGAGAAAGATGTTGTCAGCTTGGCGGTATATGCTGGCCTGAATCGTGTCAGGTTGGTTGGTGACGAAGGTGGTGAATAGGCCTAGGTGACGCATCCGTGTGACCACGTCGTCCCAGTAGGTCTCCCGGAGGTAAAGGTGGGCTTCTTCAGCGAATAGGAACAAGGCCCTCAGCTTCTGAGCGGATAGGAGGTCCGTGAATTTGCTGATGAGCAGTTCGACTGTCATTCTGCGAAGCGCTGAGTACTGGTCTTTCAGGTTGACTATGAGCGCGCAGCCGGTGGCATGATTCCTGAAGACCTCTTCCAGGTTGAGCGCCGTTCGTGGATCGTCTGTGAAGATGCCGGAGTCGTCGAGTGTGTTGAACCTAGCTTGGAGGGCGTCTTTAATGCTTTCATGGCAGTCGAAGTTCGCGATCGCTGCACCTAAGCCGCTCATCGTGAGTTGGTTCTGTTCTTCGAGCTCATGCCAAATGCGAGCGAATACGCGCGCTGAATTCTCAGGTAGTGACAGAGCGTAGATTAGCGTTCCGAGGAGCGTGCTCAGGCCGACTTCCCTTAAGCCGAACCTCAGGTTCAGGCCGGGAATCAGGGAGATTATCTTGGGTGAAAGGTGCATCTGCCGGCCGTCCGGCGTCTTTCCCAGATTTGCGTATTCTCCGTTAACGTCGAGGACGACGACGGGGGCACCTTCTTGTACGAGGCTGGTGACGAGAAGTTTGGTGAGGTGTGACTTACCCGTTCCCTTCCGCCCTGTGACAATGTTAAGGCGCCCGTCTAGCGTACCGAGGTCGGAGGATATGTGGAGGAATCGGCGCATGGAACCTAGCTCAAAGGGGTGTTTCGCGGGGAGTGACTCGGTGAGGAATTTGGGCGGCATCACCTCGACTTGAGAGTGGTTTCTTGACGGCAGCCAAGAAACGTCTCGGCTTATTCGGCCCTCTTCGATTGCTCCGCGTATCTTCCCTAGAAGTAACCTTGTATCTTTGAGAACGGTGATTTGGGAGGAGACTTTGAATGGGTCAACTTCGTCACCGGAAAGTGAGCCCTCCGATATGCCGTCCCTCAGCAGGTCTTCGAGAATGCCCGGGATGTTTGCGTATTGAATGTCGATTATCTGAACGATTAGCGAGCGTTCCTTGATTTTGTCGGTGATGAGTAGGTAGTCGCCCTTCTCCACTTCTTCTTCTGGGAAGCAGAGAAGCTGTATGTTGTCGCCTTCTTTGCGGAGGATTTTCAATGCCAGGCCTCCCAAGCGGTTCCGAATGGGCCGAAGAGCGACCGGCGCAAGGCCAGTTTCGGTAGCAGCTGTACCCCATAACGCGCAGCCGCAAAGGCTTGCATTGCTAACACGTCACTGGCTGTGAAAGTTGATAGGATGTGGGCCATCCTGAGGGTTTCAGGGTAGCCCTGGTCTACGATGTCCGTTCCAGCCAATTCGCGAAATCCTTTCATTGTTTCAGGCATCGAGATTTCACGATCCACGTCGATCCTGAAGGGGAATCCTGGCTTTGCAAGTTTTCCAACGAACACACGCCCGAGGAAACGTACCGGGTACGGGGGGAATTGATCGGTGACCTGTTCGTCAACTTCCAATATGCAGGGTTCCGACTGGTTCTCGAGAAGTTCAGTTAGCGACTGATTGTTGATTCGCAGTTTCGTTTTCTTCGAAATGGCGATTACAGCGCTTCCGGCCCGCCGGGCGGTTTCGAGGATTCGTTCGAGTTCCTTCGACGGATTGTCAGGTGTTCCCGCCGTTAGCGACCCGTCGAGCAGGATGAAGCCGCCGGCAATTGAGGAACTCGCGTTGAATTGCAGCCAGCGTTCGACAAGGTTCCGTATTCGCTTGAGGAGGCTGTCGACGTTTGGCTCGCCGGTGAATGGTGGTAGCCCTAGTCCCGCGAAGTCCTGTGAAATGGCGAGGTTGTTGTAGCCGATTGAGAAGACCAGGGGCCCATACCTCACATACCTGTAGCGTTTTTCCTCAAGTAAGACAAGCGCGCCCCTTACAGCGCAAAGCGCACCGTCGGCCATCTCACCAAGCTTGATGGTGGAGGTATCGACCGCCACAACTGGCCGACTAGATGGGATTGGTTCTAGTCGAACAAGACGCTCGTCGTCGAATCCGTTCAATTCCAGCATCGAGGCTTCGGCACCGTCGTACTCCGTACCTGTTGGGTCGGGCGACAGGACGGGGTTGGTGTAGATGAGGTTGCCCCGTATGCCTTCGATTGAGTGCCGACAAAATTCGACGAAACGCTCAGGTATGACTCCGCTGAGCGAGTCTTCCGCGTAGAGAAAATTACTTATCCTCTGTTGTGCATTTGACGTTGGGTGGGTGCGGCGGTTCGTTTCACTCTCGCCCCCTTTGCGGTGGGATTCCCCCGAATCTCCCGCAGCCGCCGCACCACTCAGTTATGAGTGACGGCATGAGCTTGCAAGACACCCCGCTACTGTGAGGTACCTCCTTTTTGGGAGACGCCGGATGGAGAGTTCTCCAGCTCCATCAATCCTTTCAAGGTGATTCGATATTTCCCCCTCTCCGCCCGATCGATAAGTCCGGCCTTCTGAAGTTCGACTATCACGTTTCTAATCGTCTTGGGCGCTTTGCCCACTCCGGTGGCGATTTCCTCGATGCTAAGCGAGTCGGCGTCACGTTTACCCATCTTGCTCGCTAGGTGAGCCATGAACAGAACAATCGCAATTGCTCTCTCGGCCGGAAGATCCCGCTTAGCCAGGAGTAACTGACCTGTATTAGTCATCTTGGCGAATTCCGAAATCTTGTCGGCCAAACCGGCCAGGTCAGGGACGTACACCAACTTCCTCGCCAGGTCGTACGCCGGAACTGCTTGGGACAGGAATTGAAGAATCTGCGGAACAATTTCCTGGACGGAACCACTTCCTTCGTAACGCATACCGTTTACTTCAATCTGGACCCTAACTTGCATGGTTTCGGCTTGTGTCATGGCTTGCAGCTCGCTATGATTTCTCCTTCAATTTGGGAAGGACTTGTGTTCGGAAAAGATGTAGACCCAGGGTTGTGGCCCTATACTCACCTTTACCCTTCCTCTCGGCCAAGCTTTCGCCGCAGAGTTCACTCAACCGGCCTGCAACGGTACCAGCAGTCTTCTTGCTTGAGGCGATCAAATCCGCGGATTGAACGAAATCTTTGTCCGACTTCCCGAGCATTTGCGCGATTCGCGCCTTTGCTAGGTAAAGGAGCATGAGTTCGCGGTCCGCCAGGTTGTCGACAGGGACGGTGACAACGACACCCTCCGGAGTTACCGCAAGAACGCCCTCGCAAGCCTTGGCTAGGTCGCTTAGATCAACTGATAACGCCAAGTGGGACGCGAGCTCGAGTTCAGGGACCGCTTTCATTAGAAATGCAAAGACTTCTTTTGCCACTTGCTCGGGCGGGCCGGTGACTTTTTTCTCAAGGGTTCCGTACTTGATGGTTACCTCTAGAGGTAGTCCTATCCTAGTGAGCTGTTGTTGGCCTTCAGACAAGTACTTTCACTTCACATTCACTCCTACACTGTATAAAAGCTTTGAAGTGCGGAGTGAACCTGCTAGGTGTTACTCTTCCTAAGTTTGTGTCTGTGTGCGAAGTCGAGCAAGATGATGCTAGAATTGATGGTTCTGCTAGGTGTTACTCACCTTCGACTCTGACAAAATCTGATGTGCTCAGGCTCTCTTTTCGAACATCTTAAAGCTAAACTGTGCGCCATAGGTGTCTAGGCTTGGACTATAACGTACTGAAGCTACGAATCCTCCGGTTACTCTCGAAGACTGGGCCAGTGGATAGTGGCTCCCTTGCAAGCACGATCGGGGAGACGAAGGAAACCGCTATGGATATTCACGCGTTGAGGATGGCGTTGATGCGTTACTACAAGCAGGGACTGTTGAAGCGTGAAAGGGCGGGCGGGATGTTCACGTACGCACTTACTGAACGGGGCATTCAACGGCTACGTTGGCTTGAGGAGCAAACCTTGAAATCGAAACCACCGAGGACTAGTTAGTACTAATAGCATAATTAGTCTTTTTCGTACTAAAAGTCATATTAGGCTGGCGCCGCTGAGGGCCGGAGTTTGGGCAGCACCTCTTGGCCTATCCACTGCATCCCAGCGCCTGATAGTGAGTAGCGTCCTTGATCCGCGATGAGTTTCCCTTCTTTCCTCAATTCGCTAACACGCGCGCGGACCACGTTATCCTTCACTGCCTTCCAACTCGTTCCAAGTAATTCAATTAACTTAGCATCTTCGAGGGGCGAGGAATTACTGCTGTAAAGAATCAGGCCGATCGCTTCCTTCGCGGAAATCCGATCGAACTGTATCGTGAAATGCAACTTACCTTCAGGCGTTGTTTCAAGAATTCCCGCAAGCTCCTCCCCTGGAACAACTGATTCAAGCGATTGATCGCCACCAGCCTGCTGGGAAACAGCCGACATGGTTGGTTGGGATCTCAAGAGTTCCTCAAACTTGCCCTGAACGTATTCAAAATCCCCTTCCAGTTCGACCTCAAAGTTGCCCCGTCGAATCTTGAACCTCAGTCTACGCTCTGACACCAGTGCCGCCTGAGAGAGGAGTGGCTGGGATGGGTATAAAAAAGGAAAGCGGAGGTACGGTTACCCTCGTATCTTAGTACACCACTTCGTACTCTTGCCATGTTGGGTAGGGGTAGTATCCGTACCATGGGTTGTAGGCGTAGACGTAGCTGGGCATCCAAACTCTAAGCTCAAGGGGATTCCTCTGAGCAATCCAGATTCTGGGTCAGCAAAAGCGTAAGAGGGTAGAGAAACCGAAGAGGCGGAGGAAGATGGAAGTGTGTGTACTCACGGCGCGCACCCCCCAAACAATTCTCCATAATGCCATTCTACGTGAACATGGAGATATTTGGAAAGAACAAAGTTGCTAGACCCAAGACTATGAACCCTCCAGCCGTGAGCCAGCTGAACCATTTTGCGCCCTTCAGCATCACCTTTTCCAAAGCGATCACTATAGCCAGCAACGCCATCGCCGGCAGACTCATACCCGCGACAACGAACATCACGATCATGTAGAGGCAGCAGCAAGCGGCGCAGTAGTAACCGTGTTCCGCGCCCATCCAGACGGCTCCTCCCAATCCCTTCCTTGCATGCGTAAGAAAGAACCCTAACGGAGAAACACATTTCTTCAGGCACGCGTCCTTAAAGGGAGTCAGCTGATAAACGCCAGTCGCAACCAGAACTGCCCCTGCAGCATAGACCCCGTAACCTGAAAGCTGTGGGGCAAACGCAGTCAAGCTGATAACAAGCAGGACCCCAAGATAGGCGCTCAGACCCAACACCATGTAAACGGCAAGGTATCCTGTGAGGAACAACAGGGAAGAAATTGTAGTATGAGATGTTGACTTGCCAATAGTTGCGTCATACATTGAAACCACGGGGATCATGGCAGGAAACATCATAGCGACCATACCAATGACCCATACGACCAAGAACAGGAGAAGAACTCTAAAATCGAGCGCGACGAACATCACACCCATAGAACCCGCAGTCCAATCCATGGAGCCCTGCATGGAATTCATCATCAGATAGTAAACCGAGATCCAGGCAACAGCGGCCATCACACTCAGCACGGACACCAGCTTTGCGTTCTGACCAGCAAAAAGAGGGCGCGTGTTGCCGGAAGGATTCGCCATGACAACATCACCAACTAAGACGCTCCAAAGTCATATAAGTGCGAGTCCCCCAAACCGTTTGTTAGGTAAGACAAAACTTGGCTTGGAAGGTTGAAGGAGACTATTTCGAAGGATGTAATTGCCATTCCACATGTCCATGTATTTTTCTTGGAGATCCAGACGAAGGCGATTGCAAACTCGCAATTGCTTGGCATATTGAAAACGGAC
>Ga0187861_10003675_pt1 | contig 13415 bp, 9 predicted proteins | sample June2016WEW_10_1_3_FD_132986 | JGI IMG/M metagenome (GOLD analysis project Ga0187861, IMG submission 132986) | Peatland microbial communities from SPRUCE experiment site at the Marcell Experimental Forest, Minnesota, USA - June2016WEW_10_100 | ecosystem: Environmental > Terrestrial > Soil >...
AAGCGTAATACTTGGTGGCGATACGCGCATCCGGCCCGTATTTCTTCACATCGAAGGAGGTGGTTCCACTTTGGGCCGGGACTTCGAGGGCGAGCTTGGCTTTGCCGCGGTGCTCTCTGCTCCCTGCTCCCTTGGGCAGCACCAACGCCACCCCGCCGACCGCCGCAGGGTCTTCATGCAGCGCGAACGGCGCCACGACCTCGACCCCGGCAGCGATAGTCAGCACCAGCGCGTCGGCGGGCAAGGCGCGCATTTCGGAGCCGCCTCCGGCAGCAACTTGCAGGGGTTCCAGCAACTCTGCTTTGCCCGCCGCGGGAGAGAACGGCCGTGTCGCCAGCCAGCCCAGGCCGCACAAGATTACAACGAGGATCACCCAGCGTCTCATCGCTGTTTCACGTTTCCCGCTTCACGATCCACGATCCCCGCACCCCGCACCCCGCACCTCGCTCCCCGCTCCCCGCTCCCCGCTCCCCGCTACTTCAGTTCCTCACCCACGGCCTTCAGCATTTGTTCGGCCACCAGCTTGTTGCCGGCGTCGCTAAGGTGGACGCCGTCGGCAGTGAGGATGCCTCTCTCCTTGTTGTCGGGGTTGTTGGCCTTCAGGTAATCAAGGAAAGCCTTGTGCAAGTCCACGAGCGGCGTCTTGGTCTCCGTGGCCACTTTGCGGCTGATCTCGCAATACTCTTCCAGCATGGCGTCGGAGTTGTTCGTGCCGGAAGCCTTCTCGCCGATGACCGTGGGTGTGCAGAGGAGCGCGCGCGCGCCGGCCTGCGTGATGCGGCTGATGAGGTCCTTCAGACCCTCCTCATACTTGTCCTTGGGGGTGCCGCCGGTCATTTTGCCGTCGGGCTGCTTCTTCCAGTGCCACACGTCGTTGATGCCGATGTAGATGAAAACGATCGTCGGCTTCTTGGAGAGCACGTCTTTGTCCAGACGCCCCTGCAAGTTCGGGACCTTGTGGCCGCTGATTCCGGCGTTGACCGTGGTGAGCTCAAAATCGGGGTGTGCTGTGGTGATCGCCTTGGTAGCCAGAGTAATGTAGCCCTTGGGTGAGCTGCCGCCGGCCGTGATGGAATCGCCCAGGAAAACAATCTTGTCCCCTTTGACCAGGGGCTTGGCGGCCTCATCGCCGGCAAAGCAAGCCACTGCCACGAGAACAAGAACGCTGCTGGAAAAGAATCGCTGGTGCATTAGTCCCTCCCTGCTTGGGTTGCCTTTGAGTTACACCGTCCACGGGGTAACGCCGGTCACACTTATTATGGATACACGGCGCGCGGCCAAAATCCTGTTTTTTTTTGGGGCTTGAGGCTTGGGAGTCTGATGCCTGAGGCCTCGAGCCTATTCCTTCAACGCGGCAAGCTCGACTGGTGTATAGTAGTCTGTTGGTGGAGGAGGCAGGCGTCCGGCCATGGAGTTTGCGGCGTCAAGAGGTTGACCAACGTGGCGGAGCAGTCAGGGAACAATGCACCTCAACCGGGCGCGACGCCGCCCGGCGCTGGGCACCGCCCGTCTGTCCGCGCTTCCAGTTCAAGCTCTTCACCACGCCTCAAGGATCTCGGCAACTTCGAGCTGCTCAGTAAGATTGGCCAAGGCGGCATGGCCACAGTCTTCAGGGCGCGGCAGAAAGCCCTGGACCGCGTCGTGGCGGTCAAAGTCCTCCCGCCTTCCATCGCCAAGGATGCCGAGTTTCTGGAACGTTTTCAACGCGAAGCGCGCGCCTCAGCCAAACTCAACCACCCCAACCTCGTCCTGGGGATTGACGTCGGCCAGGATGAAGCCACGGGCCTGTGGTACTTCGCGATGGAACTGGTGGACGGCCCCAGCTTGAAGGAGGCGCTCAAGGAACAGCGCGTCATACCGGAACAGCGCGCGCTGGCTATCGCCATGCAGGTCGCCAAGGCGTTGGAGTGCATCGCCGCGCACGGCATGGTGCACCGCGACGTGAAGCCGGACAATATCCTGCTGACGAAAGACGGCGCAGCCAAGCTTGCCGACCTCGGTCTGGCCAAGCGCGTTGCCGACGATGCGTCCCTCACGCAAGCAGGCTCGGCCCTGGGCACGCCGCACTACATGGCGCCCGAACAGGTGCGCGGCCTGAAGGACGAGATTGACATCCGCACGGACATCTATGCTTTGGGCGCCACCTTGTTTCATATTGTCACCGGGCAGACCCCCTTCCACGGCGCCACGGCGGCAGAGATAATGTCCAAGCATCTGACCGCGCCGGTCCCCAATGCGCGCAAGACCAACCCGGCGGTAAGTGAGGCCTGCTCGCGGCTCATCGAACGCATGATGCAGAAGAAAAGAGAGGACCGCGCCCAGACGCCCGCCGAACTGCTCAAGCTGCTCGACAAGGCCGCCAAAGGCGAGGTGCTCGCGCCGCGCGCCGCTTCCCGCAGTGGCGTGCTGCCGCACGTGAGCGCCAAGCGCAGCAAGCGGGAGGCCGCCGGCCGGGCCAGATCCCGCTCGGCCTTGCCCGTCTTCATCGCCCTGGTGGCTGTGGCAGCGCTGGCCTTGGCCGGCGCGGCCGTCTTCTTCCCAGGAAAGATACCTGAGCTCCTGGGCTTGGCGCCAGCCGCTTTGAAAAATGAGGATGGCGGGAAACCAGCCAAGGCGGAGCCCAAACCAGGTGAGAAGAACGTGGGCACGGCGGTCTCCGCTGAAACTCCGGACAAGGCGCAAGCTGTGCCTGCGGCGGGGGAGGCGGAGAAGAACGCGGGCCAGGAGGCGCCGGGAAAAACACCCAGGCAAAAAGCGAAATTCAAGCTCTTGGGCGAGAAGGCAGCCACGGAAGATGAGGCCGAGTTCGTCGGACCGCCGGTGCGGATCTCCTATGGGCCGCCGGCGCCCGGCGAAGTAGTTGCTGCGGGCGCGGCGGACCAGCCCGAGGCCGAGGCGAAGTTCGGCTTCCGCGGCGACTACTACGTGGGAGAGAGCTTCGACACGCTGAAGGGGACACAACAGGACCCGGTCATTGATTTCAGATGGCCGGCGGGTGTGCCGCAGGGCTATATGCCGCGCGTCGGCTTCTCCGTGAAGTGGAGCGGCTTTGTGGAGCCGCCGGAGAGCGGCGATTACGTGTTCGAGATTGTGGGCTATAGCGGCGCGCGCCTGTACATCGGCACCTGTTTGCTCTTCGACGCCTGGTCTGCAAGGGACGCTCGGGGCAAGAGCGTCCCTGTGAGCCTGCAAAAGGGGAAGAAATACCCGCTGCGTTTCGAGATTCATAACCGCAGGGACAGCGCCGCGGTCGCCTCGCTGAAGTGGGGCCTCGCCGATGGCCCGAGCAGCTTCGTCCGCGCCGAACTGCCCGAGGCAGTTGACCCGGCCGCCCCGGCGGGCAGCCTGGCCGGAGGCTGGAAGGCCGACTACGGCAAGTGGGGCAACGACGAGCCGCTGGTCACCCGCACGGAGCTGGCCATAGCCTGGAACTGGGGCTCCGGCTCCCCCGCACCCGAGATACCACCCAACAGGTTCTGGAGCCGCTGGAAAGGCCTGGTCGTGCCGCCTGAAACGGGCGACTACGTTTTCCATGCCGCTTCGGAGAGGGGCGCCAGGCTCTTCATCAATGACGTGCTGGTGTTGGATTATTATAACGTCGGTGGCGGCAGAATGGACTCCCCGCCGCTGCGGCTCGAGAAGGGCAAGAGCTACCTCGCCAGCATGGAGCATATACAAGCGGGCGAGGAGGGCAGTTGCTCCCTCAACTGGTCCAGCAAGGATCTTCAGAAGGCGCCGGTCCGGGCGCAGGGCGTGGGGGACCCCAGCGGCGTGCTGCCTCCGGCCGGCTTCCTGGCCCAGTACGGCCTTGGGGATTCGACCAAGGTCCTGCAGACCCGGCGCGAAATCCAGGCCGGCTGGAACTGGAAGAACGGGCCGCCCGCGCCCGAAATCAGCGGAAACAGGTACTGGGTCCATTACACCGGCTGGATCATCCCGCCGGCTGACGGCGAATACACATTCTCCGCCGACTGTTGCGGGGGGCTCCATTTCTGCCTCGACGATGTCTTTTTGTACGATTCCGGGATGCGCGGCCAAGACGCGAACGTGGACTTCGGGCCCTTGGCCCTGAAAGGCGGGAAGCACTACTTCCTGTATGCAGAGTACTGGAAGGGTTCAGATGACGGGCGGTTGCTGCTCTCCTGGCGTGCGCCGGACATGCCCAAGCGCCGCGTGACGGGCGTCCTGCCGGAAACTTACTCCGGGACACCGGCCGCCGAGGCCAGAGGCACACCGGGATTGCCCAAGGACCTCGGGCGGATCGAGGCCGGCGTGGTGGCGGAATACGGCAACGCCGAAAAGCCCAAGACCACGCTCTTCAAACGCCTTGAGGGGCGCATGGTCCACAACTTCTTTCGCAGCGCGCCGGCGCCGGAAATCATGGGCCAATCTTTCTGGGGCCGCTGGGTAGGCGGGTTGAAAGTGCCCGCGCCCGGGCAGTATGCCTTCCAGTTGGAAGCGGAAGCGGCTGCGGAGCTGAAGCTGGGATCGGAAGGCACATCAATCGTCAAGGTGGGGGGCGGACCAAAGCCGGTGCGCCCCGGCGCGGCGGTCAAGGATACACGCCCGCCGGTGGCCGAATCCCCGCCTTTGCCTTTGAGCAATAAACAGATTTACTTTCTGCAATTGTCGTTCACCTCCGCCAGGCTCGGCAGCGACACCCCCTCATACATCAAGCTGCTGTGGAAGCCGCCAGGCAAGACGGAATATGAGGAAATCCCGCCCGACGCTCTGGTCATGCCGGTGCAAGCCAAGGAGATAACGCGGCGGTTGCCGAAATGATCGTGGATCGTGGAGCGTGGAGCGCGGGACGAACCACGCGCCACGATCCACGCGCCGTGGCGGCTTTCAGCAGTTCTGACGTTGCATTTCGGCTGGCCGCGAGTATACAGGCCCAATGTCAGGCGCGGCCCCAAGGCACTTGCCCAGGCCGCTTCTTTTTTTATGGGCGTGGTTGCCAGGAGTGTTCGGGAATGCCAAAGCTGAAGACCCACAGGGGCTTGGCCAAAAGGGTCAAGGTCTCCAAGCAAGGCAAGATCAAGCGCATGCAGGGCGGCCACAGGCACTTGATGACAGGCAAGGGCGGTGGCCGCCGCCGCCGCCTGAAGCGCGGGGTCATAATGACCGGTGCAGATGCCAAGCGCATCGGCCGCCTGCTGGGGATTCGTTGACACGGGCCAGGAGCCCGTGCGAAACATTGAACACGGGCGAGACGCCCGTGCTGCATTGAGGCCAGACCGGGACGCGCACTCCCGGCGGCCCAGACGCGGCCCGCTCGATCGCCGCATAACGCCATAGAAGGAGGGCAAGATGCGCACCAAAACGAACGTCGCTCGCAAGAAATACACCCGCAAGATTTTCAAGCGCGCCAAAGGCTACGTGATGGGCCGGCGCAAGATGTTCCGCACGGCCGTGGAGACCGTGGAACGGGGCGAAGTCTACGCCACCCGCGACCGCCGCACGCGCAAGCGCGTTTTGCGCGCGCTCTGGATCACCCGCATCAGCGCCGCGGTGGCCCAGCACGGCTTGAATTACTCGCGCTTCATCAGCGGCCTGAAGAAGGCCGGCGTGCTCGTGGACCGCAAGATGCTCGCCGATCTCGCCGTGCGCGATGCCGCCGCCTTCAAGGCTTTCGTGGCCACGGCCAAGGGCGAAAAGCCGGTAGAGCCCCCAAGCCCCCAACCCACAGCGGAACAGCAGCAACCGGCAGCCACTGGTGCCGGCGAGACGCCGGCGGTACAGGAGGCACAACCGGCAGCCAGCAATACAGAAGCGGCCGCCGGCAAACCCACACCGGCAACGGACAACTGACGGCGAACTAAGGCCATGTCACTGTGTGACGATCTTGAACAACTCCGTAGCGAGGCGCTCAGCGCTTTCACAGCCGCCGGGGACGCCAAGGCGCTGGAGGCCGCGCGCATCAAGTATCTGGGTGCCAAGGGGCGGTTGAAGGACCTGCTGGGCCAACTCGGCAAGGCCCCGGCAGACATCCGGCCGCTGGCGGGCAAGCGGGCCAACGAGATCAAGAACGAACTGGAAGGCGCGTTCGCCAAAGCGCAGGCGGAACAAGGGCGGGCCACGGCGGCGGCAGTCCCTGTCTTCGATATTACCGAGCCGCTCCCGCCCGAGGCGCGCCCGCTCCTCGGCAAACGGCACCCGCTCACGCGCACCGTGGACAGCCTGATGCAGATTTTCCACGCGCTGGGGTTCGAAATGGTCGAGGGCCCCGACGTTGAAGACCCGCGGCACAACTTCGACGACCTGAACATCCCGCCAGACCATCCCTCGCGCGACAGTTTCGACACGTTTTTCCTGGAGGGAAACCGCGAGGCGCTCCTGCGCAGCCAGACTTCCACCGTGCAGGTGCGCATGATGGAAAGCCGCCCGCCGCCGCTGCGCGTGGTCGCGCCGGGCCGCGTGTACCGTCCCGACAAAATTGACGCCACGCACGCCAGCACGTTCCATCAGATTGAAGGCTTGTACGTGGACCGGGAGGTCTCGATGGCAGACCTGAAGGGCACGCTGAAGCTCTTCGTCAGCGGACTCTTCGGCCCGGACACGAAAGTCCGCTTCCGGCCCAGCTTCTTTCCCTTCACCGAGCCGAGCGCCGAACTGGACTGCACCTGCCCCGGCTGTCTCGGCAGGGGCTGTGCCGTGTGCAAGGAAACGGGCTGGGTCGAGATGGGCGGTTGCGGCATGGTTGATCCCGCGGTCTTCGAGGCCATCAATCGCACCCGGGGCGACGACGCCTATGATCCCGCCGTCTGGTCAGGCTTCGCGTTCGGATTCGGGACCGAGCGCCTGGCCATGCGCCGCCACGGCATCACCGACATGCGGCGCTTCCTGGAGAACGACTTGCGCTTCCTGAGGCAAATCTGATGAAGCTTCCGCTGGCCTGGTTGCTCGACTACCTGCCCGCCCAGTTGCGCGGTGAGACGCTCGCCGACGCCGTGGAGGCGGCTTGCCACAGGTGGGAGTTGGAGCCGAGCACGAGCCTGGCGTTTTCCCTGGGCAAACTGTTCACCTTTGCGGGCTTCAACTGCGATGCGGTGAGCGGGGAAAACGAGCAGGCCGTCCTGGAACTGGACGTGCTCTCCAACCGGCCGGACGGCCTGTGCATCCTGGGTCTGGCCCGCGAAGCCGCCGCGATCCTGCGCACGGAACTGGTCTATCCGCCTTGGGATCTGGCGGGCAAAGAGGGCGGTGAGCCCGCCGCGGCCTTGGGCCAGGTGCAGGTGGCGGAGCCGGAGTTGTGCCCGCGGTACACGGCGCGCATCATCCGCGGCGTGAAGGTTGCGCCTTCCCCGCAGTGGCTCCAGGAGCGCCTGAGCTGGATGGGCCTGCAGCCGCGCAATAACATCGTGGATATCACGAACTTCATCTGCTACGAACTGAATCAGCCCCTCCATGCCTTCGACCTGGCCACGCTGCATGAGCGCCGGATCGTGGTGCGCCGCGCGCGGAACGACGAGCCCTTCACGCCGCTGTACGACGAACTGCCTCCGCTGACCCCGGAGACGCTGGTCATAGCGGACGGCAGGTGCGCCCGGGCCATCGCCGGGGTGATCGGCGGCCAGGGTTCCGAGATCGGGCCGGAAACTACCGAAATCCTGCTCGAAGCCGCGTACTTCAACCCGGCCAACACGCGGCGCACCGTCAGGCGCCTGAAGGTCCTGGAAGGCCGGGGCACGGATTCGAGCTATCGCTTCGAGCGGGGCATTGACGTGGAAGGCGTGGCCCAGGCTTCGGCCCGAGCCGCGCGCCTGATCGTGGAGCTGGCCGGCGGCCAAGTGGCGCCGGGGCTGCTTGACGTCTGGCCGGTTCCAAGCGCGGAGAAATCCGTGCTGTTGCGCTTGAGCGAACTGGACCGCGTTTTTGGCGCGCACGTCCCGCCGGAGGAGGTTGGCAGAATCCTCGAAGCCCTCGGCTGCCGCATCACGGCGCGTGGTTCGGCCCGCCTCACCTGCAGAGTGCCCTCGTGGCGCCGTGGGGACCTGGAGCGCGAGATTGACCTGATCGAGGAAGTCGCGCGGCTCCACGGCTACAACCACGTGCCCGCTGTCACCGCCATGACCGCGCAAGTCCCGGTGTGTTCGGCCATCGAAGCGGCCTCCGACCGCCTGCGGACGCTTTTCACGGCGCTGGGTTACTTCGAGACAGCCAGCGACAGCTTGATTGATCCGCGCTGGCCGGCCCCGGCGCTATGGACCGAGGCGCGGCCCGCCCTGCTCGACCGCGCCAGTGTTTTGCGCGAGGACCATGCCGCGCTGCGCACCAGCCTGCTTTCGTCCCTGCTGGCCCTGCGCCGCTACAACCAGGACCAGCGCAGCGGCGAAGCGCGGCTGTTCGAGTTAGGGAAAGTCTTTCTCCCAAGGGGGCAGGAGTTCGAAGAGCGGCACATACTCGGGGCGCTCGACGACCGCGGCTTTCAGACGCTGGCGGACGCAATCCTGCGCATCGCCGAGGCCCTGGAGATGGACGGGGCGCACTTGAAGCTCGCCGCGCCTGCGGCCGGCACGCCGCCGTTCCTCCATGCGGGCCAGGCCTGCCAGGTGCTGCGCGTCCGTGAAACGCGGGGCCATGAGCGCGCCGAGGACCAGATCGGCTGGCTGGGTGTGGTGAGTGCCGGTCTGCAGCAGGCCTTCGACTTGCGCAAGCCCGTGGCGCTATGCGAGCTGGACCTCGACAAGCTGTCCAACCTGCCCAGTGGTCCGCGGCGCTACCTCGAGCCGCCCGCTTTCCCTGAAGTGGCGCGCGACATCGCCCTGGTGGTCGCGGAAGGAGTGGCTTGGGATGAAATCCAGTTGTTCGCCAGCCGGTGGGCGCAAGATGAGCCTTTGCGCGACCGCCACGAAGCGCCGCGGTTCATGTCTGTTTTCCGCGGCAAACAGGTTGGCGCCGGCAAGAAATCTGTCGCCTTCTCGCTGGTCTATCGCGCGCGGGAGCGTACGCTGACGGATGAGGAGGTCAACGCCGCGCACGCCAGATTCCAACAGGCCATACTGGCGCATTTCCACGCGACGCTCAGGACGTAGCGATGGGTGCACGCCCCTGCTACGCACCCGCACCCTTGTTTCAGACGATTTACTCTTGACTCTTGATGCTGCCGGCACTAGGAGAAAAGAGTGCGGTTTTTCCGCATGGTACGAGCGCAGTGTGATATGCTGCGAATAGGCAGGGCAGTGCTCTTGGAACCTGGAAGTGCCTAGAGGGGGCCGCGAAGGTGTTCAGGCTGTTAATGATATGGTGGTACTCCCGCGGGTTGGGCAACCCTAACCTTGCCAAGTATGCGCGTGCCATCAACTCGCTTGCGAAATTAGGCGATCCACGGGCACTTGATCGGCTCATGCCAGGGCTGGAGCATAAGGAGCCCGTGCTGCGCGCAGGTGTGGCGATGGCCTTGGGTGAATTGAACGACGTCCGGGCAGTCAAGCCGCTGATGACGCTCGCGGAGACCGATCAGGAGGCCTCTGTCCGCACTGCGGCAGCCAAGTCCCTGGGCAAGCTGGGGGACAAACAGGCAACCAGTGTACTGGTCAAGGCAGTGGGCGACCCTGACCCGGATATGCGCGTCGCGGCGGCGAAATCCCTGGCGCGGCTGGGCCAAACCCAATGGCAGGATTGGGTGAAGGGCACGGAAGGCGACTTCACCCGGCTGTCCGAATCGAACGACCGCCGGGCGGTGGAGCCGCTGACCCTGGCCGTCAAGAACATGAAGTGGAACGTGCGTTCCGTAGCGTTGGAGGGCTTAGGCAAGCTCGGCGACCGCGAAGCCATTCTGCCGCTTATCAGTCTGCTGAACGACGAAGACCAACGCGTCCGGATCTCTGCGATCGGCTGGCTGGTAAAACTCAACGACCGCCGTTCCATAGAGCCGCTGATCCTGAGCCTGCGCAACAAGGATGCCGACACCCGTATCGCCGCTGCGAAGGCGCTGGGCGAATGGGGCGAGCGGCGCGCCATTGTGGAACTGCGCAAGCATCTGGAGGATGACGACGACAGGGTCTGCCGTGCCGTTGTCGAGACGTTGACAAAATTGGGGGATGCCGGCGGGGAAGCGCCGCCGCTGCGTGCTGGCGGGACTGCCGGCGTTCAGGCGCAGCCCGGAGCGAAAACCGCGCCAGGCCACGACGCCGCCCCAAGCCAGACCACCGGCGCAAGCGCTGTCCCACCAAAGCAGCCGGTTACGGCGCCGAGTTCGCAGCCGAAGCCGCCAGCCAGTGCCGCCACGCCTGGGCCCAAGCCGGCAAGCGCTGCCCTTAAACCACTGCCCTCCGCCCCAGGCGGTCTTCCAAGACAACCGACGAGCGTGATGAGGATCCCGCCGAAGGTCCCGACCCGTTCGCCGCCGCCCGGGGGGACCGGCAATCCTCCCAAGTAGCGGCCTGCGGGTGCGTTGCCGGCCAGTAAGCCTTTCTACAGGGAAGAGGCCCGCAAGACGTGAACAGGTGAAGAGGTGCAAAGGAAACGGTGTTATGGCCAGTCCACCCTTGCCAGGTTCGGCGCCGCAGAGCCAGCCCCGCCCCGCCGGTTCCCCGTTGCGCCCTGCCGCGGCTTTGCCCACGGGGCCTAAACCCAAAACCCAGGTACAGGCCCACACCCAAGGCGACGTGGGCGTCGTGACCATCCTTGCGGCACGGATTCTCGACGAGACGAACATCGCCGCGCTGGGACAGGAACTGACGGACCTGGTCAAGAAACAATACATGGTCAAGATGGTGATTGACCTGGGGGAAGTGAAGTACCTTTCGTCCGCGGTCCTCCGCCAGTTCATCGCTCTGTACAAGCTCATCAAGGCCGAGAAGGGCAACCTGAAGCTCTGCCGCATTGATCCGAACGTGCGCGAGGTTTTCAAGATCACGCAGCTTGACAAGATGATTGAGATCTTCGATGACGTGCAGAAGGCCGTGAACAGCTTCAAGAGATTCGATTGGGGCCTGTTCAAGCGCTAGGCCGCTGCCGCTTCCCCAGTCTCCTTTTGGGAGCGGGCGAGGCGACGGGTTCCGTCACGACTATATCGTCTGCCGCGGCCCAGATCAGGCCGATGAAAACAGAGGCCGTTACGGCCGGCGCCATAACATACCGGTGCAAACCGGCCTGGACCATTGTGGACTCCTGGTGCAAGAACACCGCGTTGACGAATACTTCCCCGAGCAGCGCCAGGAAGAGCAACATTGGCAGAAGCAGCCGTGCGCGCCAAATGGTGCGCCAATGGTATGCCGCGCTGGCAATGAAGACATAAAAGACAATGCCGAAATTGCCGCTGTCGAACAGGCCGTAGAAGAACATGTTGCTGAGATCCGTCATGGAATACGCAGAGGCCTTGCCAAAGAAATAAACGTCCGCCTCCCAGCTCCCCCCTGGCATAGGCGGCGCCTCGACAGCGGGAGTGCCGCCCAGACTGCGCACCAAAGCATGATAGACTCCGGCGATCAAGTTGTTCCCGCCGTTCGTAAGCTTGACCAGGGCATAGAGCAACAGCACGGCGCCTGCCGCGGCCAACACCTTCCAGGGCAACTTCCGGTTCCGCCTGTAGCCGAGGGCGACCATGGCGGTCCCAAAAGCCAGACTGGTGAGGGCCAGGATTTCGCCATCCTGTTTCACCAAGGCCGTCAGGAATGTGAAGAGCAGGAAGTGTTTGAGCAGCACCTCGTCCGGTTCGGCGCAGTACCGGACCACGTACAGGAAAGCGGCGGCGAACATCAGGGCGTAGGTGGAGTCCAGGTAGGTGCTGGTTTCATGGTAGGCAAACAGTGGCAGGGACAGCAGGAGGAACGCGGCCACAATGCCCATTTGCGGTTGTTTCCGCAAGACTCCCGACATGAACGTCGTCAGCAGGAAAAAAAACAGGACCGTCAACTGCAGGTAGTTCACGTGAAAATGGTTTATGCTGCCTTGCAACTGCCAGCCGAGCACAGGCACGAAACTGGCATAGCTGCCGTTGGCCAGGATCAGATAGACGGCCTTCGGATTCAGCAGCCCCTGATAGACGAGCATGGGCGTATAGGCGCGGAGCTTCAGGCCGTCGTCGGTGTTGGTGGGCGTGTTCTTTCCGTGCAGGATGATGAGCACCAGGATTGCGGCAGCCACCGCAGCCAGGACAACATAAGCGGCACGGAACGCAGTGGGGCAGTAGCAGGCGGAGCGGCAGGCGCTAAGGCTGGCCCGGATGCCCTCCGCATACCTGCGGCGGAACAGAATGAAAAGCAAGGGCGGCAAGCCCAAAGCGGCCAGCGATACGGTCAAAGCCGGCCTTTGGTGCAGCCCGAGTGTCCAGAAGAAGGAGGCGAGGGCGAGGTAGCCACTCCCGGCAAACCACGCGGCGGCAATGTCGGCGACGAAATGCCGCTGCGACATGCCCAGCAGCCACACGAGGCTATAGCCGGTCAAGAGGAGGATAAGGATGCTGCTCAACCAAACCATATTCTCTCCAGCCTACTTCATCCGCGCAATGAAGACCGAGGCGCCCTGGGCATAGATCTTCTCGAACCCCGCCGGCACGGCAGTCGTGCCGAGGTAGGACACGAAGTATTCAGCCTCGGACCTGGCAATCTCCGTCACCCTGTTCATGCCCGCATACCTGTCGTTTTCCAGCGGCGTATAGCCGCAGCGCCGCGGCGCAAGGTTGAAAGCCAACGCCTGCGGCGCGAACCATTCGTTAGCTTGAACTGAGATCAAGACGGTCGCGGTTACCGGAATCGTCTTCCTGGCTTCCACTATCAGTTCGCCAAGGCCGGGGGCCAGAGGGTAGCGCCGCAGCTTCTCCTCGGTGCTCAGGAACACAGCCTTGTTGAGCATGGGGCAGAAACGGACCAGGAACTGCGCCTCGTATCCCATGACCCAGGCCAGGCAAACCAGCGCCAGCAGCTCACGCCGCCGCAAACTCCGCCGGAAAATTGACGCCAGAATGTAGAGCACGAAGAAAACGCAAAACGCACAGCCCCAGACCCGCGTCCAGGACGTGCCCGTCACGGGATCCCAATACACGGGTGTGAGGAAATTGATGGTCGTATGGCGGATCTCTTCCGGCCTCCAGAACTGCGCCCATTGGCGGGCCGCGGCAATGTCCGTGCCGGCGGGGATTCTGGTCACTGCCAGGTCCCTGAGTTTGACGGTCCCGCAGCCCCGAAACTCAAGCTGGGGCAGCGTGGCCGAAGACCAGCCTGGACAAACCCGCAAGTCCAGAACGCAGTGCGTGACGCCTTTGGAGAGCAACATGCTCGGCAACAAATGGGCCAGCGGCTGCCAGTTCGGGTCCTTCTCGGGCCTGGCAGCCCACGCGAGCCGGAAGTAACCATCTGTCTCGCAGTCAAACTCGACCGTCTGCGCATCGGGCAAAGGCAAAACGCATGCGGCAAAATCCTCGGTTTTGAATACCAAGCCCCCGTCCTGCCAGGAACCGGGCTTGCTGCACA
>Ga0187861_10003677_pt1 | contig 13413 bp, 10 predicted proteins | sample June2016WEW_10_1_3_FD_132986 | JGI IMG/M metagenome (GOLD analysis project Ga0187861, IMG submission 132986) | Peatland microbial communities from SPRUCE experiment site at the Marcell Experimental Forest, Minnesota, USA - June2016WEW_10_100 | ecosystem: Environmental > Terrestrial > Soil >...
CCTATTGCCCTGGCCCTGGGTGCAGGAGCGCACAGCCGTATGCCGATGGGTATCGTGGTCGTAGGCGGCTTATTCTTTGCATTAATCCTTACCTTATTTGTGGTACCTACGATGTATGTTCTGATGGCAACCAACAAGGAAAGAGTTGAAAAAACCGAGGATCCCCTGATAAACTGATGCCGATGAAGAAAGTATTTTTATTTTTTGTGATCCTGATCTTTGCCTGTATTGTATCCCCTGCTCAAAAAATGCTTACAGCCGATTCTGCAGCTGCCCTTGCGCTGAAGAACAACTTTGACATCCGTGTTGCCCGTAATGCTGCCGATATCAGCAAACGTAACAATACTGCCGGCAATGCAGGGATGTTACCGGAGGCCGGGATCACCGGGGCCGATGTTTATAACCTGCAGCATGTTAACCAGCATAATTATGAAGCACCCCCTACCATCGCAGCAAATGCAAATTCAAATTCACTGTCGGCCGGTATCGTACTGAATTGGACCTTGTTTGACGGGGGAAAGATGTTTGTCACAAAAAGGAAACTGAACGAAATTGAAGCCCTGGGCGAGATTCAGTTCCGGAACCAGGTTATGCAAACATTATACGACGTGTATGCCGGGTACTTTAATGTGGTAAGACAGAAGGAACAATTAAAGGCGATCCTGGAGGTGATCCGTTATAACCAGGAACGGGTGGATCTTCTCCAGACCGGTTTTAATGCAGGACTTTCTCCTAAAACCGACCTTCTCCAGGCAAAGATCGACCTGAATGTTTACCAGGAGGATGCCATTTCACAACAGGCAGTGATCCTGGCAGCCCGGCGGCAACTTAATCAACTCTTGTCGCGCGATCCGGAAGAGCTTTTTGAAGTGGTAGATTCTATCACGCAGGATTATCATCCGGATAAAAAAGAACTTGCACAAAAACTTTTCTCTGTGAATCCATCGGTCCTGTCTTCTCAGAAACAGGTTGAGGTAGCAAGGCTGGGGGTCAATGAATTCAGAGCCTTGCGGCTTCCTAATCTGAATATTTCGGCAGGATATGATTTCCTTCACAGCGACTATACAATCGGGACAGTCCGGATGAACGAAACCTATGGACCGCAGGTTGGCGCCACCCTGTCGATTCCCCTTTACCAGGCGGGGAATATCCGCCGCCAGATTGCTGTTGCCCGGCTTCAACTCGAATCGGCAAAGATTACTTTCGAAAGCGCCAAACTCCAGGTTAACACCCAGCTTCAACTTGCTCTGACTGAATTTGACAATCAGCTCTATTTACTTCAGATCGAAAAGGATAATTTTACTTTGGCCCGTGAAAACCTGACCATTTCAATGCAACGGCTGAAATTGGGACAAACCACAGCCCTTGAAGTGCGGCAGGCCCAGGAAAGTTTCCAGGAATCACTTACCCGTTTGACGAACTTCGGATATGCGGCAAAAGTTGCCGAAATTAAGCTGAAACAGTTGATGGGGGCGCTTTAGCTGGCGAGTTGATGAGCTCATGAGCTGGTGAGTTGGATTTCATTTGTACTGTTAGTTGTTAGTTGTTCTCTGCTAACTGAGAATTGTTCACTGTTCACTTTGCTACCTCTCACATTCCTTATCTGGCGCGCGTTTGTAACGCGTGCCCTATTACTGCTCATCTGTGACGAGCAGACTTTCCCGATCAGCGTGTATATTTTTTGCTACTTTGTTAATAATTTGTAATTTAACCGATTGAAATCAGATTGGTATGGTTATGCCCAACCAAAATCCGGAACAAATCGCAAGAGATAATATTGACAAGCAACTGACTGCTTGCGGTTGGATTATTCAGGGTATTAAACAAGTTAATCTTCATGCAGGAATTGGTGTTGCTGTCAAGGAATATTTGACAGACATCGGACCAGCCGACTATGCTTTATTTGTGGACGGTAAACCATGCGGAGTAATTGAAGCAAAACGGGAAGAAGAAGGGCATAAATTAAATATTCATGAGGACCAGACTGAAGGATATGCAACGGCAAAACTCAAGCATCTGAAGAATGAGCCTCTACCTTTTGTTTATATTAGTACAGGCGAAATTACCCGATTTACTGATTTTACCGATCCCAAACCCCGGGCAAGGGAGGTTTTTAGCTTTCACCGGCCTGAAGACCTGAGAGATTGGCTGAAAACAGGTAAATCACTCCGGAGAAGATTATACGATTTGCCTGTCCTGCAAACTCAGGGATTAAGAGAATGCCAGATAAAAGCAATTAATAAATTAGAAACCTCTTTTAAGGAAAACAGGCCGAGAGCCTTGATACAGATGGCTACCGGGGCGGGAAAAACATTTACTGCAATCACTTTCATTTATCGTTTACTGAAATACGCCAAGGCAAAACGGATTTTATTTTTGGTGGATACCAAAAACCTGGGTGAACAGGCAGAGCAGGAATTTATGTCGTATCTGCCGAATGACGACAACCGGAAGTTTACAGAATTGTATGCCGTTCAGAGGTTAAAATCGAGTTATATAGCCACCGACAGCCAGGTTTGCATCAGCACCATCCAGCGTTTGTATTCTATTTTGAAAGGAACAGAATTAGACGAATCAGCAGAAGAAGAAAATCCGAACGAAAGGAAATTCCAACCCAAAGAAATACCGCCGGTTGAATACGATCCGAAAATGCCGGTTGAGTTTTTTGACTTTATTGTTATTGACGAGTGCCACCGGAGCATCTATAATTTATGGAAACAGGTGCTGGAATATTACGATGCATTTGAAATCGGCCTGACGGCAACACCTGACAAACGGACTATTGGTTATTTCGACCAGAACCTGGTGAGTGAATATTCCCACGAAATGGCTGTTGCCGATGGTGTAAATGTAGGTTATGATGTTTTTATTATTGATACCAAAGTGACACAAAAAGGCGCGACGCTTTGGAAAGGAGAATACATCGAGCACCGGGAACGATTGAGCCGAAGAAAACGAATGGAATTGCAGGACGAAGATGAACCCTATTCTGCACTGCAGTTGGATAAAGATGTGGTTAACCCAAATCAGATAAGGACTATAATACGGACATTCAAAGAAAATTTGCCGAAGATTTTTCCGGAAAGATATGATAAGAATGGAAATTTTGAGGTTCCGAAAACATTGATCTTTGCCAAAACCGACAGCCATGCTGATGACATTATTCAAATTGTAAGAGAAGAATTTGCAGAAGAAAACCGTTTTTGCAAAAAGATAACGTACAATTCGGATAAAGACCGGAAGGATGTAAATGACAATATTTTAGAAAAAGGAGAAGATCCTAAAAGCACACTGGCACAGTTCCGCAACAGCTATCATCCACGAATCGCCGTAACGGTGGATATGATCGCCACGGGTACAGATGTAAAACCGCTGGAATGTTTGCTTTTTATGAGGGATGTGAAAAGTAAGAATTATTTCGAGCAAATGAAGGGCCGGGGAACCCGCACAATTTTGCTGGATGACCTGAGAAAAGTTACACCTGCTGCCCAGTTCACCAAAGATCATTTTGTAATTGTTGATGCCATTGGTGTTACCAAAAGTCTGAAAACCGACAGCCGCCCATTGGAGAAAAAGCCGGGAGTTCCCCTGAAAGAATTGCTGCAGGCTGTTGCAGTGGGCGCAAGAGATGAAGAATTGTTCACCTCCCTGGCTAACCGTTTGACCCGACTTGATAAACAGATTACTGAGAAAGAAAAAAAGATATTTGCTGAAAAGACCAACGGTAAAAGTATTTCGCAGGTAGTGAAAGAGTTGTTGAACGCCTTTAACCCTGATATCATTGAAGATTTGCAATCGAAAGTTGAAAATGAATTGCCGGGTGAAAGTCCTGATAAAAAACATTCTTCATTTTTAATTCTTCATTCTTCATTGCTGAATGAAGCCACCAAAGTATTTACAGGCGAATTGAATGAATTCATTGAGAATGTGCGCAAGGCGCATGAGCAGCGCATTGACCAGGCCAACCCCGATGAAGTGCTGAAGGCAGGCTGGGATAAAGACAACAAGGACAAGGCAAATGAACTGGTAAAAGGTTTTACAGACTGGATGCTGCAGCACAAGGATGAACTGTTGGCGTTGCAGATCTTTTACAACCAGCCTTTCCGCAGGCGTGAGCTCACCTACACGATGATAAAGGATGTGCTGGAAAAACTGCAAATCGACAAACCTTCGCTTGTGCCCATGAATGTATGGCGTGCATACGAAGCCCTGGAACAATGTAATGGCTCACCGCGGAATGAACTCACCGCCATTGTTTCGCTCATTCGTAAGGTGAGCGGATTGGATAACACATTAACGGCCTACGACAAAACTGTGGATAAGAATTTCCAGGAATGGGTTTTTAAAAAGCAAGCCGGCGCCATCAAGTTTAACGAAGAACAAATGCAGTGGCTGCGGATGATTAAAGAATATGTGGTGAACAGTTTTCATATTGAGAAAGAGGATTTTGATTTAAATCCCTTTAATGCACACGGCGGATTAGGAAGGATGTGGCAGCTTTTCGGTGTACAGACGGAGGAGATTATCAATGAATTAAATGAAGTTTTAGCAGCATAATTCAATGGAGGATTTTCCTGGAAATATTCTAGAAGAATCTCAACCTGAATGGGGAGGTCAATGGACTGAAAAAAAACTTGATGCTTTTGCTAAATATGTGACAGCATACATGGCTATTATGAAAAAAAATCCCTATTGGAAAACAATTTATTTTGATGGCTTTGCAGGAATTGGTAACAGAAAAGCTAAAAGTAATACTGTATTGTATAAACAGTTAAAACTTACAGAAGAGGATGAGAAATTATATACAGGTGCAGCTGAAAGAGTTTTAATGTTACCAAATAATCTTTCTTTTGATTATCATTATTTCATCGATATAAAAGACGAATCATTAAGAAAATTAGAAGCCAAACTTTCAGAACTACAAACAACAAAAGATCATGCATTTCAATATCGTTCAGGTGATTGTAACAAATGGCTATTAGAGTTGTCTAAAGCAATGAATGAAAGGAAAAATAGTTATGCTTCATTGGTTTTTCTTGATCCTTTCGGCATGCAAATTAATTGGGGAGCTATTCAATCGTTAAGAAATACAAGAACAGATATCTGGATTCTGATTCCTACCGGGGTCATTGTAAACAGATTACTCGACAGATCCTGTAATTTGAAACATTCACAAAAACTGCAGTCTTTTTTTGGTATGGACGAAGATGAAATAATACGGTTTTTTTACCAAAAAGAAACTCAATCGACATTATTTGGTGAAAAGGAAATAATTAAAAAAGTAAATCATCCAATAGAAAAAATTGCCTCTTTATATGCACAACGACTAAAAACAATCTGGAAATTTGTTACAGAAAAACCACTAAGACTCGAAAACTCAAAAGGTGTTCCGATTTTCCATTTTGTTTTTGCATCCAACAATGAAAGTGCCTTAAAAATTGCAAAACAAATTATTAAAAGTGTATAGCAATGGCAAGCACAAAAATAGAATGGACAGAAAGCACATGGAATCCAATAACAGGCTGCACGAAAATCTCAACGGGTTGTAAGTTTTGCTATGCCGAGGTGATGGCCAGGCGACTGAAAGCCATGGGACAGGAAAAATATAAAAATGGCTTTGAACTTACATTACATCCTGAAGTATTAAATGAACCTTATACCTGGAAAAAAGGGAAAATGGTTTTTGTTAACTCAATGAGTGACCTGTTTCATAAAGATGTACCGGTTGAATTTATTCAACGGATCTTCCGGGTAATAAAAGAAAACCCTCAGCATGTATTTCAAGCTCTGACCAAACGTGCTTATATTTTACGATACTATGACAGCGAAGGCTGGCTTAACTGGCCGCATAACCTGTGGATGGGTGTTACAGTTGAAAATAGTAGTGTTACAAAACGCATAGATTTACTTAGGCAAACATGTGCAAGAGTGAAGTTCCTTTCCTGTGAACCCTTATTAAGTTTTTTACCTGAATTAAATTTACAAGGCATTGATTGGGTAATCGTAGGCGGCGAAAGCGGAAGAACACCACGGCCAATAACAGAAGAATGGGTTATTGATATCAAAGAGCAATGTCAGAAGGCAAATGTTGCTTTTTATTTTAAACAATGGGGTGGAACAAATAAAAAGAAAGCAGGAAAACTGCTGGAAGGGAATGTGTATAAGGAAATGCCAGTAATTATTGAAAGTCTATAAATGCCTGAAAATAATAACATACCAAAGCATTGGCAGGTAAAAAAGTTGGGAGAGGTATGTTTAACAACAAGTGGTGGTACCCCAAGCAGAAGCCAAAGTAAATATTATAAAGGGAATATTCCTTGGGTAAAGTCTGGTGAACTGAATAAAGGTTTGATTCTTGAAACAGAAGAAAAAATAACAGAAGAAGCTCTTGGAAATTCAAGTGCAAAAATATTTCCAAAAGGGACTTTGTTAATTGCTTTGTATGGTGCCACAATTGGAAAACTTGCATTTCTTGGAATTGATGCCGCAACTAATCAAGCAGTATGTGGCATTTTAAAAAATGAAAATGTAGATTCAAATTACCTTTTTCATTTTCTGTTTTATAAAAAGCCAAGTCTAATAAAACAGAGCATTGGTGGAGCACAGCCAAATATTAATCAAGGTATTTTGAAAAACTTAGAAATTCCTCTTCCCCCTCTCACCGAACAACTCGCCATCGTCTCCAAAATAGAAGAACTTCTTAGCGATTTAGAAAACGGTAAACAACAATTGCAAACCGCACAACAACAATTAAAAATTTACCGCCAGAGTTTGTTAAAGGCGGCTTTTGAAGGGAAACTGACATCGGCAGGACGTACCCTTCGAAAGGCTCAGGGTACGGCAGCACCAGTGGTTGAGCATGTCGAAACCACCGGCACGAAAGATGGTGAATTGCCGGAGGGGTGGAAGTGGGTGAAGTTAGGGGATGTTTGTGCAAAGATTGGGGATATTGACCATAAGATGCCTAAACAACACTCATCTGGGTATCCATATGTATCAACGAAAGATTTCACTGACGATTTGAAAATATCATTTAATAATACAAAATATATATCTGAAGAAGATTACTTGAATCTTTCTAGAAAAATAAAACCTGAAAAAGGTGATATTATTTTTCCTCGATATGGGACAATTGGTAAAAATATTCTTGTTGATTTTGATAAAGAATTTCTGGTTTCATATTCTTGTGCAGTTATTAAACCTAATCATAGTTTGGTTTTATCAAAGTATGTTTACTTATATTCACTTTCATCGACAGTAACGGAAGAAATTAGAAAATATACGGTAGAAACTACGCAAGCCAATGTTGGAATTGCTTCTATAAAAAGTTTTGTTTTCCCACTTCCACCAATCACTGAACAACAACGCATTGTTGACGAATTAGAAAGCAAGTTCACGATTTGCGATAAAATAGAAGAGACCATTAATCAGAGTTTGCAACAAGCGGAAACATTAAGGCAAAGCATTTTAAAGAAGGCGTTTGAGGGGAGGCTAATAATGAATCCCGAAGGGATGAAATGATTATAGATTTTAAAGAAGGCGTTTGAAGGGAGGCTAATTATGAATCCCGAAGGGATGAAATGATTATAGCATTTTGAAGAGGGCGTTTGAAGGGAGGCTAATAATGAATCCCGAAGGGATGAAATGATTATAGATTTTGAAGAAGGCGTTTGAAGGAAGGCTAATAATGAATCCCGAAGGGATGAAATGATTATAGCATTTTGAAGAGGGCGTTTGAAGGAAGGCTAATAATGAATCCCGAAGGGATGAAATGATTATAGCATATTGAAGAAGGCATTTGAAGGAAGGTTAATAATGAATCCCGAAGGGATGAAATGATTATAGCAATGAAAAAACAACAACAAACCAAAACCCCGAAGGGGTGAAATAAATTATGGCAGGAACCTTTACCCAACTATACATCCAGGTTGTTTTTGCAGTCAAAGGCAAAGAAAACCTTTTACAGAAGCCATGGAGAGACGAGGTGTTCAAATATATGGCCGGTATCATTCACGCGAAAAATCAAAAAGCGATTATTGTTAATGGCGTTGCCGATCATGTTCATTTATTTATCGGGCTGAAACCGGCAATGGCTTTATCGGATTTGGTGCGAGATATTAAAAACAACACAACTAAATTCATTAATGATAAGAAGCTTGTAAAAGGGAAATTTGCCTGGCAGGAAGGATATGGTGCATTTACTTATTCTCATTCTCATCTCGATAATGTTTATAAGTATATATTGAACCAGGAAAAGCATCATCACAGGAGAACATTCAAAGAAGAATATCTTGACTTCCTCCGGAAATTTCAGATTGATTACGAAGAAAAATATTTATTTGAATGGTCAGAATAATTATTTCACCCCTTCGGGGTTGGGATTTTGATTCCATCGATAATGCTATAATCATTTCATCCCTTTGGGATTAAGAAAGGAAATAAAACAATAATCGTTTGCGATAAAACAGAAGAAACCATTAATCAAGGTTTGCAACAAGCAGAAACATTAAGGCAGAGTATATTGAAGATGGCGTTTGAGGGGAGGCTTATAATGAATCCCGAAGGGATGAAATGATTATAGATTTTGAAGAAGGCGTTTGAAGGAAGGCTGGTTTGAATGATGAATGATTAGATGATTATAAAACAGCATGGGAAAAAAATCAGGAATGGGGAAAATTCCTCTTATTAATCTGCAAAATCTTGTTGATTCAATGGCAAGATGGGAAACAATAATGAAAGATGCCCGGAAAGTGGTAAGAAATACAAGAAATGCTGCCTGAAAAATAAATAAGGGATGATGAACTTTGAATCATAAATGAACTTTATCAAAACTAAGGTACTATGAGTTATGAGTTTTCCAAAAGCGAGAAAAAGATAGCCAGGAAGGTTATTGAAACAGGGCTTCAACGTGATTATGAATCAAGTATTCTTGATCTTGAAAAAATTATCCTGAGATGGAAATCGAAAGATTTGACAAATAAAGAAGCATACCATGAATTATACCGGAAGGTGAAAGAAAATGACAAATACATCGCAAGAATGTACGATGATATAAGAGGATCAGCCTATATGCTGATTATCCAGGGATTATTGGCGAATAAGGTTATATCTGAAGTGGACCTGCAGGAATTCCGCGAAGAAACAAAGAATTACATTCTTGGTATACGAAAGATACTGATGAATGATGAATGATAATCAATCTTAATTTATGACAACTAACGCAATTATTTCCAAAGTCTGGTCTTTCTGCAATCCTCTCCGTGATGTAGGTGTCGGCTATGGAGATTATCTAGAGCAACTAACCTATCTGCTGTTTTTGAAGATGGCTGATGAGTATAGCAAGCCGCCATACAATCGTATATTGAACATTCCAAAGGATTACAACTGGGAAAGCCTCACCGCAAAGAAAGGTGCCGAGCTGGAGTTACATTATGTTACATTGCTCCGGCAGTTAAGCACACAAAAAGGAATTTTAGGCCAGATATTTACTAAGAGCCAGAACAAGATCCAGGACCCGGCTATGCTGGCGAAGGTGATCGATATGATCGACAGCGAGAACTGGCTGGTGATGGGCGCCGATGTGAAAGGCGATATTTACGAAGGCCTGCTTGAGAAAAATGCCGAAGACGTAAAAAGCGGTGCAGGTCAGTATTTCACACCACGGGCGTTGATCAGGGCCATGGTGGAATGTGTTCAACCAAAGCCGATGAAAACCATTGCCGACCCTGCCTGCGGAACAGGTGGTTTCTTCCTGGCAGCTTATGATTACCTGGTTTCGAATAACAAATTAGATAAAGATCAAAACAAGTTCATAAAACTCCAGACCTTCTTCGGAAATGAAATTGTGGCAGGAACAAGGAGATTAGCTTTGATGAACATGTTCCTGCATAATATCGGCGACATCGACAGCGATAATTTCATTTCCCCCGCTGATGCGCTAATAGCAGCTTCACCAGTGACATACGATTATGTTATGGCCAATCCCCCATTCGGCAAAAAGAGCAGCCAGACATTTACCAACGATGAAGGCGAACAGGAGAAAGAAGATTTGACTTACAACCGACAGGATTTCTGGGCAACCACCAGCAACAAGCAATTGAATTTTGTTCAGCATATCCGGTCGATGCTTAAAACAACAGGTGTTGCAGCTGTTGTTGTTCCAGATAACGTATTGTTTGAAGGCGGCGCTGGTGAAACCGTCCGTAAAAAATTGCTGGAAACAACCGAACTGCATACTATATTACGTTTGCCAACAGGTATTTTTTACGCCCAGGGAGTAAAGGCAAATGTCATTTTTTTCGACAATAAACCCGCGAGCAAAGAACCGTGGACAAAAGAGATTTGGGTGTATGATTACAGAACGAACATTCATCATACGCTAAAGAAAAACCCATTAAAACTTGGTGATTTAAAAGATTTCATCACATGCTATAATGCTTCAAACCGATATAAACGCAAAGAAACCTGGAGTGAGGTTTCGACAGGCTCAACCTCTCCTGAAGGCCGGTGGAGAAAGTTCAGTTATGAAGAAATCATTAGTCGCGACAAAACCAGTTTAGACATCACCTGGCTAAAAGACAAATCACTGGCCGATCTCGATAATCTTCCCGATCCTGATGTTATAACAGAAGACATCATCGAAAACCTGGAAGCTGGCCTTGAGAGCTTCAGGGGGATCATGTTAAAATTGAATAATTGAGATACCCCTTTGCTGAGTGGTATTGTAATAATTTACGATTTAACGATTTTAGATTGTCGAGTGAATTGTCAGATTGACGATTGACGAATAAAAATAATCGAAAATCAACAAATTGTAAATTCATTCTGCAATCGTAAATCGTAAATCGTAAATAATTGTTACCTTTGCCCCATTATTAACCTGTGTTTCCGGTTAGCCGATCGAAATCAGTATTTCCCATCTCCATACCCATTAGGGTTCCATGCAACAGCCTGGTCGGGGTAAACCGGAAAGCCCGAAATCACATAATTAAAATTGTTTTATGATTACATTTGAAGAATTGGGTATCCACCCTGTTCATGTGGATACCTTGAAGGAACTTGGCTTTGAATATCCCATGCCGGTACAGGAAAAGGTTATTCCTCTCCTGTTATCCGGTCCCGTTGACATTGTTGCCCTGGCCCAGACCGGGACAGGGAAGACGGCAGCATTTGGTCTGCCGCTGATCCAGATGACCAATCCCCATAGCAAGGTGCCGGAAGCGCTTATCCTTGCTCCGACCCGTGAACTCTGCATACAGATTGCAGGTGACCTCAACGATTTTGCCAGGAACACCGATAACCTGAAGATCCTTCCGGTTTATGGCGGAAGTAGCATGGAGGTCCAGATAAAGGCGCTTAAAAAAGGAGTCCAGATCGTGGTTGCCACTCCCGGCCGCCTTTGCGACCTCATCCGCCGTAAAGCCATAAAGCTGAACGAGGTCAAAACCGTGATCCTCGACGAGGCTGACGAAATGCTTAACATGGGATTCGTCGACAGTATCAATGATATCCTCTCAGAAGTACCAAAGGAACGTGCTACCCTCCTCTTCTCGGCTACCATGCCAAATGAAGTTGCGGTGATCGCAAGGAAGTACATGCGTAATCCCGTTGAAATCACAATTGGAGACCGCAATTCAGGCGCGGATAACATCAAACATCTATATTATACCGTTCATGCAAAAGATAAGTACGTTGCTCTTAAACGCATCGTGGATTATTATCCCAACATTTACGGGATCGTATTTTGCAGAACCCGCAAGGATACCCAGGAAGTTGCCGATAAACTGATGCACGACGGCTATAATGCAGAATCCCTGCATGGTGACTTGTCGCAGGCCCAGCGTGATATGGTCATGCAGAAGTTCCGCATCCGCCATGTGAAGCTGCTGGTCGCTACCGACGTGGCCGCACGCGGGCTTGATGTGGACGACCTCACCCATATCATCAATTACAATCTTCCTGAAGACCTCCTGGCTTATGCCCATCGCAGCGGCAGAACCGGTCGTGCCGGGAAAGCAGGCATTTCTATCGCTATCATCAACCTGAAGGAAAAATATTTAATAAAACAGATCGAGAAAAAAATTAAAAAAACCTTTGTCGCAGCGAAAGTACCCGGCGGAAGGGAGATCTGTGAGAAACAACTGTTCAGCATGATCAGCAAGATGGAGCAGGTGGATATTGAACATACGGAGATCGACAGCTATCTTCCGGCGATCTATCGCAAACTGGAATGGCTCGACAAAGAAGAAATCATCAAGCGTTTTGTTGCCCTTGAATTCAACCGATTTCTTGAATATTACAAGAATGCAAGGGATATCAATGTTATCGATGATAAGTCATCAGGTTCCTATAAAGAACGTGACGGAGAACCTTATAAAGAACGGGATAGAGGATCTTACAAAGAGCGTGAAAGAGGGTTCTATAAGGAACGCGAATCGGGATCTTACAAAGACCGGGACAGGGACACAGACGGACCTGCACGTTTCCGCAAGAACGATTCCGGCTTCACGCGTCTTTTTATCAACCAGGGCAAGGCTGACGGACTTTTCCCGATCAGCCTGATCGAACTCGTAAACGAACATACGCCCGGGAAAAAAATTCCCCTCGGCAGGATTGATCTTTCCGACCGGTCTGCTTCTTTCGAAGTAGGTTCCGACTTTGCGGATTTACTGATCAAAGTATTACAGCACCAGGATTTCCGTGGATCCGAGATCACCGTCGGATTGGAAACCAGAAAAGGTGGACAAAGAAGAGATGAAGGTGATTTCCGGAAAAGGAAAAAGAACGAAAAAAAATTCGGTGATACACCGAAAAGAAAGCGGATTCGTAAAGATTTGTATTAATAAACACCACTAGGGTAATACCGTAAAAACTTTTTCATCGCGAATATCAAATGATCTCTGTGACTCTCTGTGGAACCTCCGTGGTTCTCTGTGTAACAGTGGAAGGAAAATCATCCTGCTTACCGGATTGGAATTACACTGAGGTACACTGAGAAAACATAGAGGTCCACAGAGAGGATTATTAAGTTGATTTTTTATATATTTAAATTTGATTCTTTTGATCAATCCCTGAAGAAGACGAAATAATCAGCTATTGATTCATCTATTATTTTTACTTTTATCACCTTATGAAGACCCTCGTTGAGTCCATACAAGATGCATTTCTTGGTTTCGCCACAGGCGATGCACTAGGCGTTCCGGTTGAATTTGAAACCCGCGAATGGTTGCAGGAGAACCCGGTACAGGGAATGCTGGGAAACATGCGGTATAACCAACCACCCGGGACCTGGTCGGATGACAGTTCCATGGTTTTTTGTACGGCAGAAAGCTTGTGCAGAGGGTATGACCTGGAAGACATCGCCCTTCAGTATTCGAGATGGAAAAACGAACGGTTCTGGACTCCCCGCGGAAG